>Ga0307476_10002159_pt1 | contig 11741 bp, 10 predicted proteins | sample atmos_gasesECM2C_2_FD_203314 | JGI IMG/M metagenome (GOLD analysis project Ga0307476, IMG submission 203314) | Hardwood forest soil microbial communities from Morgan-Monroe State Forest, Indiana, United States - atmos_gasesECM2C_05 | ecosystem: Environmental > Terrestrial > Soil > Temperate... | reverse complement strand
AGAATCCCTTTGAAGCCATCAAAGAAAGCGGGCGCGGGATAGTCCACCGAAGCCAGCGCAATTAATCCCAGCAGCATGTAGCCGACGTGCGCGATCGAAGAGTAAGCCAGCAGCCGCTTGAGATTGTTTTGTGTGAGCGCCGCCAAATTAGCGCCGGTCATGGTGAGAATCGAAACACAGATCAACAGCGGCACGTATACCGTTCGCAACGGATACAAGCCCCACAGGAAGATTCGCAACAACATAGCCCAGGCCGCAGCTTTGACTGCCACAGACATGAATCCGGTAACGCTGGTGGGAGCGCCCTCGTAGGCATCGGGCAACCACTGATGGAAGGGGATGGCCGCGATCTTGAAGAACAATCCAGTCGCCGTGGTCAGCAGGGCGACCACCGCCACCGGACTTACATGATTCGAGTTCTGCGCCACCTGCTGCGTAAGCACTTGCCGGATTCCGCCCAAATCCGTAATGCCGGTAAGCCCATACAAAAGAGATAAGCCATACGCGAAGATTCCCGAGGAAAATGCTCCCAGAAGCAGGTACTTCAGCGCCGCCTCGTTGGAACGACGGTCGGTACGCAGGAATCCGACTAGCACATAGGTGGAGATTGCCATCAACTCAAGGCCAATGAAGGTGAGCACGATGTCGAAGCTCGAGGCCATGCACATCATGCCTACAACGGAAAACAGGATCAGGGCGTAGAATTCGCCGTGGTTTTCATGTTCGATTTCGAGATAACGCACGGACATCAGGATGGAGAGGCCGGCGCCGGCAAGAAACAGGTAGTAGAAATAAATAGAGAAGTGGTCGAGCACCATGGAGTGCACGAAAGCAACTTCTAGCGACCGTCCAACCTTTGCCGCTTCGAATTGGGCATACTGGATTTTCAGCACTCCAGCGGCGGAAAAAAGCACGCCCATAAGGGCGGTAACTGCGTTCGTCCACTTCCATTCCGGCGGAATCAGCAGGTCGATCAGCAAGATGCCCAGCGCGAAGACGGTGAGCATGACGATCGGAAGGGACAGGAGATAGTCCGTGCCGGTGAAATATTGGGGCATGCCAGGCACTTATTTGGTCTCCTTTGCGACACCGGCGGCAAGCGCCAGAGCTGCCGTGTCCGGTGTTTGTTGCACCGAAGCATTCACTGCCCCCACTGCCCCGTTGATTCCGGGATAATCGGGCCGGATGGTGAGCACGAGTTGATTCACTGGTTGCTGCAGGATCTGGAAGAAAGGCTTGGGATACAGGCCGATCCAGAATGCCATGACCAGCAAAGGCGCGAAGGTCAGGACTTCGCGCGGCGTTAGGTCATGCAATTTTTCATTCTTTGGATTGGTTACGGTTCCGAAGAATACTCGCTGATACAGCCAGAGCAGGTAGGCTGCGGCCAGAATCACGCCGGGCACCGCCCACGCCGCCCACTTCCAGTTTTCCATGAACGTGCCCTGCAGAATGGTGAACTCGCCAACGAAACCATTCAGCAGCGGTAATCCCATGGACGAGAGGAACATGATCATCGTGATGGTGGCGTAAAGCGGCATTACATTCGAAATGCCGCCGTACTCCGAAATCTCGCGCGTGTGGCGGCGTTCATACAGGATGCCGACAATCAAGAACAGCGCGCCGGTTGAGATGCCATGGTTGATCTGCTGCAGCACTGAGCCGCTCAGGCCCGCTGGATTCAAAGCAAAGATGCCCAGCGTGCAAAAGCCCAAGTGGCTGACCGAGGAGTAGGCCACGAGTTTCTTCATGTCCTTCTGCATGAGCGAAACCAGCGCGCCGTAGATGATTCCGATAATGGAGAGAAAAATCATCCAGAATCGCACTTTGGGATGCATCACTACGTCAGGGAAAAACGGCAAAGCAAATCGGATAAAACCATAAGTTCCCATCTTCAACAGAACGCCGGCCAGGATGACGGAGCCCGCTGTGGGCGCCTCCACGTGCGCATCGGGCAACCAGGTATGGAAGGGGAACATCGGCACCTTGATAGCGAATGCGACGAAGAATGCCAGGAACAGCAGGATGGCAAACGTCGAACCATAGGCCGGATCGTGGAAAATGTGCGGCGCGGTCTTATAAAGCGCCTGGATGCTGAACGTGTATTGGCCGGTCTGGCGGAAATTGTAAAAATACAGAAACAGGAGAGACAGCAGCATCAGGACCGAGCCGAGCAATGTGTACAGAAAGAATTTGATGGCGGCATAAAGCTTGCGCGGGCCGCCCCAGATGCCGATGAGCAAGTACATCGGCACCAGCATGGCTTCCCAGAAAACAAAGAACAGGAAGAAATCGAGGGCCATGAAGACGCCAAGCATTCCGGTCTGCAGCACTAGAAACCAGATGTAGTATTCCTTGACCCGGTTCTCGATCGCGCTCCACGACGAGAGGATCGAGATCCATCCCAGCAGCGTGGTGAGCATAATTAGCAGGAAGGAAATGCCGTCGATGCCGAGCACGTATCCCGCACCGATGGAGGGAATCCAGTTGTTCGGCGCGCCCTCCATGAACTTGAATCCTGGCTCGAAGCGCTGCGCCCAGAACCACGGCACGAGCGGGATCGAAACTATGAGGCCGGCCAGAGCGAAGATGTTCGCGATCCAGCGAATGGCGTCTTTTTGCTCTTTGGGAACAAATATGAGCAAGAGAGCGCCGGCGAGTGGCGTGAATAAGATGATCGAGAGAATATGGCTTTGCATTTTTGTCCATTACGCGGGCGAGGGCGCCCGCGCCACACAATCAGTCATCGCCAAGCATAATAGGCGACAAATCCTACGAGGCCCACCACCATCACCAGCGCATACCATTGCACTAAGCCCCACTCCAGCAATCGCATGGGGTATGACAGCATTCGTGACAAGATGGCGGGACCATTGACCAGTACGCCGTCGATGATCCACTTGTCCCACCAACTCGTAATCGTGCCGCTCAGGCGAGTGATCCACCCGGCGCCATTCACCAGGCCATCGATCACGTGTGCGTCGAACCATGACGATGCTTCGCCAAGACCCATTACGCCGAGGCGCACGTCTCCTAATTTGCGGCGGCCGGTGAAGGCGTAGTCGTAGCCTTCGTCGACGTAATACTTGTTGTAAAGCACGTCATACAGTGGCGGTGCCGCAGCGGCGATGGGCTCGACGTAACCCTTGTCAGCTTCTCGATACGCGCGCCAAGCCATGCCCCAACCTATCACCGCCGCACCTACCGAGAGGAACATCAGTCCGTATTCAATGGGGCTCGTATGTTCTTCTTCTTTTTCCCCGGCGGCAAGCTGAGCCGTCTTTCCTTCTTCCTGGAAAACTGTCGCTTCGCGTGCGAATACGGGCTCCAGAAACTTGGCGAAGTGATCGGACCCACCCAGGCTATGCGGCCATCCGAGCCAACCCGCACATATTGCGCAGACTGCCAAGATTATCAAAGGCACCGTCATCGACTTTGGGGATTCGTGGATGTGATGTTCGACTTCGTGGCTCATTCTCGCGCGACCATGGAAAGTCAGGAACATGAGCCGGAACATATAGAAAGCGGTCATCAAGGCGGTGATAAAGCCAATCAGCCAAAGCAGACGATAAGCGCCGCCTTCGGACGACCACGCCTGCCAAAGAATCTCGTCTTTCGAGAAAAAGCCGGCGAATGGCGGAATGCCAGCGATCGCGAAGGTTGCGATGAACATGGTCCAGTGCGTGATTGGGATGCGCTTGTGCAGATCGCCCATATTACGCATGTCCTGCTCGCCGCTCATGGCATGAATGACTGAGCCTGATCCGAGGAAGAGCAACGCTTTAAAAAACGCGTGGGTAAACACGTGGAAGACGCCGGCGGCGAATGCGCCTACGCCGAGAGCGAGAAACATGTATCCCAGTTGCGAGACCGTGGAATACGCCAGCACGCGCTTGATGTCATTCTGCACTAGACCAATGGACGCGGCGAAGATCGCAGTCAGGGCGCCGACGATCGCAACCGTCTTCATCGACGTGGGCGCCAGCACAAAAAGCGCATTCGATCTCGCGACCATGTAAACGCCCGCGGTGACCATGGTTGCGGCGTGGATTAGCGCGGAAACCGGGGTCGGCCCCTCCATGGCGTCGGGCAACCAAACGTAGAGCGGAATCTGGGCAGACTTTCCGCAGGCACCGACGAATAAGAGCAGCGTCGCCGCGGTGATAATTGGATCGCCAATGGGAAAGTGTCCGCTCCGCGCCAGATGCGTGATCTCGGTGAAACGTAGTGATCCGAAGTACCAGGCAATGGTGAACATGCCAAGCAGAAAGCCGGCATCGCCGATCCGGTTTACGATGAATGCCTTATTAGCCGCGGTGCTGGCGGAATGGCGGTGGAAATAGAATCCGATCAGCAGATAGGAGCACAGGCCCACGCCCTCCCAGCCCACGAACATCAGCGCATAATTGTTCCCCAGAATCAGCGTGAGCATGGAGAACATAAAAAGGTTGAGGTATCCGAAGAAGCGGTAGTAGCCGCCTTCGTGCGCCATGTAGCCGGTCGAGTAGATGTGGATGAGAGCGCCGACGCCGGTTACAAACAAAAGCCAAATACTGGAGAGTGGGTCGAGGAGAAAGCCCACGTCAGCCTGGAACGCTGCGGGCCTGCCGTCGCGCGTCACGTAGTTCATCTGGCCGGTGTCTGTCCCCAGCCAGGTGTAAACAATGGTCTGGTAAGGCTTGCCAGGGTTGCTGTGCGCGTAGTCCGTATATTGCCAGACCGCGCCGCAAGCGAATAAGAACGCCAAGACCACGACGCCGACGCAGACGGCGTTGACGGTAGTCTTCTGCAGCTTGCGGCCAAAGAAGAACATCGTCGCCGCGCCGAAGGCCGGCAGAACAGGAATCAGCCAGATATGGTCTAAGAAGAACATGTCGTTGGTCGTTGGCCGTGGGTCGTTCGCTTACGGCTCCTCACCAGTAGCGCCTACCACTTCAGTAAGTCCACTTCATCCACATTCACCGTTTCTTTATTACGGAAGAAGGCGATCAAGATACCCAAGCCTACTGCCGCTTCGGCGGCTGCGTCGGTGATTACGAAGATCGCAAACACCTGGCCGTGCAATCCCCAAATGCGCGAGAATGCAACCAGGTTCAGGTTTACAGCGTTAAGAATCAGCTCGATCGACATCAGAATGATGACCACGTTGCGGCGGGTCAGCACACCGATCACGCCCAATATGAACAGGGCCGCGGCCACCACCAAATAATGAAGAGTGCTGATTGGAGCCATAATCACCGCCGTAGAAACGCAGCTAGCCACGTTTCTACGAGAACGACTAAATTCTTTTCTTTGCCATTACCACCGCGCCGATGATTGCGACCAGAAGCAGCAGCGACGCAATCTCAAACGCGAACATGTATTGTCCGTAAAGCATGACCCCGATCTGCTGGGTGTTGCTGTTTTCTATTGGCTGCGCGATAGCGTGCGGAAACAAGCTTCTTCCCTTCACATACACGAGCACGAACAAGGCGCCTAACGCGATCGCTGCGAGAAGCCCCACCAGCCATTGCTTGTTGAACTGCTCTTCTTTTTGCGCGCGCTCGATGTTCACCAGCATGATCACAAACAGAAAGAGCACCATGATGCCACCCGCGTAAAGAATAATTTGAACGCCAGCGACGAACGGAGCATAAAGCATCAGGTACAAACCGGCTTGTGCAAGCAGGCCCAGAATCAGTGCCAGAGCGGAATGCACCGGGTTCTTGCGCGTGATGACGAAAACGCCGCTCACCAACGTAATCCCGGATAAAAAGTAAAAGAAGAATGTTGTGGCTACTGGCTGCATGCCGGGCTGCACGATTTCCTGCATACTAGAGCACCACTCCTAAGATTGCGGTCAGGATCAGCACACCGATTCCGATGGGCAGCAGCACTTTCCATCCTACTTTCATAAGTTGATCGAAGCGGTAGCGCGGGAAGGTGGCGCGATACCAGATATATAGATACATGAACCCCCCGACCTTGGCCACAAACCAGAAAATGTCCTGAATGCGGTCACGCACCGGGGGAGCAAACAATATCAGGCCAATCAGGCCCAGCACCGCGCCGAATCCAGCCAGGCCGATGGTCTGCACTCTAAAATAAGGATGCTTTGGCATGCGAACGACGCCGACGAAGGCGATGACCGCAAGAGCTAAGAAAGTTAGTCCAGGAAACAGCGAAAACACGAGGTCCCAAGTCTCGCCCGTCAATGTGTTGGGAAAGGGCCGATACCATCCGCCAAGCCACAAAGTCACCGCAATGGACGATACTGCGATCATCGCCGCGTACTCGCCAAGCATGAACAGGGACCAGCGCAGGCCGCTGTATTCGGTGTGAAAGCCGGCGGTCAGCTCTGATTCCGCTTCGGGCAGATCAAACGGGGCGCGGTTGGTTTCCGCGACCATGGCGATGGCGAAGATGCCGAATGCAATGAACCCGAGCGGGAAAAACTTGAACAGGAACCACACATGCTGCTCCTGCTGGGCCTGGACAATGCCAATCATGCTCAGCGTGCCCGTTCCCGAACTGCCCACGCCAACTCCGTAAGGCCCGAGCCCGTGCAGGCTGGTCATGAGAATGGCCGAGACCACCGCCATTCCCATGGCTACCTCGTAGGAAACCATCTGCGCGCTGGAGCGGAGCGCGCCGATCAGCGGGTAATGCGAGTTCGACGCCCAGCCCGCCATCACAATCCCCAACACGCTCAGCGAGGACACGCCAAGCATAAAGAGGATGCCGATATTCAAGTCTGTTATTGCGTGAGTGGGACCGAATGGGACGACAATATAGACTGCGAACGAGGCGCACAGAATGATTAAGGGAGCAATCCAGAAGACAAACTTGTCGGCTTCCGCCGGAATGATGTCTTCTTTGGTCATGAGCTTGATGGCGTCGGCGATGGGCTGCAGCAAGCCGTGCGGTCCCACACGCATGGGACCGAGCCGAATCTGGAAATGGGCGAGGGCTTTTCGCTCCAGCCAGTTCATGGCCATCACCGCCACAGAGATCCCGCCAAAGACCACCATGATGTAAACAAGGGCCCAAAAGACATTGCCCGCCTGCCCCGGAGTGGTGTTGCTGCTGAGATAAGAGGTGATGTAGTTGAGCATCAGCGGTCGACCTCACCGAGGACAATGTCCAGCGTGCCGATTACCGCGATGACGTCGGCGACGAGTGCTCCGCGGACCATGATGTCGAGCGCCTGCAGGTTCACAAATGATGGCGGCCTCACGCGCACGCGATAAGGCTGGGTCGATCCGTCGCTGACGATGAAGTACCCGAGTTCGCCCTTGGGGGCTTCGATGGAATGGTAAATCTCGCCGACCGGCGGCTTCATCACTTTGGGAACCTTGGCCATGATGGGGCCTTCGGGAATTTTCTCGACGGCCTGGCGGATGATGCGCAGCGACTGCCGCATTTCCTCCATGCGCACGGTATACCGGTCGTAAGTGTCGCCATTCGCCCCGATGGGGATTTCAAATTCGAAGTCGGAGTAGGCGGCATAGGGCTGGGCTTTGCGGAGATCCCACTTCACGCCGCTGGCGCGTAGAACCGGGCCGGTGACGCCGAGCGCGATGGCGTCGGCTTTTGAAATCACGCCGACGTTTTTCGTTCTCTCCAGCCAGATGCGGTTGGTCGTGAGGAGTTCTTCGTATTCATCGATTTTGGGGGGAACGAAGTCGAGGAATTTAATGACATCGCGCTCGAAGCCCTCGTAGGTTTCGTACTGGCAGCCGCCGATGCGGAAGGCATGCGTGGTCAGCCGGGCGCCACAATACTTTTCGAAAATCTTGAGAATCTCTTCACGGTCGCGAAAGGTATAGAAGAGCGGCGTCATGGCGCCAATGTCGAGGGCATGCGTACCCAGCCAGAGCTGATGGCTGGCGAGCCGGTTCAGTTCGGTGAGAATCACCCGAATGTATTTCGCGCGCGGGGGAGCTTCGATGTTGAGGAGTTTTTCTACCGCCTCGCAATAGCCCAACCCATTCGAGACCGCAGCGACGTAATCCATGCGGTCGACGTAGGGGTTGAACATGGTATAGGTGCGGTGCTCAGCAATTTTTTCGACTCCGCGATGGAGGTAACCGATGACGCACTCCGTGCCCAGCACCTGTTCGCCATCCAGCTTGAGGATTACGCGCAGCACGCCGTGGGTGGCGGGATGTTGCGGGCCCATGTTAATGACTAGCTCGTTGCTATCGAGAAAAGTCCTGTCGGGCTGATCGAGGTCCAGGTGGGAGAGGAACCTTGTGGGGTCGGCCCTCTTCGGATCGCTCGCTTTCGGGTCAGTAAGGGTCCGGTCGGTCATGATTATTGGCCGCTCTCGATTCCCAGGTTGGCCTGCACCCATTCCTGATCCTGTTGAATGATGCCGTAGTCCTTGCGCAGCGGATGCCCCTTCCAGCCATCGGGCAGCAGGATGCGCTTCAAGTCCGGATGCCCGTCGAAGCGGATGCCGAACATGTCAAAGACTTCACGTTCCAGCCAGTTGGCCGTCGCCCAGACCGACACTGCGCTGGGGACGCTTTCGCCGTCCGCGATCATGATTTTGACGCGAATGCGTTCGTTTCTCGCGAACGAATACAGAATCCAGATGACATCGAACTGCTTTTCTCGCTCAGGATAGTGCACCGCGGTGATATCCACGCAGTAGTCGAATTGTTCACCGTCGCGCAGAATCCGCAGTAACTCAGAAACAATCGAAGGTTCCACGATCATGTAGTTCTGGCCAAGGTAAGTATTCGCTTCGCGAATGCCGGAGCCGTATTGTCCCTTGAGCTTGCCGACCATCGGAGAATCCCATGGAATGGGAACGGGACCAGCAGGTTTAGCCGGGGCAGCGGGCGCGTGAGCCGCTGGCTTCGGGTCACCGCTAGGCGGCGAAGCGGGCGATTTAGTTTCGTCGGGCATAGCTATGACGGTACAGACCTCCGGCCCTGCAACAGGTTTGGGAGAACGTTAACTTCTAACAGCTTGGCGATACTGTGTCAACGGATGGGCATCAAAAGTGTTCTCGCGAAAATTCTAGCCTCTACGAGCTGCGGCCTGATACGACTCGATCAGGTCGCGAATGCGCTGCGCGTCCGCCTTGCGATGCCCGTGGCTGGTAATCGGGTCGGTGCCGCCGCTTGATTCGATGCGTATCTCAGACCAGATAATCCCAGTCGAAATGCGTACGGAGGCCACCTGCGCCATGGCGATGCTTTCCTCGTTGCTGCCGAAAAAACGCGGCTTGACCCGGCTCACATGCAGCGGGTTCACCACGATACGAGTCGGGAACAATAAGTTCCCTTTGGTCCAGCGGCTGGCAATAAAAGTTTCGCCGGCGGCGGTTGTGTTCATCATAGATACCGTAGCGGATCCAACCTGACACTTCCCTGGCTGAATGCTAGGCGCTGAGTGCTAATCGCTGCTCTCTACACCCACTCCAGCGCTCCTTTTCCCCAGATCCAGATGTATCCGACGATGAGGATGCCCAGGAAAATAAGCATCTCGACCAGTCCAAATGTGCCCAGCGCCTTGAATTTCACAGCCCAGGGGAAAAGAAAGATGGTTTCCACGTCAAAGACGACGAACAGGATGGCAATAATGTAATAGCGGACGGTGTAACGTCCCCGGGCGCTGTCAATGGGATCGATGCCGCATTCGTAGGGCATCAGTTTCTCGCGATTGGGATTCTCGGGCCGAATCAGTTTGGCGGCAAGCAGCGTGATCGGGATCAGGACTCCCACCACCGCGATGAACAGAAAGAGCGGAACGTAGTTTTGCGGCATCGGGCCTCAACTTCCCCGTTCGAGTGAAAACTTCAAAGCAGTTTATAGTACCGCCGAGAGCCGTTGGCTTCAAGGACCGTCGTTAGCAGCTTGTTTATAATCGATCTTCCAACTTTAACGGATCAAAGGAACCCATTGGCACTCGACGAGAACATTTACAAACTGCGATGCGACAAGCTGAAGCAGATTGAAGCGCTGGGGCAGCGGGCGTATCCCACGAAGTACGGGTTCACTCATACCATCCCCGCAATCCTGGCGGAGTACTCGCAAAAGTCGGCTGAGGAAATGGAGAACCCGCGAGTCGATGTGCGCATTGCCGGACGCATCATGGCCATCCGGTTGATGGGCAAGGCTGGGTTCGCTCATCTGCAGCAGGGCGGGCAGAAGCTGCAGATCTACGTGAAGAAAGACGCGGTCGGCGACAAAGGGTTCGAACTCTATAAATTGCTCGACCTCGGAGACCACGTTGGAGTCAGCGGATATTTGTTTCGCACCCGCACTGGCGAACTCAGCATTCACGTCGAGGAGATTACGTTTCTCTCTAAGGATCTGTTGCCGCTGCCGGAAAAGTGGCATGGCCTGACCGACGTGGAGCTGCGATACCGGCAACGCTACGTCGATCTTGTGATGAATCCGGAGGTCCGCGAAGTATTTCTAAAACGCAGCAAACTGGTGCAATCGATGCGGCGATTTCTCGACGCGCATGATTTCATCGAAGTCGAGACTCCCATGATGCAGCAGATTGCCGGCGGCGCGGTCGCGAAGCCATTTGTGACGCATCACAATACGCTGGATATGGATCTGTATCTCCGCATTGCGCCCGAGCTTTACCTCAAGCGCTTGACTGTTGGCGGATTCGACCGGGTCTACGAAATCAACCGCAACTTCCGCAACGAAGGTCTCGGCTGGCGCTGGAATCCCGAATTCACCATGCTCGAGTTTTACCAGGCTTATACGGATTATCGCGGGGTCATGGATCTCACGCAGCAGTTGATCGAGCAGGCAGCCGTCGATGTCACCGGGGGCACGAAAACGAAGTGGGGAGAACATGAAATCGACTGGGCTGGATCGAATTGGCGGCGCATGACCATGCGCGAAGCCATCATTCACCATTGGCCGGAGGCGGCGGGACCGAAGCCGGAAATGTCAGACTTCAGTGCTCATGATTCGGTGAAAGCGCTTGTGCAGCGCTTCAATGGAGCGCACGCCCACATCGCTTACGATCCTAATGAGCCGATCGGAAAGACGATCGCAACGTTGTTCGACGAGGCGGCGGAAGAACATTTGACTCAACCGACGATCATTTACGAGTTCCCTACTGCGGTCTCGCCGCTTTCCAAGCAAAAAGCGGACGAGCCTGAGTGGACGGAGCGTTGGGAGATTTTCGCCGGGCAGATGGAGATTGCGAACGGCTTCAGCGAATTGAATGATCCCGAAGACCAGCGCCGGCGTTTCGAGCAGCAGCTCAAAGAACGCGAGCGCGGCGACGAAGAAGCTCACCAGATGGATGAAGATTACATCCGCGCGCTCTCATATGGCATGCCACCGGCCGGCGGCGTGGGCGTGGGTGTTGACCGACTGGCGATGCTGCTGACAGATTCTCACACCATCCGCGACGTGATTCTGTTTCCGCTGTTGCGACCTGAAAAAGCGTCGAACCTGGAGGATAAAAAGGAATAGACTTGGTTGCGAAAACTCTATGCATTTCTTGTTGATCGAAATACATGGATCCTTCGCTTCGCTCAGGATGACAGTTGCTTTGTGATTACTATTTGAGCGCAACTTTCGGATAGACCGCTGCCTTTCCGCAACGACTAGAATCAAATTGACATGCGCTTTGACCTGGATTCGCCCACCCGCCGCCGTCTCGGATATCACCTCATCGATCAAATCGACAGTTTCTTCGCTTCCCTTCCCGACCGTCCAGTGCAACTCCCGGCGGAACAGAGGACATTCACGGCTCTGAATGATCCGCTACCCGAG
>Ga0307476_10002158_pt1 | contig 11743 bp, 7 predicted proteins | sample atmos_gasesECM2C_2_FD_203314 | JGI IMG/M metagenome (GOLD analysis project Ga0307476, IMG submission 203314) | Hardwood forest soil microbial communities from Morgan-Monroe State Forest, Indiana, United States - atmos_gasesECM2C_05 | ecosystem: Environmental > Terrestrial > Soil > Temperate... | reverse complement strand
AGAGGCGCGAGGTCCGCGATTTCAAACATCGAATGTTGTGACGATCGTGTGCAGTTACGCTATGAATGCCTGCTTAGTGAGAGCGATGCTGGACCGGCGGCCTTGTAGTGAGGGACCAAGCTTGAATTTCGTCGATTTCGGCGACTGGCCCGGACGCATCATCTGCGGCACTGGCGCGGTTGCAAAATTGTCCGAAATTGTTGGCCGCGTCGGCGGAAGTCGCGCGATGGTCATCTGCGGCTCGACAGTAGCGCGCACCGACATGCTGTCGAAGGTCAAGGCCGGCCTTGGCGACAAGCTTGCCGCCGTGTTCGCCGAGGCTGCGCCTCATACGCCGATCGAAATGGTCGACCGCGGCGTGGGTCGCTTCCGCGACAGCGGAGCCGATGTTTTGGTGTCGATCGGCGGCGGCTCGACGATCGACGCCGGCAAGGCAATCGCCATCATGCTGGCGACCGGCGGCGATCTGGCGCGCTATGCAATTCGCTATGCGCCGGGCGGCGAGGTGGAGCGGCATGCCCTTCCCGCCCGCACCGTGCCGCACATCGCGGTGCCGACGACTGCCGGGTCCGCGTCCGACGTGATGCCGACGGCAAGCTGCCGCGACCCGGCAACAAGGCAGAAGCTCCTGTTCTGGGACGATGACCTGACACCCGCGGTTACCGTGCTCGACCCAGAAATGGCGGTGCATACGCCGGCACCGTTGACCGCCGCTACGGGAATGACTGCGATGGCGCGCGCGGTCGAGGCGATTTATTCGGGGCAGCGGCACGGTATCTCCACTGGACTCGCCCTCCATGCCCTGCGCCTGCTGCGGGACGCCCTGCCCCGTTCAGTGCAAGCGCCCCACGATATCGAGGCCCGCGCCGCCTGCCAGATGGCCGCGGTCATGTCAGGCATCGCGGCGATCAACGCCATGGTCTCGGTGGTCCATGCGGTCGGTCATATTGTCGGTGGCCGTTACGCCCTGCAGCACGGGACTTCTCACGCCATCCTGCTCGCCCCAGCCATGCGGCGGCTGCTTCCCGCTGTCGGATCCGACCAGTCGCTTTTACTGGAAGCGCTCGGCGGCACAAGCCGGCGCCATGATCCGGATCTGGATGGCGCCGCGGCTGCCGATCTCATTTCGACTCTGGTCGGCGGATTGCCGCTGCCGCAGCGTCTGCGCGATGTGGGGATTGCCGAAACCGAGCTGCCGGACATCGCACGCCTGACGATGTCCGACTACATGATGGCCAATCTGCCGCGACCGATGCTGCAAGCCGAAGTACTCGCGCTGCTGACGAGCGCGTGGTGAGACGAGCCGGCAATGACGCCCCTCGAGACTCTGGCAAAGTGGACGAGCGAGATCGCCGCGGCTGATGTACCGGCCGCGCAGCATCGTCGCGCGCGCTTGCGACTTCTCGACACCTTGGGACTGATCGCCGCCGCCGCCGAACACCCGGCGGGCCGCAGCCTCGCCGCTTGGGCGGACGCAAATCCTGGGACCGGCGCACATGTGCTGATTAGCGGCTGCGCTACCTCGCCCGCGGTGGCGGCTCTGGTGCACGGCAGCCTGGCACATGCACGCGATTTCGACGATTCGTTCTCGGAGACCGTGGTGCACCCAGGCAGCATCGTGATCGCCACGGCGCTTGCCACAGCCGAGCGGGCCGACGCGGAATTTGATGCGATCACGACCTCAATCATTGTCGGCTACGAGATTGCCGCGCGGCTCGGTGCCGTAGCTGGCCGCGGCTTCCATGCGCGCGGCTTCCATGCGACCAGCATCGTCGGACCGATCGCTGCCGCGAGCGCCGCCGCCCGGGTTCTGGCGCTGGACGCGACAGCAACAGCCGATGCGCTTGGCCTTGCCACCAGCATGAGCAGCGGTCTGCTCGCCTTCCTCGCCGATGGCGGCTGGTCGAAATGGCTGCACACCGGATGGTCGGCGCACGGCGGAATCATCGCCGCGGAATTGGCCAGCCATGGCTTTCGCGGACCGCATTTTTCGCTCGACCATCAGTACGGACTTTATGGCGCGTTCCTCGGCACGCCGGCGGCAGCTCTGGACGTGTTGGCGGCAGGACTGGGAGAAACCTGGCTTGGTGCCGCCGCGTCGGCCAAGAGCTTTCCCTGCGCCCATGTGATCCAGCCCTATATCGAGGCGGTTCTCGCTCTCCGCGAGGAGGGGCGGCTTCTACCGGATGACGTTCAGTCCATGACTTGCGTGCTGGCGCCGTGGGCACTCCCCATTGTCGCAGTTCCGCGCCCGGCCAAGATTGCGCCACGCAACGATCTCGAGGCGATTGCCAGCCTGCCCTTCATGGTCGCGGCAGCGCTGCGCGACGGCCGCGTCGATTTGACGACGCTGCATCCGGAGACGATTGGTCGCGCGGATATTGTTGCACTCGCGGCTCGCATCGAATGCCAGGGCGACGATCGACTAGGCTTCGGATTCAACGGACGGATGAATATCGCCTTACGCGACGGCCGGCGGCTCTCGCGCGCCGTTACCTTATCGGAACCTTCGGAGGACCAGATCGTTGCGAAGTTTCGCGCCAACACCGCACGCCTTCCGCCGCAAGCCTGCTCAGTTCTCGAGCATGCCTTGCTGAACGATGCCCCGCGCGGGCAAGCGCTTGTACAGCTCGCGCTGGCGACTCTGGCGAAACAGTGAGACACTGCGCGGCGCAATCATGAATTTCCTTCCATCATTCGCCAATTAGTTTCGGCTGCGATCGACACCAATGGCAATCAAATCAGCCCGCATTGGTATCGACGTCGGCGGCACATTTACCGACGCAATCTTGATCGACGGCCAAACCGGCAAACTTCATTCCGCTAAAGCATTCACTACGCCTAAGGACCGCTCCTCCGGCGTAATCGATGCGATCCGCGCCGTCATCGCCGAAGCCGGAATCGATCCGGCCCGGATTGGCGAAGTCGTACACGGATCGACGACAGGCACCAACGCCCTGATCGAGCGCACCGGCGCAAAGACCGGACTGCTGGTCACCGCGGGCTTTCGCGACGTGCTCGAGATCGGCCGGGTGATGCGACCGGCTGAGGGGCTCTACGACATGTCCATCGATCGTCCGGCGCCCTTGGTGCGGCGTTACCTCTGCCTCGAGGCGCGCGAGCGCGTCGGGCCGCATGGCGAGGTGATCGTTCCGCTCGACGACGCATCGGTCGAACGGGCTTGCGATGTTTTCGCCCAGCAGGGCGTCGAAGCGTTGGCGATTTGCTTTCTATTCTCGTTCCTCAATCCGGCGCACGAACGTCGTGCCGCCGCGATCGCCGAACGCCTGCTGCCGGGAGTTCACCTGAGCCAGTCGAACCTGGTCAGTCCCGAGTACCGCGAATACGAACGCGCTTCCACGACCGTCATGAACAGCTATCTGGCTCCGGTCATGACGTCATATCTCGATCGCCTGAAGACGCGTGTCGACGAGGTGTTGAACGAGGCAAGGCTGTTCATCATCCAAGCGAATGGCGGCGCGACCACGGTTGAAATTGCGCGCAATCGTGCGGTCGCGACGGTTAATTCCGGTCCGGCCGGGGGCGTCGTCGCCGCAGCCTGGTATGGCCGCGAGCACGGCCGCGACCGCATCGTCTCAGTCGATATGGGCGGCACCAGCTTCGATATCGGATTGGTCGAAAATGGCGTTTCGCAAGTGACGACCGACGGCAACTTCCAGGGTCTGCCTGTCAAATTGCCGATCATCGATCTGCACATTATCGGCGCTGGCGGCGGCTCGATCGCCTGGATCGACGCCGGCGGCGCGCTGAATGTCGGCCCGAAGTCGGCAGGCGCGGAGCCTGGTCCGGCCTGCTATGGCCGCGGCGGGACCGCCGCAACGGTCACCGACGCCAATCTCGTTCTCGGCCGCCTCGATCCAATGCTGTTCCACGGCGGGCGGACGCCGCTCGACGTTATGGCGGCTCGAACCGCCGTCGCCGATATCGGCCACGAGCTGGGGCTTCCGATGGAAGAAGCCGCCCTCGGCATCATCAAAGTCGTCAATGCCAATATGGTGAAAGGCATCGCCACAGTGACGGTGCAGCGCGGCATCGACGTGCGCGAATTTGCCCTGCTCTCGTTCGGCGGCGCCGGCGGCGTGCATGCCGTCGATCTCGCGGAGTCGCTCGACATGGCCGAAGTCATCGTGCCGCCGTTGCCGGGTGTGTTCTCAGCGCTCGGTCTACTGGCGGCGGACGTGCGTCACGACTACGTCACCGCCCTCGGTGGCGTGATCAGCACCGCTGCCGATCCGGACTCGATCGAGCGCCTGTTCCACGGCATGGAAAAAACGGCGCGGCACGTGCTGGACAGCGAAGGATTTTCCGGCGATGCCGTCCGTCTGGTTCGCAGCGTGGACTTGAAGGTCGTTGGCCAGACCTATGAGCTCAACGTGGAACTGCCTCGAGCCGGACCGATGACGAAAAACGGGGTCGATCTCTTGGTGGCGGCATTCGGCCGGCTTTATCGGCAGCGCTATGTTTTCTTTTATGACGGCGAGCCCATCGAGCTGGTCAATCTGCGACTTGCTGCCATCGGTGTGCGCGAGGTCATCCGCCTCGCGCAATTCGAGCCGCAAACCGATGACCCCGAGCGAGCGCGAATCGCGCGCCGGCCCGTTTATTTTGATAAAGTTGGATTTCGCGAGGCAAATGTGTTCGAACGCGGCCGTCTCCGCCCCGGCATGGCGGTCCACGGACCGGCCATTGTGGAAGAGCCGACGTCGGTTACGCTGATACCCATGGGCCGAACCGCCACCGTCGCCCCCGATCTGGGATTGTTCATCAGGCCGCGAGGCGCATCGTGACCGATCTCATCACCATGCAGGTCATCCGCTACGCCCTGGAGCAGATCGCCGACGAGATGGGCTACACGCTGGTGCGCACCGGACGCTCCACGATCATTACGGAGATCAAGGACATCTCCTGCGTCGTCACCGATGCAAAGGGCCAGACAGTGGCACAGGCGCATCACACGCCGAGCCTGCTCGCCGGCTTTGAAATCACCATGCGCGAATTGGTGAAAACTTACCGGCCGGAAAACCTGGAGCCCGGCGACGTCATTGTCACCAACGATCCATACCGCGGCTGTCAGCACATCATGGATCTCTACGCCATCGCGCCAGCGTTTCACGATGGCGAGCTCGTAGGATTCGTCGGCAACATCACCCATCACACCGATTTGGGCGGCGTCGCTGCGGGCGGAGTTGCGGGCGGGATTCGCGAAATCTATCTGGAAGGTCTGCGGTTGCCGATGGTCAAGCTCGTTAAGCGCGGCATCGAAGACGGCGAAATCTTCGGCATCATCGCCAACCAGATCCGCGTCCCCGACAAGACGCTGGGCGATATCAGAGCCCAGATTTCATCGCTCATGGTCGGCGTCGATCGCCTCGACCGCCTGTTCGGGAAGTACGGCAGAGACACCGTCCAGACAGCATGCGTCGACCTCCTCGACTACTCGGAGCGGCGCATGCGCCTGGGCCTGCAAGGCATTCCGTCTGGAGTCTATTTCGGCGAGGACTTCATCGATGACGACGGCATCAGCGACCGGCCGATCCGGGTCGCCGTGAAATTGACAATCGAAGGCGATCGCGCCGTCGTCGATCTTACGCAGAGCGATCCGCAGGCCGAAGGCAACACCAACTCGACCATCGCCAATACTTATGCCGCGGCGTACTACGTGATGATTGCCGTTGTCGATCCATCGATGCCGCCCAATTCCGGCTGCTATCGTCCGATCGCGGTTTTGACCAAGCCTGGCACCGTCGTCGACCCCTTGCCGCCCGGCGCCGTCGCGGCGCGCACCAATTGCTCACAGAAGATCGTCGAAGCGTTGTTTCGGGCGTTGGCGACGGCGGTTCCGGATCGCGTGCCGGCCGGCGGACATGCGCAAATTACGACCTGCGCCTTCGGTGGTTACGATCCGGAGACCAAGGAGCGCTTCGTATTCACCGATATTCAAGGCGGCGGCAACGGAGGCCGGCCAAATTCCGACGGCAGCGACGGCCAAGACAGCCACTTGCCGCGCTTTATGAACACGCCGGTGGAAGCAGTTGAGCAGCGCTTCCCAATCCGCATCGAACGTTATGAACTGGTACCCGATAGCGGCGGGGCGGGAAAATTTCGCGGCAGCCTGGCGTTGCGGCGGGATATTCGGGTCCTGACCGGCCCGGTTAGTTTCGCGCGCTACGCCGACCGCCACACCATTGCGCCCCAGGGGCTGTTCGGCGGACATGGAGGAACGACGGGCAAGTTCGACCTCAATCCCGAAACAAACCACGCAAAAGTACTGCGCTCCAAAGGCTTGGACACCCTACAAGCCAATGATCTTGTACGGCTCACTCTTCCCGGCGCTGGGGGCTATCGCGATCCGAAAGAGCGCAGCCTCGATGCGCTCGATCGCGACCTCATGGATGGCAAGGTCACGCCGGCCGCAGTCGAAAGAGAGTATTCCGTGGTTATCGATCGCGCCGTATCGCGTGTTGATCGTGTCGCGACGGAGCATCTGCGGGCGGAAATATCTGCCACGAAAAAATAGGACAATGGCTCCTGTTCGCTCGTCCGCAAGCACCGGGGCAGCGTCATAGGATTTGCCGACCGCGCGGCCTAATTTCGCCCTTTGGATCATTTCCGATAAGCCCTCTTATCGGAACCAATTCGCGCCGACCCGCGTCGGTGCCTGAACCACCCGCGTCCGCCATGATGTCCATGGCTTTCCAGGGCGCATTGTCGACGGTTTAAATCTCCACTGCGGTGGCGTCGTAGGCGTAAAGCCAATCCATGCGCTCCCGCAGGCGCACCTGCTGCCACTCGCGCGCCACAGAAATTGCAATAGCCTCCTCGTCGGCAAGCTCGGGGCTGAATGCCTGCTTGCGGTTCTCGTGCGCCTTGCGCACGACGGCCGCAGTACGATCGCGCCTGATGTCCTCGTAGCGGGGCAGCGCGACCATCGGCTCCTTGGCGTATTTCGACAGGCAGGCTGCCACCACATAGGCGTCCTCGATCGCCATGACCGCGCCTTGACCCAGGAACGGCAAGGTCGGGTGGCAGGCGTCGCCGAGCAGCGTGATGCGTCCCTGCGTCCAGCGCTCCATTGGGCCGCGCACCATAAGCGCCCATTTGTACGGAGTGTCGACACCGTTGATCAGCGTGTGAACATCTTGATGCCAGCCGCGGAAGTCGTTGGCGAGTTCGCCTTTAGTGCCTTCTACCGTCCAGGATTCCACCTGCCAGTCATCGCGCTCGACTATGCTGATGAAGTTCATAAGCTCGCCGCGCCGTACCGGATAGTGCAGCACGTGGCCGCTTGGCCCGAGCCAATTCGTTCCGACCATGCGTGCCAGATGTGGCGGCAGTCGTTCCATCGGCACCAGGCCGCGCCACGCCACGCAACCAGTAAACTCGGCACGGCCAGCGCCAAACAGACAGGCACGCACCTGGGAGTGAATACCGTCGGCTCCAATCACGAAGGTCGAATTTGCCACATGACCGTCGGCGAAACTGACCTGTGCATTCTCAGCCGTCTGGCCAACCGCAACACATTTTCTGCCGAGGGAGACCGCGTTGGGCTTCAAACGCTGGACAGCCTCCGCCAAAATGCCGAGTAAGTCGCCGCGATGAAGCATGATGTGCGGGGTGCCATAACGCTTAGCAGACGTCGCGCCGAGATCGAACCAGTTCCAGGTTTCACCGGTGCGCCAGTGACGTATTTCGCGCGCGGAAGGGATGACCTGAACACGGGCCAAGGCATCCCGCAGACCAAGCGCGAACAGGACGCGGGTACCGTTCGAGCCGAGCTGAACGCCGGCTCCAACCTCCTTGAGCACGGCCGATTGTTCGTACACGTCGACATCGATGCCACGCTGGAGTAGCGCCAGCGCTGCGGTGAGCCCGCCTATGCCGCCGCCGACAATTGTAACGTTGATCGGGGATACCTTGGTGCTTTGCATGTCGATATTCCAAATGGCTCGCTGCGGTTCGGCTGGTGCGACGCGCGGGTCAGCACGTCGTGGGCGACGCGTCCCGTATGAGCTTGAGAAGGCGAGCGGGGTTCACAGGCACTTCGTCGATTCGAATGCGGTAATGTTGCAGCGCGTCTTCGATGCCGGAGACAATTGCTGCTGCTGCCGGAACCGTGCCGGATTCGCCAATTCCTTTGACTCCCAGCGGATTTTTCGTGCTCGGAAATTCCACGAGATTGACATCGAGCATAGGGATATCCGAAGCCAAAGGTAGCAAATAATCGGCCAAAGTCGTTGTCAGCGGCTGGGCATTGCTGTCGTAGCCCATCCACTCGAACAATGCATTGCCGATACCATGCACGACGCCGCCATGGATCTGGCCCTCGGCCATCATTGGATTGATGACGCGACCGCAATCGTTCACCACAGCGTAATTGTGCAATTTCACCGCGCCGGTATTGGGGTCGACCTCCAGTTCAACGGCATGCACGCCAATGCCATAACTCAACGCCGAGGTTTCAAAGTTGACCGCCGCTTCGAGCCCAGGCGCCACGCCTTCGGGCATTTTGTAGCCTGGTGCACCCGCGAGCGAATCGGCAATGTCGCCAAGACTGATGGAAATATTCTTCCCCGGCTCGCCAACCATGCCGTCCTGGATTTCGAGCTTATCCGGTGCCGTCTCCAGGAGTATGGCCGCAGCGGCAATGGCCTTCTCGCGAACGGTTCGGGCGGCCAAATGGGTAGAACTGCCGGCGGTCACAGTCTGCCGGCTGGCGAAACCGCCGAGGCCAAGTGGAATGGTCGAGGTGTCGCCGCAAACAACGCTTATGTGTTCCGGCCGCACCCCGATCTGTTCTGCCGTGATCTGCGCGAGAACTGTCTTCAGTCCCTGTCCCATGGCCATCGCTCCCGTATAGACCGAAACTCTGCCGGAGCGGCCGATCCGCACAATTGCCGACTCAAAGGGCCCGCGACCCGTGCCCTTGAGTCCTGCGGCAATGCCGAAGCCGAGAAGCCTGCCTTCGGAAAATGCCTTCGCCCGGCGCGACGCAAAGCCCGAATAATCCCCGCTCTTCAATGCCAGTTCGAGGCATGCAGGGAAGTCGCCACTTTCATAGACAATCGCGCTGCTGGATCGCGCCTGCATGGGGGTTTGGTAAGGCATGGCGCTGGCCGGGACGAGATTGCGGCGACGGATCTCGGCACGATCCAGCTTGAGCTCGCGCGCAATTTCGTCAAGAAGGCGCTCCATTGCAAAGCAGCCTTCGGGATAGCCGGCGCCACGGACCGGTGCGGTGCCGACCTTATTTGTCTCCACGACCGCAACACGGAGCTTATAGTGCGGCAGGACATATGGGCCGGGCACGTTGGTCGACGCGTTATAGGCCAGATTGATCCCTTGATACGTATAGGCACCGCCGTCGCTTATCATGTCGCCCTGAACGCCGGCTAACCGGCCGCTATCGTCAAATCCGGCTTCCAGCGTCCAATATTGATCGCGTTCCTGGATCGACGCCATCAGGTGCTCGTGCCGATCTTCGATCCATTTTACCGGCCGCTGCAACAGACGGCTTGCGGCTGAAATTGCCACTTCCTCGGGATAAAGAATGAACTTTGCGCCAAAGCCGCCGCCGACGTCCGGCGTGATAACGCGGATCTGGTTTTCATCAAGCCCCAGCATCTTCATTATGAAATATCGCGCTTCGTGCGCGAGCTGCGTAGAGCTCCAGACGGTCAGCATGCCGTCCTGCGGTTCGAAATGAGCGAGCACGCCACGACATTCGATGGGATGCGCTCCGCCACGATGCTGTTTAAGATGAATTGTAACTCGCCGCCGCGCCGCACGAATTGCGGCTTTGGCGTCGCCGTACTGTTGGACAAATTCGATCAAGAGGTTGCCGGGTCTGTCGATGTGAGCCTTCGGTGCGCCCACCGCCAAGGCGTCGCGGCAGTCCGAGATCGCGGGTAGCTCCTCGATGTCGGCCTCGACCAGCTCCAGCGCATCTTCGGCGACGTACCGGTTGTCGGCAATCACCAGGGCGATTGCTTCGCCGACAAATGAAACTTCCTTGTCGGCAAGTATGAAAGGCGAAATGTCCGGTGGCAGAACAGTGCTTGGAAACTGCAAAGGAAGCCGATCTGCCGTCAGGACGGGGCGCAAGTCCGCCAATGTGTAAACCGCATGGACGCCATCGAGCGCTCTCGCCCGACTTGCATCAATGGATCGGATGAGGCCGTGGGCAACCGAACTGCGAAAGAATGCGGCCTCTACGAGGTACGGCTTGCGAATGTCGTCGACAAATCGACCGGCGCCCAGCAGAAAAGGGCGGTCTTCAAGACGCGGCTGGCGATGACCAATATATGAGAACTTGCGCATTTCTTGCCGCGATAACTAATGGCCGCTGGCGCCGCTTCGCTGCGACACATGCCATGGAATGGCAAAGTACTCGACGAGGCTGACGGCGTAAAATAGCAAGGTGCCGAGCACGCCGAGAAGAACCACGGCAGCGAACACGCGCGTGGTCTGCATCATGCCCTGTGCCGTGAGAATGACGAAGCCAAGCCCCACACTGGAGGCGACAAACTCGCCGGCAATGGCCCCAACCAGCGCCAGCGAGATGGCGACCTTCATTCCCGCGAACATGGCCGGCAGGGCCGACGGAAACCGGATCTTCCACAGCACCTGAAGCGGACGGGCGCGCATCGACTTGGCCATGTCCAATACCTCCGGATCCACGGAGCGCAGGCCGAGCACGGTATCGATCACGACCGCAAACAACGCGATGAGCATCGAGATCGCAACCTTGGAGCTCAGGTTGGTGCCCATCCAGATGATAAAGAGCGGCGCCAGCGCAATCTTGGGAATCGAGTTCAAGGACACCAGAAATGTATAGAGCGTGTTCTCGAGAAACCTGGAATAGACGATTCCGATGGCGGCAAGTACACCCACGACAAGGGCCATGAAAAAGCCGAGCAAGCATGCGCCGATCGTGTAGGCGGAGTGGCGCATGTACCACGATGGATTTTGAGCAATCTCGAAGAAAATGGCTGACGGCGCCGGCAGAAAATAGGACGGCACGCCGGCGATCCTGACCCAGGCTTCCCAGATAACGAGAAAGCCACCGAGAACGACAATAACGGACCGTATGCGCGTCATGCAGCCGTCCTCAAGCTTTCCCGCGCAAGATACCCAACTCCTCGAAGCGCTTGCGAATGCTCTTCGCATACTGGCCGAATTCCGGCGTTTCACGCGAGTCGAGCGTGCGCGGCCGTGGCAAGTCGATCGGGACCGTCTCGATGATGCGACCCGGATTCGCGGCCATGACGACGACGCGGTCCGCCAACAGGACCGCCTCGCTGATGCTGTGGGTGATGAACAGGACGGTCTTCTTCGACGCCAGCCACAGGCGCTGCAATTCCAGATTCAGATCGTCCCGCGTCAGCGCATCGAGAGCGCCAAATGGCTCATCCATCAAGAGCAGGCGCGGATCCTGGATCAGAGCCCGGCAGATGGCCACGCGCTGGCGCTGGCCTCCTGATAGCTCCCATGGACGGCGCTGCTCGAACCCTTTCAGACCGATAAGGCCAAGAAGATCGCTGGCTTTGCCAGTCCAGTCCGCGCTGCGGTAGCCTTTGAATTCGATCGGCAGGAGAATGTTGTCCAGGACCGAGCGCCAATCGAGCAGGATGTCGCGCTGAAAGACGATCGCCATATGATCGGGGGGATCGGCAACCTCGATGCCGTCCACCTCGATATGACCGGCAGAGGTTTCGGCAATGCC
>Ga0307476_10002157_pt1 | contig 11743 bp, 11 predicted proteins | sample atmos_gasesECM2C_2_FD_203314 | JGI IMG/M metagenome (GOLD analysis project Ga0307476, IMG submission 203314) | Hardwood forest soil microbial communities from Morgan-Monroe State Forest, Indiana, United States - atmos_gasesECM2C_05 | ecosystem: Environmental > Terrestrial > Soil > Temperate... | reverse complement strand
CCGAGCGTAAGCAGGCAGACGGTTCTCATACGCACTCTCCGGCTCCGCATCAGCCCCTTGTCCACGTGCGCCGCACTACCATCGTCGGCATCAGTGGTTGTCGTTCCCCGTAAGCGCTCCCGTCACCGCCACTCCGGCGACACTGAGAACCAACAACCAGGCCGCGATGCGAGTGCGCATGCGACCGTTGCGAACGACGGTGAATGCCGGCCAAGAAGGGATTTGAGGCTAGGGTCGGAATCGAACCGGCGTAGACGGCTTTGCAGGCCGCTGCATGACCACTCTGCCACCTAGCCGGGAGGCGTGGGGCGCGCAAATTCGCACGCGTACGCCCCGATGTCAATGAAAGCCCGGGGTTACCGACTATCGCGCCGTCGTCGTGGGGTCTTGAATGCGCCCGCTGCAGCTTCAGCAAGCTGAGAGACTTCAGCGTGCGCCCGGCGACCGCACCAGGCCACGCGGGCAGCGGTCTACGCTGCCGAATTCTATGAACGCTTGAAGAAGAATTTGGAGCGGGAAACGAGACTCGAACTCGCGACCCCGACCTTGGCAAGGTCGTGCTCTACCAACTGAGCTATTCCCGCATCCGAATAGTGAGTGAGGGCGATTCTAGGTCCGCCCCTTCCGAAGTCAAGGCAACGGTCGAAAGCGCGCCATCCTCCTCTGCCCATGCTCGCTTACGAGCGGGGGATCGCGTCCCGGACAGTGACGCATGTCCCAAATCGCGCAGATCACGGCTCGTTTCGGGCTACCCGGACCGTCAGCCGATTGCGGCCCTCCGCCGTGCGCAGATAGTCGAGCGACGTCGTCACCCGCCGCACGAGCATCAGACCGAAGCCGCCCACCTTCTCGTCCTCGAGCGACCGCGGCGGCGACGCTTCGCGGTGCGCGCTCGGATCGAACGGGACGCCGCCGTCCTCGAACGTGAGCACGAGCACCTCGGGCCGGGCTTCCACCGTGACGCACACTTCGAGGTCGCTGCCGCTGCGCGTGCCGTGTTTGACGATGTTGGCGACGATCTCCTCGAACACCAGCTCGGCCCTGTAGCGCGGGCCAGGATCCAGTTGTTCGCTATCGAGCTTGCGTCGCAAGGCAGCAAAGCCCTGGGCGAAGCCTTCGCGGGTGGCAGGAAAGCGGATGTCGACGCGCGGCGGGCACATCGCGCGAGCGGGTCGCGCGTCGGCCACTAAACCCGCGCCACGGCAGCGGCGGTTGCGGCGTCTGAGCGCACCGGGACGAGATCGTTGAGCGAAGTGGTGCGCAGAACTTCCGCCACGAGTGGCTGCGCGCCATACAGCACCAGCTTGCCACCTTTTCGTCCGAGGGAACGGGCGATCGTGATGAACATACGAATCCCTCCCGAGCCGACAAATGCAACCTGGGAGAGATCGACGATGGCACGCGCACTGCGCGGGACTAGGTGAGCGGTGAGTTGAGTCTCTATACTGTCGACCCCGGGGGTGTCCAGTCGGCCGACAAGGGACACGATGAGGACTCCTTCACCTGCATCCCCGAGCTGCATCTGCATTTTGGTACTCCAGCGGCCGGCGGTTTGTTGCGCCGATGGCCTGCCCCGGGAAATCTTAAGGGTGCGGTCGCGCCCGGGGCAAACGAAAGCTGCATTACCGCGGCGGTGGCACACACCCCGCAAAGCTTTTCACGCGGCCGTCACACCCTCCCGGCTCTAGCGCCTCAGATCGGGCCAGGCGGCGCGCAGGTACGCCACCATCGAAATGAGGGTCGCGGCGGCTGCAACCTCGGTAAGCGCTACACCGAGGGCATAGATGGGGAGGCCGAGGATAGGACGGCGGTAGAGCATCAGGGAGAGCCCGACAATCTGCAGGATGGTCTTGTACTTGCCGAGTTGTGAGACCGCCACCTTGCGCCGCTCCCCGATCTCGGCCATCCATTCGCGCAGAGCCGAGATGGTGATCTCGCGTCCGATGATGATGGCCGCGGTGAGCACGATCAGCGGCCGGGGGTCCTTGCTCACCAGGAGCACCAGTGCGACGGCGACGATCAGCTTGTCGGCGACCGGGTCGAGAAAGGCGCCCAGGCGGGAGATCTGGCCGAGCCGCCGCGCCAGGTAGCCATCGAGCGAGTCGGTGACACCGGCCGCGGCGAACAGCAGGCCCGCGGCAGGATCGGCCCACCAATACGGCATATAGATGAGCAGGACGATCAGCGGGATCGTCGCGATGCGCGTCCAGGTCAGCGTGTTGGGAAGGTTCCAGGGCATCAATGCCGCCTAAGCGCCCGGGTGCAGGTGATCATAAAGGGCGCGCGCCAACGCTGTGCCGATTCCACTCACCTGGGTCAGGTCGGCGACTCCCGCACGCATTACTCCCTGTAGTCCCCCGAAGTGCTTGAGCAGCGCGCGGCGCTTGGCAGGCCCAAGTCCTGGAATCACCTCCAGCACCGACTCGTTATAGCGGCGCGCGCGTCTCCTGCGGTGTCCGGTTATCGCAAAGCGATGCGCCTCGTCGCGGATTCTCTGGATCAGGCGCGACGCCGGCCCGTGGGCGGCCGGGACGATCGGGGCCGTGGCGCCATAGACGAAAATACGCTCCTGCCCGGGCCTGCGATCAGGCCCCTTGGCCACCCCGACCAGCGCCAGCTCGGCAAAGCCGAGCTCGGTGAGAACTTCGTGGACCTGGCTGATTTGCCCCGCTCCGCCGTCTATCAGCAGCACGTCGGGCGGCGGCACGTCACCTTCGAGCACGTGCTTGTAGCGGCGCTCGAGCGCCTGACGCAGTGCGCCGTAGTCGTCGCCCGGCGAAACACCCCGAATATTGAAGCGGCGGTATTCCTTCTTCAACGGTCCCTCCGGCCCGAATACCACGCACGAGGCGACGGTACCCTCCCCTCCCGTGTGGCTGATGTCGAAGCACTCGAGGCGGCGCGGTGACTCGGGCAGATCGAGCTCGGCCGCCAGGTCGGCGAGCATCTCTTCCATCCCGGCTCGCTGCGCAAAATGCATGCGCAGAGCCTGCTCGGCATTCTCACGTGTCAGCTCCACCCAGCGTACCCCGAGCCCGCGCTGCGGATGACGGACCTCCACGGCATGTCCGGCGCGGCCGCTCAGTGCCTCGCTCAGGGCGTCTGCCTCTTCGAGCGGTGAGCCGACCAGCACCTCCGGGGGCGGTATCCCGCCGGCGTAGTACTGCATGATGAACGAGGCGAGCGCCTCGTGCGGCTCCGCCAGCACGGCTCTTGGGAAGTGGCTGCTAATGCCGAGATTACGGCCAGCCCGCATCACCATGATGCTGACGGCATACTCTCCGTGCCCGACGATCACCCACACGTCGACGTCGCGGGCGCTCTCGGCGTTTACGACCTGCTGTGCCTGGATGCGCTTGAGCGCTGCGAGCTGGTCGCGAATCTGCGCCGCACGCTCGAACTGCAGCCGGCCGCCGGCCTCCTCCATGCGTGCCTCGAGGTCGGCGTTCACCTCCTCGCTGCGACCCTCGAGCACCTTTATCGCTGCGGCGATGTCCTGGGTATACGCCTCGCGGGTAATCAGGCCGACGCACGGCGCCGAGCACCGTCCGATCTGGTGCTGCAGGCACGGCCGGCTGCGGTTGGCAAAAAAACTGTCGGCGCAATTGCGGATGTGAAAGAGCTTCTGCAGCTGATTGAGCGTGTCACGCACCGCGCCGGCGTTCGGAAAGGGACCGAAGTAGCGACCCGGCGCACTGCGCGAGCCGCGGTAGAACTCGAGCCGGGGAAAATCGTGCTCGACGTACAGGTGGATGTAGGGAAAGCTCTTGTCGTCGCGCAGCACGATGTTGAAGCGCGGCTTGTGAGCCTTGATGAGGTTGTACTCGAGCAGCAGCGCCTCGGTCTCGGAATTGGTAAGCGTGACCTCGATGGCGCCGATCTGCGCAACGAGCGCCTGTACCTTCGGATCGACGTTGCGCGCGGCGAAGTACGTCGCGACACGATCGCGCAGACTCCGCGCCTTGCCGACGTAAAGCAGCTCCTGGCCGGTACCGTACATGCGATAGACGCCCGGCCGCTTCGGCAAGGAGGCGATATAGGCCTTGTGATCGAAATCGCTCATTCGCCAATGGCTTGCCCGTCACCGCTGCCCCGCCCTGCGCAGCCGGCCCGGTCTGCGAACACCGGCAGTCCCGCGCGGCGGCACGCCTTCGCGACCGCCGCCCTGAACATGGCCGGGGTGAGGCGTCCGGTCGCGGTGTTGTACCGGCTGCAATGATAGGAATCGATCAGCCAGCGCGTCGACTCGAGCAAGTGCTCGCGGCCGTGAGCGAAGCGGTAGCGTGCCGGCTTGAGCCCCAGCGCCATGAGGAGCGCCCCGTGCGCCACGTGGCCGAGCGCGAGATAAACGCGCACCCCGCGCAGCGAGCGCAGCTCGCTCGCCAGGAATTCGTTGCAGCGCCGCACCTCGGCGGGCAGGGGCTTGTTGCCTGGGGGCACGCACTTGATGGCGTTCACGATGCGCACACCCCGCAGCCGCAGGTTGTCACGTGCGGACCTCGACTCCGGGGCGCTGGCAAGGCCGGCGCGGTACAACGTACGGTAAAGGAGCAGCCCCGCGTGGTCGCCGGTGAAAGGCCTGCCCGTACGGTTCGCGCCGTGCAGGCCCGGTGCGAGGCCGACGATCACGATCCGCGGTCTGGCAGCTCCAAAGGACGGAACCGGCCGCGCCCAGTAATCGCAGTAGGCGCGCCGCGTCGCCGCGAGGAAGCCTGCGAGACGGGGGCAGCGAGTGCAGTTCGGATCGTACGCCTCGGAGGGCGCGGGCAGCGCAGGAAGCTCGGTCATCCTCGCGCGTTCAGGATGGCGCCGCCGATCCACGCTTGTCGCCGCGGCGGCTGTGGCTGTGCTCGGCGATGAGCATCGCGAGCTCGAGCGCCTGCTCGTGATTGAGGCGCGGGTCGACACTCGAGCGGTAGGCCCGGGCCAGATCCTGGTCCGTGAGCCCGCGCGCCCCGCCGGTGCACTCCGTTACGTCCTCCCCGGTCAGCTCGATGTGCACGCCGCCGACATACGAGCCGAGATCCGCGTGGATCCGGAAGGCGAGATCCAGTTCCTTGAGAATGTTCTCGAAACGGCGCGTCTTGATTCCGCCCGTCGTCGTCTCGGTGTTTCCATGCATCGGATCGCAGATCCACAGCACCGTCTGGCCGGTCTGCCGCACCGCTTCGATGGCTTTCGGAAGCGAGGCCGCCACGTCTTTGGCACCGAAGCGGTGAATGAGCGTGAGACGCCCCGGTTGATTCTGCGGGTTGAGTGTCGTCACCAGCCCCTGCAGCCACGCGGCGTCCATCGCGGACCCGACCTTCACGCCGATCGGATTCGAGATGCCCCGGAAGTACTCGACGTGCGCCCCGTCCAGCGCCGCTGTGCGCATGCCGATCCAGGGCAGGTGCGTCGAAAGGTTGTACCAGCGGTTCTGACGGGGAATGAAGCGTGTCTGCGCCTGTTCGTACTGCAGGTGCAGCCCCTCGTGACTCGCGTAGAAATCGACGAGCGTTGCCTCGTGCACCGGGTGCCCGCTCATGCCTTCGAAGAAGTCGAGCGCATCACCGATCGATCTGACGATACGTTCGTAGGCATCCTTGAGCGGTGCCTGGTGTACGAAACCGAGATCCCAGTACTCCGGATGGTGCAGGTCGGCGAAGCCACCCTCCACCAGCGCCCGCACGAAATTCAAAGTCAGCGCCGCGCGCTCATAACCGCGCAGCAGCAATTCCGGATCCGCCGCACGCGCGTCAGGGGTGAATTCCGGTCGGTTCACCAGATCGCCGCGATAGCTCGGTAGCGTTACCCCCGCGCGTGTCTCGGTATCCGTCGAGCGCGGTTTGGCATACTGCCCCGCCATGCGGCCGACCCGGATCACGGGCTTCTTGAGGCCGTGCAACAGCACCAGGCTCATCTGCAGCAGGATTTTCAGCTTCTTGGCGATCGTGTCCGACACGCAATCTGCGAAGGTCTCCGCGCAGTCGCCGCCCTGCAGCAGGAATGCCTCGCCGCGCTGCGCGGCCGCCAGTCGTGCCCGCAAAGCCTCGACTTCCCATGACACGACGATTGGCGGCAGGCGGGAGATCTGCGCCACGATGCGCTCGAGTGCGGAAGGGTCGGCGTACACCGGCTGCTGCTGAGCCAGCTTCGACTGCCAGCTCGCCGGATGCCAGGAGGTGATGGCGGGGGATCGCATGGAATCGATCCTAGCACGCACCGCCAGCTGATTCGGACGTCGGGAGCGCTTCGCGGAACGCTCGTGCCGCCCGCGCACCACCCTTGTGGGCAACTGGCGCTCATCCGGGTTCGCGGGCAGAATGCGCCCCTTTTCGCGAGGGCACTATGCATCGAGTACTGATTCTCGGCGCCGGTAAGATTGGCGCGTTGATCTCGGGTTTGCTTGCCGAATCCGGCAGTTACCGTGTGCAGCTCGCCGACATCGACGGGGCGGCCGCCGAAGCCGTCGCGCGGGCGCACGCCAGCGGTCATCTCAGGGCTTTTGCGCTCGATGCGGCGAGCGAAGCCGACCTGCGCACCCGTCTGGGCGAAGTCGATGCGGTGATCTCGAGCCTTCCCTATTACTGCAATGTGGCCGTCGCCCACGCCGCGCGGGCAGCGGGCGTGCATTACTTCGACCTTACCGAGGACGTCGAGGTGACCCGCGCGGTGCGCGCTGTGGCGGCCGGTGCGTCGCGGGCTTTCGTGCCGCAATGCGGTCTCGCTCCCGGATTCATCAGCATCGCGGCCGCCGAGCTCATCACGCACTTCGATGAGCTGCGGGCGGTGAAGCTGCGCGTCGGCGCCCTGCCGCAGCACCCCAACAACGTGCTGAAGTACTCGCTCACGTGGTCGACGGAGGGCCTGATCAACGAATACGGCAATCCCTGCCAGGCGATCAGCGACGGAAGGCTCGTCGATGTCGCGCCTCTCGAGGGGCTCGAAGAGATCGAGATCGACGGCACCTTGTACGAAGCCTTCAACACCTCGGGCGGTCTCGGCTCGCTCGCGGAGTCGCACGGCACGCGCGTCGAGAGCATGAACTACAAGACCATCCGCTATCCCGGCCACTGCGCCCAGATGCGTCTGCTGATGAACGACCTGAAGCTCAATCACGAGCGCACGACGCTCAAGCACATTCTCGAGAACGCCGTGCCGCAGACCTTGCAGGACGTGGTCATTGTTTACGCCGCGGTCACCGGCACGCAGGACGGTGAGCTGCGCGAAGAGAACTACGTCAACAAGATCTACCCCCAGCTGATCGCCGGACGGCTGTGGTCGGCGATCCAGGTGACGACGGCTGCCGGCATCACCGCAGTCGCGGATTTCGTACTGGAACACGAAGGGCGCTACCAGGGTTTCGTCGCCCAGGAGCAGTTTCGACTCGCAGATATCCTTGCCAACCGCTTCGGACGTTACTTCGCCCCGGGCGGCAGCAAGCAGCTTTCCGGCGAAGTGGTGGCTGCGGGCAAGACCGGGCACCAGCGCAGCAAAAAGGCGGTGACTGCATGACGACCGATACCGATGCACTGCTGAGACGCCTCAAGCTCGGCCCGCTCAATCCTGGAGCCTTCTCCGGGGCGCACGGCTGGTCGAGCGTGACCGACGGCGCGCTCCTCAACGTACGCAACCCGGCAAACGGCACGCTGCTGGCCCAGGTTCGGCCCGCAAGCGATACGGACTACGAGCACGTGGTGGACTCGGCAGTCGAGGCTGCACGGTCCTGGCGCGACGTGCCGGCGCCGAAGCGCGGCGAGGTCGTGCGGCTGATCGGTGAGCAGCTGCGACGGCACAAGAGTGATCTCGGTACCTTGGTGTCGCTCGAGAACGGCAAGATCCTTGCCGAGGGCCTCGGCGAGGTTCAGGAGATGATCGACATCGCCGACTTTGCCGTCGGCCAGTCGCGCATGCTCTATGGGCTCAGCATGCACTCCGAGCGCCCACAGCATCGCATGTCCGAGCAATGGCATCCCCTCGGCGTGGTCGGCATCATCACGGCCTTCAACTTCCCGGTGGCTGTCTGGTCATGGAACGCCTGCCTGGCCGCGATATGCGGCAACGTATGCGTGTGGAAGCCCTCCCACAAGACTCCTCTCACCGCGCTTGCAATCCAGCACCTGTGCAACGAGGTGGTCGAAGCGAATCATTTGCCGCCGATCTTCCAGCTGTTCATCGACGGCGGCACGGGGCTGGCGACCCGTATGGTCGAGGACCGGCGCGTAGCGCTCGTCTCCTTCACCGGCTCAACCGAGGTCGGCCGCCGGGTGGGTGAGCGCGTTGCCGCGCGCCTCGGCAGGAGCCTGCTCGAGCTCGGTGGCAACAACGCCGTCATCGTGGACGAGAGCGCCAACCTCGATCTGGCTGTACCGGCGATCGTGTTCGGGGCGGTGGGTACCGCGGGACAGCGTTGTACCAGCACACGGCGCGTGTTCGCGCACGAAGCGATTGCAGACGAGCTCGAGCGCCGTCTGATCCACGCATACCGCCAGGTACGCATCGGCGACCCCCTGGATGCCGCAACCCTCATGGGACCGCTGATCGATCCGCGGGCCGTGGAAAGCTTCCAGGCGGCCGTCGCCGCGGCCCGTGCCGCGGGCGGCGAGGTGCTCTACGGCGGTCAGGTACTGCCTCGCCCTGGCAACTTCGTCGAGCCGACGATCGTGCGGGCCCGTAACGACTGGCCGATCGTGCAGACCGAAACCTTCGCGCCGGTTCTCTACCTGATTCGCGTGGCTTCGCTCCGCGCAGCGATTGCCGAGCAGAATGCTGCCGCGCACGGCCTGTCTTCGGCGCTGTTCACCGACAGGTTGCAGAGTGCCGAAACCTTTCTCTCGGCGGCTGGCAGCGACTGTGGTATCGCCAACATCAACCTCGGCACGTCCGGGGCGGAGATCGGTGGAGCTTTCGGCGGGGAGAAGGACACTGGAGGCGGTCGCGAGTCAGGCTCGGATGCCTGGAAGGCCTACATGCGCCGCCAGACCAACACGGTCAACTGGGGTCGTGAGATGCCGCTCGCGCAGGGCATCGAGTTCAAGGTCAGCTAGTCTTACGACAATTCGTCGGACCAACGAGGCCGTTAGCTACCGCCCCGGTAACCTCAGTGAGATCCGTGCACCGCCGAGCGGCGAGGTGTCGATCTCGAGACGTCCTCCGTAGAGCTCCACGGTGTCCTGCACCATCGCGAGGCCGAGGCCGTGTCCCGGGACCTTCTCGTCGGCTCGCGCGCCCCGCTGCAGCACTCGCGGCCGATCCGCGGCGGAGATTCCCGGGCCGTCATCCTGCACCGTGAGAGTCAGCCGCTCGCGGGGATCGGTACCGGCATCGGCGGACGCGGCGAGACGCACGCGGCTGCGACACCACTTGCAGGCATTATCGAGAAGATTGCCAACGAGCTCGGTCAGGTCCCCGCGGTCGCCGATGAATTGCGTGCCCGGCGCGATCGCGAGCTCGATAACCAGGTCCTTGGCGGCATACACGCGCACCAGAGTGCCGCGCAGCTCGGCGGCAACCTGCGCGACATCGACTGGTGCCTGCCCGAACAGCGCCCCGCCGGAAGCCGCGGCACGCTTGAGCTGATGCTCGATGATGCCGCTCATGCGGTCGATCTCGACGCTCACCGTCTCTGCGCCCGCGCCATGCACACTCGAGCGCATGACCGCCAGTGGCGTCTTCAGACTATGCGCAAGGTTACCGAGGGTATCGCGATAACGTGCGACGCGTTTGCGCTCGCCGGCGAGCAACGCGTTGAGATTCCTCGCGACCCCGGCAAGCTCGCGTGGAAAGCCGCCGCCGAGACGCTCGCTGCGTCCCTCCTCCACTGCATGGATCTCGCGCTCGAGCCGCCGCGCCGGCGCGAGCACCCAGTGCAACAGCGCGGCGAGCGTCACCAGCAGCGCCAGCATCAACCCGATGAACCAGCCGACCAACTGCTGGCGAAAGCGCCAGAGCTGTTCCTCGAAGGGGCCGAGACTGACCGCGACGGTAAACGTCAGGACGTTGGTGTTCTCCGGACTGCCCTCGAACTGGATCCCGCGGCTCTCGATGGCCACGCGGTCAAAGCCGACCATTGAGTAGGCAAGATTGCGTTGCCCCTGCTGCAACGGCCTGCCGAAATCGATTTTGAGTCCCGCGCTCGACGGCGAGCGCCACTCGTGTTGCTGTGCGTGGATCTGCGCGTAGACCCCGGACCGTGGGGTCTCGAGCCACGGATCGAGGTTGCTCATCGCGGGCGCGTAGCTGCCGTCCGGTTGCGGCTCTGTCGCAGCGATCAGCGCCACCATCTGGCGGTCGAGCACTTCCTCCACGGACCGTCGCGAGAGGTCGCGGAAGCCGGTGTCGAGAACCAGCATCATCACACCGAAAAAGAGTGCGAGTGGCAGCGATACCGAGATCAGCAGCCGTCGACTGAGGGAATGCACGGATTACGCGCGACGAGCGCGCCCGAACCGCTACGAACCCGCATCCCGCGGCAAAGCGAAGCGATAGCCGCGGCCGCGCAGCGTCTCGATGGGATGCAGCTGGTCCTGTGGATCAAGCTTGCGCCGCAGCCGCCCTACCATGACCTCGATGACGTTGCTGTCGCGCTCGAAATCCTGGTCGTAGAGGCGTTCGGTGAGCTCCGCCTTCGAGATCACGTCGCCCGCGCGCAGCATCAGATGCTCCAGTATGCGGTACTCGAAGGTAGTCAGCTCGACCGGGGCGCCGTCCACCGCAACGGTTTGGGCACGCGTGTCGAGCACGATGGGGCCGCATTTGAGCTCCGGAGTTGCCCAGCCGCCCGCGCGCCGCAAAAGCGCCTGCAGGCGTGCCAGCAGCTCCTCGAATTGGAAAGGCTTCACCACGTAGTCGTCGGCGCCTGCCTGCAGGCCCTCCACCTTGTCCTGCCAGTTGTCGCGCGCCGTCAGGATGAGGATGGGATACGCCTTGCGCGCCGCACGCAGGCGGCGAATGACTTCCAGTCCGGAAAGACCCGGGAGCCCCAGGTCGATGATCGCGACATCGAGGGGATACTCCATTGCGGCGAAGAGACCCTCGTCACCGTCGCGAGCGACGTCGACGGTGAGTCCCGCAGCTACGAGACGCTCCTTGAGGCTGTCGCGCAGCGCCGCCTCGTCTTCGACCACCAGTGCGCGCATTGCTCCCTCTTCGTGGACTACTGCACCGAACCGTTATCGGCGTCCACTCTCACCGTCCAGACCTTGCCGGACTCGTCGAGCAATCGCAGCACGTAGACCGTGTGACCGGTGTCGCTCTCGGTTTCCGCCTTTACGACACGCGCACGGAAGCGCTTCTCGACCATTTTCACGGCCTGGTCCATCGACATCGTGGTCGCCGTTACGGTGGTGTGCTCGTCCAGATCCGGTGCCACCGCCCGACCGGGGGCGGCATGCACCGTGAGCGCGCACGTCGACAAAATAAGGAAAGTAGCTACTGTCCTCATCGCCACAAGCGTAACGCATTCGCCTCGCGCACCGCGACTTTCAACTTGAAACAGCGCTTCAGCTGCTGTTCAGTTTCACCTCCCGCCACAACTCGTCCCATTGCCCGGCAGACAGCTCCTCGAGTGCCCGGCCACGCTCGGCCGCCAGATGTTCCATCCTCTCGAAGCGCCGTTCGAACTTGCTGTTCGCGGCGCGCAGGGCCGCTTCCGCATCCACCTGGAGATGCCGGCTCCAGTTGACCATGGCGAATAACAGATCACCGAGCTCCTCGGCGAGTGCTGCGCTGCGACTCGCCGGCGCAGCGCCGTCGGCCGGGA
>Ga0307476_10002156_pt1 | contig 11744 bp, 8 predicted proteins | sample atmos_gasesECM2C_2_FD_203314 | JGI IMG/M metagenome (GOLD analysis project Ga0307476, IMG submission 203314) | Hardwood forest soil microbial communities from Morgan-Monroe State Forest, Indiana, United States - atmos_gasesECM2C_05 | ecosystem: Environmental > Terrestrial > Soil > Temperate... | reverse complement strand
GGGCGCTTTGTACTATTTCACCCAGCACCACAAATACAATCCTCATGCCGACCACACGCTGTTCATCGGACCGTACGATGACAGCGTGATGCAGCGTGGCCCGCAGGCGAGGCTGCAGAGCTACGAGCTCGACTCGGCCGCTCTCTTGGACATTCGCGAACTGCGCTATCAGTGGTTCGACCATGTCTTCAAGGGGGCCGTCTTGCCCGCCGCGTTGAAGGATCGCGTCAATTACGAAGTCATGGGAGCGAACGAGTGGCGGCACGCCGCGTCGCTCGATGGCATGGCCAAGACGCCGCTGCGATTCTATCTGGACGGCGGCGGTTCGGGCGACGCACATCGGCTCACGCAGCGCAAGAGTGCACATCCGGCGCCCATGCTGCAGACCGTCAGCCTTACCGATCGCAGCGACGATGCGTGGATGGCGCCGGCTGATTTCACCAGCAGGAACCTGGCAACGCACAACTCCATGATGTTCGTGAGCGAGCCGATGACGAAGCCGACGGAGTTCAGCGGCCTGTTCTCCGCTCGGCTGGATTTCACCGTGAACAAGATGGACATGGATCTGAATGTCATGCTGTACGAACTGCTGCCGAGCGGCGACTATATCTACCTGTTCAATCCGACCTATGAATTTCGCGCCAGCTATGCGAAAGACCGCGCGCATCGCCACCTGTTGAAGGCGGGCGAGCGCCAGGAGCTGGCATTCAAGAGCGAGCGGATGACGAGCCGGCGGCTGCAGCCGGGCAGCCGCCTGGTTCTGATTTTGGGGATCAACAAGCGGCCGGATCGTGAGATCAATTACGGAACGGGGAACGATGTCAGCGAGGAGACCATCGCCGACGGAGAAGTTCCCCTGCAGGTACGGTGGTACAGCGACAGCTATATCGAGATACCGGTCCGCAGATAGCATGGGGTGCGGGGGCGATCATTCACGCGAGGGGGGTTCACATGAGCGAGGAAGTCATTTTTTATCACAATCCGATGTCGCGCGGACGCATGGTGCACTGGATGCTGGAGGAAACCGGCGCGCCCTATAGGATCGAGCTGATCAGTTTCGACAAGGGGGACAACAAAAAGCCGGCATTTCTCGCCGTGAATCCCATGGGGAAACTACCGGCAATCATGCACCGAGGCACGGTCGTTACCGAATGCGGAGCCATAATCACCTATCTCGCGGACGCCTTTCCCGCGGCCAAGCTTGCGCCGGCGTTTGACGATCCCGCGCGCGGGACCTACCTCCGGTGGATGTTCTTTGGGCAGGGTTGCATCGACTCCGCGCTGATCGACCGGATGCTATCGCGGCCGCCGGCGGGCAGGCCGAGCGCGCTGGGGTATGGAAACTACGACGACGTGGTGGGTGCGGTCGAGAAAGCGCTCGATCCGGGTCCGTACATTCTCGGCAGCCGCTTCAGTGCGGTCGATGTGTACATCGGATCACAATTGGGCTTCGGCATGATGACGAAGAGTTTGGAGCCGCGGCCGGCATTCCAGAGCTACGTCGGCCTGCTCTCGCAGCGTCCGGCGTACAAACGCTTCAACGAGCAGAGCGAGCACCTGGCGGCGCGGGCGAAAACTCAATCCACGATCGCTTGATAGACATAGGAGTGGGATAAACCGCGCACATCGGGAACGCCGGCAACGGCGGCCGCGCCCGTGCCCGCGATTTGCTGAATCATGCCGATGACGATCAAATCCTCGGTTGGATCGATCCAGAACCACGTGCCCGCGGCGCCGCCCCAGAAGAACGTGCCTTTGCCGTAGTAGCCGCCGGCGGCAACGGCGTCGGTGTACACCGCGATGCCGAGGCCGAATCCCGCGCCGGGCGATGGGGCGGTCATGGCCGGGGACAGCACGTTGGTGCGCATGAGATCCACGGTGCGCGGCGAGAGCAGGCGCACGCCGTCCAGTTTGCCCCCGTTCAGCAGCATCTGGCAGAAGCGCAGGTAATCCGCCGCAGTCGATACCAAGCCGCCGCCGCCGGATGAGAGCGCAGGCCGCGCTGCAAAATTGTGATTGATGCGGCCATGCACCACCTGCAGGTGGCCGTCCGCGCCATACTCATAGAACTCGGCCAAACGCTTGAGTTTCCCGGCCGGGACGAAGAAACCCGTGTCGGCCATGTTGAGCGGCTTGAAAATACGCTGTTCCAGAAATTGTTCGAAGGGCATGCCCGAGAGCTTTTGCACGATGTAGCCCTGAATATCCGTGGAGATGCTGTAATGCCAGTCGCTGCCGGGCTGCGCATTCAGCGGCAACTTTGCGAGGCGCTTGATGAACTCGTCCAGCGTGTTGTCGATGTTGAGCAAATCCGCATCGCGCTGTAGTTTGTCGACCGGCGTGTTGCTGAAGTATCCATACGTGAATCCGCCGGTATGCGACATCAGTTCGCGCATGGTCATCGCATGAGTCTGCGCGTTCAACACCATATTGCCGCCCGCGTCCGTGCCGTACACCTTGAGGTCGGCAAACTCGGGCACATATTTGGCGACCGGATCGTTGAGCTGCCACTTGCCTTCTTCGAACAGCATCATCATGGCGACGCCGGTAATCGGCTTGCTCATTGAATAGATGCGGAAAATGCTGTCCTTTTGCATCGGCAGATCGGCGGCAATGTCGCGCTTGCCGGCGGCGTCGAACTCGACCACCTTGCCGTGGCGCGCGACCAGCGTCACGACGCCGGCGAGCCGGCCCTGCTGCACGAGGCTGCTCATGCCCTCTTTGAGCCGGGCGAGACGTTCGCTCGACATGCCGACATTTTCCGGTTTGGCGGTCGGCACGGAAGGCTGGCCGAGGGCGATCGTGGGCGGCAGCGCGGTCGCGAGAGCCAGTCCGATGAGCAGTGCACGCATCTTTGAGTTTCTCAATGGGGTTTGTCTTGGCTAAAGGGCAGCTGCAGTGTGCCGGTTTTTCGCCGGCCCTAACAGGGCGATGCAGAGCGCCGCGTTTGCTACGGTGCCGTTGTCGAAGCCGGCTGCCAGACGAGCAGCCAAATCCCCGCAAGGACGAGGACGGTACCTGCCGCCGCCCAAATCGTGAACGGCTCTCCCAGCAGCCAGACTGCCATCAGGATCGTGGACAGCGGGCCGATCGCACCGGTCTGTGCCGTCGCCGCGGCGCCGATGCGTTCGATCGCCATCATCACCATGAGGACGGGCGCAAAGGTGCACGCGGTGGCATTCAATGCGGACAGCCATAGGACTTGCGGCGCCACCGCCATGGCGCTGTACGGCCGTAGGATGAGGAACTGCGCGATGCAAATGATGCACGCCACGCTGGTCGCGAGGCCCGTGAGGCGCAGTGCCCCGAGGCGCTTTACTTCTTCTCCGCTGTACACGAGATACACCGCATAGCTGACGGTGCTGCCGAACACGAGCGCGGCTCCCAGGGGTACGTTCGCGCCCTCGAGCGTCGCTTCCTTGCCGAATACGCAGAGCACGCCGGCGTAGCTCACCGCGAGCGCGATGATCTGCCGGCGCGTCGCCCTGCGCTTGAACAGCAAAACACCGAGTGCCAGCACCAGCGTCGGGCTGAGGTAGAGAATGAGACGCTCGAGACTAGCGCTGATGTAGCGCAGCCCGGCGAAGTCGAGAAAACTCGCCAAGTAGTAGCCGCAAAAGCCGAGTCCCGCCACCGCCCTCGCGTCGCGCCACGTGAGCGGCGGTTTCCCGACTCCTGCCCACCATGCCAGGATCAGGAACAGCGGCAATGCGAACAACATGCGAAACATGATCAAGGTCACCGCATCGACACCGTAGCGATAGGCCAACTTGACAATGATTGCCTTGCCGGAGAAGGATATTGCGCCGCAGGCCGCGAGCAACAGTCCGCGCCGCCTGGCGGCCGATGCGGGGTGGGATGCTGGATGGTGTGAGTTCATGCCCTTCGTATTCTACGGACAAGCAACGGCGCTTCGGCGTAGGCTCGGGCAATGAGCCCACGACCGGTTCCGGTACTCGAGTGGTCCGTAACATGCGTCGCGGTATTTCTGGCGGGTGCCGTCGGATTCATGCTGCCGAGCGCCGGGGTGCATCCGACGCTGCCGCTGTTGGCGAGCGGCATCGCCGTCGCCGCGTGCGTTCGCTGGGGAAGGCGGATGTGGCCGGCGGTGCTGGCTGCCTCCATTGGCATCGATGTGTGGACTCACCAGGCTTGGGTGGCATCGCTCAGCGTCGGCATTGGCGCGACGGGAGCCGCCTTCTCGACCGCATGGCTGCTCGAAAGAAATGGCTTCGACGCGGGTTTCGGCCGAGCGCGGGATGTGCCGCTGTTCATCCTCGCCGCGGCCGGCGGGATGACCCTCGTTCCCACGTTCGGATTGCTCGGCTACAGCCTCGCCGGTGATGCGGGAGCCACCGCGGATGTTCTGCGTTGGCTGCGCTGGTGGAGCAATACGACTGCGGGTGTACTGCTGGTCGGCCCGATGCTGGTGGCCGTGAGCCGGCAGAGCCTCGAGCAATTTGCGCAACATTGGGCCGAGGGCGGCCTGTGGCTTCTCGGAGTGGCATTTTGCTGCGCAGGCGCACTGTCCCTCGACCCCGCCGGTGTGGGTAGACCACTCATCGTCATGTTCGCCCTGTTGCTGGTGGTCGTGGGCGCCATTCGTTTTGGCCTGGTGGTCGCGTCCTTCGGCGCCCTCGCCATTGCGGCGGGGTCGGGCCTCAGCTTTGCTTTCGGCCGCGGCATTTTCGGCCACCTCGATGAAGTCGCGGGGCTCGCCACCATCTGGACGTTCAGCGCCGCGCTGACGGGTGTCGGCCTCACCATCACGGCGTTGCTCGCCGAGCGCGACCGCGCCGGCCTCCAACGGCTGCGGGCCGAGCACCGCTATGCACAGATATTCGACGGCAGTCCGCAACCACTGTGGGTGCACGACCCGGACACGCTCGCATTTCTCCTCGTCAACGAAGCTGCGGTGCGTCAGTACCGTTGGAGCGCGTCGGAGTTCCTCACGCGCGATGTGAACATTCTCGCGCCCCCCGGGGGCCGGCGCGTCCTGCCGGAGCCGGCTCGACACGGTGCCGATGCCGCGCCAGAGCCCTTCGAAACGCTGCATCGAACTCGCGATGGCCGCGTGCTCGCGGTCGAGGTCTGGACGCGCGCCATCGATTTGGGCGGCCGTCAGGCAGTGCTCGTGTTCGCGAGTGACGTGACCGAACGGCGTGCGCTCGGCAGCGCTCTCATCGACGCCATCGCGACCGAGCAGCGCCGTATCGGCCAGGAATTGCATGACGGTCTGGGGCAGGAACTGACCGGGCTCGCGCTGTCGGCGCGCGCCCTGGCCACGCGCGCCGAACGCGAGCGTCAACCGATTGCAGCAGCCTTGGTGCAGCTGGCCGCACTGGCGACGAGCTGCATCGAAGCGGCGCGCCGCATTGCGCAGGGAGTCTCGCCCCTGAGCGACGCCGACGGCAGTCTGCAGGTCGCGCTCCAGGCGCTGGCGAACCGCAGTTGCCTGGGTAGCACCACCGTGCGATTTCGCCCGCGTCTCGAGAGCCCGCTCAACCTCGATCTCGAAACCCGCAATCATCTGTACCGGATCGCTCAAGAGGCGGTGCAGAACGCGCTGAAGCATGCCCGCGCGCGGTTCATCGAGATCGAACTGTGGGTTCGCGAACGTGGCGCGACATTGACGATCAGCGACGATGGCGTGGGGTTGCCCGATATTGGCTCGCCGAACGGCGGCGGGCTCGGCATGCGCACCATGCATTTTCGCGCGAGTTCGATCGGCGGCACGCTCGCGATCTCATCCCGAGGCGCGGGCGGTGTCTCGGTCATCTGCGATGTCGCGCAGCCGCAAGCCGCGGCCGCGGCCGCGGCCGCAAGCGACTGAGGCACGGCAGCCCAAGCGGGCGCAACCGGCATTCTTGAGCCAACCGGCATTCTTCCGCGCAAAGTGGTACCTACGGCCGTTTTTTGAACTGCCGGCAAATGGCGAAGTCTTATACAATTGACGCCATGGAATTCAACCGCCGGCAGGTCTGGTGACTTATGAATAAACGCACAAGGCTCCGTTCGCCATCTTTGATTCTTTGCGGTCTGATTGCCGCAGCGGCGGCAATCTCGCCCGCCTCCGCGCAGCACGCGGGCGGCGGCGGCCACGCAGCGGTGGGCCACGGCGGTTTCGGTCACTACGGCGGCGGCTATCGCGGAGGTTATCGCGGCGGCTGGGGCTACGGCTGGGGTGGCTGGCGCGGCGGTTATTGGGGACCGTGGGGTTGGGGCGGCCTCGGGTTGGGTTTGTATTTCGCCACGCTGCCGCTGTACTACTCGACTCTGTGGTGGGACGGCGTTCCCTATTACTACGCGGACAACACTTATTACCGCTGGAATGGCGCAGTCAATCAATACGAAACGGTAAGTCCGCCGCCCGGGCTCGAGGCCGAAGGGCCGTCGGCGAGCGCGTCGGAGCTCATCGCGTATCCCAAGAACGGTCAGAGTCAAGAGCAACTGGGGAAGGATAAGTTCGAGTGCCATCGCTGGGCCGCCGGTCAGACCGGGTTCGACCCCACGCAGGCGACAGGGGCGAACGTGGCGGGCAGGCGCTCGGATTACGTTCGAGCCCAGGCCGCCTGTCTCGAGGGCCGGGGATATAGCGTCAAGTAGCGCCCCCGGGGCGCCGGCCCAGGGTTCGACCGGCGCGTCAATTCCGATTTCTCGACAGTAATCCGGCGGCATGTCAGACTATGCGGTTTTGACGCCGCCCTAGCGCGGCCCTAATGGTCACACTCTTACGGAACCTCGTTTATGCCCCGCACTACGCCCCTTTCCGATATCCGCAATATCGGCATCATCGCCCACGTCGACGCGGGCAAGACGACGACGACAGAGCGCATCCTGTACTACACGGGGCGCAAGCACACCATCATCGACATTCACGATACCAAGGATCTGAAGACCTCCACGACCACCGATTATCTCGAGCAGGAACAGAAACGCGGCATCACGATTCAAAGTGCCGCCGTGTCCGCATTCTGGCGCGACAAGAAAATCAATCTCATCGATACCCCGGGACACGTCGATTTCACCATCGAGGTGAACCGATCTTTGCGCGTTCTGGACGGCGCCGTCGTCGTGTTCGACGGCGTCGCGGGTGTCGAGCCGCAATCCGAGACCAACTGGCGTCTGGCGGATAATTACGGCGTGCCGCGCATTTGCTACGTCAACAAGATGGACCGCAGCGGCGCGAACTTCCTGCGCTGCGTGGACATGATCAAGAAACGCCTCGGCGCGCGCCCTCTGCCGGTGCAGATTCCGATCGGCTCGGAAGAGAATTTCAAGGGCATGGTCGATCTGGTGGAGATGAAGGCGCTGGTATGGGACTCGGATGACAAGGACGCCCAGTGGCAGAGCCTCGAGGTCACGCCCGATCTCGCGGACAAGCTGCACATCAACACGCCGAGCGACCGGAAGCTTCTGGCCGATATCGCCAAGTACCGCACGGAATTGGTCGACACCTGCCTCGAGCAGGACGACGAGGCCATGGAAGCCTACCTCACGCACGGCACCGTGCCCTCGGCCGACGTGCTGCGCAAGGCGTTGCGCAAGGGGACCCTGCACTCCGCGTTCACGGTGATCCTGTGCGGCTCTTCGTACAAGAACAAGGGTGTGCAGCAGGTGCTCGACGCGGTCGTCGACTACATGCCCGCCCCGACCGATGTGGCTTCGATCAAGACGGTGGACGCCGACGGCGAGCCCATCGGCGAGCGCAAATGCTCGGACGATGAGCCATTCTCGGCCCTGGCCTTCAAGGTCATCAATGACATTTACGGCGCCCTCACCTTCATCCGCGTGTATTCCGGCGTGTTGACCAAGGGCGCTTCGGTGCAAAATTCCACGCGCGGCAAGCGCGAAAAAATCGGCCGCATGGTCGAAATGTTCGCCAAGGAGGCCAATCCCGTGGAAGAAGCCCGCGCCGGCGACATCATCGCGCTGGTATCTCTGGCGGACACCGAGACCGGCGACACGCTATGCGATGCGGCCAATCCGGTGGTTCTGGAGCGCATGCGTTTTCCGGATCCCGTCATCAGCGTCTCGGTCAAGTCGAAGCTCAAGGCAGAACAGGAGAAATTCGGCGCCGCGCTCGGCAAGATGGTCCGCGCCGATCCCTCGCTGCATCTGGAGACCGACCGTGAAACCGGGCAAACCATTCTGCGCGGCATGGGCGAGCTGCACCTGGAAGTGACGCTGGACCGGATGCGCACCGAGTTCGGCGTCGAAGGGCTCATGGGAGAGCCGCAAGTCGCGTACCGCGAGACTTTCACCAAGAAGTTGACCGAACAGTACATCCACAAGAAGCAGACCGGCGGTTCCGGGCAGTTCGCCGAGGTGTGGATCGTATTCGAGCCGCTGCCGCGCAGCACCGGATTCGAGTTCGTGGACGAAACCGTGGGCGGCTCGGTGCCGCGGGAATTCGTGCCGTCGGTGGAAAAGGGCCTCAAGATTCAAAAGGAAGACGGCGTGCTCGCGCACTACCCGACGGTGGATTTTCGCGCCACGCTGATCGACGGCTCCTTCCACGACGTGGATTCGAACGCGCTCACCTTCGAGATCGCCGCCAAGGCCTGCTTCCGTGAGGCCATTCGCAAGGCCGGCCCCATCCTGCTCGAGCCCGTCATGAAGGTCGAGACGGTGACCCCGGGCGACTATCTCGGCGACGTAATCGGCGACATCAACCGGCGCCGCGGCGCGATTCTGGACCAGCTGGAGCGCGGCACCAACATTGCCGTCGTCGCGAACGTGCCGCTGTCGGAGATGTTCGGCTACATCGGGCAGCTGCGCGGCATGACCAGCGGCCGCGCCTCCTACACCATGGAGTTCTCGCATTACGAGCCCGTGCCGCGCAACGTCGCCGATGAGGTCATCGCCGAAGTGGCCAAGGCCAAGGCGGCGGCCGTCGGCTAGTGAGGCCCTCGCTTCCCGACGCCGCCATTGCCCCGGATGCCCGCACCGAGAAGCTGAATACCAAGGCGGCAGGGATCATCACCCTCGCGGTGATGTGCAGCCGGGTGCTGGGGCTGGCGCGCGAGCAGGTCTTCGCGGCGCTGTTTGGCGGCGGCGCCGCGATGGATGCCTTCACCGCCGCATTCCGTATTCCGAACCTGCTGCGTGATCTGTTCGCCGAAGGCGCGCTGTCGACGGCGTTCGTCACGACCTTCAGCAAAACCATCGCGCGCGGCGGCGACGATGCTGCCTGGCATCTGGCCAACAAGGTGGCCACCTTGACTGCAGTGGTGCTGGGAGCTCTGTGCCTCGCCGGCATGGTTTTTTCGGCGCAGCTGGTGGCGCTATTGGCGCCGGGGTTCGATCCGGAGAAAGCCGCGTTGACGGCGCTCCTCACGCGCATCATGTTTCCGTTCATTCTCCTGGTATCGCTGGCCGCCCTGGTCATGGGCATGCTCAATTCCAAGAGCGTCTTCGGCATGCCGGCGATGGCGTCGAGCTTTTTCAATATCGGATCGATCGTCGGCGGGGTGACCCTCGGCTTCTGGATCGACCCCCAATTCGGCCCGCGCGCGCTGCTCGGCTTAGGAATGGCCACGGTTCTCGGCGGCGCGCTGCAGCTCGCGGTACAGCTGCCGTCGCTGGCGCGGCTCGGCTATCGCTTCAAGCCCGATTTTCGCTGGCGCGACGCCGGCGTGAAGGCAATCCTGCTGTTGATGGGTCCCTCGGTGATCGCCGCGAGCACCACGCAATTCAATGTGCTGATCAATTCGATGTTCGCATCGACGCTCGGCGACGGACCGATTTTTTGGCTCTCGATCGCGTTCCGATTGATGCAGCTGCCGTTGGGTCTGTTCGGCGTCGCGCTCGGTACCGTGACCTTGCCGCTGCTGTCGCGGCTGGTGGTGGCCGGCCACATCATCGAATTTCGCACCGAGCTCGCGCGGGCGATGCGCCTCGCGCTGCTGCTCACGATTCCCTCCATGGCGGGGCTCATCATGCTCGCCGAACCGATCATTTCAGTGCTCTATCAGCACGGCAAGTTCACCGCCGTGCAGGCGGCACAGGCGGCCGGTGCGCTGCGTTTCTACGCCATCGGTCTGGCCGGATACGCCGCGCTCAAGGTGTTGGTGAACGCGTTCTATGCGCTCGACCGGCGCAAGACCCCGATGCTCGTGAGCTTCCTGGCGGTGGCCTTGAATCTCTTGCTCAATTGGATCTTCACTTTCCGCCTGGGATGGGGATATCGCGGACTGGCGTTCTCGACGGGGTGCATCGCGACGTTCAATTTCTTGCTCTTGTATGCGCTGATGCGCAGTCATCTCGATGGTCTCGAGACGCGCCGCATGCTCAAGATGCTCGGCAAAGTCGCGGCCGCCACCGCGGCGCTGGTTGCGGTTTGCGCCGCCTCCTCGCACTGGCTGCTGGCGAATTGGGAGACTCAGGCCTTTCTCGGCAAGCTGGGCGCGCTGCTCGGCACCGTAGCCGCGGGCGCCCTGGTGTTTGCCGCGTGCGGTACGGCGTTGCATATCGAAGAGCTCAAGCAATTACAGGCGGCCATTCAACGGCGCCTGCGGCGCGTCACTTGACTCGATTCGGAATACCGAGGCCCCTGGCCACCGCCGGGCGCGCCAAGAAGGAGTGCAAAGTGCGCACGACATTCGGAAAATTGTCGATGCCGACGAGATCAGCCGCCTCATAAAAGCCGATCAGATTGTTGATCCAGGGAAACGTGGCCACATCGGCGATCGTGATGGTCTCGCCCATGATCCAGGCGCGATCGCCGAGCCGCCGGTCGAGCACGTTCAGCAGGCGCTTCGATTCCGCGACATAGCGGTCGCGCGGGCGCTTGTCTTCATAGTCCTTGCCGGCGAATTTATTGAAAAAACCGACCTGGCCGAACATGGGGCCGATGCCGCCCATCTGAAACATCAGCCATTGGATGGTCTGGTAGCGCTCCGCCGCATCCTGCGGCAGGAGCTGCGCGGTTTTCTCCGCAAGATAGAGCAGGATTGCACCGGACTCGAACAGCGGCAGCGGCCTGCCCGCAGGTCCGTCCGGATCGATGATGGCCGGGATCTTGTTGTTGGGATTGAGCGATAAGAACTCGGGCGTCAGCTGATCATTGTTCGCAAAGTCGACGAGATGCGGCTCGTAGGGCAGGCCGATTTCCTCGAGCATGATCGACACCTTGACGCCGTTCGGAGTCGGCAGGGAGTAGAGCTGCAGGCGGTCGGGATGCCGGGCGGGCCACTTGCGGGTAATGGGGAACGAGGCAAGATCGCTCATTGGAAATCCAAAGTGGCGGGCGGTTATGCGAGCATAGCCCAATGAAACCGATCGACTGCGGATTCTCGATGCCGGCCGAGTGGGCTCCTCACTCGGGATGTTGGATGGGCTGGCCGAAGCGCGAATCGATCTGGCACGGTCACATCGAGGCGGCCCGCGATGACTATGCGCGGGTGGCGCAGGCGATTGCCAGATTCGAACCTCTCACCATGCTTGCCGATCCCGAACTCGCGGCGGACGCCTCCGCCCGGTGCGGAGGATCAGTGCGGGTGGTAGCCGTTCCGATGGACGATGCGTGGCTGCGCGACTCAGGTCCGACCTTCGTTCTCGACACGGCGGGCGCGCGTGCGGCCGCCGTTTTCACCTTCAACGCCTGGGGCGGCAAATGCCTGCCCTTCGATGAGGACGCGCAACTCGGGGCACGCGTCGCGGCTTGCGCCGCGGCGCCCGTGTTCCGCTCGGATCTCGTCATCGAGGGCGGCGGATTTCTGTCGGACGGCGAGGGAACCTTG
>Ga0307476_10002155_pt1 | contig 11745 bp, 6 predicted proteins | sample atmos_gasesECM2C_2_FD_203314 | JGI IMG/M metagenome (GOLD analysis project Ga0307476, IMG submission 203314) | Hardwood forest soil microbial communities from Morgan-Monroe State Forest, Indiana, United States - atmos_gasesECM2C_05 | ecosystem: Environmental > Terrestrial > Soil > Temperate... | reverse complement strand
GGAAGTAGCCGATGCCTGCAGCGGCATTCGTTCACTGATGTCACTGGCAACGCTGGCCGTAATCTATGGCTATCTGATGGAGCGCAAGACTTCGGTGCGGGTGCTGCTGGCCGTGGCTTCGCTCCCCATCGCTGTCGCCGCAAACAGCCTGCGCGTCGTGGGCACAGGATTGCTGGTTCAGTACTGGGATCCGGATAAGGCGCAGGGATTTTTTCATGAATTCCAAGGTTGGCTGATGTTCGTCGCGTCGCTGCTCATGCTTTACCTTCTGCACCGCGGTATTCGCATGATCTGGCCGGAGAAGGAAGCGTAAGAAGCGAATGTGGGGACAGCCGCCCTCGCTGTCCGCCAGGCGTAGCCCGGCTGGAGTCCAGGACCGCCGTCCTACATGAAGCCTTACACAGGACTCGCAGTTTTTCTCGCCGGATTAAAAAACGGCAACGCGGTTACCCTCACGTTCGTCTTCAGCCGGATTGCCTCAATCGTAGTCTCCATCTGCAATTGAGTCCCGATCTTCGCGTGCGCGGTCTCCACGCTGGCCAGCGCGATCATCTTCTTCAAGATTGGTGACCAGCTTGTCGTCGTCGCCTTGCCCACCTGCTTTTCTCCGGAGTACAAGGGCACCGCCACGCGCGAAGCTTGGCTGGGTGCGGCTGGCGTTAGACCGTAGCGTTCGTAAAGCGCCTCCACATCGGTCCAATCCACTTCGACGCCGACCAGCTGCCGCGGCACGCCATTCTTCGCATCCTGCTCCAGAGACCGTTTGCCGATGAAGTTTTCTTTATCGAGATGCACCATCTTGGCGAAGCCCAGCTCAAATGGTGAATACTTCTGCGACGGAATCCGAGCCTTCTTGGAACTGCTGTAATCGACCTCGATCAACAGCAAGCCGGCTTCGACGCGTGCCACATCGAGTGCCAGCATACCGGCAGCGTGCAAATCAAATTGCTTTCCCTTTTCCGCGAGAGCATCCCACACCTTCACCGCGTCATTGGCTTCTCTTAACGGAACCCAGATTTCGTACCCAAGATCGCCGGTGTAGCCAGTCCGCGAAATGTCCACCGGCACACCTGCAATTTTGCCGTGGGTCACGCGGAAATATTTCAGGTTCGCGATGTCAGCTTCGGCCACGGATTTCATCAGCTTTGCCGAGGTCGGTCCCTGCAACGCCAGCGCCGCAACTTTCTCTGAAATGTCTTCGACCTGCACGTCCATGTTCAGGCCATTCTGCCGGAACCAGCGCAGGCTGGGGTCCGCGGCCGTCCAGCGATAAACATTTTCCTCCAACCGCGAAATCGTTCCATCGTCGATGACTTTACCCTCTTCATCGCACCAGCAGCAGTAAATCACCTGCCCCACCTTCACTTTGTTTATGTCGCGCGTGATCACGCGGTTCACCAGCCGCGTTGCATCCTTGCCCGTGACCAGGTATTTGTAGAGCGGCGAAATATCAATCAGCGCCGCCGCATTGCGGATGGCGTTGTACTCGTGCTCGTGATGCACCTCATACACGCTGACCGTGTAATATCCCGACCACTCGCGGTAGTTCAAGCTGTGGCAAAGCGGAAAAGTTCTCTCGTGAAATGCGGTTCCAATGGGCAAAGGAATAGCCTCGAAGAAAAATCGCTCGAACCGGATTATATTGCTTGATTCCACATGCGGCAAATCGCCCACCAGACTTCTGATTCAAACCTGTGGCCGAGGGTTCGGGGCCGATGTAAAGTGAGGCATGGCAAAAGTCGTCCTAATCACCGGTTGTTCCGCTGGTATCGGGCGGTTGACGGCAGAATTGTTCGCAGCGCGCGGCTGGAGCGTTGCCGCCACAGCACGCCGCCCCGAGGAAATCTCTCTCAATAATGTGGTGGCACTGCGGTTGGACGTGACCGACGAAGCCAGTATTGCATCCGCGGTTGCAACCACCGTGGATCGATTCGGCACCATTGATGTCCTGGTCAACAATGCAGGATACGGGCTGTTTGGCCCGCTCGAAGGTGCGGCCACAGCCGAATTCGAAGCACAAATCCGGACCAACTTGTTGGGACCTGTTTCCGTCATTTGTCACGTTTTGCCCGTGATGAGCGCGCATCGCACTGGGGTGGTCGTGAATGTCTCGTCGCTCGCGGGACGGGTGGCGACACCATTCATGTCCAGCTACAACGCCTCGAAGTTTGCGCTCGAAGGCCTTTCCGAATCGCTTCGGTACGAGTTGTCCCTCCATGGCATCCGCGTAAAATTGGTCGAACCCGCTCACTTCAAGACCGGTTTCATCGAGCGCTCGCTCAAGTTAACATCCCATCCGGCCTATGCCGCGCCGCGAACGATACTTCGCACCGTTTGCGCTATCCTGTAAAGGGGAGGCTGATGCTAGCTCTGATTGCCCTGTTTCCTGATTCCGTTTGGCGGTCGTTAAACGAGCAGGGAATGAAACGCCCGGCGCGGTGACGCCGTCACCATGGCCGTGGTAAGAGTCGGCCGTTCTTCCCCGTCAAAAACCGTAGAGACAAAATCCCCCGTTCCCGATAGAATGGCGATTCACCTTACAGCCATGTGCTCGCTCATCCCAATCCTGTCGAATGCCCTCCGCAACTGGGGCGTCTTACCCAGCGGCCTTTAATACGCGCGCTTCAAAACTGCGCTAATATTCCTCGTCCTCATTCTCAATCAGCAAGCTAACAGCTAAAGGCTAAGAGCTTATGGCCAATTCATACGATGTAATCGTAATCGGCGGCGGCCACAATGGCCTGGTCAACGCCGCTTACCTCGCACGCGCCGGAAAGAAAGTTCTGGTGCTTGAACGTCGCCACATTCTCGGTGGCGCGGCCTGCACGGAAGAAGTTTTTCCCGGCTTCAAGTTCTCGGTCTGCTCCTACGTGGTCTCGCTGCTGCGGCCGGAAATCATTCGCGACCTCGACCTCCCCCGCCACGGCCTGGAGATTCTTCCGCTCGACGGCACTTTCACACCGATGCCCAGCGGTGATTACCTCTGGCGCGTGAATGACCACGGCAAGACTCATCGCGAGATCGCCCGCCACTCCCGCGTGGACGCCGAAGCCTACGACGAATTCGGCAAAGCCATGCAAGCCATGTGCCGCTTCGTGAAGCCGATCCTCAGCATGGTCCCGCCCGACCCCAATACGCTTAACCCGCGTGAACTAATGAAACTGCTCTTCATCGGCCGCCGCTTTCAGGGCATGTCGAGCTATGACAAATACAATCAGGTTCAGCTCATGACCATGAGCGCGATTGACTTTCTCGATCAGTGGTTCGAAACCGACGTGCTCAAAGCGACGATGTCCGCCTCGGGCATCATCGGCACATTCCTCGGCGTGCGCTCGCCCGGAACAGCCTACGTTCTGCTGCATCACTACATGGGAGAAATTGACGGCGCATTCCGCGCGTGGGGATTCGCGCGCGGCGGCACCGGAGCAATTTCAAATGCAATCGGCGACGCGGCTCGCGAAGCGGGCGTCGAGATTCGAACCCAAGCCGCCATTGCGAAAATCATCGTCAAAGATGGCAAGGCTAAAGGAGTAGTCCTGGCCAACGGCGACGAAATCTATGCCGATACAATTTCCTCGAGCGTCGACCCTCGACTCACCTTTAACAAGTTCATTGAAGCCGAGCATCTTCCCGCCGACTTTCTCGAAGACATCAACCGATTCAAATACCGCGGGTCCTCGGGGAAGGTAAACATGGCGCTGGACGCGCTGCCGAATTTCAAGGCCATTCCTGGAGCTGGCGCGCACTTACGTGGGGCCATTTCAATTTCGCCCTCTGTCGAATACATGGAGCGCGCCTACGACGACGCCAAGTACGGCAATTTTTCCCGTCATCCTTACATTGACATGGTCATCCCCTCGCTCACCGATCCCTCGGTCGCGCCGCCGGGCAAACATGTGCTTTCCTGCTTCGTGCAGTATGCACCTTATAAGCTGCGTCCCGGGCTCAATTGGGACGATCAGAAAGAAGCCTTCGGCGATACTGTTGTAAATACGATTGCCGAATATGCGCCCAACATCAAAGACATTATTCTGCACCGGCAAGTCATTACTCCGCTCGATCTCGAACGCGAGTGGGGACTGAGCGAGGGCAACATCTTCCAAGGCGAACTTTCTTTGGAGCAGCTTTTCTTCCTGCGACCGGCGCCCGGCTATGCGCGCTTCCGCACGCCCATTCAGAATTTATACATGTGTGGTTCGGCTACGCACCCTGGCGGCGGAATCATGGGGGCGCCGGGACGTCTCGCGGCTCTCGAAATGCTGAAAGACAGCAAGGGAGCGGCGTAGTCATGCCCGAAAATAAATCCGGGCGGCGCGACATAGTCATCATTGGCGGCGGCCACAACGGGCTGGTCACTGCGTTCTACCTGGCCAGAGCGGGATTCAAACCTCTCGTCCTCGAACGCCGCGCGCAAGTCGGCGGTATGGCAATCACCGACGAATTTCATCCTGGTTTTCGTTGCTCCACACTCGCGCACACGGCCGGTCCCATCCGTCCCGACATCGTCCGCGATATGCAACTGGAAAAGCATGGCCTTAGGTTCATCACGCCAGAGATCTGCGTTACTGCGCTCTCGCCGGACGGGCGATCGCTTTCGCTTTCTCTGGATACAAATAAATCCATTCAGGCCATTGCTGCCTTCTCGCAAAAAGACGCGGCGAAATATTCTGAGTTCGAACAATCTCTGGGCAAGATCAGCAAGGTAATCGCGGAGGTTCTCGCCACCACTCCCCCCGATATCGACCATCCCAGCGGCGGCGATCTGTGGAGCATGCTCAAAACCGGCCGCGCATTGCGCAACCTCGGCAAGCGGGATATGTACCGCGTCTTGCGCTGGGGACCGATGGCCGTCGCCGATCTGGTGGCGGAGTATTTCGACACCGAATTGTTGCGCGCGGTGATCGCGGCTCGCGGGATCTTCGGAACATTTCTGGGTCCCTGGTCGGCTGGCAGTAGCCTGCAATTGCTGATTCGCGCCGCCGGAGATTCTCATCCCACCGGCTCTGCGTTTTTTGCGGCGGGCGGAATGGGCGCGCTCACGCAAGCTATGGCCTCGGCCGCGAAAGCGGCTGGGGTCGAGATTCGAACCGGAGCAGAGGTTATTGAAATCCGCATCAAAGATGGCGTGGCTACCGGCGTGCTGCTCGGCACCGGTGAGGAAATCAGTGCCAACGCCGTCATTTCGAATGCCGACCCCAAGCGCACTCTGCTCAAGCTCACCGATTCCACGCATCTTTCTCCTGACTTTGTGCAGAAGCTGCGGCATTTTCGTGGTAACGGTACGGTTGCGAAAGTTAATTTGGCGCTCTCCGGCCTGCCGAGTTTCACCGCCCTGAAGGACGGAGCCGGCGCAGCGCTCAAGGGACGTATTCACATTGGACCCGAGATCGATTATCTGGAGCGTGCCTTCGACGAATCGAAGTATGGACATTTCTCGCGCCAGCCTTATCTCGAAGCTACGATCCCCTCGCTAACTGATCCCACACTCGCGCCCGAGGGCAAGCACGTGATGTCGATCTACATGCAGTATGCGCCGTACAAGCTGAAGGCAGATTGGGAACAGCAGCGCGGAGCGCTGGGACAAACGGTGGTACAGACTCTCGCACAATACTCACCCAATCTACCTGAGATGATTCTGCATCATCAGATCATTACGCCGCAGGACATGGAAGATGTTTATGGATTAACTGGTGGGCAAATTTTCCACGGAGACCTTGCACTCGACCAGTTCTTCACCATGCGTCCACTGCTCGACTGGGCGCGGTACCAGACGCCGATTGAAAAGCTGTTTCTCTGCGGCAGCGGCGCCCATCCCGGCGCGGGCTTGACCGGAGGCTCGGGAGCAAACGCCGCACGGGAGATTTTGAAACACTTGAAAAAGTAGCGCCGGCGGCCTGCCCCTGAGCCAAATCAAAGAGTCTCGCCAGCAACACAGCCTCCGGGACGGTGGCGCTACATTCCTGGAACACGCTCCCGCGCGGAAGTTCATGCACTTCCGGAAAGCAAACCTCAACGCGTAACAGTGTCGCTCCGGTAGTAACTTGCGACATCGGTAACATTCCTTTTTACTTAGACTGCAGTAAAGAATTTTCCCAACCGACGGGGAGACTCTCGCTCGCGGAGCGTGCTTGGCCGAGGATCTTAAATTTGAGCTGGCAATCCTGGCAACTGTCCAGGGTTTTTATCAGAAGCTGCTGCGCGATCTGCTCGGCGGCGAGGTTCCCCTGCCCGGCGGGCTCGACGAATCTGCGCTCCGCCATATTGACCGGGATCTGCCGGAGACTCTCTCGCGCATGTATCGCTGGCTGCATGTACTCGACATGGCCATTACACCTGCCATGTTGCGGCAAGCGCTGACGCCAGATACGGATTCGGAAGTCGCCGAGGCGCTGCTTCGATATTTTGTGCGACGGCGGGAGCCCAGCGAGATCAATCGTGACAAGACTGACCTGATTTCAACTTTTCTCTACCGCCATCCCCGCGTCCAGGGGCAGTGGCAGCAGCAAGGCTACGGACTAGACGGGGCGTTGCCTCTTTCCCCGTTCGAAATTGCCTTAATCGAAATCCTTGCTGACACCGACGTGCCGTCGCTTCCCGAAGAACACGTGCAGTTGCTTCGTAACTTTGACCCGCTGCGCGAAGAGATTGCACGGTATCGTGATTTCAACTCGCTGATGGATTCGGGAATTGTGTCACGGGTGCGCGAGTTGAAGCGCTGGCTGGATTCTTCTTTCTACCATCCCGGAGTATTGGCCACGGTCGCTGCTCACAATGCCGCATTTGGCGCTCGGTTTGACGAGCTTTTCACCAAGGCCTTGGGCGAGATCAAACAATTCGCGCAGGCTCTGGACGAAATGGGCGGCAGCATCCTTAGCACTGTCGATGGAGTGGAGGTTACGGTGGAGCACGTGGCCGCCATCGAACAAAAAGAAATGTTGCAGGCCGATTATGGCAGCGCGCTGGAGAAATTCCGGCGGGTTTCGAAACTGAAGAAGGAACTCGACCGGCGCCCGCCCATTCGCAAGTCGTTGCTGGCGCCCAGTGCAGGACGTGGCATTCCCTCTGCTGGTGGGGCAGCGGCGGCAGCCAAGCCGGCGCGAGTGGCCGCAGCAAAAGTACCCGCCGCGCCCCAAGCATTCCAGCCCCCGGCTATCACGGCTCAGCAAATCTCGGTTGAGGAAGGAAAATTACGGCGCGTCGAGGAATCGATTCGCGTTTTCGTCCGCGTCGCCGATCCCAAGTATCGCCAGATTGTGCCCATGCGATTCTTCAATCTGACGCTGACTGCGGCCGAAGCCGAGGCTTACAATGCCGGATTTCTTGAAGAGAAGAGCCTTCGCGCTGATTTAGCTCGCGCTCTGATTCGACTCGTCTCCTGCGTAGCGCGGGTCAACACAGAGCTCGAAGAACTCAAACGCAGTCAGAGCATGTCGTCACTGTGGAAGCTTCATGCGGACGCGCTGGTGGTGTTACTCGACATCGCGAGCACAGCCACGGAAGAAGCCGCAGGTGTAGCAAAGATGGCGGAAAGCGGAGACGCGGCATCGGCCAAAGCAATTCACGGAACCGTGCAGAAACTCCGCGAACGTTCTGACCTAGCGGTGAAGGCGCTGGCGCACCCGGGAAGCTAGGCAGTTTTTAACGACGCTGACCTCCAGTCGCCTTTCTCGGTTCGTTCATTGCGTTCGCTGCTACGGTGCGGGAGCTTTTCCCATCAGATATTGGTCGAACCAGGCGATCGTTCGCCGGATGGCATCAATCTGGTTTTCCCGCTTCACAAACCCGTGACCTTCGTTTGTGTAGTAGTGGGCGTCTACGATCCGCCTTTCTTTCTTCAGAATCTCCACCACCTGTTGCGCTTCCTCCTTCGGAACGCGTGGATCGTTATCACCCTGCAATACCAGTAACGGAGCCTTCTCGCTGCGAATGTAAGTGATCGGCGAATCTTCGTCATAAACTTTCTGGCTCTTCTCGGGATCGCCCAACAGCGCCTTCACATACTCGTTCAACGAGGGATCAGAATTCTTCAGCATCGTCCACCAGCTGATAATGCCGTACTCGTCAACCGCAGCTGCCCAGATATCGGGAACCTTGCCGATGGCTATCAGCGTCATAAACCCGCCGTACGAGCCGCCGTAGATGCCGATCTTTCTGGCATCGACGTACCCAGTGGCCTTGAGAAAATCAACTCCGGCAATCTCGTCCCGCAAGTCACCACCGCCCAAATCTTGAAAGTTAGCCTTTTGGAAGTCCAGGCCGTAACCGGTAGATCCGCGCGGGTTCGGAGCGATGCAGATGTATCCGCGCGAAGCCAACGCGGCTACGTCGGTGTTCCAGTAATCGACCATCTGACCGGTGGGTCCGCCATGCGGCAGAATGATTGCAGGATTGGTTCCATCGCGCTTCAGATTGAACGGCAGCCACAGCAGCGCGGTAATAATTTTTCCATCAAAGCTTTTGTAGTGGACGATTTGCGACGGTGGCAGCGGCATCGCGCGCAAGCTGGCAATCGCCGAAAAACTGAGCTGCTCGGCCTGATGGGTTCGCAGATTGTAGATCCAGAGATCGCCGGGTTGATTGGAAGCCTCATGCGAAATGATGACTCGGCCGCTCTGCCGGTCGAACTCATTGGAACTCCCCGAGAAATAATTTAAGCCGTGAGGCAGGTCCACTTTTTTTGCTTCGTTGGTTGAGCGATCTGAGATATAGGCGTCGATTACTCCGTCTGCGTTGACGGTGTAGGTGTAATGTTTGCCGTCGGGCGAAAAGTTGCCGGACGAGCATTCCCATTTCAAGTCGGTGACCCAGGCGATTTTCCTGCTGCTAACGTCAAGCAGGCCGACATTCATATACCCGCCCCGGGCATCCGACGTCAGTAACAGCGTTGTGTCATCGGGCGAAAGCGAGGAGCCGAGATAGCGAATCGTGCCTTCGTGCGGCGTAAGGTTCTCCGTCTTTCCCGTAGCCACATCGATGCGGTAGATGTCCGCATCGGTGAACGGAGGATTCACTCGCCCCGCATAGATGGTCTTGTCGTCATTACTCCAGGCGACAACGCTCCATGAATATCCGGGTTCCTTTTCGTGGGTTAGCAGCCGCACCTTGCGCGTTTTCCAGTCGAGCAGCGCAACATCATACTGCGAACCCTGTTTGGGTTTGTAATTGAAAGCGATGCTGTGCCCATCGTGCGACCAACGCGGATCCTGCTCGCGGATGTCGGGAGTGTTGGTCAGATTGACAATTTCACCCCCGTCGCTTGGTACTGCATAGAGATCCCAGAGTTCATCGCCAGCGTGGTCTTGTTCGTAGACGATCCATTTTTCGTCCGGAGACCAGATCGGGTTGTACTGCCGGTCGTCGGATTGCGTGAGTTGGATCGGCCAACTGCCGGAGGCATTTACCTTCCACAGGTTATAGCGGCCGGCGATGTCGCTGACGAATACAATTTGCTTGCCGTCGGGCGACCAGTCAGGAGCAAAAACTGATCTTGTATAATAAAGGTCGTCTATGGGGGCAGGCCGTGCAGCCGCGTTCGACGCGGAGATCACCGACTTGGGATCGGTAATCGGGCGGTCGTCGGGTCCGGCGGAGCCAGCCAAAGATGTGCATAGACTGCAGCCCGTAAGGATCAACGGCAGGAATAGTCGACGGATTTGCATACTAAACCCCTTCCGATTTAAACCCTGGCCTTCGTATTGGCTTGAACTGCGCTGAAATGGGTCGCAATTGGTCTTGGCGCTTATCGAGCAACTGATATATCACGGATTCTACGATCTTGAAAGACCGTCGGCGTGCCCGAGTAGTGCAAGCGCCCCTTGGCGTTGTGAATGCATCGGAGCAAAAGAAAAGACGGGCGATTTCCGCCCGTCTTCCCGTTTTTCCGTTTTTCCGTTTTCAAAACAGCCAAAGGCCAATTGCTGACAACAGACGCTAGTTGATATCGAACTGCTCCTGATGCAGTGCCGGATCGCTCTTCACAATAATCGTCCGCTTGGTAAGCTCTTCCATCTCGTTCAGCAGGCGAGCGTTGTTGCCCTTCAGCTCTTTCGCCACATCCGGATTCACTCGCAGCATCACATCTTCGTGCTCCAGATGCTTGGCGATCTTCCGCATCTCCACGTAAATTTCATTGACCACTGTAGTCAGAGACTTCACGTACCCAGTGGATTGGCAGTAAGGACAGGGCGCGCCAATGGTGCGTTCCAGAGATTGCTTCACGCGTTTGCGCGTGATAGCAACGAGACCGAAATCGTTGAACTGCAGAACCTTTGACGGTGCACGGTCATGGCGAAGTTCTTCTTCCAGGGCTTGCATCACGCGCTGGCGGTTGCGGCGCTCATCCATGTCGATGAAGTCGATGATGATGATGCCACCGAGATCGCGCAAACGGATCTGGCGCACAATTTCCTTGATTGCGTCCACGTTGGTTTTAACGATCGTGTCTTCCAGCCGCGAGGTCTTGCCGACGTACTTGCCGGTGTTGATGTCGATGGCCACCAGTGCCTCGGTCTGGTTGATCACGATGTAGCCACCGCTCTTCAGCCACACTTTTGATTTGAGCGCCTTGTTCATTTCCTCGGCAAGGCCGAACTGCTCGAACAGCGGTGTTTCTTTCGTATAGAGCTTTACGCGCTTCACCAGCCCCGGCTGGAATCGATTGAAGAAACGCAGAATGCGTTCGTACTCCGGTTCGGTGTCGACCCAGATCACCGAGAAGTCCGAGGTGACCTGATCGCGCAGAACGCGCTCGACCACGTTTAGATCGTGATAGATCAACGCTGGCGGTTTCGAAGCCTCGGCGCGAGTCTTGATGTCGTTCCATAGGCCTTTCAGGAAACGAATGTCGGCCCGCAATTCTTCTTCACTCGCGCTTTGCGCAGCCGTGCGGACGATGAATCCTCCGTGTCCGTTGTCGCGCTCGCTCATCACGATGCGCTTCAACCGCTGGCGTTCTTCGTCAGAAGCGATCTTTCGCGACACGCCGGTGTGGTTCACGGTTGGCATGTAGACCAGGAAGCGTCCCGGCAATGCGATGTGGCTGGTAATGCGCGCGCCTTTCTTGCCGATGGGTTCCTTGGCAATCTGCACCAGGATTTCCTGGCCTTCTTTCAGCAGATCGCTGATTTTTGGAATCTCATGCGACTCGCGACGCGGGAATCGCCGCCCGCCTCCCCGGCGTCCGCTACGCTGCCGATCAAATCCGGGTCGCGGACGTGGCGCACGCTGTGTGTAACCTGCGGTTGTCGCCGGTGCACGGACCTCAGCCCGTGCATCCGCCGAGCCAGATTCCCCGGCTTCGGCGGCGAGCAACGCCTCCGCCTGTGCTTGCGCCTCCTCGAGCTCCAGTTCTTCGGAGTCTTCTTCGCTTTCCGCCGGAGCGCCTTCCGCTGCATGTGGCACGCCAGCTTCCGCTAAGGAAGACATGTGGATTTCATCCACCGTAGCGCGGACATCGGCAAACTCATGCTGCCCGGTATTGGAACCTTGCTGGCCTGCGGCTCGAGTTTCCTCCTCAAACTCCTCGTAGCCCTCATCGGACGATTGTTCGTAGCGAACGGTGTCCGCTTCTTCTTCATCGATCGTCTCTTCTTCTAGCGTTCCGGGCGATGCGAACGCGACAACCTCATGAGCTGCCGCGGAGATAGCTTCGTCAGGCAGTCCAGGAATAACTCTTCCCTGGTCTTCTTCCTCTAGAGCCTCTTGTATCGCTTCCGGAATCACTACTCCCTCGGCATCCCGGCGATG
>Ga0307476_10002154_pt1 | contig 11752 bp, 7 predicted proteins | sample atmos_gasesECM2C_2_FD_203314 | JGI IMG/M metagenome (GOLD analysis project Ga0307476, IMG submission 203314) | Hardwood forest soil microbial communities from Morgan-Monroe State Forest, Indiana, United States - atmos_gasesECM2C_05 | ecosystem: Environmental > Terrestrial > Soil > Temperate... | reverse complement strand
TCCCAGAGACGCACGGTGGCGTCGAATCCGCCGGTCGCCAGCGTCCGGCCGTCGGGGGAGAAGGCGACGGCGGAGACGATGTCGGTGTGCCCCGTCAGCGTGGCCTTCCCCTTGCCGGCGTCCACGTCCCACAGCCGCACGGTCTTGTCGGCGCTCGCCGTGCCCAGGAGCTTGCCATCGGCGGAGAACGCGACGGCGCCGACCCAGCCGTCGTGGCCGGTTAGGGCTCGACTCTCCGGTTCGGCGGCGAAAGCCTCCAGGCCGAAGGATAGGACCAGCGCGACAAAGCCGATCAACTGGCGGCAGCGGGTGCAGGCGGCAGGCATAGGCAGGCGCCTCGGAAGGGTCAAAGAACAAAGGAAGCAGTGCAAATTAGTTCAGGGACAGGCAGACGCGACAACCGACGCCGTCGCCACGGCTGGCCGGCGCGCCCCTGTTGCGATAGGCGGCGCGGCAGTCCCCGGGGCTGCGGTACCACGACCCGCCACGCAGCACACGGGCATCGGTTTTTGTGATGTTTTCAGGGTCTTTTTTATCGCTTGTTTTGTAGTATTTATCATCGTAATAGTCCGCGCACCACTCCCCGGCGTTCCCCGTCATGTCGTACAACCCGAACGGGTTCGGGCGGAACTTCGCCACCGGTGAGGTGAAGACGTATCCATCGTCAATGTCCCCGGACGGCAAATTGGGGAATTGCTTCTTGAAGGTCCGATCCGCGACGTTTGCCGAGCCGTCCAGGCTCTCCGCCTTGTCCCCCGTGAAGTTGCGCGTCGTCGTGCCGGCCCGGCACGCGTACTCCCATTGCGCCTCCGTCGGCAGTACGATCCGCCGCTTCGTCGCCCCGCTCGCCCACTTGCAGAGCTCGGTTGCATCGTTCCAGGATACGTTCACCACCGGATGGTTGTCCCCCTGAGTGAACCCCGGGTCCCGCCAGGTATACTCCGGGTCGTACTTGAAGTCCTTGCCGTCGTAACCCGAGCCTCCCTTGCCGTCAGTCTCCGCCTCCGTCTGGTACTTCGCGGCTTCCACGAAGCGCGCGAACTGCATCTTCGTCACCAGGTACTTGCCGAGGTAGAAGTCCTTCGTGATCTCCACCTCGTGCTGCGGTTTCTCGTTGTTGTCAGCGTCCTTGTCGGAGTCCGGCGATCCCATCATAAAGGTGCCGTGCGGGATGCGCACTAACTCCATCGTCACGCCGCCGCCTAGGTCCAGCGTCACCACCTTCCGCGTCCCGTGCTTCGTCTGGCCCTCGATCGTGTAATCGAATTTCTCCTCCTTTTCCTCCAGCCCGTCCGCGGCCGGCTTCGGTTCCGCCGCCGACAGGGCGTACGCCAGCAGGCTGGGCGCCATCAGGACGGCCAGGCCGACGAAGAGTTGACGAAGCGACATGGCGAATCTCCGGTAGCAAGGGATACGTCCGCGGATGAGCAGTGTAACGCGGCCGGGCCGTGAATCGCAAAGGAATTCGTGAAACACCGGGACCGTTGACACGTGCCGCTCGCCGATCCACAATGGGCGCTCATATGCGAAACAGCATTCTCAACATCCGGACTGCCGGAGCCCTGGCGCTCATCCTCTGTGGAGCCTCGGCCCGGGCTGCCGACGAATCCGCCCCCGCCGCTACGCCGCATGAGGTCATCGCCGGTCTCCAGGCGTTCTGGGCGAAGACTGCCCTCCCCGACGGCTCCTTCCGTCCCGGCGTCGATCCCGACTACCGCGGCATGTCCGACAGCGCCCTCAGCGACATGGCGCCGCTTACCTATGCCGTGATACTGCACAAGACGTTCGGCCTGACGCTGGCCGACGAGCCGAAGACCACGGCGAACCTCTTGGCTCGCCAGAAGGAGGACGGCGCTTTCTATCATGTCCGCGGCACCGGCGATCCCCAGGCGCCGCTGACCCGCGTTTACAATACCACGCAGGGACTCGTCGCCCTGCACGCTCTCGGCGTCAAGCCCAAATACGATCCGCTTCCGGTGTTTGAGCGGACGCTCGACGGCGACTACAAGAAGCTGCCGCTCTACACCACCAGCTTTTTCCCGTTGGCCTATGCGTGCCTGGGCAAGCCGTTCCCGGCGGAGCAGGACCAAAAGATGCGCGCCCTCATGCCCCAGGCCGACGACGGCTACCTCGACGATCACGTCGCGACCACGTTCCATCTCGTCCACTACTACCGGCTGATCGGCGCCGCCGTGCCGAAGGCCGACGCCATCGTGGCGCGGACGCTGCACGATCAGAAGCCCGACGGCAGCTGGATGCTCAATCCGCTGGCCCGTGACCGCCACGCCGCGTTCGACGCCGTCTTCTGCCTCGCGCAGCTCGACGGCGACAAACCGGAGGTGAAAAAGGCGATCGATCGAGCGGCGGCGTGGGCGCTGTCGTGCCGCAACGGCGACGGCGGCTTCGGCCACTACCCCGGCAGCCCATCGGACGCCGACGCCACGTATTTTCAGGTGGGAATCCTTGTGATGGCGGGGTTCCTCAAACCGGCCGACCCGCCGCCGAAGGATCCGCAGCTGTTGTCGTGGGGCCATCTGTTCCCGCGGCCCTGAAGTCCGACTCGAAAGGGAGAAATCCACATGTCGAGGAATTCCGTCCGGCGTTGCACGTCGGCGATCGTGGTCGCCCTGTGCGGGCTGTGGTCCGCTTGCGCCTCCGCCCAGGAGTTGGGTTGGAAGCCAGAAAAGACCTGGGTCATCGCGGTCGGCGTGCTGGAGTGGAAGGCGAGCAAGCTATACGGCGGGTTTCCCAAGGAGGGCCGCCGCGACGCCGAGCTGGTCGAGTTCTTCCGCAAACACGGCGTGCCCGAAGAGCAAGTAGTCTTTCTGGAAGACAAGCAGGCGACGCTGGCGCACATCGACAAAGCATTCGACGACGTCCTGCCGAAAACGAAGGAAAACGATCTGTTAATTATTTATTACGCCGGCCACGGGACGCGCGTAAAGGACGCCACGTATTTCGCCAACTACGACATCACGGCCAAGACGGAAGAAACCGGCTGGTCCGCGGCTTCGATTATCGACGCCGTCGAGGCGAATTTTCACGGCTCGCGCGTGCTGCTGGCGGCCGACTGCTGTTATTCCGGCGGCCTGGGCGTCGAAGCGGCAAAGCGCAAAGGTAAAATCGAGTATGCAGTCCTGACCTCAGTGCAGCCGACCTGCGAATCGACCGGCAACTGGACCTTCACGGAAAGCCTCCTCCAGGGGCTGAACGGCGACCCGGCTGTGGACCTGGACGGCGACGGGCGCGTGACGCTGGCGGAGTTGGCTCGCTACACCGAGACGAGGATGGCGTTCGACGAGGAACAGCTCTCCTATTTCTCAACCGCCAACGGCTTCGACGCAAAGACATTGCTGGCCGTCGCCGCTGGCAAGCCGAAACGCCCCGGCGAGGGGGCGCCGGCCGACGACCGGGTTGAGGTGGAATGGCACGACGAATGGTGGCACGCCCACATCTTGGCGGTCAAGGACGGCAAGACGCTTATCCGTTACGGCGGCTACGGCCCGGAGTGGAATGAATGGGTTGGGCCGGATCGCATTCGCGCGTACAAGCCGCCGCCGGAGTTCGCGGCGGGCGTCGCCGTGCAGGTCGAATGGGGCGGCAAATGGTGGCCGGCCAAGGTGCTGGAAGGCCGCCTCGGCCTGCATAAGGTCCACTACGACGACTACGGCGATGAGTGGGACGAATGGGTCGGGCCGAAGCGCATTAAGCCGGTCAAGGAGTGAATCCGACGAAACCTGGGTCCATCGCTGCGGCGGCGTCAACGGAACTCCGCGCGGCGTGGGAGGAGCGGACAGCCCATGATTTCCGCGTAATTTGCTTGCCAGCCGCGGCGGCCATCCATTACCATTCTTCCATCGCTTGATCCGATCCCTAAATTCGCCGCCGCCGGCCCTTACGGAGACCATTCCCTCATGGTTGCCATCTTAACCTGTCCGAATTGTCAAAATCGGTTCCGTCCGCCCGCCAACCATACCGGCGCCAAGGTGGCCTGTCCTCGCTGCGAGCACATGGTGGCCGTGCCTGGAGAGACGGGGCCGGACGAAATCACCCACGAAAAACCGACCGCGCGCAAGGCCGTGCGCAAGCCGCAGGTCGAAGTCGAAGTGGAAGCGGACGAGGATGCGCCGGCCCGCAAGAGCCGATTCGAACCGTGTCCCCGCTGCGGCGCGGAGGACCCCAAGCGCGTGATGTATACCTTTTGGGGCAGTTTCTACGTCCCGCCTCTGGTCAATCACGTTCGCTGCAGGAAGTGCAAATACGCCTACAACGGCCGCACCGGCGGGTCGAACCTGCTCATAGCGATCATTTGCGTGACAATCCCGTTGCTGCTCATCGCCGGGATCATCGGCGTGATCGTCTATATCTGGATGCAGCGCCAGGGAGGTTTGTGAGCCGCGGCGCAACGACCTGCCGCGTCCGGCCGCGCGAGGACCTCTCCCATGAGAACACGATTCTCTCCGCTGGCGGCTGTTCTGACCGCCTTCCTCGCCGGCTGCGGCCCCCGCGCCGCCGGCCCGACGCCAGCAACCGAGACGCCTGTCCCGCCTGAGACCACGCCGGGGGCGGCACCGGAGCGACCGCAGCAAGCGAAAGCCGAGGATGCGCCTCTGCAATGGCGCTTTGAACGCGACGACGACGGCCGGCCAGTCAGGGTGGTGGACCCCGCCGGTCGGCCGACGACGTTCGCCTATCACCAGGATGGCAGGAAGCGCTTGCAACGCTTGGAAAAGAAGCTCGCCGACGGTTCATCCGTGGCCCTGGATTTCGACGAGTTCGGCCAGGCGCGGTCGATGACCGACGCGACGGGTGAAACGTCCTATGCCCACGACGGTTTCGGCCGCCTGACGCGCGTGGGACGTGCCGGGTTGCCGGATGTCCGATTCGAATACGACGGCCTGGACCGCGTGACCGCGCTGCACGTCGGGGCCGATTGCACCATCGAATACGCCTACGATTTCCAGGGCCGCCTGGCGGCGATGAAGACGCCGGCCGGCGACGTCCGCTATGAGTACCGCCCCGGCGACGGCGAGGTCGCGCGCACCCTGCCCAATGGGATAGCGACGGTTTGGCGCTGCCGGCCCGACGGTCGGCTGGCGTCGATCACCCACGCAGACAAGGACCGGCTTATCCTCGCTCAATTTCAATACACCTACCGGCCCGACGGCCGTATCGCTGAGATCAAGGAGACGACGCGGCGCGGCGAAAAGACCATTCGCTATGAATACGACACTGCGAAACGCCTGACGGCCGTGGACGACTCCCGGAAGGGCAAAACCGCCTATGCTTACGATCCGTACGGCAACCGCACCAAGGTCGTTGGGCCAGACGACAAGGCGGTCGCCAGCAAATGCGACTGGGCCGGGCGGCTGGTCGAACACGGCGGCCTGCCATGCGAGCAGGACGGCGCCGGCGCACTAACGCGCTATGCTGGGTTGCGCGGCGAGGCGTCGCTGAGTTACACGGCGGACGGTCTCTTGCGATCGTCGGCCGTCGTAGGCTCGAAGGTGGAGTACCGTTACGACGGCGCCGGCGACCTGGTCGGCCGGGCGGAAGCGGGAGCGGCGACCCGGTTCGTGACCGATCCGCGAGCCGACAGCTGGCGGCCGCTGACGGCCCTCGAAGGCGACAAGAAGACGTATTACATCTGGGAAGGCGATAGACCGCTGGCGGCGCTGACGGACGGCCAGGTCCGCTTCTTTCTGCTCGACCATCTCGGCTCGGTGCGCGCGACGACCGGCGCCGACGGCCGGATCGCGGACAGCGATTGGCGCGATTACGACGCTTTCGGCGTCCCGTCGTCGCCGCCGGATGGTTTGCAGCCCGGCTTCACGGGACTGTTCTATGACGCACCGACGGGGCTGTACCTGGCGCGGGCGCGGGCCTATGAGCCGACCCTGGGCCGCTTCCTGCAACGCGATCCCCAGCACCGGACGCCGATGGGATCCGCCAATGACTTGTGCGCCTGCGCCTATTGCGGCGACGATCCCGTGAATTATCACGACTGCTCCGGCGCCGACCGTCAGCCCGCATTGGACTGGGAAGATCTGTCCGACCTGCTCAATGCGGATTTCGCCGCCCGCTGGTACGCGGCCAAGGCCGACCAGGCCCGCGCTTCCGGAAGCGATTGGACCGCGAGGGGGTTTGACATCCTCGGCGGCGTGCTGCCCTGGATTCCGAAGTAACGACGGTCAATCAGCGGAAGTGGGCCGCTGCCTGGGGTTTCGTCCCCATCGTCGGTACGGCGAAGGATTTTATGAGCAGCATTGCCAACGATATTCGCGGCAAGCCGGGCGCGGCCAGCTGGGATCTGCTTGGGGTTGTCGCTGGAGAGCTGCATGTGCGGGGAGAGGTCCTGCCGCACTCGTCGAATGCAGCCCGGGCCTATTCGTGGACCGAGCACGCGATCGACTGGGCTGGGCACATTAAGGACATCAAGGAAGGCTGGTTCGGCGAAAAGACCGGGGGTTCTGCGGGTTTCTCCCGAGGCTGGACGTCCTCTGCCGGCCCTAGGCTGATTGGCCCGCTGTTCGACCCCGCATTCGACGACCCGACGAGCGAAGACTGGTTCAAGATTCGCCTTCTCGGCTCGCAATGGCATCCAAGCTATTGGCCTCCGCACCGCGGGGTCGATGACGACGACGGCGGCTGGAGCGGCGTCGGCGCCCGAGAGACGCGCGACCCGCATTCGCGCGCCGGCGCCTTGGACGGCGCCAACGTCGGCGGCGTTTACCTGCGCGGCGCCGGCGACTCCCTCAAGGGCCTCGGCGCCCTCCGCGGCGTCGCCCTGGACAAGAATGGCCGGCTGGTGCTGATCGCCGAGGACCAGGGCGAGATCGGCCTGCCGCCGCTGCGCCTCGACGACGTCGTGCTGATCTTCCGCCGCGTCTATGAAACCGGCGACAACCTCTACGTTTCCATCGACCCCGATCCGATGGCGCCCGAAGGCGATCACATGAACGTCCGCCTGGACGATAAGGTCCGCGACAGCTACGTCGGCTGGGTGCTGTTTCAGAGCGACCGCGTCATGAAGACTTATTCGCTCGGCGCGGACAACGAATCCGGCGAAGACATCCATACGGGAATCAAAGACTATGTAAATCTTTTCAGCGGCGCCGCGCCGGCGGCCAAGGCGGACGCGACGTGGGAGCGGTTCTGGATCGTGCCGCGCGAGGTCGCCCGGCGCCAATCCAGCGCCAAGGAGCTTACGCTGCTGGACGCGCCCTTGCAGCTGAAAACGCAGGAGATGATTCTTAAGGACGGCCAGCTCGAACCGAAACCGGACGGAAGGCCCTCCGCGGCCGCGGAGGCGTTTTGCCGCTGGTTCACCGATCACTACGACGATCTGGCGCGCGAGGCGAAGCTGACGCCGCCGGCGGAATCCGGCGCGACGCGGCCCGTGGCGATATTTGAGGAACTGCGCCGCGTTGCGCTGATCGCCGGCGTCGCCGAGACGCTGCGCGACCGGGGCCGACCGCTGCCGGCGTGGATGCGCGAGTACGCCGTGCAGCCGTGTCCCACGCCGCGGACCACGCCGGGCCGCAGCTTCAAACGCGGCAACGTCCGCATCTACGGCGGCGCCCGCCTCAACCCCGATTCCGTCCGCACGGTCGCCGACGATCCCGCAGCCAATGCGCTGGCGCCGGCGGTGTTGCAGGCCGTGTCGGCCGCGCCCCTGATGACCCCGGTCCGCTTCGAGAAGGACGGCAAGCACTACCAGGCCGTTGCTTTGCCCGGCGACGACAGCCTCGCCCTTGGCGCGAACCATCTCGAAGTCACAGACCTGTCCGTCCCGATCGAAGGCGGCATGGAGATTTCACTGACACGGCATTTCCACTCGTTTTTCTCGCCCACGGACGTTTGCGGTCCGGCGTGGACGCTGGACTTGCCGCGACTGGAGAAAGCGAAGCGCCCCGTCGAGCATAACGGCGATTCGATGGTATTGAAGCCGGTCTATCAGCTATACACGCCGCTCGGCAGCGCGACGGCGATCTTCGCGGAGGTGGGCAAGGTGAAGGACATCGGCAGCCTTCTGGTTCCCGAGACGGCCGGCCCCTGCCTCGGCTTGCTCAACGAGGAAGACGCCCGGTCCGGCGGAACGGCGACGGTGTTTCTGCGCGACGGCGGCAAGTGGCGTTTCAATCGAGACGGCGATTTGGTCGCCGTGGAAAGGCCGCTGTTCACGACGCTTTACCGCCGCGACAAGGGCCGGATCGTCGCCATCGAGGGCTGGTACGCCGGCGAGAAGCGGGCGTCGATCGACCTGAGCTACGACTCCTCTGGCCGGCTGACGGCGGCGCGCGGCGGCGACGGGTCGCGGGCCGAATACGAATACGGCCCCGACGGCGTTTTGTCGCGCGCGGCGACGCCGGAGGGCATAGTCGACTATGACTACAAAAACGGTCTGGCGACGGGTTATGCCATCCGGGCGACGCATGGCGATGCGGCCCCCATCGAGCGGCGGTTCGAGTACAACACCGCGGGCCGGCTGCTGTCGGAGCGCGACGGCGACGGGCTCGTGGTGCATGACATTCAAGTCTCGCCGTCCGGCGGCGCGGCGATCCTCAGCCAACCCGGCGAGCGGCGCGGCGTCAGCCCGCGGGTGGAGGAATCCGCACAGTACGACGCATCCCTGCGCCCCATTCGGCGCACCCTTGCCGACGGTACACGGCTGACCTGGACGTATAACAAGGACGGCGTGGAGATCGCAGCCGATCTGCCGTCCGACGGCGGTCGGTGCGTGATCCGGCGCAGGGCCGACGACAATGCAGAGGAGTGGACGCTTCCTGGAGGCGCCCAGCTCGGCGCCGGTTACGACGACGCCGGCCGCCTGACTTCGCTGACGCGCGACGGCCAGCCGGCTTTGGAGCGCCTCTGGCGGGGCGACGGCAGGCTGGAATCCATCCGCTTGGCGAACACGACGCAGGCGAGCGTGGAGTACGATCCCAAGACCGGCGCAGCGACAGGTCTGTTCGTCAGCGGCCCGGTAGTGCGCGGGGAGCAAACGCGAGATTGGCTTCAGGTGAAGCTGGACGCGCACGGCAACGTGGTCGAGACCAAGGACGCCTTTGGGGCGACGGCGACCGTGGGTTATGACGCCGCGGGCCGGCCGATGGAAGCAACGTCGAAGCTCGGCAAGGTCACGTTGCAGCGCGACGATGTGGGTCGAGTGATTAACATGGAAACGTCCTGGGGCTATCGGCAAAAGGTCGTTTATGGCCCGGACGGCCCCACTCGGCTAGAGGTCGGCCAAGGCGCTCAGACCGCCGTCGTGGATTTTGACAACGGCCGGCTGCGTTCTATCCACGATTTCGACGGCGGCGAAACGCGCTTTACCTATACCGACAAGGACGGCCCGCCGCAGGCGATGCGCACGCCGAGCGGCTTGACGCTCGCCTACGAACAGGGCGCTGACAAACGGTTGCAAGGAGTGACCTGCGGCGACCAGTATCGGATCGCGTATGAGTGGGATGCGAAGGGCCGCCTGGTCGGATGGTCGCTGGCGCCGCTGAAGAAAGGACCGTGATCCTCACGCTCCCAGCGACTGTTTGAACTGCCGCAGATCGGCGCGCAGATCGTCCATTTCGCTCCTCAGAGCAGCGACGGTCCGTTGCAGCACGGCGATTTCTTGCCGCGCCTCGGCCAGTTCTCTTTCCAGGGCCGGCGGGGGCTGCGGCAGCGGCGCGACGGCTACGGGCGCTGGGCTGCTCAATGGAGCCGGCTCCGCCATATGCCGGGCGCGCAAATGCTTCAGCTCCTCCGGATCATGGAATCCGTGCGTCAGCACCGCGCCGCGGCGATCCTCCGGCGTGAGGTAGACGACGAGCTTGCGCTGCACGAGTGGTTGCAGCACGGTTCGCAGCGCGTCCAAATCGTCCAGCGGCTCCATGCGGCTGGCGCGGGTGCGCAGCTCCCCTTCGGTCTGCGGTCCGCGCAGCAGCAGCTCCCCCAGCACGGCCAATTCAATCTTGTCCGCGTGCCACGTCTCATAAAGGTTGTGCCGCCATCGGACCACGCGGCCGCCGGTGATTTTGATGGCCAGGTTCTTCTTCTGGCAGCGGACGAGGGCGTCTTCGACTTCCAAATCGGAGAGATTGAGGATGGGATCGCGGTTCGATTTTTGGTTGGCCCCCGTGACGAGGGCATTGAGGCTCATCGGATAGGCGTCCGGCGTGGTCTTGGCCTTTTCGACCAGCACGCCGAGAATGCGGCGCTCCTGCATATCCAGCACCGGCCACGGCCCTGCTTCCGGCGACATGCTCGCTCCTCCTGCCGCAGTGGCCACTGGCCACCGGCCGCTAACTCCTCAACTGCGAGAGCATGTTGCGTTTGTACGGTTCCGCGCCCGGTTGGCTATAGGGATTCACGCCCATGAGTCGTGCTTCCACTACGGTCGCCAGCATCAGCATTTGCATCATCTGCCCCAGCGTATGTTCGGACAGCACCGGCAGCACCAGGTCGGCCGTCGGCCGGGCCGCGTCGAAATACGCCTGATTGGCGCCCCTATGGGCGGCCGAGAGCAGGTCCGGCAGTCCTTTGCGGGCAAAGGCGTTCAGGTCGTCGTCGTTGTGGTCGGCCATCTGCACCAGGATCGGCGTGCCCTTGGCGTTCCGAATGACCAGGTTGTTGATGACCCGGTCGCGCGGCCCGTCCTGCTGCTGCTGGCCGCGGGCGGGCAAGTCGCGCGTTTGCACCGTCGTAAGCGGCGTCGGCCCGCGGCCTTGCTTGCCAAGGCTTTCCGCCAGCAGATGATCGTACCACTGGCCCAGCCCTTCGAGCTTCTTCGACCAAACGGACATCATGCGCAGCGGCTTGTGCAATTCCTCGCTTATCAGGTAGTTGACGCCGGCGAATTGCAGCACCGGGTTGCGCTCGAACGGTTCTTCCAGGAAGCGCTTGGTCATGGCCGAGGCGCCGAGCAGCAGGGCGCGCACGTCCAGCCCCATTACGGCGGCCGGCAGCAAGCCGGCAGCCGTGAAGGCGGAAAACCGTCCGCCGACGTTGTCCGGGATCGTCAGCACGTCGCCGTCGGCGTGGCCTTCGGCCACGAACAGCTTGCGGAGCTTGCTGGTCGATCCTGTGGCGGCGGCGAACAGCCGGCGCAGCCATTCCGATCGCAGACCGTAATACTCCGTCGCTTCCCGCCGGAAGACGCGCAGGGCCACATTCGGCTCCAGCGTCGCTCCGGTTTTGCTCAGGCATACGACGGCCCAGCGCTCCTCGCGCTGCTCTGGATCGACGCAGGTGATCTGCAAGAGATCCAGCAGCTCCTGCAAGGCGTCGTTGTCGAAGCCGTCGCCGTCGAAGTAGACGCGCGGCACGCCGAGGCGCGTTTCGGACGGCAATTCATTGTGGTATGTGCTCTTGAGGGCCTGGAAGAGGGCGCGGGCGGCGCGCTGCGATCCGCCGACGCCGAGCAGCACGACGCGGTCGGCCTCGTCGCGCAGCCGGGCGGCGAGGGTCAGCGCCCGGCCCAGGTCGCTGGCGTCGCCCTTGCGGCGGTAGCCGTCGAGCAGCGCCTGCGGCAGGTCGATGAAGCCCGATTCCAGCGGCCGCATGTCCGGCGGCGGATCGCGCATGTCGCGCTCGGTCGCAACCTGGCCGCGCACCTGCATCAGCCGTTGCGACAGGTCCTTGAGCCGCGCCGGCTGCAAGAAATGTTGGGCGCGCAGCTCAGCGGCTGGCGTCCACTCTTCGCCGGCGGGCGCCAAGAGTCCCTGGTAGTTGTAAACGATCGCCTCGTCGGGCAGTT
>Ga0307476_10002153_pt1 | contig 11762 bp, 8 predicted proteins | sample atmos_gasesECM2C_2_FD_203314 | JGI IMG/M metagenome (GOLD analysis project Ga0307476, IMG submission 203314) | Hardwood forest soil microbial communities from Morgan-Monroe State Forest, Indiana, United States - atmos_gasesECM2C_05 | ecosystem: Environmental > Terrestrial > Soil > Temperate... | reverse complement strand
GTGAATGCCCCCTTCACGTGGCCGAAAAGCGTCGACTCCAGCAGATCGGCCGGCATGGAGCCGGTATTGACCGGAACAAAAGGCTTGTCGCGGCGGGCCGAGTTGAGGTGAATTGCCTTGGCGATGACCTCTTTACCAGTCCCACTTTCGCCTTGCAGCAATACTGTCGACCGGCTGTTGGCCACTTGCGCCACCAGATCGAAAATCTTGAGCATCGGCTCGCTCTTGCCCACGATGTGTTCGAAGTTGTAGCGCTGCTTGAGCGCGCGCTTAAGCTGAACGTTTTCTTCCTCGGCGCGACGCCAGCCCACGGCGGCACGCACGTCGGCGAGAAGCTTCTCGTTGTCCCACGGCTTTTGAACAAAATTGGCCGCGCCCGATTGCATGGCCCGTACCGCATTTTCCACCGTGCCGTAGGCCGTAATCATGATTACCGGCAGGCGCGTTTCCTGGGCGCGGATCTCGGAAAGAATCTCCATCCCGTTGCGTCCGGGCAAAGTCAGGTCGAGCAGGATGAGATCGAACGGCTGTTCCGCCATCTGCGCGAGGCCGTCTTCGCCGGTGCCGGCAGTCGCAACCTCGAAGCCTTCCATTTCGAGCAGCGTCTGCAGAGACTCCCGAATCTCGGCCTCATCATCAACAATAAGCACCGATCCAGCCGGCGACGGACTGTCACCCATCACGGTTCTACGCGAAATAACTGCTGCTTCAGACATGTACCGCCTTCCGGCTCAGAGGGAAGTCAAGCGCGAATGTGGTGCCGGCGCCGGGATTGCTCTCGACGCGAATTTTGCCCGCGTGTTCCTGGATAATGCCGTACGTTACCGACAGGCCGAGCCCGGTGCCGCGAGACTGGCCTTCTTTGGGAGTTGCCTTCGTGGTAAAGAAGGGATCGTAGATGCGCTGAATGTGTTCCGGCGCGATGCCCGATCCGGTGTCGGAAACGCGAACGCTCACCGCATCCCCGTTCGACGTGGAAACGTTCAACATCCCGCCGCCAGGCATCGCGTCCTTGGCGTTGAGGAACAGGTTCAGGAAAACTTGCTGCAGGCGTCCTGGATTTCCGTGAATCGGAGAAATTCCCGTCATGAGCTCGGAACGCACTTCGATTTTCGATGTCCGGAACTGATGCTCCAGCAACGCGAGCGTATCGGTAATGACTTTGTTTACGTCGACATCGGCAAATTCGGTACCGCTGGTGCGCGAAAAATTCAGCAGGTTGTTGACGATCTCCGATGCCCGGAATGTCTGCCGCGTGATCTTTTCCAGCAACCCGGATTTCTGCGGATCGCCCTGTAGTTGCTTGGCGAGCATCTGCGTGTAAGACGAAATCACAGCCAGTGGCGTGTTGACTTCGTGCGCCACGCCCGCCGCCAGTAGCCCGATGGACGAGAGTTTGTCGGCCTGAGAGAGCTGGCTTTCAAGGTCGACGCGCTCGGTAATGTCGTCCATGATCACGAGACGCCCGATGACCTGAAATTTCCGCGTCACCAGCGGCGCAATCGCCACGTTGACCGTTCTGGTTTCGCCCGCCGGCGTCTGCAACCGAAATTTGTACAGATTGTTAATGCCGGCATTTTGCCTTACGCGGTAGAACTCTTCGACGAATTCGGCAGGAAAAACCGAGCGCACTGGCTGCGTCAGCGTCTGCCAGCGCGGCATGGCGTACATCACTTCCATCTGCGAGTTCCAGCCCTCGATGCGATCTTCCATATCGAGCGCCATAATGCCGACGTTGATCGACTCAACGATATTCTCGTTGAAGTCTTTCAGGCGTTCGTACTCCGCTACTTTCTGCTGCAGCGACGCGTAGAGGCGGCCATTCTGAATCGCGATCCCCAAATACCCGCCGAGGGTTTCAAGCAACTCGATGTCTTCGCTCGAGAGGAAGTCGCCTTTCGTGGTTTTTCCCAAACCGAGTACGGCGACAGTTTTCTGCTGAGCGCGGCATGGGATGTAATAGTTCAAATCGAGCCGCGCAATCGTGTCTTGCGAACCGGTGCTTTCCCGCGGCACCATATGCGTGTTTTCAAGAAAAATGTGACGCGAGGGCTCGGGCCGGGGCGCGCTGAGAAAGCTTAGATCGAGGCTGCGCTCGGAGCTGATGCCCACGGACTTCGACAACACGAATTGTTCGGGCTCATCCCCTGTGGAAAGAAAAATCGCGATCCGGTCTACCCCAAGAGTGCGCCCCAGCCGATCGATCACTGCGGAAAGCAGCGCGTTCAAATCGGTCTCGGAGCTCAGTTCGCGGCCGAACTCGATCAAGGTGCGGCGGTAGTCATACTCTGTGCGGTAGAAAAGGTGGTCAACGCGTTCCTGAAACCATTTGCGGACCGGGTCAAAAAGCAGCGCTGTGACCACGACCGCGAGAATCAGCCCCAAAGGACCAGCCGCCGGTTTCTGCGTGTGCACGAACTCGGCGACTGCGCCAACCAGGGCAAAATACAAACCGGCGACGGTCGCGGCCGACAGAGTGTAAACCACGACACGCTTTGAAATCAGGTCGACGTCCATCAAGCGGTAGCGGAAGATGGCGTATCCGAACGTGAGCGGCAGTAGGCCGAGAGAAAGGACGGAAAGCTTCATTCCCGGTCCGGGCAGCGTGCCCATCAGATAAGGAATGACGTAGAACAGCGTGTACGGAACGATCGCGAGAATGGTGCCGCGCGTCACCCACTTCAGCTGTTGCCGCAAAATTGTGGTGTTGGCTCGCCGGTAGCTATCCCACAACACGCCTGCCGCCGCTACGAACAGCAGCGCGCCGTACGCCATCTCCTGCCGGTCCATGTTCCAGCGCAGTTGCCCGCTGGCCTCTGCCACCTGCAGCGCGAGAATATGCCGAGCCAGCAGAATTGCGCCCGGAACATAGGCTAGAGACAGCAGACCGGGATGCTGCTTGATCACTTGCCGCTTTTCGGGGAACGTCAATACAAAGTGCAGGAACAACGCTGGCTGTAGCAGCCAGCCTACTATGTTCGACCAATAAATCGTCCAGTCAAACTCGTTCAACTTGCCGGTGTACTTGAAGGAGTACGCGATAAATGAAACCAGGCAGAAAATGTAGAAGTGAGTCGAACCCGGCGCCGTCCAACGGCGCAGCAAAACGTAGATGCCGATTCCCAGATAGATGAGGGCAATCAGCCGCAGCCAATCGTTGAGTGATCGGTCAGCAGGAACGAGGATGACGCTGGAATCGAGCGTGACCGAGTCGCGGGTCAACGAATACGAGGCTTTCGACCAGACGCCAGTACGGTACAGCTGCCGAACCAATCCCGGCGTGTTCGTAATCTCCTCGCCATTCACCGATACGAGCTGATCGCCCAGCTTGATGCCCGCCCGCGACCCCGGCCCATTGGCATCGACCCGGTCAGCGATAAGGCGCCCGGATTGCTCCCTCCACCAAACCCCATCATCGGGGACGGCGTATTCCCGCTCCTTTTTGAAATTAAAGCCGGCGAAAACAACCGCAGCCACGGTCAAAACAAAAAGCAGAACCGCGATAAAGCGAACTTGGCTTTCCCGATTCATGGATTGTCAGCGCGGTCCCAACGGCCGCTGCGGGCAAGTGAGACGAAATCCCGATCGACCCGGCTTTTTTATTAGCAACTTCACTGCCAAGAGAAAGCGCACACCTTAGGCAGCCAAGTGACAGAAACAAAGCGACTTCTCTAATTATAGACGGGCATTTCGACGATAGCTACGTTTTTTGGTATCTTCATGCCGTATTCTGTATCCGCTTTCCCTTGAGCTATCTTGCATTTACATGGAATGAGAAGGCGGCCTGAAGTCGAAAGGAAGATCCAATCAGGGTGGTAAGTTCTGGGCGGAAGTCTGCGCAATAGGGGCGAACCAAACAATTTTCGCGTCGGCATGGCAGGCGAGGAGTAGCCTGCCATGCCGAAATGGGATTGCCAGAACTCAAGACATGCGGGTGTTGCTAACCTGGTCTGGAGGCATACTGACCCGTATCACGTTCATGAGCTCTTCGTTGTCAGCAGGCTTTTGAAAGAATGCCGCCGCTCCCGCCCTTAGAGCCCGGGCCTCGTTATCTTGCGGATCACGGGCGCTCAAGACAATGACCGGCACCGAGGAGAGAACATCGCTCTTTTGCAGCCGCTCCAGCACCACAAAGCCATCTCCTGCGGGCAACCCCAGATCCAATAGGATCAGATCGGGATGATCTTTCTGCGCTGCCGCGATGGCAGAATAGCCGTCTCCGGCTGTTGAAATCTCATAATTATGGGCGCGCAGCCGTACCCGCAACGCGCGGACCAGATCAGCATCGTCGTCGATCACCAGAATCTTGCGCTTTGCCATGTTGATTCTCCTTTGAATTAGTTTGCGTGGTTCGTGCGTACGTTTCTGGTCGTGGATTTTTTTGCTCGATCATTTTCGAGAAGTTTTAGAATCATTCCATTCACGCATTGTGCAACCGATTCCACCTGCTGCTCGAGATTCTGGCCGGCCGTCAGGGCTGGCTCAATCGGAAAAGTCGCGAGCGTGAGCGAAGACCTGCTCTTGATATCCGCGACCCGCTCCATCTGTTCGCGGATGCGGGTCGTCATAATGCCCACTCGCTGGATGTCGGTCGAAGCCACCACGAAAAAGGTCTCCGCCGCGCCGGCCGCGCCAATCGGCGGCAACACCAAATCTTTGTCTAGATATACGCACCGCCGCAGCGTATCGAGGCAGAGATGCCATGTGTCCTGCCAACTGCCGCGAGGCGGGGAAGTCGGCGGCCGGACGTCGACTTGTACCAGCACAAATGATGGCCGCAGTTGCTCCTGATAAGTGATGACCGGCGATAGCAGGTTGGCCAGTGAGTAAACGGGAAGGTTAAACGTAAAGGTGCTGCCCTGGCCGAGTTCGCTTGCCACGGTGATGCTGCCCTGATGCAGCCGAATCAGTTCGCGGCAAATGAACAGCCCCAATCCGAGGCCAGAGCGGCTGCTGTCGATCGAATTGGGATCCTGGTACAGGCGTTCGAAAATCAGGGCCTTCGCCTCCGGACTGATACCCCGACCGGTGTCGCTCACCGAGACATAAACCGTGTTGGGATCGGTCTGGTGGAGCGTTCCTTTTACAGTTACCGATCCTTCGAGCGGTGTGAACTTGATGGCGTTGTCGATGAGATTGATGAGGACTTCGAGAATGCGATCAGGATCGGCGTAGACCAACGGAACGCGCTGATCGACCGCCATCTCAATTCCAATCTGCTTGCCTTGCGCCGTGGGGCGCATCATGGTGACGGCTTGTTCGATCAATTTTCCGATTGCGATGCAACGGGGCTCGACCCGCAGTTTGCCGCCTTCGGCACGCGTAGCCTCCAGCAAATCGCGGATCATCGCGTGTAGCTGGTTTACGCTCTTGAGTATCGTTTTGAGATGATCCGCCTGTTCCGGCGCCACCGGTCCCGCCAGCCCGTCAAGCAGCAGGGTGACATACTGGTGGATGCAGGTGAGTGGCGTGCGCAGCTCGTGCGAAACGTGCGACAGGAACTGGTTCTTGAATTCCAGCTGCTGCTTGCGCGCCATCTCAATCGAGCGCAACAACGACTGCCGCTCCACCGCATAGCGCATGGAGCGCTCCAGCCGCTTGCCCGAGAGATCCCCCTTCAGCAGGTAGTCCTGCACTCCCTGATGCACCGCCTTGAGCGCCAGCGATTCATCGTCCTGCCCTGAGAGCACCACGACCGGCACGTTTGGAGCTTTTTCCCGTACCCGGCGCACCGTCTCGGCGCCGCGGCTGTCGGGAAGATTCAAATCGAGCAGAACCAGGGAGGGAATTTCCCGGTCGAGTGATAACAGCGCATCGGAGAGGCGCCCAACACAATCCACTTTCACGTCAGGCTGGCTCTCGACCAGGCGCAGCCGCACCAGATCTGCGTCTCCAGGGTTGTCTTCAATCAGCAGTACGCGGGTAGCTTGTTCGGTCATCGTTCTCCTTTTTGGACAAGTTTTCGGGCGGCAAGCTGGCACAGCCGTACCAGAATTCCACGATGCCCTGCACCGTCGCGAAAAACTGGGCCAGTTCCCCCGGTTTGTTGACGTAGCAGTTGGCTCCCAATTCATAACTGCGCGATATATCCTCTTCGCATTGTGACGTGCTGAAAACCACGACCGGAATCATCCGCAGCTTAGGGTCGGACTTCACTTCCGCCAGCAACGATCGGCCGTCTTTTTTGGGCAGATTCAAGTCAAGGATGATCAGATTGGGGCGAACCGAAGCCTCGGTATGGTCGCGCAGATAGGCGGCTGCGCTCTCGCCGTCCCCTGAACAAGTAAGCTGGCTGGGGCGCTCGATCTTTCCGATCGCTTCGCGCACCAGGTTGGCGTCGGCTGGATTGTCTTCCACCAGCAGAATGTCACGCGACCGCATGGGCATGCTGACTCCCTTCCGTAGGGTTGGTTGCGGGTTTGGAGGCCCGAAGAATGAATTTGAAGGTCGCGCCCCCGCCCACTTCCGATTCCATCCAAATCTTCCGGCCGTATTGCTCGACGATTTTTTTGGCAAATCGACAGCCCGATTCCGCTGCCGGGGTGTTCCATGTGCCGTCGGCACGCCGGCCAAACAGGTTGACGTGACCACCCATCATGCGCTGCTCGGCGTGGGCGCCACGGAAACGCGGTGGGATTAGCTTGTCGAGGTTTCGGCCCATGGCGCTGCCCATGATCCCAAACATTTTTTTCGCGGATGGATTGAACATGACGATGTGCTGTTGCTCATTGACGCTCAGAATCGCGTCCATGACCGCCTGAATGATTCCGGTGAGCTTGCTCTCGCTCCGCTGTAGCGCTTCCCGCGCCTGCTCCAACTCGCGCCGCTGCGAGTCCGCACCACCCAGTTTTTTTCTGCCGCCGCTCATAGCCTGTGAGGTCAGCCACGTGTGTAATTTCTGCGGCGTGCCTCCCAGACCGCGGGGCGGGGCAGAGCCGTCATAGTCCATTTCCCAAACGGTAGAATCTTCTCCGCTCGCACTTTCTTCCCACATCAGCAAGCGCAGCTTGTTCGGCGGGTTGCAAGGTTCCAGGCTGTCCATCGCGGTTTCTCGCGCGACACGGCGAGCACGCGGACTGGCGGATGGCGGAGCCGCAGTCTTATGTGGCAACTCGGATTTTTTACGGGACTCTCCCACGCTAACTGACTATCGGCGGCCACTCGCGATGCTTTAGCCCGCTGCCGCGCAGACATTGCCTCGCCGCGGTTTAGGTGGAAATGTCCGCATAACCAAGCAACCTTGCATTGTGCTCATGAGAGTGGACTTAGAACTGGGCTTTGAAATGGCGTGTTTTCTGAAACGGTTGGGTCAACCAGTTGAAGAGGCAAGAATCATCGATGAGTGAGAGACGCAGTAGAAAACGATCCTACCCGGCTTTTTTCTGTTCGCCCCCGGGCAAATCGAGGCTGCCTTGTTCGTAGAGAGGGTCATCCTTCTTGGGGTCATCACCACGCAGAGCACTGCTCGCATGAGTGCTCCTTGAAAGTTCTCTGGCATCGTCGTCCCAATCGAACGACAAGGCTCTCGCCGTCGTTTCAATCGGCTCGAGATCAGGAATGTCCTCCGCAACCGAAGCGCCGAGGTCGGCAAATTTCCGCGCCGAAACCAGAACCCGGTTTTCCAGCGATCCCACCGCCTGATTGTAGGCTTCGACTGCACGATCCAGATTGGTGCCGACGTTGGTAATGTGTCCGGCGAGCCGGCGCAAACGCTCATGCAGCTCTTTTCCGAGTTCGCTGATCTGCTGCGCGTTACGCGCCAGCTTTTCCTGATTCCATCCATAGTTGATGGCCTTGAGCAGGGCAATCAAAGTTGTCGGCGAGGCGGGAATAACCCGGTTCAAAACCCCATGCTCGATGAGTCCGGTGTCTTGTTCCAGCGCGGCGCTGAAGAAGGTTTCGCCGGGCAAAAACATCACCACGAACTCCGGCGTTGAGTCGAACTGCTCCCAATATTTTTTCCCGCTCAGCGTGTTGATGTGGTCGCGCACCTGCCGCGCATGGTTCGCCAGGCAAGTGCGACGGGTCTCTTCGTCGTTCGTTTCAAAGGAATCCAAGAACGCTTGCAGCGGAGTCTTGGCATCGACCACCACACTCTTCCCACCGGGGAGCTTTACCACCAGATCGGGCCGCAGGCGTCCGCTCTCTCCTGTGATCGTCTCCTGCTCGGAGAAATCGCAGTACGAGAGCATGCCGGCAATCTCCACCACCCGCCGCAGCTGGATTTCTCCCCAACGTCCGCGTACGTTCGGTGTGCGCAGCGCCTTGACCAGGTTTCCCGTCTCGGATTGCAGCTTTTCCTGCGTCGTCACCAGCGATTCAACCTGCTGCCGCAATCCTCCATAGGCATCCATGCGCTCTTTTTCCATCTGCTGGATCTGCGCGTCCACTTTGGTTAAGGATTCCCGTACCGGCGCGACCATGTCGGCGACCGCCTTCTGCCGGGCATCCAGGTCGCCCTTCGCCTCGCTTTGGAAGCGCTTCAAAGTTTCCTGAGCAATTTGCAGGAAAGACAGATTGTTGTTCTTTAATGCGTCGGCAGCTAGAGCTTTGAATGCATTCTGCAGGTCTTCGGCGGCTCGCTCGCCGGTCCTGGTCAATAATTCGACCTTTTCGTTGCTGGTCTTTCGTTCCGATTCCAGCGTCGATTCAAGCCTCGCGCGGGCCTCCACCAATCCCCTCTGATCGGCCAAAAGCCGTGCCAGTTCTGCCTTCTGGCTCGACAATTCCTTTTCCGTCAACGACAAACGGGCCTGCAGCGCGGCCGGGCGCGAGCGCAGCGCCAGCCATGCAACTAACGCGCCAAACAATAGGCCAATGCCCCCACTGATCCCTAGTTCCATACACGCAGGTAACTACTTTTGCCTTCTCCCTGACTCTAGCGTAGCACCAGCAACGAAGTTTGAGCCTGAACCAGTTTGGAACCGGCAGCCGATTTAGCCGGGTTTCAACGAAAAGGGTTTGAGCGAAAAGAGTTTGAGCCGATAGACAGTCTTGTGCCGAACTCGATGCCTCCCAGGGCACGGTAGATCAAACGGAATGACTAGAGCCCACCGATTGAGATTTAGGCTGGTCCTGGCTTTTGTGCTCGGAACCGGCGTCGCCACGGTCCATCCGGCGAACCGCCTTATGGCTTCCGCTGCAGGGGACGCCGGAATCGCCGCCCAAGTGTCGCAAAAAGCGACGCTGAAGCCGGTTTCCGCCACTTCGACTCCCGACATTCCATTTCATGAAGCCACGGTCGAGGATCGGCTTCTCGAATTAGCCAATCAATCGCGGCTCCAGGCTGGCGCACCCCCGCTAACGCTCGATCCCGGCCTTTCCCGGGCAGCTCTCATTCACGCCCAGGCCATGGTTGACGCCCGGCAGCTCTCCCACCAATTTTCCGGTGAGCCCTCCCTACCCCAACGCCTTGCCGATCGCACGAGATTACAGCTCGATCAGGAAGGCGAAAATGTCGCCTTCGACTACAACGCCGACGAAGGCCACAACCACCTCATGCATTCCCCTCCGCATCGCGCCAATCTGCTTAATCCGGCCTACAACGTAGTTGGGTTGGGGGTCGTGCGCAGCGGCGATCGGCTCTACATTGTCCAGGACTTCGGCCACGCCCTCCCCAGCTATTCATTGCCCGAGGTGAAACAGCAGGTCGCAACTGCGGTCAACTTGATCCGTACCCAGTCACGGTTGCCGGAACTGCCGCGCCAGGATCTGACCCTGGCCGACGATGCGGCTTGCTCCATGGCTCAGGCCGACAAGCTCGGCACCTCCCCCGTTCACGCTCTAGCCAATCGTTTCACCGTGCTGACCTACACCAGCCTGCATCCCGAAACGCTTCCCGCCGAAGCCAATCACGCCATCACTAGCCACAATCTGCGGAGTTTCTCTGTCGGCGCATGCTATAGCCGCACCGAGACCTATCCGACCGGTGTCTACTGGGTCGTTCTAGCTTTGGACTGAACGGTTCTTTGCAAAAAACTGTAAACTCCCTCGCTTTTTCCCTCGAAGTCAGCAAAACTAAGAGGCTAGTAAGAGGACCGTCGGCAAATCTAACTCGACCAGTCGTGTTCTGCTTGACGCGGGTCCCGGAGTTCCTGCCATACTAGTTTTCTCTTCGATCCAGATTCTTGTAAGGATAGTTCTTGTAAGTTCGGCGTTGGTAAGTATGTGCCGCTTTTCTCGTGAGCCGGGGTGTCATGTTTAAAGGTGTTTCCTTCTCTTTTGCGAATAGGGTGATTCTGGCCGTAATTCTGTTTGCGTATTCTGGAAGGGCAGTAGCCCAGCGCCGCGGCGCGTCTTCGGGCGCAGGCCTATCCACTTACGGTCGCCCCGATGGCGTCGATGAAAAAGATAGTTTGAAGGATTTCCACCACGCATTGGCCGTGCAGGCCACCAGCCTCCAGATCGCAGAATTTCAGGAACTCCTAAAGCTCATGGATAGCGCCAAGACTCAACTGCAGGCTTTCTTGCAGCCGGAGGCCCAGCCGATCGCTGCCGCGGGGGATCCCGCGTTTCATCCAACGCTGGAGTCTGTTTTCGCCGCGAGCAAGAAATTTGAGAGCGGCCTCTCCGACCCACAGAAGTCGGGGCTGAGAGATTTCACCAAACGCATCGAGAAAGCCGACTCCGACCTCGAACAGGAAGAATCGAGGCTGATGCAGATCATCAAAGCGACCGCACCCAGCGCGGAGGTTGCCGCCCGCGGCGAAAGCGTAAACCGGGCGCTGACCGAATTCTCCACCCAGCAGCTCGCGTTAGGCCGGGAAATGAGCATCGTGATGGCCAGCCCGAACGACCTGACATTCGTTCTTCCCGTGGTGAAAAGCTCGGTACGCATCCAGGATCGCACCGTAGCCGTCACGGTTTCCGGCGCTCTCGCCCAGACCGAAGAGCAGAATGGCCAGCGCATTTTCCGACTCGAACTCAACGAAGATCTTTCCGACCTGCAGCAAAATATCGGCGCCCTCTTGCGCACGCAAATCGAATCGGCCAATGCCTGCGGCGAGAAACTTTTCGTCCGTCAGGCCGCGCTTACTCCGTCATCTCCGCAGAGTCTCCTGATTCTGCATCTGCATTACGAACGCTGGTCGTGCTCCCGCATGTCCGGGCAGACCAGTTCCAGCGAGATTGCCGAGGGTGACGGTACGGTCGAAGTGAAGCTGACGCCGTCGATCGAGAAATCGAATACGCTCAAACTGACCGCGGAATTCGGCCACATCGATGCCACCGGCATGTTCGCCGAGTCCCTGCGCTCGGGCGACCTGGGCGACGATCTGCGCGAGAAAGTCTCCCATTCGGTGCTGGCCGCGCTCGATGCTGGAATGAACTTCAGCAAAACGCTTCCCCCCGCCCTGCAGAATGCCGCCACAATTCAAAGTGCGAGCTTCCGCGACGCTGGCGCCGGTGTGCTGGACGTGATCCTGGAAGGGAAGACCCAAATCTCGAAAGAGCAGGCGAACATCCTCGCCAGCCAACTGAATCAGGCCTTGGCCGACAAGGCTGCTACGCCCCAGTAGTTCTTAGGGAAAGGGAAGGTAGCGATGCAGCTTTGAGCGAAATCGCAAGCTTTCGTTCGGCGTCATCCTGAACGGAGGCGTTTTTCAGGCAGAGTGAAGGATCTCCCGATCCGTCGGCCAAACGCGCAAGCCAAACTGTGCCGAAGGGGAAATCAGATGGGAGCCAGTTACTGGGAACCTAAGGTCTACGCCCCCACCGCGGCATGATCCGACAGCCTGCGTTTGTTGTAGCGCAGTGCAACGTTC
>Ga0307476_10002152_pt1 | contig 11770 bp, 8 predicted proteins | sample atmos_gasesECM2C_2_FD_203314 | JGI IMG/M metagenome (GOLD analysis project Ga0307476, IMG submission 203314) | Hardwood forest soil microbial communities from Morgan-Monroe State Forest, Indiana, United States - atmos_gasesECM2C_05 | ecosystem: Environmental > Terrestrial > Soil > Temperate... | reverse complement strand
CAACGCCGGTGATCAGGCCACCGGTTCGAAAGGAAATCAGGCTCGGCCGCAAATTGGAAAAATCGTTCGAAGGAGACACCACGTTCGCCGCGACGTTGGTATTCAAGGTTGCGAGCAGTAGCGCAACCAGCGCGATCAGCGCGACAACTGGCTGATTGAATCTTCCCAACAAGACGACCGGATCCCAGATCGCTTCGCCGAAGATCACCGCTGAGGCCGAAGTGACCGCGACCCCGATAAACGCGTACAACGTCATCGCTGTCGGTAATCCCAGCGCTTGCCCCATCATCTGTGCGCGTTGCGATTTGGCGTAACGCGTGAAATCAGGAATATTCAATGCCACCGTGGACCAAAAGCCAACCATGCCGGTCAGAGCCGGAATGAAAAATCGCACAAACTCGGATGTGCTGCGAAACTTGCTCTGCGTGTGCAGCACCGGGCCGAATCCGCCGGCTTTCCGTGTAATCCACACGAGCAGCAACAACCCCACCACCAACATAAACGGTGCGCCAATGCCTTCCAGAAATTTGATCGTTTCCAGCCCGCGCCAGATGACGATCATATTGATTGCCCAGAAAAGAAAGAAACAGGTCCAACTGGCGCCGGGAAGATTGCCGCTCGCAGGCCACACGATTCGCAACATCGAGTAGATCGCTTGCCCGCCAATCCATGCCTGAATTCCGAACCAGCCGCAAGCCACCAGCGCGCGCAATATCGCGGGAACATTCGCTCCCCGCACTCCAAACGACGCGCGCACAAAAACCGGAAACGGGATGCCGTAACGCGTTCCGGCATGCGCGTTGAGCAGCATAGGAATCAGCACAATCAGATTTCCCAGAAAAATAGTGAACACGGCCTCGATCGCGTTCATGCCGCCGGCAATCAGCCCAGATGCCAGCATATACGTGGGAATGCACACGCTCATCGCCACCCACAGCGACGCATAGTTGTAGGTGCCCCAGGAGCGGTTCTCTGCTGGAATGGGAGCCAGGTCAGAGTTGTACAGAGACGGATCGATTCGTGTCAGCTCCATCCTCAAGATCCCCGGAAAAACAGCATGTGGCGTCACACTATAGCAAGTATTTTAGGAATATTAATGATTGCGGAAGCGCCGGCGGCTTCTCGTCTCTGGATGAATTGGGACCTGCGGCATGCTTGAAAAAACCTGTATTCGAAGTCAGAATCTCCGCCGAAAGGTCTGAATGAAGATCTTCGGAATAGATAACACAGGGAAAACGCAATGGGCCGCATTGTGCGTCGCGCTGACAAGTGTATTCGCATTTGCAAGCATTTCCGGCGCGCAGGTTGGAAAACCGTACGGTCTCGAGTGCGAGTCCCTGGTGACGCCTCTCGGCATGGATGCGAAACGCCCGCAATTGTCGTGGAAAATCTTCGATACTCGCGACGGGGCGAGGCAATCAGCGTACCAGGTGCAAGTAGGCTCCGGCATCGGATTATTGAATGAGGGAAAACCGGAGGTGTGGGATAGCGGTCGAGTAGCCTCGGACCAATCGAGGGGAATCATTTATGCCGGACCCGCGCTGGTGCCAAGTAGACGCTATTACTGGCGTGTTTTGAGTTGGGATCGCGATGGCAAACCGTATCCCGCGAGCGATCCGACCTGGTGGGAAACGGGATTGCTGGACCAGGCAAACTGGAACGCACAATGGATCGGTTTCGAAGAACCGGAAGAGCGAGCGGTGCGCGAATCCGGGGCGGCGTGGATCACGAACCGCGAGTCCGCATCAAACGAAAACGGAAATACGCAACATGACTTCCGTTTTCGGTTTGACGTAAAGCACACGATTCGCCGGGCTGAACTGTATGTCACCGGACAGGATACGGCATCAGCCTGGTTGAACGGCGAAAAGGTAGTGGAAGCTTCGCCGCTGCCGCCGTCGGGTAACCTGCCGTGGAAAAAGTATGAGATGCGCAATGTGAACGGACAAGTTCGCAGCGGCAGGAATCTGTTGGCGGTAGAAGTAACCCGTTATGCGAGGCGCAGTCAGCAACCATCGCGAAATCCAAGCCAGAGTCCCATGAGTGCGGTATTGGTCCTCACAAAGGACGACGGATCTCTCGAAGTCATCAAAAGCGGAGAGCCAGGCTGGAAAGCTTCCTTGAATGGCAAAGGAAATTGGCAGGACATGGAGTTCGATGATTCGTTGTGGGCAGATGCCGTTCCTTACTCCTGGCCGGCTTCGAATTTTGGGACACAAGATACCGGGCGCGCTTCGCGAACCGGAACTGTCAAGTCCCTTCGTCGTACCTTCGAAATAGAGAAGCCAATTGTTTCTGCGCGCATTTATGCTACTGCGCTCGGCGCATACGAGCTTTTTTTGAATGGACATAAAGCAGGCGACCAAATTCTGGCGCCAGGATGGACCGACTTTCGTCAACACGTCATCTATCAAACTTACGACGTCACGGCGGAAACAAGAACTGGGAAAAACGCGATCGGGGCGCTGCTGGCGCCAGGATGGTACGCAACTCCGCTCGGATGGAATGGAGAAGGATTCAATTACGGCAACACGCCGCCGGCGTTGCGGGCCCAGATGCGTCTGGAATACAACGACGGTTCCGTCGAATGGATCACGACCGACGAATCTTGGAAAGCGGAAATTTCGCCCATCCTGAGCGCCGAAATTTATGACGGTGAAACGTACGACGCGAGCCGGGCGCAGACGGGATGGGATACGTCGTCGTTCGACGACCGCCGGTGGCACGCGGCAGAACTGGTTAAACCACGCGAGCCGACAATCGAGTGGCAGTATTTTCAGCCCATTCGAATAGAAAAGATGCTGCAAGCGAAAACCATCACGAATCCCGCTCCCGGCGTCTATGTTTATGACTTTGGCCAGAATCTCTCTGGCGTAGCCCGAGTTCGCGCTCGCGGCGCCGCCGGGACTGACGTAAAACTGAGGTTTGCGGAAATATTAAACGCGGATGGGACCTTGTACGTGGAGAATTTGCGCACTGCAAAAGCGACAGACCACTTTGTTCTCGCGGGCAAAGGAGACGAAGAGTTTCAGCCCATTTTCACATACCACGGTTTTCGGTACGTGGAACTATCGGGTGGTTCAGCAGCGCCCAGAATTGAAGACGTATCGGCAATCGTTTTCCATACCGACGCTCCGCTCACGACTACCCTCAAGACCGGCAGCCCAATGTTAAATCGACTTTGGAGCAACATTTTATGGGGCCAGCGATCGAACTTTGTCGGCGTTCCGACCGACTGCCCGCAGAGAGATGAGCGACTGGGGTGGTCCGCCGATGCGCAAGTCTTCTGGCGCGCAGCTTCCTACAACATGTATCTGGCGGCATTTTCTCGAAAGTACGCTGCGGACCTGCGCGGCACCCAGTTCGGCACCGACATGTACGGAATTTTTGCGCCGGGCACGCAGTCGGAACACCCAGCGTCAGGAACGGGCTGGAGCGATGCGGGCGTAATTGTTCCGTGGACGTCATGGATTCACACCGGCGACCGCGAGGTAATCGAGGAAAACTGGTCTGCCATGGAGAAATATTTGGCTGCGATTGCAGCTGCCAATCCGGATTTTCTCTGGCGAAAGAAATACGGTATTCCGTTTGCGGACTGGCTGGCGCCGGAGGGCGTAACACCTGTGGACCTGATCGCCACGGCATATTGGGCCTACGATGCAACGCTTATGGAACAGATGGCGCATTTCGTCGGCAAAAAAAGTGATGAAAAAAAATACGCAGATCTGTTTCAGAAAATCCGGCAGGCATTCAACAAAGCCTATGTCCGTGAGGACGGATTCGTCGGAGGAGTGCCGCCACCGCCCGTGTTCGCCTCTGGCACCGCGACGAAGCTCGGCGACACACCGGTGGAAACGCAAACCGGCTACGTTCTCGCCTTGCATATGAATCTTCTCTATGGAGATAAACGTCGCATGGCAGGTCAGCGATTGGTGGACCGCATCGCAGCGAATCACGGTCAGTTAGGCACTGGATTCCTCGGAACTCCTTACCTGCTCGCTGCGCTCACAGAAACAGGACATCCGGACGTTGCATATCGCTTGCTGCTAAGCACGGACTATCCTTCGTGGGGCTATCTTGTGGATCACGGAGCTACCACCATGTGGGAACGCTGGAACGGCGATCAGATGCGCGGCGATCCCAGCATGAATTCTTACAATCATTATGCTTACGGCGCGGTGGCAGACTGGATCTACCGCTACGCCGCGGGAATCGATACGCTGCCCGATGATCCGGGCTTCCATACGATTCTGTTGCATCCTGATTTCGACCGCCGTCTCGGCAGCCTGGATTTTTCCTACGAGTCTGTGTACGGAACCATTCACTCCGCGTGGACAATTTCAGGAGACTTGGTCGCATGGAATCTGACCATTCCTCCGAACGCAAAGGGAGAACTGCCTGTTTCGGCTGATCAGGTCGGTTCGTTCAAGTTAATCGGCCAGCCCTTGGCACAGTCTGCGCGAATTCACTCCTTGCGCCAGGCTGATGGGAACGTATGGTACGAACTGCCCGCCGGCACTTACGAGTTCACCGTGACGCTTCGCTGAATGGCCGCGAACGCTGCGTATTTCCACCCGACGCTTGAGCCGTGCGAAAAAGGCTCCTGCCTTCGATTTGGCAAAGCTCCGCCGAGGCGAATTCTGGCATCCAACAAAAACGGTACATCGATGTCGCAGCGCATCTCACGGTACCGGAATCGCATGTCCTTCAAGGCTCGGCCGAAAATGCCCGGGCGCGATTCGCTGGGTGCATGTCTTATGAGAAACTGATGGCCGCCAACCGCTGATTCTCGACGGGAACCTTGTGCGGTGAAAGGGCCATGAATTAACGATTGAGTGTTCTCCAGGAATAAGGCAAGACGAACGTCCGCGACTGAAACAACCGGGAACCCGAAATTTCATCAGATTAGGCGAAGAGGTCCACAATGCAAAGAAACCGGCGTCTTCAAATGCATCTCAGAGTGCTCGTTACTGCCAGTCTCCTGGCCTTTTCGCCTCTCGTGGCGAAATGCCAAAACACGGCGACATCTCCTCCGCAAAGTGAGTTGGCTTCCGAGCTAAAGTCTTTGATGGCATCGGTAAGCCAACTCCAATCGCAAGTCGAGACGCTCAGTTCCCAGATGACTGAAATGCGCACAGCCCAGCAGCAGGCATTGCTGGAGGCCGAGCAGCTTCGCGCTGAATTGAATCGGACCAGACAGCAGTTGGGTGCGAAATCTGCCAGCGCGAACCCGGCGTATGAGCCGGGTCCTGCGCCGCCTCCGTCATCTTCGTCCGCTTCGCTCGCAGCGAACGGTCAACAATTGCCCGAAGCTTCCTTGCAGGAACGAATTTCCAGGCTGGAAGATGATCAGAGCTTGCTGAACGACAAAATCATCGAACAGAGCCAGACTAAGGTAGAAAGCGGCTCGAAGTATCGCGTGCGCCTGTCGGGACTCGTACTTCTGAATACGGCAGTCACCCGGGGAAATGTCGACAATCTGGATTTTCCGCAAATTGCGACTCCACCTGACGCTGCCGGATCATCAGGATCTTTCTCCGGCTCACTTCGCCAATCGCAAATCGGAATTGAAGCCTTCGGGCCCGATATAGCAGGAGCGCGCACCAGCGCCAATCTGAAATTCGACTTTGCCGGAGGCTTTCCAAACGCACCAAATGGCGCGGCCTTCGGAATTGTACGTTTGCGGACTGGAACGATTCGCCTGGACTGGTCGGATACTTCTCTCGTTGCAGGTCAGGACGCGCTCTTTTTCGCTCCGCTTACTCCTACGACGCTCTCGTCTCTGGCAATTCCAGCCCTCTCTTACACCGGCAATTTGTGGAGTTGGACGCCTCAGATTCGAATCGAACATCGCGTCACACTGTCGGACAATTCGAAACTGCTGTTTCAGGCGGGCATTTTGGATTCGCTCACCGGCGATGTTCCGCAACAAAATTATCGTTTGCCCACGTTCGGAGAGAGGTCGGGACAGCCTGCATACGCAACGCACATCGCTTATGTGCGGCGCATCTTTGCAAGGGATTTGAGCCTCGGAATTGGCGGCTACTATGGACGCCAGAACTGGGGCTTCGGCAGAAATATAGATGGCTGGGCAGGATTGACCGATTTAACTCTTCCGCTAGGAGACTTTTTCAGTTTGACCGGCGAATTCTACCGCGGACGGGCGGTCGGAGGGTTAGGCGGTGGAATCGGTCAAAGCATCTTGATTTCAGGGCGCATCGGCAACCCAGATACGGCCGTTTATGGCCTGGATTCGATGGGAGGCTGGATGCAATTGAAATTCAAACCCAAAGCCAATTTCGAAGTAAACTTTGCCTACGGTCAGGATAACCCGTTCGCAAGTGAACTGAGATCTTTCCCAGCCAGTGCATATTATTATGGCTCCTCACTTTCGCGAAACCTGAGCCCATTTGTAAATTTCATATATCGAGTCCGATCCGATGTGCTCTTTTCCGTGGAGTACCGGCGGCTGCAGACCTATACCTTGGATAGCAATGCGAATGCCGCGAATCAGGTCGGCCTCAGTCTGGGGTATGCGTTTTGAAGCGAGCGACACGATGAGCAAGGCTTCGAAGGTTCTTGGCGGGCTCTTTTTCCTAACGGCCTCGACCGCTGGTGCGCAGGTCCGGGCGCCGGCAAAATCGGTAACCGTGAGTGTCGTCATTTCGCAAGCAACTGTTTCCAAGACAGCCGCTAGCAAGATTCAGGATGCTTCAAACGTGGCGGTCTGGCTTACAGCCCTCGATCGCACGGTACGCGCCGACCCGGTCTCCGCAAGTCGCGAAAATCCGCCGCAACTGGTGCAACGCAACAAGACGTTCGAGCCGCATGTTCTCGTCGTGCCAGTCGGCACAGTAGTTGAATTCCCGAATAAGGATCCCTTCTTTCACAATATTTTTTCACTGTACGATGGACGGCGTTTCGATTTAGGCCTCTATGAATCGGGCACAAAACGTTCCGTCCGATTCGACCGGCCCGGCGTCAGCTTTCTTTTCTGCAACATCCACGCCGAAATGAGCGCGGTCGTTGTATCGGTCGACACGGCATATTTTGGACTCTCCGATCGCAACGGGAACGTGACCATTCCGAACGTTCCTGACGGACACTACCAGATGAATGTCTGGTACGAGCGGAGCTCGCCCGAGCACCTGAAAGAGATAGCGCGGGTTGTTACGATATCGGACTCCTCCCGGAAGATAGGTTTTGAGGTCCTCCAGAATCCCACTTTCACGCCCACCCACAAGAACAAGTATGGACTCGACTATGTTCCGCCGCCCAATCCTGATTACGACCGGCCATAGGTTCGCCTGCGAATGCATTACGGAGTGGCGTTTCCTGCCAGAACGTAGGCGCGGAACTCCCGTTTCGATGATTTTACATTTTGTTGACAATTCACCGACGGTGCGCCGACAAGGCATGCGTCGAAATCCCTTACCTTTGCTTATCAGCGTGCATACCAGCGCAAAAGAAACGCTGGCCTACCGCTGGAATGGAAAGCAGAGTCTCGGCGGTAGGGCGGTTGTATAATAGGAACCGTCGATTTTACGCTCCGCTCGGCCAGACATCTGCTGTCCGCTGCAAAAGGATCGCACAAAGGATTTCATGGATACCGTACTCGTTGTAGAAGACAGTCGGCCAATGCAACGCACGCTGCAACGCCTGTTCGAAGCGGATGGACTGGCAGTGGAGATTGCTGCGGACGGCGTCGCTGGCCTGGAAAGCTTTCGCAAGCAGACTCCCAGTGTAGTCGTACTGGACCTGAAGCTTCCGCGCATGCCTGGAAAAGAAGTTTGCCGTGCCTTTAAAGCTCACGCCGCTTTGGTCCCTGTCGTGGTACTAAGTGCGGACGATGAGGTCGAAGACAAAGTACTGTTGCTTGAGCTCGGCGCGGACGACTACGTGACTAAGCCCTTTAGCCCCAAGGAGTTACTGGCGCGCGTGCGTCGCGCGATGCGCCGCAACGGCCAAGTGGCTGACGCATCCGTCCCTGCCGCTCCTAGCAGTCGTCACGAGGTCTTGGCTTTTGGCGAAAACCTAGTAGATTTTACTAGCATGGTTGTGACACGCGGCTCGAAATCCCTTACTTTGACCGCGCAGGAATTCAAGCTGCTAAAGTACTTCGCCAACTCTCCTTCCCGGGTTATTTCCAGAGAAGAATTGTTGAACGAGGTCTGGGGATACGAAAATTATCCAAACACCAGAACGGTGGATAACCACGTGCTCCGGCTCAGGCAGAAGTTGGAGCCGGATCCGGTAAATCCGCGCTATTTTCTTACCATGCATGGCTCGGGGTATAAATTCACGCCCGATCTTTTGGAGCCCGCTTCCGGGAAATAACCTGGCTGCCTGGAGATTCATGGCGCGTCTGCGATTACGCACACAGCTTTTTGTTGCCTCCCTTGTGATTATCTGTGCTTTGCTGGGATCGCTCCTCGTTGTCGTCCACTACCTGGACCGCTCTGAGGTTGCCGAAGGAGTTCGGCAAAGGGCAGACGCTTCGCTGCATGCGTTCGAAAGCGTTCAGCGCGAGCGCGAGCTTGAACTTTCCCGAACGGCAGCGATGCTGGCTGAACTTCCGACGCTCAAGGCGGTATTGGCGACGCAGCATGCCCTCACGATTCAAGATGCGTCCGAACCCTTCTGGAAGCTCGCTGGCAGCCAGCTTTTCGTGCTTGCCAGCCCTGACGGGCAGGTCTTCGGGTTTCACACGTCCAAACCCGGATGGGATTCGAGCCTCGCAGAAGCCGAGCTGAAGAAATCCATCGAGCAGGGCGACGGGGCGTCGTGGTGGTATGGTAACGACCAGCTCTATCGCGTCTTTCTGCATGCCATCTTCGCAGGCAGCGGAAGTAATCAACGGCAAGTCGGTATCATCGCCGTTGGTTATCAGATTGATTCGATGGTCGCGGCACAATTGTCCTTGGCATCGGGTAGCCAAATCGCGCTTGCCACCGACGATAAAATCATCGCCACTACACTCGCTCCCGCGGAAGAGAAAGAGTTGCAGAGCAAGATGCGCCCGGATTGGAACAGCGTGCCGGGCTCGCGTGAATTGCTACTGGGCGCGAATTCCTACCTGGCAGCCACTGCCTTGCTTCACGAAGACTCTGCGTTCAACGTCAAATGTTACGTGCTGATGTCCCTTGAGCCCGCCAACGCTTTCCTTGCACGGTTGAATCGCACCATTCTGATTCTAGGTTTATCCGCCATCGTGCTTGCCGTTCTTCTGCTCAGTTTCGTTTCCAGGACCATCACTCATCCACTCGACAACCTGGTTGCGGGCGTTCGCGCGCTTGCCCAGGGTGACTACACATATTCCATAAATCTTCGCGGCAGCAGCGAAGTATCGGAACTTGGCGAGGCCTTTTCCAAAATGCGTGGCGAGCTGCGCACCTCTGAACAGCGGCGTTTCGCTGCAGAACGAATTGCCGCACTCGGCCGGGCGGCCAGTTCCATATCCCACGATTTACGCCATTATCTCGCCGCTGTGGTGGCCAACGCCGAATTCCTATACGAAGCGGAGAAGTTGAAGCTCAATCGAGACGAAATTTATGGCGAAATCAAAACGGCCTCGGAGCAGATGACCGACTTGCTGGATTCGTTGCGCGAACTGTCGCGAGAAGAAGGCTCGATTTCTCCAAGGCCGGCGGCAATCGACCAAATCATCCGTCGAGCGGTGGATGCCGTGCGGGCGCGGGTGGAGATGCGCCATCGCACCATTTCGATTCGTTCCTCTGGAGATATGACTGGTACATTCGATCCGCGAAAAATGGAACGTGTTTTTTTTAACTTGGTCTTGAATGCATGCGAGGCGTCGGCGCAGACACAGGGCGAAATTGAGATCGCAATGCAGTCATCGGCCGAACTTTTTGAAATCCGCGTAATTGATCATGGCTCGGGAATATCGCCTTCCGTCTCGACGACATTGTTTGACCCCTTCGTCAGCTTTGGGAAATCGAATGGAACCGGCTTGGGACTGGCCATCGTGAGCAAAGTGATTCATGACCACGGGGGCTCGGTAATCGTCGAAGAGACCTCGCCCTCCGGAACCACTTTCCTGGTTAGATTCCCGCGCGCGGCACGCGCCTTGTCTGAGGCCACGCAGACTGTAAGCTCCCGACTTCCTTGAGTGCTGACATCTCGGGAACCCGCAATGGACCGTCGGGGCTCTCAGCAAAACTCTGTGCGCGGTGTGTTGAATCAGCAATCGCGGCAAAAAAATCCAACATTATAGTTGCCTCAATTTTGCGCAAAGGCCTAGACTGGGCTTCCTTTTCGTTTCCGGGGGGAAAAAACAGGGGGCTTATGAATCAGAGGGTCATACTCTTTCACCGTTATGCGATCGTGACCGCAGGTCTGATGGTGTTTCTTGCTGGTCAAGCCGCGCATGCTTCCACCGTCGTTGTTGGCTCCTGTAAAACCGGACTAACCTCCTACTCCACAATTCAGTCCGCGGTAAACGCCGTCCCGGCCGGCTCCACGGTTGAGGTTTGCCCCGGCACGTATACCGAGCAAGTTACGATTAACGGCAAAAGCTTGACCGTCATTGGAGTTCTGTCCGGAACAACCGACGCTGCGGTTCTGATTCCACCCTCCGGCGGCTTGGCTGCCAACGCCACCGACTTTTCCGGCAAGCCGGTTGCCGCGCAACTTTTCGTTGAGAATTCGACCGGGGTTACGATTTCCCACCTCACTGTGGACGGTGCCGGAAATGCGCTGAGTAGCTGCGGAACAAATCTCATCGGAATCTATTACCAGAATTCATCGGGGAAAATTATGGATGACGTCGCCCGCAACCAGATCCTGGGCCCGAACGATCAAGGTTGCGAGGTCGGCTTGGGGATTGACGTCGAAAGCGACTCAGGCGCTCCCGCGGTCACAATTGCAAATAACTCTATTCACAACTATCAGAAAAACGGCATTACTGCCGGTGGTCCAGGCACCGGTGGAGGGCCGGTCATGACCATCACCGGTAATACGGTTGTCGGTGTCGGAGCCACACCTGCCATCGCGCAAAACGGAATTCAGATCGGCTTCGGCGCGACGGGGAGAGTCACCGGCAATTTCGTGATCGACGATATCTACACCGGCGGCACTGTCGGAGCTTCCGGAATTCTGATCTATGCCTCGACCGGCATAACCGCTTCCAGTAATTCCGTCGAGAGCACTCAATTTGGAATTGCCGCGGCATCGGATCCGGCATCCGGACCCGCCGATAACTCAATTATTAATTCGAACCATATCGGAGGCACCCGAACCTTCGATGCGATCGATCTTTGCAGCAATGGCAATACTGCCGATTCGAACGCCATCTCTGGAAGCAACGCCCAGTCGGGAATTCACGTGGACGACGAATGCCCGGGCCCGGGTTCGACGCCCAGTGGAACCAACAACACAGTAAAAAATAATGCGATCAACGAACCGTGCGCCGGAATTCTACTCGGGTCGGGCACTCCCAACACCACCGCTCCAAATACCTTTTTTAATGTCAGCTTCACGACGCTCGCGGGCGATTCGTGTCCGGCTGCGGCTTCGGCGCTGACCCGGCTGGCTGGAGCGGCCGAAACTCATCAATCGCTCCGGCCTTCGCCTTTCAGGCGATGACGTAAATTGAATCTCTCTCCAAACAGCAGCCATGGCTCCCGCAAGATCTTGACGCGTCGTGTGCCCGATGCTACTTTGCACTCTTCGCCGGAGATTCGCAGGGAGCCTCTGTCTGAGCAGGTCTTCTAAGAAAAACCGTTCCGTCGATCTTAAGCGCCGCAAATTC
>Ga0307476_10002151_pt1 | contig 11770 bp, 27 predicted proteins | sample atmos_gasesECM2C_2_FD_203314 | JGI IMG/M metagenome (GOLD analysis project Ga0307476, IMG submission 203314) | Hardwood forest soil microbial communities from Morgan-Monroe State Forest, Indiana, United States - atmos_gasesECM2C_05 | ecosystem: Environmental > Terrestrial > Soil > Temperate... | reverse complement strand
GCCTTCGACATAGGCTAGCACGGCATTGCGGCGCCGCGGTGGATCGAGAGCGAGAGCCGTGCGTAGCGCCCGCTCTGAGGCCTGCGCCTCGGTCCACCGCTCGAATAGCTCGGGGAGTGATCGGGTCAGCGTCGTCATCGTCTCTTCCTCTATTTAATGGGGCCGGGGGATCGCTCCCCCGGAATTGAAAAGGTGAACACTGAAAAGCTCTCTCTCTAGTGAACGCCTTCAACGGGGCCGCTGCGGCGAGGAAGTCCGCAGATCGCGTCCGCATCGCTTACGGTGCGTCCTGCCCACTCGTCAAAGATGGACGTGGGCAGGCTGCTCGCCCAGTTCTGCTGTCGGTCGATGTACTCGATGGCATCGGAGCCATCCGCAAACCACGACTCCTCGCCTCCGATAGTGACGCGGTAGCGCGCCGGAGGATTGCAGCATTCGGGCGTCATGCCGCCGCGCGAGTCGATTATCAGAGTGCCGGTGAATTGGGGCTGTTTTCTTGTCGTCATTTTTGCCTTCTCCATGCGGCTGGTTGCCGCTTTGAAACTTTCGCCGGGTTACGTACCGGCCCGCGCTACCACACGCAACGCCCCGTTTACGCAGGAGAGCGCACGACGGAGACTAATTCCGGTGGTGTTCTAACTCATGGACCTTGAGCAATGCCGCGGTCTGTTCAAAGCCTGCCTTCATTTCGGCACGCATAGCCTGTATTTCAGCGCGCAGTGCCTCCTTGGCGTCGGTGATTCGAGTGTTTGCGTAGACGAGCATCGAGAGGGGAATGATGATGCTCAGGCAAAGGGTCAAAAGTTGTGGATCTGTCATTTCTCGTGCTCCGCGAGATCGCGCTCGATTGTTTCGATGCGCCGCTCGATGCTGTTGAACAGCCTGAAATTGAGGATCAGCGCAGTGATCGCCACTGCCACCGATCCGCCAGCGCTTACCAGCGCCACGGTTACCGTATCTGTCAATGTTGGTTCTCCTTGCGGCTGGTTGCCGCTAGTCTGATATTGCTTCAAACGGGCCGCGAAGTCAAGAGGCAAGCTATTTATTCGTCGAGCGGGCACGGGTATCCCGCGGTGATGATCCACTCGATGCCGGCTTTCACGCCTTGCTCGTAGCTCATGCCGCGGTACTGGGTCTGGCCTTCCTCTTCACGCTCGTTGCAGATGTTTAACACGCGGTTGATTGCGTCGTATTTGGGATTCACTACGTAAGCCATGCGAATAATGATAGCCCTTCAGGAGTTAAACTGTAATTTCGATGCGGCTTGGCGCAGAGGCAGCGCGGAAGGCTCATAACCTTCAGGTCATCGGTTCGAGTCCGATAGCCGCTACCAGGAACACAATAGACGACAAGCGCCTGCTGGACGTTTTAAGTTGGGCATTTCAGCGAGTCAGAGCAGGAGAAGTTGCTCCGAATGGAAATGCCGCCATTCGGACATCACCTGGGGCCGCGCCAACCGTGCTTGCCCGCTCTCTCTGCTCGGTACTTGGCCTCGCGTGCGTCTCGCTGCTCTTGCGTCTCAAAGTTTGGCGGCCTAACGAGAGTGTTAGCCCACAGGCAGACTCCGGCCGCGGGGTCATCCAGCCAGAACGGGTCTGCGCATCCTATGGTCAGAACGCCCTTGCGGCCGTCCTCTTCAATCAACTCGACTGGCTCGGGATCGGCCCCAGCTATCGAGGCCCACGCAAACGCTGTCTTGCGTAATGTCCGTTCCATGGAACGATGATAGCCCCTTGATTCCACGTCACCTGTCTGGCACCATTCCACAAACGCGAGCCCACCCCTCTCCAGAAAAATGAGCAGGCGTGGCACGCGAAAAGGGTGTTTTCGCGCCGGCGCCGGCGAATCGCGCGGGATTCGCCCGAAATCCCGTTACAACGGCCTCTGTGAGGTCGGTGAGGTCAATGATTTGATCGAGATACCCTCTAAAAGTGTGTAGAAAACTGTAGGTTTCTACACACCGCAAAAAGCCCAAAACGGGCGCCGTAAGCCCTTTAGAAGGGCTTCCCAGTGGGAAGTTGGCAAATAGGTTTTATACACACCCCCCTAGAGGCCGGCCTTGTCGCGGTCCAGGCGGGCGCGCGCCGCCAGCACCAGTGCCACGAATATCGCGTTGCTCAAGCCGGGATGGAGCGTAGACCCGGGCTGGAGGCATCCGGCAATCACTTCCGCCTCATCGAGCGGCATCTCGGACACCACGCGCTCCACATCCTCGACGAGTCGCTGCTGAATCTCCGCCAGGCACAGTATCGTATTCGCCATCAATTCCACCGCTCCCGCTCCCAAGACGAGGGCGCGCGCCGGCGCTCGCGCAGGGCTCTGTGCCTCAGCCAGGCGAATAGCAAGTAGCCGGCGACGAATCCAGTCATGAAGGACCAGGCGATAACTATGAGGATGTTGACGTGGAAGACGCTCAATGTGTGTCACCATCCCGCGCGAGGCAAGCCATCCGAACCGTCCTCACATCATCCGGCCGGCCCGCGGCCGTGATTGCGATGGTCATCTCGCAGTCGGTGCAGTGCACGAACCACATTCCGCACTCAGGCGCCGGGTAAGGCAGCGTGGCCATACAGGAGCGCTTGCCGAGGCTGCAGTCTACGTTGATGCCATCGGGATAGGCAGGATCGGGCGGGCACTGCGCTTTGCCGCGGCCCGATGGCTGGAAGGTAACCTCGAACATCCTATAGCTCCCTGGCCAGGTAATGCCAGCAGCACTCGGCCGGCGGTCCGTCGGGCAGCACGCCCACATCCCGCATTATGTCGGGACGATCGCCGAAGAGGTAGGCTCTGCCATCTCTGCGGCCTTCCCGTTCGCATAGCCGGCGATTGTACGCCCGTGCAAGCGCGCTTTCCTCGGCAGACAAAGCGCACACCAATACTGCGCGGCGGCCATCCGGGTGCACAATTAGCTGACCGAGCTGGAGCTCCTCACTCAGCGAGATGACGATCAGATTGGTGCCATACCCCAGCTTTGCCGGATCCACACCGAGAGCGTCCGCACACTTCCGCAGCGCCTCCTGCTCCGTCATCGACGCCCACCCACGCGGCGGCGCCGCTTCTGCTCGCCCAGGCCGTCGGCTCCATCCAGGTCCGCAGTGACGCGGCCGTACTCGTCGATCGAACGGCCAGGCCCGCGGTAGATTGTCACCAGGGAGCGGACCGAGGTGCGCGCGATCGCCATGGGCTTGCGGGGGATTGGGATGCGCATGCTCTCGTTGTATCACGGCCGGTGTACCATTGCGACATAAGGAGAATCAACTATGGCGAAAGCCAATGCAGTACGGGCGCCTCAGCTCGAGGTGCCCCCGATTACGCTGTTCCGGGGCGGACCCAATCCGCTCTACACCACCGAAATCATCGGCACCAGGGATAGGGTGGGTGCCACACACGAGGCGTTCTATGCCCTTGGGGAGGGTATGATCGGCGCGTCGAATCCTGGCATCCAGGCCGGCGCCACACACCCCGCTCCGCGCGCCACCAGGCCGCCGGTGAAGGCGTCGAAGCGTTCCACCAGTGTGGCCACTCGGAGAAAGCTCAGCCTCGCCCAGGAGAAGCGCTGGGCTAAGGTGCGCGCCGCGCAAAAGAAGACGATGAGCGCCGGAGGAACAGCGTAAAGGAAGGGGGAGGGGAGAAGAAAAAGCGCGCCTGCCCGAGAAGGAAAGGGCAGGCGCAGAGGCTCTAACGAAACAAGAAGTAAACCACCGTGCAGATCCACACCACCAACATCCAGAAGCACCTGCTCCGCCACCGGCGAACCTCTTCCCACGGCAGACAGGCGTAGCTGGCGTCGTCGGCCTTACGGCGCCGATGAAACGCTACGTCTTGCTCCCACCCAGCAGGCACTTGCACCTCGTCGTCTAACATTGTCCACCCTCGATGATGATCTGGATCGGTACCACCATGCCTCTCGGATCGGTGCCGAAGCGAAAGAAGCGCTGCAGGGGATCGGGCTCGTCCAGAAATTCAATCTCGATCATGTGCAGTTCGTGGCGCTTCATCTTCTCCGCGTGGTCGCGCGCCGCGGCTTCGATCAGACCATCGATCTGCTCCTCCTCCAAGGTGAGGAGTTGCTCGAAGAGGCGTTGCCCGTTGGCAAAACCTCGAATGGCAAGATGAATCATTTGGATGTTCCCGAACCGCGTTTTGCAGGCGTGCTGGGTTGGGCTGCGGCCTCGCCACCATTCACGGACCATTTCCGGATTACCTCATCCCAGTTGATCTGTTCCATCGCCAGGTCTGAGCCGCCCACTGCCAGTACTCGGGCGAATTGCGCCTGCAGGTGCGGAAGCAGTAGGCCCTTGGGATCGAAATCGGGCGGAAGGGCAAAGCCGATTCCGCGGTCGGGATTCGGGTCCTGGAAAAACATACACACTGCGCATGCCGCGCAGTACCCTCGCCGCGCGTGGCGAAACGGCCGAGCCTCACTCTTCTCAACTGATGCGCGGCATGGGTCGCCGCATCGCCTGCAAGAGACAACCCGCGCTGTTCCAGACTTGCGCATCATCGAACCTCCACGGTGAACGCTGCGATCACCACCACCAGAAATAGCAAAAGCCCTGGCCATCCTCCAGCCAGGGCTTGCAGCATGAGCCGCAGTTCGCGCTTCACTTCACCTCCACGTATGTCCCGCCAGCGAGCCGCGCACCTGGAACCGCGATTTCGGCCTTCAGGTCGGCCTTGACCGCGGAGAGTGAGACTTCAATGCAGGGCGACTTGACGGAATCGAGTACGGTGTCCCGCAAGTCCATGTCGAGCGAGTCACAGAGGCCCTCCCACGTCTCAACCGGGAGCGTGAGAGTGATGCGCTTGTACTTGACGGGCACCAGGGCCTCGTCGAGCACCTCGGCGCGTTTGTCGCAGCCGTGGAGCCCCAGCGTCAGCGTGTTGCCGACGAGTTTCGGCCGCTTGCCCTTGCTATCGAGCGGCAGCATGTCGATCACGCGCGTGATGTAATCATCCAACTTGTCGAAGGCGGCCTGATAAAACTGCTCGCGCTCGTGCAGGCGGACCGCTTCCGCATGGGCGAGAGCGATCTGTGCCTGCAGGTGCGCGCGGAACTGGCCTACGCGGTCGCGCTTCTCGGTGGTGGCCATGAGCGTGGCGTGCAATTCGAGCGCGTACTCCTGTTCGAGCTCCGCGGGTACGATCTCTTCGGTATTGAGGAGAGCCGCCAGATGGCTCTCCAGATCGTACAAGGGCCGTGCCAGGGCCGGGAGCGCGGGCTCCAGGCGCATCACTTCGGCGCCTGGAGTGGCTTTCACGTTCGTTTCATACGTCGCGGCGGATTGCGGGGTCGGGAAGCTCAACACTTGCCCGTCGCCGGTGAGGAGGACGGTGGGAGGGATAGCGATCATCTACTTGCCCTCCTTACGTGCCAGCGCATCGAGGTGCGTGTAGATCTCGGCCGCTTTCTGCTTGGCCGCGTTGCGGGTTGCCGAGTTAGGGCTGTCAAGCTGCGCGCGCATGTCCTGGAACGTATGCCAGCCGTACCGCTCCAGTTCCTCGCGGTAGGCCACTTCACCCACGCGCTCGCGGACCTTCTGGAAGCTGTCCGCCACTTCACGCATGTTCTTCCAGGGAGCGTGTGTCTGCACGTTGCCGGTGCGGATCTTCTCCTGGGCTACGTGGTTAGCCGCCGCCTGGGTATTCTGCGGGTGGCCGCCGGTGTCGGGGCCGTTCTCGTCCGATACCGAAAAGTCTTCGATATCCTGCGTAAAGAAGTCACTGGCGGAAGTGGCGTTGATGGTGCCGTGGATCTTGGTGCGCTTATAGGCGATTTTCAGGATGGTGTTGACGCTATCCAGCACGTCGGGGTTGGGCTTCTTGCCGACTGGCTGGCCCTCGATAGCGGGATCACCGTCATCGAAGGTAGCGCCGCAGCCTTCGGTCCTGCGCCAGCAATACCAGCCGCCGTCGCGTGAGTGGCGGATGTTCTCTTTGCCGCAAGCCGGGCAGACGCGCTCCATCTTGCGCCAGCGGTACTTACTCTCCCAGGAGTGGCAGGCGCCCACGCCCTCGGCGATCAGGAACTCGCCGCGGAATACCTTGGCCGACACCTGATAATAAAAGAACGGTTCGCCGCCATGCTGCGCGCCGGTCCAGTCCTCGGTCTTTTCGAGGAAGTCGTATTGCAGCGTGAGGCCGAAAAGGTTGCATAGCTTATCGGCGCCCGGCAGCAGGAGCGCGGGCTTATCGCCGCACCCGGGAATCTTGCCGTAATCCACTCCCTCGACCATGAGCTGAGCTACCGCCTGCTTGAGCACCTCGCGCCGCGCGATGGCCTGCTGGATGTCCATCACCGGCATGAAGCGCGAGACTTCCGAAGTGCTACCATTATTAGCGTCTGAAACCACCACTAGAGCCCTCACCGGCTCTACAGCCGCGGCGGGTGGTGACACACTCGCCGGGGCCTGATCTTTACTCTTTCCGTTCATCCACATTTGATCCTTCTCTCCTTTTGCGCATAATGGACACCGCTCGGGGAGCGGCGCTCCGGTTCCAGCGGCACGCGAGTCCGCGTGTCCGCAGTCATAATCGAAATGCACCACGCCATTCGTGGTGCGCACGTTCCGTAGCTGGTCTCGCAATTCCTCCTTCTCCTGGCCGATTCCGCAGTAGTCGGCCCACTCCTTATCCCTCATGCGGCGAAACTTGCGGCAGGAGCCACCATAGTGGAACTTGCGCAGCACGAGGCAGTTGGCACATACGCTGGAGCGTAGGCGCGGATTGTAGAAATCGAGCAGGCCGTTCGCCTTGCGCGCTGTGTCTTGCTCGAAGGGCGTCATGCAGTCCTCCTTAGCTTCTGTTCCCACAAGTGGTTGAACTTCCGGATCAATGCCGGGATGTTCAGGTGACGCCGTAGCGCGAAGCCTCTCGGGTCGGCGTCGAAAAGATCGTGGCACTTGCGGCAGAGTGGAATGGCGAGCGTATCGCTGCCCTTGCGGCCGTAGGCATGTTCGCCGGTGTGCGCTGGGTCTACCAGCTTGGTGCTACCGCAAGCTGCACAGGCGAAGCGCTTTACGAATCGCAGGTACAAGGGATTGCGCACCGGTTTTTCGGCCTTGAAAATTTGGCCAGCGCGAATTTGGAAAGCCTGATGCACGGATTCATGATAGCTGTTAGCGGTAGCTGCTGTCAATAGCAGTTAGCGACAAAAAGCGGTTTCTGCTATAGTTTTTCTATGGCAAAGAAGGTAGCGAAGAAAAACGCCGCGGCCGTAGAACTCGGCCGAAAGGGCGGGGCGGTAAAAGTACCGAAGGGGTTTGCGACGATGGACGAAGAAGATAGCAAGAAAATTCAGTCGGCCGGCGGCAAGGCTCGGTGGAAGAAGGCAAGTGGGAAGGCGGCAGGAAAGTGAGAATCAGGGCGTACCTAGTCGGCGCCGCAGCCGGAGCCGCGATTGCTATTCGCGTCGCCATAACCCTCTTCGAGGTGACCGCCGTTATCTGGTGTTTTCACAAGTACGGCTTCTGGAAGGGACCACTCGTGTTGGTCATGCTCAACTTTCAGATGGGCCTTCTCGTTGCCTTGGTGGCTTTGGCGGTAGCTATTGTCGGCGGCCTGTTCCGCTTCGGGGTGGCCGCGATAAGGGCTTGGGTTAGGTGACGCAATATGCTCAATCAACCGTTTTTCCAAGTTGCACTGCCGATCATGTTCACCGTGCTGATCGCGGCGTGGCTGAATAGCAAAGGTATCGATGGCGTCCACAAGCGCCTGGACGATTTCGCCAGTCGTCTAGGTCGAATTGAAGACAAGCTCACCGCCATCGAGACGCGGCTTACGGGCGTTGAAAAGAAAGTGGACGCGCTGGAACTGAAGGCGTGGCGATGACCTTCGACAAGCTGTTCAAGACCTTTGTTGTCGTCGTATTGACGATCAGCGTATGGATGGCCTGGGACTTCCGCCAAACAGGCATCAATGGCCGGTACGTCTACCAATTCCGAGCTGATCGCGCGCAGGATGTTCTGTTCGATACCCAGACTGGGCACCTCTTTTACATCAACGTCGCTGACTTCGAAAAGGTCAGCAATACTACGCCGGTTACGGTCGAGGAAAACCCGTTCACGGGGCAGTTAATCAGCCATTGGGCATGGTCGAAATAAATGAAGCGCGGGTAAAGCTATGGACGATCAAACCTTATACGATCTCTTCGACTCCCTGAAGACCGAGATGAAGCAGGAGAACGACTCACTAAAGCGGGAGCTGCAGCCGGTCAAAGATGGCATTCAGCGGATTGAGGCCCGTCTCGATCGCCAGGGTGGCATTACGAGAAGGGGGCAGTAGTGCGGGATATGGTACTCGTTGGGCATGGCGAACTTGACCGTTATATAAGTATTGATATATGCTTGAGGCACGAAAGCAGCTTTGGTGGATGGGCGATTCGCGTGAACGCCTCAAGACATTTCCCATCGAGGTACGGTGGGAGGTCGGCGGAGCCATCGACAATGCAGAGCTTGGAGATTCCCACAAATCAGCGTCCCCGATACGGGGAATACAGGCTATTGAAATAGTCGCGGATTTCGATCGCGACACGTACCGATGCTATTACGCGACGAAGTTCAAAGGCCACATATATGTCCTTCACTGTTTCAAGAAGAAGTCGAAACGAGGCGTCAAAACGCCCAAGCCTGAGATCGACCTCGTCAAAAAGCGCCTTAAAGACGCCGAAGCGCACTTCAAGACGCTCACGCAAGCCGAGCGCGAGCGATGACTTTCCAATGGTCGAAAAAGGAAGCGATAACGTTTTTGCGGATCTCGGGCTGCGTAACCCCGAAGAGGCTCAAGCCAAATCCGACATAGCCCGGCAATTGAATCGTACAATTCTGCAACGCCGCCTGAGCCAGGATGAAGCCGGGAAAATTATGGGTATTTCCCAGCCTCGCGTCTCAGCGCTTTCGAGGCATCGTCTCTCTGCGTTCTCGCTCGACAAACTGCTGGTGCTGGCGAACCGACTCGGGATTGATATCGAAATTCGCATGCAGCAGTCCACCGAACCCCATCTCAAAGTTCTAACAGCCTAAAAGTATTGGGCAGCCTTGCTCGCGATGGAGGCGCCACGCCATAATGAAGGCGATGGTGGCGAGGCCGCCGCCCAACTTCAGCACGCCTATCCGGTATGAGATTCGCTGCGACCGCGCGTTACAGTTGAGGTCATGATGAGCTGGATAGACGCCCGAATCAAATGCTCCCTCGAAGGCGCGTGGATCGCGCTTCGGGAAACGCTCACTTTGGACATCGATCACTGGCGGGAAGCCACCCGTGCGGAATCCGATTCTCCCTCGATCGTCCAACAGGACGGCCGCCTGATCATCTCGTCAAAAGAGAAGAACGATACAGGCGAGAGCGTGGCGTGGGTAACGGTCGAGAGAAGACAGAAATACATCCGGGTGCGCATTTCTAATCCGTCCGCACCGCAAACTCCTCTTGAGCTGCAATTCGTTCCGAGATTGAACGACGCGGGCGAATGCCGGCTGTACCTGGCGGACGAGGAGCTGGAGTTTTGGCAGGTCTCTCGCAAAATACTCGAACCGGTCCTGTTTGGTTGAGGAGGAAGCCATGTGGAGTCCTGCCCGCATCTGGTACGAGGTCCGCTGGTGGCGCTGGTTCCTATTCACCGGAAACTGGCCGGTGCGCACCCTCTACTACGGCCCGTGGCATCTCGATAAAGACTCGCGCCGTGTGATCATTGAACGAGTGGAGCGCGAGAAGCAAGCCTAATCGGAGAGCCCATGGCCAAGAAGAAAAGCCTCTTCGCTGAATCGACCGAGGTGCCGGTACAACGGACCGTGAGCGAGATTATCTCTCTGCTGGTCGGCGCCGGCGCCCGCTCCGTCAATACCGAGTTTGCCGCTGGCGGCAAAATCGAATCCCTGTCCTTTGTGATGCCGTTCGGCCGCGGCCTGATCCCTTACCAGTTGCCGGTCCGTACCGAGCCGGTATTCAAGAAGTTGAACAGCCAGCGTACTAACTCGTATACGCGCGAACAAAGCGCAGTCCGCGACCGCGAGCAGGCGGAGCGGATAGCATGGCGGCAATTGTACTGGTGGCTCAAAGCGCAGCTCGCCATGATCGATCTCGGCATGGTACAGACTGGGGAAGTGCTGATGCCCTACGCGCTCGATCGCGACGGCCGTACGCTATTCGAGCATTATTCGCAGAAAGTGCTGGCGGCACCGGCAGAGGGAGGCCAGTGAGAGCCCAAAACGAAATCCAAAGGGCGCATGACCTTCTGCACTTCCTAGTAGCGCCTGACTTTCCGAATATTCTCGACGCGGATGACACCGTGATCGTGCGTGCCGGTCATGACGCGATGGCCTGGGTGTTGGGGTTCCCGTGCGGCGATGCCTTTGCCGAGAATCTCGCGGCGATCTTGGCGATGCTGAAGCGGTTGGGATTCGAGGAAGTGGACGTGGGCACCCCGATCTCACACGAGGAAGCGAAGAGACGGGGGCTTGAATGACATCATCAGGATCCCGTAAATGCGCGTGCGGCAAGGTGATCAGCGGAAATGCGCTGGCATGCCTCGCATGTGCGGATGGCGCCGGAGTGCGACCGCATGGAGGAGTGCTGGAAATTCTGAATGTGCAGGGAGGCGACGTGAAAATCACCTTCGACAAAGATAACGTGTCGGAAGCCATCCGCGCCAGGCGCATCGTGACGGATATGCTCCGCCGGGGTTATGCTCTGGTAGTCGAGGTCGACCGCGGCGGCGTGAAGGCTTACGAGCGGGTCCAGAAGTTCGATGAGGCAAGGGGCGAGTACATCATCGCGGACCTGGATTCGATCGCTGCGGAGCAGGCCGACACAAAAGAAGCAGAGGAAGAGATATCGGCGCCAGCGCCTGCAGTGAAGAAGCGTAGCCGTCCAAGCAAGTCGTTACCGATGGAGTCGACCCGGGCGACTGCCATAGGCCGGAGCGCCGGAGGATAAACCCATGCCACCGAGCCCCACCTGGAAAGACGTCCGCCAGGGATTGGCCCGCACCGCCCGCGCGAAGGGCGAGTGGGCCGGCCTGCCCATGCCTATGGAGGGCATGCGGATGGTCGTCCACCCGTCCTATCCCTTCGCCGAGAGTTTGGGCCAGGTATTCATGCCAAAGCCCGCGACGCGGTTTTGCCGGACTTCCGACGTGCAGGAAGATGTCTGCGAGCGGAATACCTGGGCATCGTTTCGCGACGGCCGCGAAGTGACCATCTGGCAGAAGGGCTCCAAGTTCTTTTTTCGGTACAGCCCACGTCAAAACTCGGGGACGATCTTAATCGACACCGTAGGCGCCGCCCGCGCGTGGGATTTTGATGCGGAGTTGCGCGCCATGGAAACGCTGCGGCGCCACGTGACCGACTGGGCATTTCGGTGCTACACCATGACCGGAACGTTCCTCGAGACGAGCAAGCGCAGCGGCGTAATCTATCTTTTTCGCCGTTTGCGGCCAACAGTTGCTATGGCCGCACGGCCGAAGATGAATGGGCGGGACGTGGGAGTGCGGATCCTCTGTACGCTGTGCGCGCACCCCATTGGCTACTACGATGGTTCGTGGGCAGGCGCGCTAGTGCCGACCGATGACGTCATAGCGCATCTGCTTTTGATGCGGAGTGACGAGCATTTGTACTGGCGTCAGTGCAATCAGCATGCCGAGTGGGCTCCGGAGAGTGGATTGTGACCGATAGGCCCATGACGCCCGAGTACGCCCGCTTGTCCCTCCGCGCGGGCTTCCTGGCCGCCGCCGTGGGCGAGCCGGAGGTGATCATCTACTTCCGCCGGCATGGCTGGG
>Ga0307476_10002150_pt1 | contig 11778 bp, 10 predicted proteins | sample atmos_gasesECM2C_2_FD_203314 | JGI IMG/M metagenome (GOLD analysis project Ga0307476, IMG submission 203314) | Hardwood forest soil microbial communities from Morgan-Monroe State Forest, Indiana, United States - atmos_gasesECM2C_05 | ecosystem: Environmental > Terrestrial > Soil > Temperate... | reverse complement strand
CGCAGTCCGTCGACCAGGACCAGCGTGCGCTGGTTGCCAAGGCCGCGGAGGTCCACCGTCGCCGTGCCGTCGGCACCGTTGGAGGTGGTCGAGTTCATGCCCGCGAACACCATCGGCAGATTGTTGAGTACGTCCTCAACACGGGTCAGGCCGGTTTGTTGCACATCCACCGCCGTTACGGTGGTGACGGGGCTGATTGCGGTCTCATTCGGGGTCCGCAGACGCGAACCGGTGACCACCACTTCTTCAACCGGTGCTGCAGTCGGGGTCGGCGCTGGCGCCTCCTGGGCGTAGAGCGCGGACATCCCCGCTACGGCGGTGGCCGAAGCGAGCGCGAAGCGCACGGCCTGTTGCAAGCTGCGACTTTTCGCCATGTGTTGATTCCTCTAGATTTGAGAGCGCTAGTTGTAGTGATAAGCAGTCGCGGCGCCCCGCACACTCCCGTACCTGTACCTGTCCCTCGGGCTCGCCGGCCGGCTTTGGGCGGCATTATTAGCACGCTGTCCGGGTGTTGCCAACCGGGCCCAATGAGTCCTCTCAGTTCTGCCAAGCTTTTAAGCCCCGCGAGCAGCGCGGGGGAGCACTTGTTGCGAACCAGCCACTATAGGGGAACGGGCCGCGGAGGCTCACCGTCGCGCCGAACGGTGCCGGGGCAGGTCAGCGAGCCTCGAGATAGGCTGCCAGGGGGGCCAGTTCGTGGACATAATTCCGGGCACGGCCCGACGACCTGCGATAAAGCTCCTGTCGCACCTGCCAGGCGCTCGCGCTGCGGACGCGGCCCGCGCGCGTGGCGAACTGGAGGCATCCCTCGTGCCAGTCCAGTCCGCAGAAGCCGACCAGCCGCTGCGCGACGGGGCGGGGGTCGCGAACGAGGGCGTCGTAATCGAAATCCAGAATGTCTTCGTCGTAGATGAATCGCCAGTGAGCCATCAACCGTCGGTACTGGCGGTAGTAGTGGCCTATGTCCATCAGATCGAGCGACCAGGAGATCCCTGGGTCGAGATGCAGGAAAAAAATCGAGAGACACGTGTCGAGAGCGTCCCGTGTCGTGTGCACGATTCGGGCCTGTGGGAAGAGCTGCTTGATGAGTCCTATCAGGAGAAAGTTGTCTGGTCGCTTGTCCGTGACCCATGCGGCGCCCGGGAACAGTCGCGCAAGCTGATCGAGGTACTCGGTCGCGATCCGCTCAAGCAGCGAGCTCGGGGCTTGCGCCATCCTGGCCGGAAAGGGGATCAGGTTTGCTTTTACCAGCCGCGGCAGCAGGTCGAGCTCGCCGCCTGATGCAACCTGTGGGTGTGCAGTGAGCAGGCGTTCTGCCAGCGTCGAGCCCGAGCGGAACATCCCGCAGACAAATATCGGTCGCGGTCGTTTGAGAGCCGGCTCGAGCGCCGCGGCACCTGGCAGTTCGGGCAGCAGGGTCTCCCGGCGCGGAAAGGCGGCGATGAGAGCATCGATGAAACGCTCATGTGCCACGCGGTCGTAGGCCGCGGAGGCGCCGGCGGCGATCCGACTTACGCGATTCGCGGCCGCTGCGGCCGCAAAGGCGGCGGAATATTCGCCTTTCCGGTCGAGCAGCTGGGCGAGGGCGAAGCCGAGACTCGCCCGCTCCGCCGCGGTCGCCGTGGGGTACGCCGATGCGGTGCGCAACCGTGCGATCAGCGCGTCGTCTGCATCATCCAGTGCGCCCCTCAGAATGCCATAGCGTGCGAGTGACTCGAATGCCTGCGGCCACCTTTCCAAAATGCGCTCGTATAAGGCCTGCGCCTCACCGCCGCGGCCGAGGTCCTCATAGAGATTCGCCAGATTCTGCAGGGCAGGAAGATAACCAGGATTGATTGCAAGGGCAGCCGCGAGCTCGTGCTCGGCCTCGGCATCCGAGTGCAGGCCGTCGGCGAAGATCACGGCGCGATTGAGGTGAACCTCCTCCGGCTCCCGCACACCGCGGCGCAGGGCTTGCGCGTACGAAGCGAGCGCCTCCTCGAATTGCCCGAGCCTGCGCTGCAAGCGGCCGAGGTTGTACCAGCAGTCGGGATAATCAGGCGAGCGCTGGAGGAGGCGCTGATGCGCCACAATCGCTTCCGCAAGTCTGCCTTCGGAAGCGAGGCGCTCGGCTTCGCGGGCCGCGGCTGCGGCCGTTTCCGCTACCTCGACCACATGCGCAGCAGATTGGCGCTCACATATTCGAGCTGGGTGCGGTTGCGCCAGTCCATCTTCAGCCCCTCGAGCGCCCGCACCTCGTTGAGCGTGTAAAGCAGCTCGCGCTGCATCTCATCCGGGATCTGACTCTCGATGAAGGTGATCATGGCGAGCCGGCTACCGGTGGTGACAGGGGTCACCTGGTGGACGCGTGTGGAAGGGTAGAGCACCGCGGATCCGGCATTGCCTTTGATCCGGGTCACTTCCGTGCCGAGATAAATTATCAGTTCGCCGCCCTGGTAGTCGCCGGGATTGGAGATAAAAAACGTGCACGAGACGTCCGAGCGCAGCGGTTGCGGGCCTAGCGGCAGGAACGCGGCGTCGATGTGCGCGCCGTACCGCATGCCGGGGTCGTAGCGCACCAGCGTCGGTACTGCCATCCGGCTTGGGAAAACGAAGTTTCTAGCCTCATGGCTGCGCTGGAGCGCGGCGAGGGCGATCTGTCCCGCCTCACGCGCCAACGGGTCATTCGCCAGATCGGCGATGACATTGTCTTTGGCGAGATTGTGAGGATTGGAAAGACGGCCGTCGATGAATTGCGCCTGCCGGGCGATCTCGGTAATGGTCTGCAACTCTGCAGGAGCGAGGACATTCTCGACTTGGAGGAACATGCAACGCAGTATAGACCGCGCCGCGCAGCGCGGCGCCGTCACCGCGCAGCGCAGCGCCGTCACCGCGGCTCAGTCGCTTTCGCAGACCCAGAGCTCTACGTGCGGGCAGCCCTGTACGGCGCGCCACGCCGTGAGGGCGGGATCGCGCGCGGCCAATGCAGCGAGCGCTTCGCGCTTGCCTCCGCCGGCGACCACGAACACCGGCTCAGCCACCTGCGCCAGGAACTCCGGTGTCACGCTGACGCCCGCCATGCCGTCCGGACGCTGCACGTCGATAGCCAGCCGGCCGCGGGCCCGCTCGATATCCGCGGCGGTGAAGAGCGAGGCCGTGTGCCCGTCGGCGCCCAGGCCGAGCAGACCCAAGCCGACGCGTGCACCGGCAGTGGCGAGTGCGGCCAGCTGCCGCTCGTAGTCGGCGGCCGCTTCCTGCAGCGGGAGCTCGGTACGCACACGCAGCGCCGCATGGGCGGACAGCGCCAGTGCATCGAGCAGCGGGCGCGACTGGTGGTAGTTGCTCTTTTCCGAGTCAGCCGGCACGTAACGGTCGTCCGTGAACACGATTCTCAGCCCCGCATCGTGCGGCAGGCTCCGGGAGCTCAGCGCGCGGTACGCGGGCAGCGGCGTATTGCCGCCCGAGAGCATCAACGCCGACGGCCCGGGCACCGCGATCGCGCGCGCGAGGCGCTCCTCGAGCGCCGCATCGAGTGCGGCGCGTGTCGCGAATCGCCGGATGTCGAGAGAAGTCATGGCATGTTCTCGGGAGCCGCGGTTGAGCTTACCCGCTCCGCGGGCGCTCGCCGACTTCGGCACGCACCTCGAACGCACGCCCGCTGCGCAGTCCCTTCAGCACCACCGTGCTTCCGGGCAAATGGCCGGCGATGCGGCCGAGTGCATCCTGTGCGCTGCGTGGCGGGTTGCCGTCGATCGCGAGCAGCACGTCCCCGGGAAGCAGCCCCGCGCGCTGAGCTGGGCTGCCGACGTAGAGGTTGCCGATCATCACGCCGGGCTGAGTCAGGGCGAGCCGCTGCGCCTCTTCCTCCGTTAGATCCTCGGGCACGATGCCGATCCAGCCACGGATCACGCGTCCGTGGGCGATGATGTCCGAGAGCACGCCCCGCACCATGTTGACGGGGATCGCAAAGCCGATGCCCTCGACGCCGATGTTCTTCGCAACGATGGCAGTGTTGATGCCAACCACTGCGCCACTCGAATCGATCAGCGCGCCGCCGGAGTTGCCGAAATTGATCGGCGCATCCGTCTGAATGAAATCCTCGAGAGGCGCGATGCCGAGCTGCTGGCGGCTGACTGCGCTCACGATTCCGTGCGTCACGGTGTGGGTCAGCCCGATCGGATTGCCGATCGCCAGCACCACATCGCCGACCTTGAGCTGGTCGGAGCGGCCGAAGGTCGCGACCGGCAGGGGCTTGAGGTCGATCTGTAGCACTGCGAGATCGGTATCGGGATCGCGGCCGACGATGCGCGCTTCCGCGACGCGGCCGTCCTCGAGCTGGACGCGGATCGAATCGGCATTGGCGATGACGTGGTGATTGGTGACAATGTGCCCGCTGTTGTCCACGATCACGCCGGAACCGAGGCTGCGCTCGATGCGCCGGCGGTAGCGCGGCATGTACTCCCCGAACAACTCCCCGAGCGAGGGCGCGACGCGCTCGGTCACGAGCCGTGCGGTGTAGATGTTGACCACCGCAGGCGCTGCGCGCTGCACGGCGTCCGCATAGGTGACCCGCGCCGGCGCGGGCTCGGTCGGCTGCGGGGCCGGAATCGCCGGCGCGGCAGGCGCGGGGGCTGGGGCGGTGCCGTGGATCAAATCCGGGCGCAGCGCCACGATCAGGAAGGCGAGAGCGAGACCGCCGACCACGGATCCCATGACAAAGATCAACGCGCTTCCCAGGCGCCCCAGCATCGCGAAAACTCCGGAAGATGTAACTCGCGCGCGCCGTGGCGCGCGGCCCGGAAGGGCAGTTCGGTTGTGTATAATGCGCCGCCCCCCGCAAGGTACGAAATCTCGCGCGCCGCTTGCTTCTACCCCCGCGCGAAATGCGAATGAAGTGGAGACGGTTGGATGGCGGATCACGCAGTCGTCGCTGAGGAAGATGTCGACCTGAGCCGGCGCAAATTCCTCACGCGGGCGACCATCGCCACGGGAGCGGTCGGGGCCGTGTTCGCCGCCGTGCCCTTCATCGAGTCGTGGATGCCTTCCGAGCGAGCCCGTGCCCAGGGGGCCCCGACAACGGTCGACCTGTCGAAGGTCGAGCCCGGGCAGATGATGACTCCGGTCTGGCGCAAGCAGCCGATCTTCGTTGTCCGACGTACGCCGGACATGATCGCGCGCGTCGCGGGACATGACGGCGAGCTCAAGGATCCCAAGTCCGACTCCTCCGAGCAGCCCAAATACTGCGAGAACCCCTTGCGCTCACGCACGCCGGAGTTTCTGGTGCTGATCGGCATCTGCACGCACCTCGGCTGCATTCCCAAGCAACGCTTCTCGGCAGGCGAGCTGTACGCGAGCTGGCCGGGCGGATTCTTCTGTCCTTGCCATGGCTCGCGCTTCGATCTTGCGGGACGTGTTTTCGACGGCTCGCCAGCCTCGCTCAATCTGCGGATTCCACCGTACTCCTACCCGAATCCCAGCACGCTGATAGTCGGTGAGGACGAGAAAGGGGCCGCGACATGACCGTGAAGACGGCGGCCGGCGCGCCGGCGAAGAAGGGCTTCTGGGGGTGGCTCAACAAGCGGCTGCCCGTCGAGGACTTCATCTCGACCCAACTGACCGGGTACTACGCGCCGAAGAACTTCAACATCTGGTACTTCTTCGGCTCCCTCGCACTGCTGGTACTGGTGCTGCAGCTTGCGACCGGGATCTTCCTCACGATGTTCTACAAGCCGGGCGAGCTGACCTCGTTCGACTCCGTGGAATACATCATGCGCGAGGTCGACTACGGCTGGCTGATCCGCTATCTGCACTCGACCGGCGCATCGGCGTTCTTCATCGTCGTCTACCTGCATATGTTCCGCGCGCTGCTGTACGGCTCGTACAAGGCGCCGCGCGAGCTGCTATGGCTGCTCGGGATGCTGGTCTATCTCGCGCTCATGGCGGAGGCGTTCATGGGTTATGTGCTTCCCTGGGGCAACATGTCCTACTGGGGCGCGCAGGTAATCGTCAACCTGTTCGGCACCATTCCCGGCATCGGACCCGGGCTGGTCCTGTGGATTCGCGGCGACTATGCCATTGCGGATTCGACGTTGAATCGCTTCTTCTCGCTGCATGTCGCGGCTTTGCCGCTCGCGCTGCTGCTGCTCGTGGCGCTCCATCTGGTGGCGCTGCGCCAGGTGGGCTCGAACAATCCCGACGGCATCGAGATCAAGGAGAAGGTCGGCGCCGATGGCAAGCCACTCGACGGCATCCCCTTCCACCCGTACTACACGGTGAAGGATGTCGTCGGCGTCGGAGTCTTCTTCGTGCTGCTCGCGATCGTCGTGTTCTTCGTGCCGACGCTCGGCGGACTCTTCATCGAGGCACCGAATTTCGAGCCGGCCAACCCGGTATCGACACCGCTCGAGATCCATCCGGTCTGGTACTTCACCCCTTACTACGCGATCCTGCGCGCGGTGCCGAATCAGCGCATCGGCGCGCTGCTGCTGCTGCTCGCGGTCGCGGCGTTCTTCTTCCTGCCGTGGCTCGATCGATCGCCCGTGAAATCCATGCGCTACCGCGGCTGGATGTCGCGCAGCGCGCTGGCACTCTTCGCGCTGTCGTTCGTGGTGCTCGGCTTCCTCGGCCTGCAACCGGCGGAAGGACTGTACGTGGTGCTGGCGCGCATCTTTACGGTGATCTACTTCGCCTTCTTCCTGCTGATGCCGATCTATAGCCGTCTCGATCCCGTCAAGCCGGTACCCGAAAGGGTGACCTACCATGCCCACTGAGGTGCGTCACGGTGCTGCCCGGCTGCGGGCAGACAGGGCTGCGGCTTGCGCTCTGGCGCTCGCGGCGGTGCTGCTCTCATCCACGGTGCCGGCGCGCGCCGCCGAGCAGGGCGCGGCCGGGGAACCTGCCGTGGCGAAAGAGGGCGCCGACTGGGAGAGCTGGCACGCCGACAATAACGTCGCGGACCTGGCGTCGGTGCAACGCGGGGCCCGTAACTTCGTCAGTTACTGCCTCGGCTGTCACTCGCTCAAGTACGAGCGCTGGTCACGCCTCGGCACCGATCTCGAGATACCGGGACAGTTGCTGCAACAGGATCTGCTGCCGCCCGGGGACAAGTCCACCGAGTACATCGTGACGACCATGCCGACGACCGACGCCGCGGTATGGTTCGGCAAGACTCCGCCCGACCTCACGCTCATGGCGCGGGCGCGGGGGCGCGACTACTTGTACAGGTACCTCAAGACGTACTATGTCGACCCCACGCGGCAGACCGGCGCCAACAATCTGGCACTCCCCACCACGGCGATGCCGGACGTGCTCTCGGAGGTCGAAGGATTGAAGCGCGCCGTGTACCGCGATGTCACGACGCGCGGGGAAGGCGGGCAGGTCAGCCATTCGCAGGTTTTCGACCACTTCGAGCCGCTCGCGCCGGGCCGGCTGAGCGCCGCGGAGTTCGACGGCTTCGTCCGCGATACGGTCAACTTCCTTGATTACGTCAGCGAGCCGACGCAGACCGCCCGCCGGGCCCTCGGGGTCTGGGTGGTGCTGTTCCTGCTGGTGTTCACCTGGCTCGGCTGGCTGATGAAGCAGGAATACTGGAAGGACGTTCACTGAACGTCGCCGGCGGCGCGCGCGCGACGCATGAGAGCGCGCACGGCTGACGGCTCGCAGGAGCGTGAACTTGTCGAGCAGACGATCCATCATGACGCTCTTCTCCGCTCCGGCGGACCCGTGGAGCCATCGAACGCGGATCGTGCTGGCCGAGAAGGGCATCAGCATCGACATCGTGAGTGTCGAGGCAGGACGCTTTCCGGAGGACCTGCTCGATCTCAACCCCTATCACAGCGTGCCGACGCTCGTGGATCGCGATCTGGTGCTGTACGACTCGCGGGTCATCATCGAGTACCTCGACGAGCGCTTCCCGCATCCGCCGCTTATGCCCGTCGATCCGGTGACGCGCGCCCAGTTCCGCCTTGCCCTCTATCGGATCGAGCGCGACTGGTACGGCCTCGCGCGCCAGATCGACCAGGAGCCCGACAAGAAGCAGACCGTTAAGCTCAAGAAAATCCTGCGCGACACGATTCTTCAGAGCACGGATCTATTTAAGGTAAAACCGTTTTTCCTGTCGGATGAGTTCTCGCTCGTCGATGCGACCATCGCGCCGATACTGTGGCGCTTGCCGTATTATGAGATCGACCTCGCCCCGCAGGCTCAGCCGATCGAGAAGTACACCCAGCTGATATTCTCGCGGTCGGCATTCCGCGAAAGCCTGTCGGAGCGCGAGCAGGAAATGCGGCTGCTGTGAGCTGAGACGATCGGGCTGGCATGAGCAAGGCACTTCCCAAGCGACCCTTTCTGCTGCGTGCGATGCATCAGTGGATCAGCGAGTGCGGGCACACGCCGCACGTGATCGTGGATGCTGCTCGCGACGGTGCGGAAGTACCCCTCGCTTATGTCAAAGACGGCAAGATCGTGCTCAACCTGAGCGAGAGCGCAACCCAGCGGCTGCGCCTTGGCAACGCGGACGTCGAGTTCGACGCTCGCTTCGCGGGCGTGGTCTACCACGTGCGCTTTCCCGTAAGTGCGGTGCTCGGCATCTATGCCCGGGAGACCGGCGAGGGCATGGTGTTCTCCGAGCAGGACCTCGGACCCGATCCCCCACGACATCCGCCGCAGACGGAAGAGGGTGGCTCGCGTCGCCCGCAGCTCAAGGTCGTCAAATAAGTTCCACGCGTAGCGCCTCTTAACTCTTCAGCCTGATTTCCGCGGTTCGCTCTTGGCGAACCGCGTGAGTCCCGCGCGCAGCGCCTCTTAACTCTTCAGCCTGATTTCCGCGGTTCGCTCTTGGGGAACCGCGTGAGTCCCGCGCGCAGCGCCTCTTAACTCTTCAGCCTGATTTCCGCGGTTCGCTCTTGGCGAACCGCATGAGTCCCGCGCGCAGCGCGTAAAAAGAGTCGGCCTGTAAGCCGGGTTCTGTCGAGGGCAATCATTCCTCTGGGACCCGCGTCGCCGCGGACCTCTAGCGGCCTACCCGGAAGCGCGCGCGGATCGGCGCTGCCGGCACCGTTTAAAGTGACGGCCGCTTCCCTATTTGGCCTTGCTCCGGGTGGGGTTTGCCGTGCCGTCGTGTGTTGCCACCGACGCGGTGCGCTCTTACCGCACCGTTTCACCCTTGCCGGTCCCTAGGCGGGACTTGGCGGTCTGCTCTCTGTTGCACTTTCCGTGGGCTCGCGCCCCCCAGGCGTTACCTGGCACCCGATCCGCCGGAGCCCGGACTTTCCTCCACCACAGCCGAAAGCTGCGGCAGCGACTGCCCGGCCGACTCTCGGGTGCAAGATAAAGCGGTGGGCGGGGAAGTCAACTGTCCGCGGGCCCTGTGAAGTGAATGTCTACCTATCGTCGGAAGCGGGGGTTATACCGCGCGCGACGGCCAGCGCATACGCCTCGGCCCTGCTCGCCCCGGTCAACTGCGATGCGATGGCTGCGACCCGCGCGGGCGCCAGCTCCTTCGAGAGCAACTCCACCGTACGACGCAGCAGCGCCTGGTCGATAGCGCTCGCCTCGACCGCCGCGGCGCCCTGAACCACGAGCGTGATCTCCCCGCGTGCGAAGTTGGGCTCCGCTTGCGCGCGCTCGGCGAGCTCTCCAAGAGTTCCACGGTAGATCGTCTCATGGGCTTTCGTGAGCTCGCGCGCGGCCACCGCCTGGCGCCCGGCGCCGAACAATGCGGCGATGTCGGCAAGCGCGGCGGAGATGCGATGTGGCGCCTCGAAGAACACCAGCGTGCGCGGTTCCCTGGCGAGGTCAGCGAGCACCGCGCGCCGTTCGCTCGTTCGCGCGGGCAGAAAGCCCTCGAAGCAAAAACGGTCCACAGGAAGTCCCGCGACCGCGAGCGCAGTGGTGATGGCCGAGGGGCCGGGAATCGCAGTCACCTCGATGCCGGCGCGCACGGCCAGCCGCACCAGCTCGAACCCTGGATCCGAGAGCAGCGGCGTGCCCGCATCACTCACCAGCACGACGCGCTCTCCGGCGGCGAGACGGCCGAGGAGCTTCTCGGCACGCTGTGATTCGTTGTGCTCATGCAGGGACAACAGCGGCTTCGCCAGCCCCAGCGCCTTGAGCAGCACGCCGGTGTGGCGCGTATCCTCGGCGGCGATAACGTCCGCGCGCGCCAACGCCTCGCGTGCGCGCTGGCTCAGGTCGCCGAGGTTGCCGATCGGCGTCGCTACGACCTGCAGCTGCCCAGGCATACCGAGACGCGCGTTAGTGCAGAAACCCGACGGAAAGTCGGCTGGGAGTCGTGCGCCGACACGATCATCATCCTGCGATGGGAAGCGATGGCGATATTGTCGCTCACTGCAGGGATCGAGTGGTTCTTCCTTGCCCCGGCCTGCCAATATTCAGAGAATCCGCTGTACGAATGATTTTTGAGCGAATGCTTCCACACTCCATGTTTCGCCCGCTTCTGGCTGTGCGCCTGGCGCTGCTCGCCGCCGCGACGCTGGCGCTCTGCGGTTGTCCGAGTCTCACCGAGCGCGCCGGACTACCGCCCTCGGTCGATCGCGCCGAGACGCTCGAGCGCTCGGGCGACGAGGCGGGAGCCGCCCGCGTCTACGAGCAGCTCGCGGCGCAGAACGCCGGTGCCGAGCATAACGATCTGCTGCTGCGTGCCGCCCGCGCCTGGATCGCGGTACGACGGCCGGAGGAGGCGGCGCGCGTGCTCGCGAGCACCGACGCCACACTGCCGCCCGAGCAGGGTACGGAGCGTGCGCTACTCGGCGCGGAGCTCGCGCTCGAGCGTGGTCAACCGCAGGAGGCACTGCGCCAGCTCGCCGCCATCCCGACGCCCCGCGCAGCCGCGCAAGCCGCGCGCTATCGCGACCTGCAGGCGCGCGCCAGCGCCGCGCTCGCCGGCGCGCAGCGTCCCAATGGTCCACCGGGGCTCGAGCCTGCCCCGCACATCGCGTTGTTGCTGCCGGTGAGCGGGCGCGCGGCCGGGGCTGCGATCAGCGTCCGCGACGGCTTCATGACGGCCTACTACCAGACGCCGCTCGAGCAGCGCCCGCGGGTGCGCGTCTACGACACCGGCGCAGAGAGCGTCGCGCAGGCGCTCACCGCGGCTGCGAGCGCGGGGGCGGATCTCATCGTGGGACCGCTCACTCGCGAGGAGGTGGCGGCTGCGGCGGATTTCCCGGGCCCGCGCGCGCCGCTGCTGGCGCTCAACTTCCTGCCGCCGGAACGCGTCCCGCCCGCGCGGTTCTATCAGTACGCGCTCTCACCGGAAGACGAGGCGCGCATCGCGGCGCGGCGCGTACTGGAGGATCATCATCGGCGCGGTGTTGCGCTGGTGCCGGCCGGTGACTGGGGCACGCGGGTGCTCGGTGCCTTTCGCCAGGAGCTCATCGCCGGTGGCGGCGACCTGGTCGCCACCGGAGTCATCGAGACGGGTCGCACCGACTTCAGCGACACGATCACCGAGGTGCTGCGTATCAACGACAGCGGCGCGCGCCACCGGCGGCTCGAGTCGATCCTCGGTACGAAACTGCAATTCGAGCCACGCCGCCGCAACGACATCGAGTTCATCTTCGCGCCGGCGCAGGCCACCATCGAGCGACTGCTGCGGCCGCAGCTGCGTTTCCATTACGCAGGCGATATTCCAACCTATGCGACATCGGATGCGTTCGAGCCCGACCTGCACGCCAACGACGATCTCGACGGACTGATGTTCCCCGACATGCCGTGGATGCTGGGCGGCGATCTGGCCGACGCTGTGCGCGCGGCAACGCAAAATGCCTGGCCGAACGGCGG
>Ga0307476_10002149_pt1 | contig 11781 bp, 16 predicted proteins | sample atmos_gasesECM2C_2_FD_203314 | JGI IMG/M metagenome (GOLD analysis project Ga0307476, IMG submission 203314) | Hardwood forest soil microbial communities from Morgan-Monroe State Forest, Indiana, United States - atmos_gasesECM2C_05 | ecosystem: Environmental > Terrestrial > Soil > Temperate... | reverse complement strand
ACGGCTGCGGGCCGGCGTTCAATCGCAGCAAATTCACGACCCGCTGGCATGCCGGGAAAACGCCCCTCAACAAACACAGGGCTGCCTCGCAGGTAGGTAGCTTTCACCACGCCGCGCAGAGTTTCGCCCAGGTATGGAGAAACCGGATGCCGGTAGTGCAGTCCTTCCTCGCTCACCATAAATTCGCGCTCGGGATCGAACACCACGAAATCCGCGTCGTAACCGGCCTCAATCTTGCCCTTTCTCGCTCCGCACCCTGCCAAACGGGCCGGCTCTGCGGCCATCCATCGCGTCAGATCGGCCAGAGTGAATCCCCGCTTTGCGGCTTCAGTCCACATCAACGGCAGAGCCAGAGAAAGGCTCGCGATGCCGCCCCACGCCGTCCGGAAATTGCCTTCGGCCAGACGCTTCATCGCCGGGGGACAGGGAGAATGATCGGTGGCGATTAAATCAATCGTTCCATCTTTCAGGCCCTGCCACAAACCTTCACGATTTTCGCGACTGCGAATCGGAGGGGCGCACTTGTTTAACGTCATTCCGTTAGCGATTGTCTCCGCGGAAAGATGAAGATAATGCGGACACGTCTCTACGGTGACCCGAAGTCCCTCGGAGCGCGCCGCGCGAAGTTCCGGCAGCGCCAGGCTGGTTGCGAGGTGGACGATGTGTAGACGAAAGCCATATCCACGGCAAAGCGATAGCATCAGCCGAATGGCAGCCAACTCCGCCTCGTCGGGCCGTGACTGAAGGTAGCTTGCGTAGCGGGTCCAGTCGGCGTCAGCGAGAGAACGAGTCGCGTGCTCGATTGGGCCGGGAAGCTCGGCATGCACCAGCAGCGGCAGTCCCGTTCGCCGAACATGAGGCAACGCTGAGCTCAGTTGTTCCGCAGTCACCATCGCAAAACTGTCGACGCCGGGGTCGACCAAGAAACATTTGAAACCTGCTACTCCAGCTGCTGCCAGCGCTTCGATGTCATTTTGGTTGTCAAGTATCACCCCGCCCCACGCCGCCCAATCGACCCGGCATTTCCCGTTCGCGGCCGTGCGCTTTGCTTCGAGCCCCGCAACCGTGGTGGTGGCCGGAATGCAATTCAAAGGCATATCGACGAGCATGGTGTAGCCACCTGCCGCCGCCGCCCTGGTCGCGGTTTCGAATCCCTCCCAGTCGGCGCGGCCTGGATCGTTGATGTGTACGTGCGAGTCGACGAGCCCGGGAAGAATGGCAGCATCACCGAAGTCATGAATCTGGTAGCCGGAGGGCACCTGATCGGGAGAAACAACGCCGCGGATTCGCTCTCGCTCCACCAATATCGCGGCCGGACGAGTTCCTGCCGGAGTCACTACTCGTCCAGCGCGGAAGGCTTGGAGGCTCAAAGTGTCAGCTCCTTAAAACATTTCGCCGAACCAGCTCACGATTTCGGTTGCACCGAACAAATGCTCCGTAATCAAAACTGCATTTTACGAAATTCCAAGTCCCAGCATATACTCGCTTCTCGGCGACGCGACTTCGCGAAAGCTCAATTCACCAAACTGCGGCTTCCCAGCGAATCTCGACGCGCAACGAGTTGGGCGAACCATATGGACAACCCTTTCATGGCCCGCGCCATTCAGCTCTCGATTGACAACGTGCAATCGGGGCGCGGAGGGCCCTTCGGCGCGGTTGTCGTCAAAGGAAACGAAGTCATTGCCGAAGGCGCAAATCAGGTCACTTCTACAAACGATCCTACGGCTCACGCGGAAGTAGTCGCCATTCGCGAGGCCTGCAGGAAGCTGCACGTTTTCGATCTGGAAGGCTGTGAAATATATAGTTCCTGCGAACCCTGCCCCATGTGCCTGGGAGCAATCTACTGGGCTCGCCTTTCCAGAATTTATTTTGCCAACGCCGATGAAGATGCTGCGAAGATCGGATTCGACGACTCCATGATCTACCGCGAACTCAGGCAGCCACAGTCGCAGCGCAAAATTCCAATGATTCAAATGATGCGCGAAGAAGCGTTAGCTGCGTTTCGGGCTTGGGAAAGCAAACCTAACAAAATTGCCTACTGATTGGTTCTCACGGCCATTTATCCGTCACGGGGAATAATTGATCGATCGTTACTTCAAACTTGCCGAGCATCACACCAGTGTAAAGCAGGAGATGTTGGGCGGCGTCACGACCTTTGTCACCATGGCTTACATCATCGTGGTGAATCCTCAAATTCTGGCGCAAGCGGGAATGCCCGCAGAGGGAGTTGTGTTCGCCACCTGCGTCTCCGCTGCGGTAGCCACTCTTGTCATGGGACTCTACGCCAATTATCCCATCGCTTTGGCGCCGGGAATGTCGTTGAACGCCTACTTTACTTATTCCGTCTGCCTGGCCATGCATGTTCCGTGGCGGACTGCGCTTGCAGTAGTTTTTTGCTCCGGAGTGCTCTTTCTTGTTCTTACTGTAACTCGCGTTCGCGAACAGATTGTGAACGGCATGCCCGACTGCCTGAAGCATTCCACTGCTGCGGGCATCGGGATGTTTATCGCGTTTGTCGGTCTGCGGAACGCTAAACTTGTCGTCGCCAACCCCGCGACTTATGTGGGCCTCGGCAGTTTTGCGGATAAAGAAGTGCAGACCGCCTGTTTCGGTCTTATTCTCACTCTCATCCTGATGTCACGGAAATTCCACGGAGCCATTCTGATCGGCATCTTTGGCACTGCGCTGCTTGGAATCCTCCGTGGAATTACAAACTGGCCAGCTGCGGTCTTCGCCATGCCCCACCCCTCATCTACTTTCCTGCAACTCGATTTTCGTGGCGCCAGCCATCTTGGTCTGCTTGAAATTCTGTTCGCATTTTTGTTCGTTGATCTGTTTGATAACGTTGGCACGCTGGTCGGAGTATGCGAGCAGGGAGGCTTCATAAAAGAAGGCAAGATACCTCGCGTTGGACGTGTGCTGGTGGCAGACGCGGTGGGAACAATCTTCGGTTCCCTGACCGGAACTTCAACGGTGACAAGTTACATCGAAAGCGCTGCAGGAGTTGCAGCCGGCGCTCGCACCGGCTTGAGCAATGTGGCTGTCGCCGCGCTATTTCTGCTGGCCACGTTCTGTTCCCCGCTGGCGACTGCAATTCCAGCCTATGCAACTGCCCCTGCGCTGATTTTGGTGGGCGTTCTCATGACGCAATCCATCGCGCAAATCGCGTGGCAGGAATTTAGCGAGGCCGTGCCGGCGTTTATCACCATGCTGGCAACGCCGCTTACCTTCAGCATCGCAACGGGCTTGAGCCTCGGTTTGATCTCCTACACTGTGGTGAAAATTGCGGCCGGAAAGTTCCGCGAGGTGAATGCGCTGGTCTGGATCCTGACGCTCTTGTTTATTCTGCGATACGTTTATCTGGCTGCAGCGTAGTTTGGCATACCCTTACTTTTACTTTTACTTTTCTGCCGTGACTGACGACACGGAGATCTTCTGCCCATTGAGGCTGCCGATAATCCGGACGCGCTGGCCTGCCACTTGTTTGAGCGCGGCGGAATCGCCCTCGAGCGTGAATAGATGGTCGCCGTGCACCAGAACGAATTGCTCGCCCGCATGGACACAAGCCCGCGCACAATCGGAGGCGGCCAATCCCATTGCAGCGGAATGTTTTGCACCGCAGCGCGTGTCTGTGATCATGCCTTCATAGGTCTGCGTTGCTGTGGTTGATGGGGCTGAGGAAGACTGACCGTTTGCGCCCTTCGCAGAGGCGAATGTGCCCGAGACCACCAAAGTCACAATGGAAAACATCAACAGGCGAGTGGCCGATTCAAAACGCCACCGTCTCCGAGAAGGAGAACCGGAAACGCGCTCAGCACGCAGATGCTTTTTTGAAAACAATGTTTACCTCACACCAATAGAGTTGAGCGTGCAGTTGATGTCGCCGCAATCGCCGCTAGCAGTTGCGTAATACGGAACTCATGAGAGCAGTTGGATAGTGATGATGTGCAAGCTGCCGCCGTTCGCATCGAGCGTACCGGTGATCTTCACCGGTCTGCCTTCGTATTGCCGGGCGCGTTCCTGGTCGTCGAGTTCATAGCTCGTATTGCTTGAAACCTTCACGACATATCGCCCGGCATCTTCTACGATGGTGCCGGTTATCGTCTGCGCCGCGGGAGGTTGCTGGGCTGAATTCTCGTGCGTCGTCCTCGCGGATGGCTCAGACTGCTGCGCCAGCGGTTGAGGCTTCTGCACGTGTGACCAAGCTATCAATTGAGCCCCTAGTACGTCCGGAGGAGGTGCCGGGCTAGGTTTGTTCTGAACTCCTTGAGAGAACATAAACGGCGTCGCCGCCAATATAAACATCAACGGCGCTAACCAATTCTCCCGTTTCATACGACCTCCTCCATACGAAGTGGCCATTGCTGTATACGCAAGTGGCGTGCCACGCTACGCCATTGATTGCAAACCTGCCGCCGGGCCGCCGATGCATCTATCCGTGAAAATCCTGCATCGATGCCTTCGTTTCTACATGGTGAGTTTGGGGCCGTCCATACCTGTTTTCCCGTAACTCGCAGACCGTCCGCAAGTTGCCCTAGAACCAAGTTATCAACTGCATCGTATCCAGCAAGCCTGGGGAAACAGGTAAAGTTCCCGCTTTAATTACAAGATTCACTGTATAGGCATGCACTCAGCGATTTATTAGTCTGTGGCTCTACTCGACAGACGCCCCCATCGAGCAGGTGTTGTTCACTGGGAGAACGGCACCTGCTCTCCTCATTTACGGGAGAGCTTCTAGCCTGTTAGGGCAATCTAAATCGTCAAAATACAGCCTGAAAGGGATTCGTTCGCCACACTGCGGGCGGTAAAGTCTTCTGTACGATAAGGAGGTTTTATGCTTTATTGGACGCTGGTGTTTCTGGTAATCGCCCTGATCGCCGGAGTTTTGGGCTTCACTGGAGTGGCGATAGCAGCGGCGGGCGTTGCCAAGTTGCTGTTCGTGATTTTTCTGGTTCTTTTTGTTATTTCCCTTGTGACTCATCTCGGCCGCCGACGAACTGGGGTTTGAGGCGGCTGATGAAGTTCCGCAATTTGCCTTGCGTTGGGAAAGAAGAAGCTCGGAGCCTTCCCAACCTTTGCAATCTTTTGCGGCAACTAACGTTGTAGAAAGCGCTTTTAAATCTCGGAAGCGCGACCAGTTCGCGCTTTCTCAGGAGACTGTATTTATGGCAGACGATATGGAGAAAAAGGGGAATCAGTTCGGACAGGGCCAGAGTGGCCAAAGCGGGCAGGGTCAACAGAGCGGTCAATCGGGACAGCACGGACAGGGTCAACAGTCCGGTCAGTCCGGCCAGACCGGTCAAAAGAAGGGCGGTCAGAACGAGAACGAAGAGGATGATCAGAACCGCGACCGTCAGCGTCGCGCTTCCTAGTCTGCTTTTCGGTATACTGCGTGAAGTCCCGGCCTTGCGCCGGGACTTCACTTTTAGGCACACTTATCCTGTATTACGGGGAAACCCAATGACAGCCAAGAACCCGCCGAAACCAGAAGAGCCCTTTTTGAATGTTGTCGCTCGCAAAATCGGTCGCGCTGCCGGTGCCCTTACTAATGTAGCGCAGGAATTCAGCGAGAATCTTACGGCGCTGCCCCAGACCGTTTCGATCCAATTGGGCGCTGCGAAGGCTGAACCGAGGGTTCGACGTCGAACCGACAGTAAAACTGCTAAAAAGAAAAATCGTGCCGCAACAAAGAAACGCGTTCCGACCGCCCGTGCGCGAAAGCGTCCCGCGAAAAAATCACGGGGTAAAGCCAAAGCCGGCGCTCGTAGAAAAAAGAACTGAAATATCTGAATTTCATTACTAGAAGATCAGCAGCAGCTCCGCTGTTTTGCTCTCGCGCTTACGGAGTCCGGGGTATTGTCACCGCTGGTATCCACAACTACTTTCGAGATAGCCGCTCCGAAATACACTGAAGCAAGAGCAATCCCGTGGGAGAAAACTATCTTATCTTATAGGAGGAAACAAGTGGAGAAGACCTCATTGCAGGATTTGTATGTGGACGAACTTCGCGACTTATACAATGCTGAAACCCAGCTGGTAAAGGCGTTGCCCAAAATGGCCAAAGCCGCCACCAACGACCAGCTGCGTGAAGCCTTCGAAGAGCATCTCCGGCAGACGACGGAACATGTTTCCCGCCTGGAGCAAATCTTCGAACAGCTCGGAGAAAAAACATCGGGCAAAAAATGTCTTGGAATGGAGGGATTGGTTAAAGAAGGATCCGAGACTATGAAGGAAAACTATAGCGAGGCGGTAAAAGATGCTGCCATCATCGGTGCCGCGCAGCGCGTTGAGCACTACGAGATGGCTGGCTACGGAACCGTTAAGGCATTTGCCGAGCTGCTAGGAGAAAATGATCACGTCTCTTTGCTGGAGCAAACCTTGGAAGAGGAAAGGCAGGCGGATGAAAAACTCACGCAACTGGCTGAACAGATTAATTCCCAAGCCGCACAAGCTCAAGGCGGTGCCTCAGTCCGTAGCGAAAGCCGCTCAAAATCGAGAAGAGCAGCCTAGATCCTCACACCGGAAGTATCTGTAAGCGATTGTAATGGAAGGGATTGTTGTCAAACAATCCCTTCCATTTTATTTTCACAGGCCAGCATACGGTATTCACCGTATAGCGCATTTTTCGAAACCTTCCTACAGTAATTTCCAGCGGACTCTGCAGGCGAATCTTCCCCGATTTAGAGGTTTTATGATGAACCAGAATTCCCAAATTCTGACGCGAAGCTGGCGCGAGCTGTACACAGCAGCTCTGTTTGAGACGGATAAAGACCGTGTCCAAAGCCGTATCTCCGATGCCGAAAAGGCGATTGTTGCGCGCGCGCGCGAGCTTTTCGCGGTGGGCGCTGACACCATCGAAGAGGACCAGGCGTTGGATGATGCCTTGTACGCCTTGCGCGCCCTTCAGAACTGCCTGGAGTTCCGCGCCGCAGCCTAGTTCTCCAACAAATTAACCTGTGTTTGGGATTGAAAGTTAGAAAAGTCTAGATCTTCCATAGCTGCGCTAGCGCTCGCGCTGCGTCAGACAGAGCGCGCTTCTCTGCGCCCGCTTGCGACAGGCCCAGCACTCTTGCCCGCGAAACAATGGGCAGCCTCTTCTTGGCGGCGACGTCCGCCTGATAAATTTCGCACACAGCGGTTTCAAATACTCGCTTCAGGTCCTCGGGAGAGGGTGAACGCTGTGCCTCAATGTGTTGTGTGGTTTTGTACATTTCGAGAAGCTCCGCTTGCTATCTTTTGAAAGCTCAACTTTCGTACTGCCCGACTTTAGATGGAGCTCCCTTCGCCAACAATACTGTGTACTCCCTGTGTATGGCCGCTACTTTGCCCTATTTTTCAACTTCTCCAGATGTAAGGGTCGAGAGTTAACTGATTCACCTCGAGGATTTTGTTCGCCGTCGAACCAACCGCGCTCACGTGTTTACGATTGAGGTGAAAAAAAGGTTCGGCAATTGAGCCGCGAGGCTTTCTTGCCGAACCTCAGTTGTTGCACTTCGACGTTCTACGTCCTAGCTGGCTTTGCGGTCCGAACGGATCTCTTCATCTTTTTCTTTTTCTTTCTCCGCCTGAGTCCGCTCGTCATTTGCGCGGGCCTTATCCGCCGCCTTTTGTCCCGCATCCTTTACATCGCCCCAAGCATTCTGCACTTTGCCTTCGGCCTGCTTCGCCGCGCCGCGCACTTCGGCCTCTTTATTTCCTGTCCATTCGCCCGCCTGACGCTCAACACGGCCGGCAATATCTTTCGCCTTACCTTCGACTTGATCCTTATTCATGATGAGTCCTCCTTATGTGTTGACCTGCCAAAACGTGATTCTCCTCATATCTTTGCTCTTCGCTAATCCGGTCAAAAGCAACTTTCCACTAAGACCTCGTCAGAGCACGGGGCTTCGACCTTGGATCAAGCGGATCAGGACGGCGACCACAGCCAAAACGAGCAGAATGTGAATAAATCCACCCAGCGTGTACGAACTGACCATGCCCAACAGCCACAGAATCAGAAGCAGAACGGCTATTGTCCAGAGCATAGACTTCCTCCCTCGAATCGCTTTATTCAGCAACCAAGTCGGAGTCTAGAGTGGACATATGCCGGTGGCTATCCCGTAAAGCCCCTATTCGGGCTCCAATCTCGCTTTACGACGTTGAAGATGTCGCGGGACGGGCAGGCCTAAGGCCAGTTCCATGCGGGAGCCTTAATAAATCTGAACGATTCCGTTGCGAACGGCGTAAAGCGTCAAATCCGCAACCGAATGCAAATCGAGTTTACGCATGAGATTAGTGCGGTGGGTTTCAGCGGTTTTTACGCTTAAACTAAGGGCGGCCGCGATCTCCTTGGTAGTCCTGCCTTCCGCCACCAATTGAATTACCTCGCGTTCCCGCGGGGTCAGGACGCATTGGCCAGAAGGATCTGTTTCTTCGTGCGGACGCAGATAGCCGTCCAGCATCATCTGCGCTACTTTCGGAGTGAAGAATGTACGCCGGTGTTCGAGGGCTTCTACGGCCGCCATTAGATCCCGGCCGGCATCGGACTTCAACAGGAAACCACGCGCTCCAGCGGCAAGCACCTCGCGAACTACCTGCTCAGAATCATGTATGGTGAGAATCAGGATGCGGGCATCCGGTATGATGGCAAGAATTTGTCTCGCCGCATCCAGGCCGTTCAGGTTTGGCATGCCGATGTCCAGCAACAGGACGTCTGGCTTGAACTTGGTGGCACCCTCGACTGCCTCGCGACCGTCCTTCGCCTCGGCGCAAACTTCCCATCCCTGATGAGACTCCAATAAAGCGCGAATGCCTTGCCTCGCCACCTCGTGATCATCTGCAACCAGGATTCGAAGAGCGCCCAAAGCCCACCCCTTCAGACAACATCACACGAAACCCGCCGTACAAAAATGTAGCGGGACAACTTCTATTTAACACGATAATAGTTGCGCTCAATGCCAGCAGCGGTTGTCGGCAGATCGGCAACCTACCACTTATTGACAAATCAGTAGTTCATTTGGATGCTTCTGATGACAGCGAGACTCAGCCAGTAAGGTATTTACCCTAGGCTCCAGTAGTGTGACTTCCATCCAAGCGAAGATGGCATCTAAGGCCGTGGAGGATTTCCATGCGTTCAGCCGCTTCCTGGCCGTTTGGCTCAGTTCTGTCAGATCCAATTTTGTCACGTTCCGCTATGTTAAGGATCGCTTCGATCGCCGCCGCTCTTATCTTTATTTCCAATGCGTGGGCTCAGACAGTCTCCCCTGCTGCGCCGGCACCAACAAGCCCCAACGCAACTCCTAACAGTCAGCAAGCGCCACCGCCCCCGCCTGGCACCGACTCGCAAAACCAACCCGGGGCGCAGCAATCCATTAGCCCTGAGCCCGGAAACGATCAGGGCGGAATGTTTGTCTTCAAGAAGCAGGTGGAGGAAGTGGTTCTCCACGCGACTGTCTATGACGAACAACGGAATATGGTCCCCGGCTTGGACAAAAGCGCCTTCACTGTTTTTGACGATGGAGCCCAGCAGCCAATCACCTCATTCCGCCGGGAGGACGTTCCTGTGGCCATGGGCATTGTCGTGGATAACTCCGGCTCCATGCGCGACAAGCGGGAAAAAGTTAATCAGGCCGTCTTGAATCTGATCCGCGCCAGCAATCCGAAGGACGAGATTTTCGTGGTGAACTTTAGCCAGAAATACTATCTGGACCAGGATTTCACGGGGGACGTAAATCTATTGCAGACAGCCTTACACCAGGTCTCCGCGAGGGGAAGCACCGCTTTATACGACGCCATTGTGGCCTCGGCCGTTCATTTGAAGAACAACCCGCGCCTGGAGAAGAAAGTGCTGCTGGTCATCACCGATGGTCAAGACAACATGAGCCAGGAAACATTGCAGGAAGCTTCCCGCCGATTGCAGCAGGCGAATGGGCCCACGCTCTACGCCGTCGGTTTGCTGGGCGGAGGGATGCAAACCTCAGGCCGCGATGCATTGGAGCATCTGGCGGCGGGCACCGGTGGAGTCGCTTACTTCCCCGATAGTCTGGATCAGGTCGATAACATCACCCGCACCGTGGCGCATGACATTCGCAGCCAGTACATGCTTGCGTACAAACCCCACAATCAGAATGCCAAGCCGGGATATCAGTCAGTACGAGTGGAAGCGCACGCGCCGGGATACGCCAAGCTGACGGTTCGGACTAGAAGCGGTTATTTCCCACCGGAAGCCGCCCACTAGAATCGGACGGCTGGCAGATCAAGCGACTCGCAGGCTTAAGCGATCGGCACTTCAGTCGTGTTGCGTAACTGTGGCGGCATCTGGATCTGGATAATGTTGTTCTTGATGGCATACACAACCAGGTCGCGGATGGAGTGCAGGCTCAGTTTCCGCATGATGTTGCTGCGATGAGTTTCCACCGTCTTGGTGCTCAAATTCAGCAGGGAAGCCACTTCTTTCGAACTCTTTCCCTCGGCTAAAAGTTGAGTGACCTCGCGTTCGCGAACCGTCAAGGTCGGCAAGTTGGGGGGCTCGTTCCGCGAGACGGCATGGCCCTTGTCGAGGAAGCCGGCCAATACCAGGTCATTCACGCGCGGCGTAAAGAACATTCGCTTGCTTTGCAGCGCTTCGACCGCCGAGACCAAATCCCGGGCGGCGTCGGACTTCAGCACAAATCCACGGGCTCCAGCGTCGAGCGCTTCCCGGATGACCTGATCGGAATCCGTGATCGTTAGAACGATGACTTTGAAATGAGGGTCATGCTGCAGCAGTTGGCGCGTAGTGTCTAGGCCGTTGAGGTAAGGCATGCCAATATCTACGATCACCACATCCGGCTTCAACTGTTTGGCCATCTCGACCGCTTCGCGGCCGTCGGACGCTTCGCCGCACACTTCCCATCCCTCATGCTTCTGCAGAAGCGCACACAACCCGCGGCGTACAATCTCGTGATCATCGGCTAACAGAATACGGAGTTTCATGGCAGGTACCTTCCTTCACGTTCCCTTAGAGACGTCGAACAATTTCAACAAACGGCGCCCGGACTCCTTGCCAGCGCCGTGAACACGCGGTGCTGGCTTACCGCTTCCACAGCTTCCAACAGGTCTCTCGCCGCGTTCGACTTCACCACGTAACCTCTTGCCCCGGCGTCGAGCGCCTCACGCATCATTTGGGGAGAGTCGTGTTGAGTGACGAACAAAACCTCGAGTCCATTTGATTTCGGTTTCTGCTGAAGCAACCGGCAAGCCTCTAAGCCATTCATCCGGGGCATGGTGACATCGAGCACTACGACATCAGGATGCAGACTTTCGACTTTTTCGATGGCCTCGATCCCGTCAGAAGCTTCCCCTACGACTTCCCAACCGGAGCGTCCCTCTAAAAGAGTGCGGAGCCCTTGCCTTACGATCGGATGATCATCCACGAGCAATATCCGAACTGGCATCACTCTTTTGTCCCCCTGAGGCAGCTTCGTTCCTAGCTGGTCAACGACGGTTCTTTTTACTGTGTCGGTTTCTGCCGCAGGAGTATCCCCTCACAGGGCGCAAGGTGAAGTCCCAAGCAAACCACTCTAAAACCTAACACGGCGCCAAACTCCAACCGAATACAGGGAATCCTGTATCTTTGGAAAACAGCAGAACACCATGATTCTACTCAATTTCCCACCGAACTCATTGGCGGAAAGTGTGGAAAGTAAGTTCCCTCGTGCAACAGGGCGTCCACAGCCTCCACAATAGAACCTACATCTGACTTGGCGCAGGCTCCGCGAATTCCCGCCCGGCGAGCCTCATCCGCGAGCTGCCGGGAGAGAT
>Ga0307476_10002148_pt1 | contig 11791 bp, 14 predicted proteins | sample atmos_gasesECM2C_2_FD_203314 | JGI IMG/M metagenome (GOLD analysis project Ga0307476, IMG submission 203314) | Hardwood forest soil microbial communities from Morgan-Monroe State Forest, Indiana, United States - atmos_gasesECM2C_05 | ecosystem: Environmental > Terrestrial > Soil > Temperate... | reverse complement strand
CCGGGCGTCGATCAGTTACCCGGAGTTGCCGTAGAGGCCACGTAGAGTGACCACCTCTTGGTCAATCCCAAACAGCACACCGGCGGCCCGTGCCTTCAATAAGCGCGGGCCGATCTATTTCTATAGAAGATCTGTTTATAGAAGATCGTTCTTACAGAAGATCGTTGGTCAGGAATCGGTCCACCGACAGCGCGCCCGATCCCTCAATAAGAATCGCCAGCGCAGCGGCAATGGCCAGCAGGTGATACTCGATTCCCTCGCCTTTCTGATTGCCGGCCCAGTTCATGAACAATCCGTTGAAGCGATGCACCATGGCGATGGCCACGAGCATGTTGCACATAATTCCGAATGCGGCAATGCGTCCGAGGAATCCGACGAGCAACCCCAGCCCGCCAAAGAACTCGGCGCAGATGGCGAGAAACGCGAAGGGCGCAGGGATTCCCATTTGATGAGTGAAGAAACCCATGGTGCCGCTGAAACCGTATCCTCCAAACCAGCCCAGCATTTTTTGCGCGCCGTGGGCGAAAAATACCACGCCCATCACCAGACGAAGGATCGTGATGGCAAAGTCATCGGTCGTGCTCGCTATTCTTTGAAACATGATCGCCTCGCTTTCAGAGTGTGTGTGAATGTACTTGGGATGCTCAAGACAAAGAATTGGACTCATCGCCGGACTTCTCGAACCCTAACTTGATCACCTCCGCTGTGTCTTCCGCCAATGCAAGCTGGGCAAGTTCGCCGCGAGTAAACCAGCGGGCCTCGGCCGCATCGGCAGCGCCCTGCGGTTCCCCCATGATTCTGCGGCAGAGGAAATCGATCAGCACATAATGGTAGAGCGTGCGCTCGTTTCCATCTCGCACGATCCGATCGTACACGCCGAGCAATTCGCCGGCTTCGACGCGCAGCCCAGTTTCCTCCAGAGCCTCGCGCACGGCCGCCTGGCGCAGAGTCTCGCCCACCTCAAGCATCCCGCCAGGTATGCTCCATTCCCCGAGCAGCGGGGCGTGGGCGCGCTTCACTAGAACGACCCGGTCGTGCTCTATTATGATCGCGCCCACGCCGACCAGCGGCACATCTGGATATTCGCGTTTCATACTCTGAGCTATCCGCCAGCAACCTTAAAGGATGCAAGCGATTCTAAAGCAAAGTTGTTGATGTAGCAGTTTTCAGATATCTCGCGGTTCTCAGTAGAATAGCTCGATGCCTTTAGAAGAATACAAACGCAAACGCCGCTTCGAGGAAACGCCGGAGCCTCCGCCCAAACTGGAGAAGAAAACCGGCCACCGCTTTGTGGTGCAGAAACATCGCGCCACGCGCCTGCACTACGATTTCCGTCTGGAGATGGAGGGTGTCCTGAAGTCATGGGCGGTTCCGAAAGGGCCGTCGCTGGATCCGGCGGACAAGCGGCTGGCGATGCAAGTGGAAGATCATCCGGTTTCGTACTTCGATTTTGAAGGAACGATTCCCGAGGGCAACTACGGCGCGGGCACGGTGATGGTCTGGGATCTGGGTACCTGGGAGCCGTTATCGCCGAAGGCGGTGAATGGAAAATATGTGCCGGGGACCGAGGCTGAGGCAGTTGCCATGTTGCAGAAGGGTGATTTCAAGATTCGACTGCACGGGGAGAAGCTTAACGGCGATTTTGCTTTGATTCACATACGCGCGCGCCGGCCGGGGAGCAAAGGGACGGAATGGCTGCTGATCAAGAAACAGGACGAGTACGCGGTCGCGGGTTATGACATCGAGAAATACGACCGCTCGGTGCTCAGCAAACGGAACATGGCTGGGATTGCGGGCGACGCGGGTTCGGCAGAGTGGAAGAGCAGTCGTCCGGCGTCGCGCGGGAAGGTGAAAGCGCCGTGGTTGGCGGAGACGCTGGCGAAGTTGGACAAGAAAAACAAAAAACAAGAACTGGCTGCTGACGACGCTCCGAAAATACAAAGTAAAAAAAAACTACAAAAGAAAAAGCCCGAACTGATCAGTCAATCGAAGCCAAAGCAAAAACTATCTCCTCGCTGACCTCTGTGCCCTCCGCGGTCAAAGATCTGCAGGGCGCGGTTCGCAAGCCCATGCCAATCGCCATTCATCCGATGCTGGCGACTTCCGTCGAGAAGCCATTCGATGATCCGGAGTGGTTGTTTGAAATCAAGTGGGACGGGTATCGCGCAGTTTCGTTCATCGATGACGGCAAAGTGCGGCTGGTGTCGCGCAACCAGAATGACCTCACCGGAGAATTTCCTGAACTTCGTGAACTATCCAAGTTGATTAAAGCTCAGAATGCAGTTCTCGATGGCGAGGTGGTTGCGCTCGACGAGCAAGGCCGCGCTTCGTTCAGTTTGATGCAACAGCGCACCGGCATTCGCAAGGGCGGGCGCCGAGCTGGAGCGCGGCGCGAGTTGCAAGTGGTGTATTACATTTTTGATCTGCTTTATCTGGACGGTTATGACCTGCGCCGGGTCGCGCTGGAGCAGCGCAAGCAGGTTCTCGCACAGATCATCGAGACCAGCGATCTGGTCCGCTACTCCGATCATTTTCCTGAGGGTTTGAAGCTCTTTGAAGCGGCCAAGAAACAAGGGCTGGAGGGGATTCTCGCGAAAAAGCGCCTCAGTTGCTACGAGGAACGTCGTAGCCGTGAGTGGCTCAAGATCAAGGTTACGCAGACAGTGGACTGCGTGGTCGGCGGTTACACCGACCCGGAGGGCAGTCGGCAATATTTCGGCTCGATCGTGCTCGGGCTCTACGATAAGAAGGGCCAGCTCATTCACGTAGGGCAGGCAGGAACGGGATTCAACCACGCGATGCTGAAGGAAATCTGGCAACTGCTCAAAGAGCTGGAGACGAATCGCTCTCCGTTTTATGGTGATGTAGATGCGGCCCATGTGCACTGGGTGAAACCTGAGCGGGTGGCGGAGATCAAGTTCACGGAATGGACGCACGAAACTGCGGAAGGCGGAATGAAATTACGAGCGCCCGTTTTTCTCGGATTGCGCGAAGACAAAGAGCCGAAAGAATGTACGTTTGCAGAGCAGACTTGAATTGGGTACCAAGGGTTTGCGGAAAAACTCATTCGCTGCCGTCAAAGCGCGACCGCGAGGGACAAAGGCCGGATTCAAAACAGTACCGCAGCGCTCGAAGTGAGCGTGAAAACTGGTAATGGTGCCGATTGCGAGACGGCACCACCACTTAGAAATTCTGGTTTTCACCAATCCCGGCATTTGGATCTATGACCTTCAGCGCGACACGCTCACCCGCTTGACCAGCAAATCGGACTATCGCCCGGTGTGGACACCCGACGGCAAGTACGTTGTCTATAGCAATGCTCAGGGGATGTCATGGACGAGAGCGGACGGCGGTGGCAAGGCCGAACCTGTGACACAGAGCAAGGACACGCAATACCCACGTCTTTCTCGCCCGATGGCAAACGGTTGGCATTTCATCAAGACGGGCCACAAGGATTCGACATTTGGACGGTGCCGATAGAACACAATGGAGATGGGCTGAAAGCAGGAACACCTGAGTTGTTCCTGCAAACGTCATTTGTGGAGCGGGACGCAAGCTTTTCCTCTGACGGCCGCTGGCTGGCATACGCCTCCAACGAGTCAGGAAATTTCCAGGTTTATGTGCGCGCGTTTCCCGACAAAGGCGGCCGCTGGCAAATCTCCAGCACCGGTGGAACGGCACCCATCTTCTGTCGCAACGGACGAGAGCTTTTTTTCTACGACCTCGCTACGGCCGGATCATGGTGGCGAGTTATTCGGTCAAGGGCAGCTCGTTCGTGGCAGAAAAACCGCGCGTCTGGTCCGAGGTAAGTTTGGCGGCGCTCTCGGCATCCACCGGGGCTACTCAGTACGATGTTGCGAGCGACGGGAAGCGTCTTGCCGCGGCCACTTACGCTGGCGGCGCAACTCAGCAGAACTCCGGCCATGTCATCTTCCTCGAAAACTTCAGCGACGAACTGCAACGTAAGCTTGGGGAGAAGTAGTCGTTTGGAGTTCGAGCGGAAATCCCTAACCGATTATTCAAAATCAGATTGCTTGATCTTGTTCTTGGGATCGGTCTGGATTGTCGCCCCCACAGGGTCATAGCCTTACTCAGCGGCTAAAGCGAGATCGAAAACAATGCAGTTAATGCAGCGCGGCTCTACCCAAAATCTATTTAATATCTTTCATGGGCAGCAGGGAACCGTAGTCGCGGCCGCTGGGTTCGACGGCGCGGGCTACGATGCCATCGAATGCGTCGCGCAACTCCGGATACTTGGCGACCAAAGCCTTCATCACTGCGGTGTTGTCCTGAAAAGTTTGTGTAGTGTTGGAGACGTCCGCCGACTGGTACTTCGCCACCAGATCGAAATCCAGCTTCACGACGACGGGAAACATCGCGGTCACCCGAAACGTCTTGCCTGCGGCCGCCAGGTCCACGGTCTTGCCGGCAGCCGGAAGATCGGCGGGCTTCGCGGCCTCCGCCTCGTCCGCTAATTTGTCGGTGATCTGCGTATACATAAAAGAAACGGGAACGAGCAGATCACGCGCTTCCATGTAGTAGAACCAGGCATTGTGAGTCTCGGCCTTGGCTTTGAAGGCGCGGGCGTGGTCGGCAAACCAGTTGCCATCGTGGCCCGCGATTTGCATTTCCTTCACATACAAGCCGCCAATCTTCCAGTCCTTGCCTTCCTGTTGCAGCACGAATGAGACTGCGTATTTTTGTTTAGCGGTAGGAACATCAAGGGTGACAATGCCATAGCTTCCTGGCGGCAGGTTGGGAATCTCGAATACGGCGGAGTCCGCGGTCTGCCCAACCTTGCCAAAGACTCCGCATAGAAATTCGGCATGAGAAAGCGGCGCGGTGCCTTCAGCCTTCAAAAGAAATGGAGAACGCGGCGTGGCTTGCGCTCCCGCGAGGTTCGGCTGATTATCTTTGATCACGGTTTCGATGCCGGAGAAATCGGAAGCGACGCTGGCAATGGAGTTTTGCCGCAGGGTGGCGGAATCGCCGCGAGCGACCATGTCGAAATAGCGTTTGGAGGTGCTCACCAGGGCGGTGCGTGTGGGCTCGTCCATGTCACTGGCGGTGAAACAGGTCTGGGCATGAGCGAATTCGGCGCAGAGAAGCAGCATCAGCAGGAAAAAACTTATTCCCATGCGAAGGGGTAGAGGCTTTCTCGTGAATGTCGTCATGGATGTTTGTATTCTACGACGGCGGATTGCGCGATGCGAGTCCTTCTAAATTCTGTACTCGAGATTAGGGTGGATGAGAGTCACAGGTGCTCACGCGCTTTAGAATCCGTTTCGGTATGGGCCAAGTACCAGAGTGCCAGTTCCACCCGGTTGCACATGCCAGTCCGATCGTAGATGTCGTGAAGGTAGTTCTTCATTACGGGCTCGGAGGTGCCGATCACTGCCGCGATGTCCGAATTTTTCTTGCCCTCAGCCACTAATTGCACGATCCGCAATTTTTGCGGACTCAAGCGGACGGTGGGCGGCAGCTGCAATGTCATGTTCGATGTCTCTGGAGTTACAGCGCGGGGGGAGGCCGGAATTATCTCACAGGAGTCGCGGAATGGACAGGAAAATTGGTGCGAACCGCCGGGTATTCTTGCTTCTAGTAATTCGGGAAATGAATTGCCTTGTGTACCTTCGTGTCCTTTGTGGTTAGGCGCTAAGGGCATCAATCACAAAGGACGCGAAGGTAGACAAGGGAAGAATCCTAGGTTGGCTGTATCAATAGGCCAATGCCGTCGCAGTGAAAAGCGGTCCTGGAGTTTTGCCTTCCGCGGCTGCCTTCAGGCGGAACATCAGTTCTCCCCAGGTCGTCGTGCAGGCGACGAAGTAATCGGTCTCGGCGCGCCAATCGGCGTGAGCGAAGCGCAGCAGCGCGCGTCCTTCCTTTTGGGGCACCAGATCGAATAGCAGTCTGGTGCCGTTCCATTCTTCACCGGATTGGCACGCCCACTCGGCATAGTTAGGTTCATCAATCCGGAACGGGTGCAGGATGTAGATAGTGGCGCGGTTGAAAAAACCGAGGATCACAATATCGCGGGGAACATCTTCGGTCACATCCGCGGCCCACCACTGCTTAAATCCGTGGCCGGAACTGACCAGGGGGAAAATTTGCTGGGATGAGGCATCAATCGAAATCGAGTGTTTGATTGTCGGCATACCTGGTGTGCTACTCCTGAGCCGCAGTACAAACTACCTATTCCATCTCAAACGCCAGCCATTGCAGTTGGCCATCTCGTTCCACTTGCAGTACTACCGGGCTGGTGGCTTTGAGGCCATTGAGGGCGGCGCGCAACGACTCTAGTGAATCGACGGACGTCGTATTCACGCTGTGGATTACGTCGCCGCTTTTCAGGCCGGTCTCAGGGCCGATGAGGTCGACGGCGCGGGCAATCACCACCACGCCGCTGGAAATGCGCAAGGTGCCGACCACGGAGCGCAGTTGATCGTTCAAATCAACCGCCAGGATTCCCAGACGCCGTACCAGGCTTTGATCGGGATCGACCGAGTCCAGGAGTTTGTCCATCTGATCCCGGTGCTCGCTGACCGCAACCTCCAGAATCTTCTTTTTGCCGTCGCGCACAATAACCACTTTCATCACTTCGTCGAGCGGGTGGAGATACATGGCGGCGGTGAGCGCGGGGAGGGTATCGATGGGCCGGTCATCGACACTCACGACAATGTCGCCGGTCTTCAGTCCGGCGGCTTCCGCAGGTCCTCCGGGATTTACGTCGGACACGATGACTCCCCAGCTCCGAGAAAGACCGAGTCCTTCAGCCAAGGTGGGTGTGATATTTTGCGCGACTGCTCCGATCTCAACTCGATGCACGTGGCCATACTTGCGCAGGCTCTCATAAACGAAACGCACGATGCGGGCGGGAATCGCAAAGCCCAAGCCCTCACTGCCTCCACCCTCGGACAGGATTAAGGTGTTGATGCCGAGGACATAGCCGTCCATATCAATCAGCGGGCCGCCGCTGTTTCCGGGATTGATGGGCGCGTCGGTCTGGATATAAACCATGGGGCGATCCGGGTCAGGCTGCCTTCCCACCGAACTGACCACGCCCATGGTAACTGTGTTCTGCAAGCCTTCCGGGCTGCCGATGGCGAGTACTAACTGGCCCTGATGCACCCGGCGAGCGCTTCCGAGTTCCAGGGTTGGCAGGTTCGTCTGGTCAATTTTGAGTAATGCCAAGTCCGACTCTTTGTGAATGCCAATGAGTTTTGCTTCCAGCACGTGTTCCTTTCCCACGGGTTCAGCTTGCGGGAAATCGACGGAAGGCATGGGCAAAACCACGCGGATGCGATGCGCTCCCTCAACCACGTGAGCGTTGGTCATAATGTAGCCGTCGGAACTGACGATCACGCCCGAGCCCACCGCATGCTGGCGCGCGACCAGTGCGGTCTGGCTCTTATTGCTTTCCTCGATGGCTCCATAGCCGGTTACAAGAATCTGGACGACGGCCGGCGAAACTTTGGCCACCAAATCCTCCAGCGCGGAATTAAGCTGTTGCAGAACCGGCGGAGCGTCCGAGGGACGCGAGCCAACCGCTTTTCCCACCTCAGTCGCCGGGTTTGCCTTCTGCGGAGCACTTCCTGCCGGAGGGGTTGCGGGCGCTGGCTTCGGAGTTTGAGCACGGCTTTCGGCCGAGAGAACAAGAAGTATGGCGGTGACCGCAAAAGTGACAAAGAAAATGCGGGGGAAACTTCTCAAGGTACCGGCTGGAGCGAGCATGGCAGCGACCTCTTGAATCCGTCTCATGATCCGAACAGGTTCGTGAGTGATGAGAGGATATTGTGACAGAAAGCTTGCGAGTGGGGAAATCCGCCCGCGTTGTGCTCCTTTCCTGCCCGGAGACGTAAGGGGGAACCTAGTTTCTATCAGGGTTACGATAGTAACTCAGGCCTTTGACTGAAGTGCCTTCCATGATATAAGGGCGATAAGTAGAAATCAGCAGGACCCTGGAAGCACATCAGGAGATGCCATAGTGGAGTTGGCTTTTGCACGCAAAGAGAGCCAGGAGCTAGGAGGACTTGTGTCCGAAGCGCGGACGGGAAAAAGGTTTCCGCTCGAACTGCCGATTAAGATACATAAGGCAGACGAGGCGGGACAAGCAAGCGGAGTGACCGGAAACTTGAGCGCCGCCGGAGTTTACATTCGGGCGGATGCGGCGTTGGAAGTGGGCTCGAGCGTGGAGTTCGAGATTGTTCTGCCACCCGAGGTTACCGGGGCCAAAGAAAACGTGACGGTGCAATGCAAGGGACGCGTGGTCCGCACCGATGAACCTGCCACCGGCGGCAGCAGTAGTCCCGCAGAGGCTCGAGGCGTGGCCTGTGTGATCGATTCGTACGATTTTGTTCGCCATCCGTAGCAGTCGTCAGTTCGTCGTGACTCGTAAAGAGGTGCTGAAGCGATGCTTAAATTGATTCTGGCCGACAATCAGGCAATCTTTCGCGCGGGAATCGCCAAAGTGCTGGCGGTCGAAGATGAGATGCGCATTGTGGCGCAAGCGCAAACTCAGGAACAAATGTTCATGGCTTTGGATAAATTCCGGGCCGCCGTGCTGGTGGTCGCGGGCGGATTCCATGGCGACTTTCTGGCCGTGCTGCAAGCCGCAAACAAAGCCAAAACCCGGGTCGTCGTGCTCGCCGACACCGGCGAAAGCACGCAACGCTATATGGCCGCGGGGGCGCATGGAGTGGTCTACCGCAATGTGACCAGCGCGGCGCTGGTCGATTGCGTGCGCAAAGTGGCTCGCGGCGAGACTTGGGTGCAGGATATTGCTGTTCCCAGTGAGCTTACCGAAAATGACATGGTCGGTCTCCGCGTCCGCGATCGCTTGACGGCGAAGGAACTGCGGATCGTCGCGCTGATCGTGCAAGGCTACAAGAACAAAGAAATCGCCACGCAGCTCGGAACCACCGAGCAGGTGATCAAGAATTATCTGCGCAACGTGTACGACAAGATCGGCGTGTCTGACCGGCTGGAGCTGGCGCTATTCACGATTCATCATCGCATTCTGAATGAAGCCGCTGCAGCGACGGCTGCCGCAGCGCCGCCCCATCAGGGGCAAGCTGTGCCGTCGTAGGATTTTACTGAGTGAGAAAAAGGCCGCCCGCGTGCGGCCTTTTTTGATCGCGACAAAATCCAGTTTCTTATTCCTACCTATCCTCTGTCATTCCGAGGAGCGTGAGCGACGCGGAATCTGGGTTTTTGCCGGCACAACGGAAAACGTAGATCCCTCGCATTGCTCGGGATGACAACGGCGGGGCTGCCGTTTCCCTACCTGATTTTTTCTGCTACCGATTTTGCTTGCGTGAACAAGTACAAATAATCCGGGCCGCCGGCTTTTGAGTCCGTGCCCGACATGTTGAATCCGCCAAAGGGATGCGCGCCGACCATGGCTCCGGTGCACTTGCGATTGATGTACAGGTTACCGACGTGGAATTCGCTCTTGGCGCGTTCGATTTTATCTTTCGAGCTGGTGTATACCGCGCCGGTGAGGCCGAATTCGGTGTCGTTGGCGATCTCAAGAGCGTGGTCGAAATTCTTTGACTTGATCACCGCCAGCACCGGGCCAAATATTTCTTCCTGCTCGAGCTTTGACTTCGGCTTAATGTCGGCAATAACCGTGGGTTGGATGAAGTAGCCCTCGCCCACATTCTTTGCAGGACCGCCGCCGGTGATCAGGCGTCCGTCTTTCTTGCCATACTCGATGTATTCAAGAATCGACTTCATCGAGCCTTCATTGATCACCGCGCCCATATTCGGGTTCTCGGCGGGATCGCCGACGGTGATCTTTTCCACGCGGGCTTTAAGCTGGTCCAGAAACTTGTCATAGATGCGCTCGTCCACGATGGCGCGAGAGCAGGCGGAACACTTCTGCCCCTGAAATCCGAACGCGGCCTGGGCAACACCTTCGACGGCGGCATCGAAATCGCCATCGGCATCGACGATGATTGCGTCCTTGCCACCCATTTCAAGGACGGTGCGCTTGATCCAGAGCTGGCCGGGAACCTTGTCGGCGGCGCGTTTGTGAATGTCGAGGCCAACTTCGCGCGAGCCGGTGAAGGCGATGTACCGGGTTTTGGGATGCGCGACCACGGCGTTGCCGAAACTCGCGCCAGCGCCGGGGCAAAAATTCACCACGCCGTCAGGCAGGCCAGCTTCTTCGACCAGTTCAACGAACTTCGCAGCGATCGTCGGCGAATCGCTCGATGGTTTCAAAATCACAGTATTGCCTGCGACGACCGAAGCCATCGTCATTCCGGCCATGATCGCGCAGGGAAAATTCCACGGCGGAATTACGGCGCCGACGCCCAGCGGAATGTAGCGAAGAGAATCGTGCTCGCCCGGCATTTGTACATCGGGCTTCACCTTCGCCAGCCGCAGCGCTTCGCGGCCGTAGTATTCGCAGAAATCGATAGTCTCGCAAATGTCGGCGTCGGCTTCCGCCCAGTTTTTGCTGACTTCGAAAACCAGCCAGGCGCAGAACTCGAATTTGCGTTCGCGTAGCAGATCGGCTACGTGGAATAGCAGGCTGGCACGCTCCTCGACCGAGGTGCGGCTCCAGTGCTCAAAGGCGCTTAGCGCGGCCTGCATAGCCGGTTCCACGTGTTCTTTGCCGGCCTTCTGGTGAAGGCCGACAATCTGCGATGGCTTCGCCGGGTTGAGCGATTTGATCTTGTCTTGAGTCTTGATGCGCTTGCCGCCGATGATGAGGTCGTACTCGCGGCCGAGCTGGCCGCGCACTTTCTCGATAGCGGCACGCATCTTGCGCGCATTCTCTTCCTTGCTGAAATCGGTCAGCGCTTCGTTGGCGAACGGACCTTGATGAAGGCGAATCTGCGGTTGTGTGGGGGCTTCAACGGTTGCCATAAGTGCACCTCGAAAGATATATGGATGCGGCGCGGAGGGGCGCGGAACCATTTATTGTAGCACTCGGAAGGCAGCGTCGTAGCGTTCCTCTTGCCGGAGTCTAGTCATTCCGAGGAGCGAAGCGACGAGGAATCTTGGTTTTCGGTTGGACAACGAAACCCAGATCCCCTCGCGTTACGAGGGATGACAAACAATGGTAGATCGAGCTACTGGATTTTTCGGTTGGTGAGCGCCTTCAATTCTTCGACGATCTGCTCCAAGCGGCCGCGGCGCTGGGCGTGATTCTGCTGCGCGGGCAGAGTGCGTCGCTGCTGGGCATACTGCTCGTTCAGTCGTTGGATGTCGCTGATCTCTTCCTTCAGCAGGTGGACACGGCTTAGGATCGCTTCTCTTCCGTTTAGCAGCATGTCACTAGCATACCTCAGTTCCTGAATATTCGCGCAATTTGTTGTGATGACTTTCGGCATCGAGAGCCCGATTTGAGTACATCGTCCGTCGCGGCTAACAACGGCCCAAAAAAGGTCAAAAGAATCGCAACTTACCGCACTTTCACCGAGTCATGGCTTTCGGCGGTGCGGAAGCTCATCTTGGCGGTGCGTTCCAGTTTGTCCCAGGCAAAACGCTGGCCTTCAATGGCACGTTTCACGGTCTTGAAAAGCACAACTGAGAACAACTGCCGGTAGGCGAAACGTTGCAGCCATACTTGACTGAGCAGCCAGCCATCTTCGCGTGCTTCCGGTTGGCGGCGTTCGAGAGCAAACGCAATCGCGGAAGTAATGAAATCAATGATCAGAAAAGCAGCAAAGAAAACGATAAGCCGCTGGAAGCTGGCCGGATCAGTGGAGTCCGGATGAAAATGTTTTTGGATGAAATACCAGATTGCGCCAACCGCGAACATCAGGTCGATGAAGGGTGA
>Ga0307476_10002147_pt1 | contig 11791 bp, 9 predicted proteins | sample atmos_gasesECM2C_2_FD_203314 | JGI IMG/M metagenome (GOLD analysis project Ga0307476, IMG submission 203314) | Hardwood forest soil microbial communities from Morgan-Monroe State Forest, Indiana, United States - atmos_gasesECM2C_05 | ecosystem: Environmental > Terrestrial > Soil > Temperate... | reverse complement strand
AAAAAGGGCAGGACCTTTTCCCCACCGGCAACTGGCGCTCCATCCGACCGGTCTATCGCGACAAATTGCCTCCTTGCAATAACGCGTGCGGAACTAACGAAAAGATTCAGGGCTATCTCGATCTCGTGAAGCGCGGCAAATATCTGGACGCTTACGCTCTCATCAAGGAAGATATGCCCTTTCCATCGGTCACCGGACGGGTCTGCTACCACCCCTGCGAGCAAGCTTGCAATCGTGGAAAGTACGACGAGGCCATCTCCATCCGCGCGGTCGAGCGCTTTCTCGGCGATCTCGGCCAGGCACTGACCAACGACGTGGTGAAGCCCGGGAAATCCAACGGCAAGAAAGTGGCCGTCGTGGGATCCGGTCCTGCCGGGCACAGCGCCGCGTACCAACTGGCGCGTCTCGGATACAAAGTCACGATTCTTGAAAAGTCTCCGAAGGCGGGCGGACTCAACCGCGGCGGTATTCCAGATTGGGTACTGCCGCAGAACATCCTCGACCGCGAGATCGAGCGTCTCGAACAACTCGGAGTGACGATCAAGACCGGCGTCGAAGCCGGAAAAGACGTTACCTGGGACAGCCTCAAGAAAGATTACGACGCCTGCGTGCTGGCCGTGGGCCTGACCGAACCCAACAGTGTGAAAGCCGAAGGCGAAGACAAGCAAGGCGTTCTTTACGGACTTCCCTTCCTTCGCGACATCGGCATGGGCACGTCCAAGGTAAAGCTGGGGGCGCGAGTAGCCGTCATCGGCGGCGGAAATACCGCGATCGATTGTGCGCGCGAAGCCCTGCGGCAAGGCGCCGTGGAAGTGACCATGATCACGGTGGAGGGTAATCCCAAGGAGATGCCGGCGGTGCCGGAAGATTTGCACGACATGCTCGAAGAAGGGGTTGACCTGATGCACGGGCGCGCGGTAACCGCCGTGCTCGGCGACGGCAAGGTCGAGGCATTGCAACTGCATAAGGCGCGGTTCTCAGGCGCCATCAACGCTTCGCCGATCACTGTGGATCGAGAGGCTCCCGCCGAGCGCTTCGCGGTTGATAATGTGATCATCGCGGTTGGACAGCGAGCGTCGCTCAATTGGTTGCCGGCAGAATTCAAGAGCGAGCGCGGCACCATCAAAATCGACAAGTTCGGACGCCTGGGCGACACTAACTTTTTTGCCGCAGGCGACATCGTACAACTTGGTTCAGGTCAGCCGCTGATGGTTGTGAACGCCGTGGGAGACGGCAAGCGAGTCGCGTTCAATCTGGACAAAGTTCTGCGCGGAGAGGCGCTGCAGCCACGGACAATTCCGGTCGACGTCATCTTCGACCTGAATCGCATGAACATGACATACTTTCCGCATTTCCCGCGCGTCCAGCAGGATCTGCTGAAACCGGCCACCCGGAAAAAAACGCAGGACGAGGTGATCCAGGCATTCTCGGAAGAGCAGGCGGTCGAGGAAGCCAACCGCTGTTTCAGTTGCGGTACCTGTAACGCTTGTGACAACTGTTATCTGGTCTGCCCTGAGCCTTGCATTGCGCGTTCTGAGCGGTCCAATGGCATGTACAAGATTCTGGTCGACTACTGCAAAGGATGCCGCGTGTGTATTGAGGAATGTCCGACGGGATGCCTGGAGGGCGTTCCTGAACTCGACTTCGATACTGGCGTCGTGCGCATGGATACGGCATTTGCGATCTCGCCAGGATTGCACGGACGGCAGGCACAGGAACTAAAAAACCTGGGCGACCGGGCAGCAAAGAATATTTAGAGTTCGAGTGGCACCAATTTATCGTTCGCTCTTGCGGGCGGAATGTGCGGAGTTAATTTTATGGCAATGCTTGCAGATGTAAAGAAAAGAACGGTTCGAATCAACGGCTGTGTCGCATCGGCGCAAGCCGCCAAGTATGCGGACGTCGATGTGATTGCGGCGTATCCCATTCGTCCTTATACGGCAACCATGATGGCGCTGGCGCAAATGGTGGCCAATGGCGAACTGGACGCCGAGTACATTGTGGCCGACAGCGAACACTCGCAACTGAGCATCGCGCACGGCGCGGCGTCGAGCGGAGCCCGCGTCTTCACTGGCAGTTCGGGAGTCGGTGTGCAGTTCGCGTACGAACTTTATTCGCCGATTTCGGGCAGTCGCATGCCGGTGCAGATGATGATTGCCGATCGCACGCTTGATCCTCCCGGTGATTTTGGTTCCGAGCATACCGACGCGCTCTCGACGCGCGATATGGGCTGGATTATGGGCTGGTCCTGTGATGCTCAGGAAGCATTTGACAATCATCTGATCGCCTATCGCATCGGCGAGGATCCCCGGGTCCTGTTGCCACAAATGGTTTGCCAGGATGGTTTTTTCGTCTCTCACATCACCGGCGATGTCGAGTTGCCTGATACCGGCCAGGTGAAGGAGTTCCTGCCGCCGTACAAGCATCCTTACCCACTCGATCCGCGGCATCCGGTGTCGCATGGCCCGCAGATTATGCCGGAGCAGGGTCCGCCGCTGCAATTGGAACGCGCTCGTGCCATGGAAGAATCGATGGCAGTGATCGAGCAGGCGCACGAAGAATTCGCAAAGATCTTCGGTCGCCGCTATGACGCCTGGATCGACGAGTTCATGACCGACGACGCCGAAGTAGTTTTCTTCTTGCAGGGCGCTCATGCGGTGACGGCGCGTTTCGCGATTCAACATATGCGGGAACGCGGGCTGAAGGTCGGGATGGTTCGGTTGCGAACCATTCGCCCCTATCCCACCGAGCGCGTCCGGGAAGTCCTCAGCAAATTCAAAGTGGTTGGCGTGATTGAGACCAACATGGGTCTCGGCGGCGTGAGTAGCGGTGGCGTGCTGTACGCCGAGGCGGTCGCGGCTCTCTACGAGAGCCAGAAGCGCCCGCTGGTGCTTTCATTCATGGCGGGAATGGGCGGTGAGGCCATCGTGCTGAAAGAGTTCTACTGGATGGCCGAGAAAATGCTGGACGCGCAGCGACGAGGCAAAATCGAGAAGCGCACGCACTGGGTCGGATTCGAGGACTAGACGATCTTTGCGAAGGCGGACCTAAACGTCCGCCCTTTACTAAAATCTTAGGCGGGGCGTCTTAAGCTCTGCGATTGGAGAATTAATATGGCAACAATAGAAGTCGAGCGGCAACTACTGCCGATTCTAGACAGCCCGAACCAGGGTGCGCGTTTCTACAATCCTGAGTTACCGACATCGGAACCGTTCGTTCCCGGACACCGCACGTGTGCTGGCTGTGGACCCTCCATTCAATACCGCATGACAAGCAAGGCCGCGGGCGACAATACCATCCTCGTGGGACCGACTGGCTGCATGTATGTCGCGAACAGTTCTTATCTGTGCACCCCCTACAATGTGCCTTGGGCGCATACACAGATTGGCAGCGCCGGCAGTTTCACCGCAGGGGTGGCGGCGGCTTATGAAGCGATGATTCGCAAAGGTAAGTGGAAGGGAAAATTCCCGAATATTATCTGCGAAGCGGGCGACGGCAGCGCATCCGATATCGGCCTCGCCTCAATTTCCGGCGCGCTCTACCGGAATCACGACTGCCTGATTATCTGCTACGACAACGAGCAGTATGCCAACACGGGCATTCAGGCTTCGTCGCGCACGCCCTACGGCGGCATGACTACATTCTCGCCTCCTGGCCCGGAAGTTCCCGAAGGGAAGAAACTTTATCCCAAGGATCTGGCGCGCATGATGGCGGCTGGCCATCCCCACTGCTACGTGGCGACCGCGAGCGTGGGCTATCCCATCGACCTGATGAACAAGGTCCGCAAGGGACTCAACCACAAAGGCGCTGCATACCTGATGATCTACACGCCCTGCCAGAAAGGGTTCGTATACGAGACGCCGCGCTCGATCGATCTGGGGCGACTGGTTGTCGAATGCGGCCTCTATCCGATGTGGGAGTGGAATCCCGAAAAGCGTGCTTTCAACTACAGCTTCCGCCCGGCGAGTATGCGGCCGGTATCGGAGTATCTGAAACTGCAGGGACGTTTCGGCCATCTTCACGCCGAGCACATCGCCAATTTGCAGAAGTTTGCCAACGAGCAATGGCGCATGATGGGTGTTGAGTTGCCCGAAGCTTTGATTCAGGCGTCGGACGCGAAAAACCTAACCAACATGGCGGCTGCAGCCGAAGCCGAAGCGGTGGCGCAAACTTTATGAACACTAGAACTGCCAATCCCAATCGTCCTGAACCGGAAGTCGAGCCGGAGGGACAGGAAAGCTACATTGTCACGGAAGGCAAGAAGCGCGGAGCCACGCGCGATGTGCGTGCTGAAGCGGCGTATGACCGCTACTATACCGTGCTGCGCGTACACCCAGGCGACGCTATCCTCACCGACAACTGGCACACCAATGAAGTGCTGAATCATGCCCGCAACAACTTCGAGGGAGTTACCTTCGCTATGCGCACGCTGGAGGCTTGGGGGGCGATGATTGAAAACGATCACCGTGCCTACTACACCGCAGGCGGGCGAATTTGGATGATGGATCTGGAGCCTTCCGAAGGCAAGAAGAAACGGCTGCCGGGCACCGGTGCGGTCAAGAAGTAGTGTCTCGCATCCTGCTGATCGATGACACGCCGGAGATTGCCGAGCTTCTGACGTTCTCGCTGCGGGACCTCGGATATGAGGTCTTCGCGTCGGGATTCACCGAAGCGGCCAACGACTTGATTGCGGAACGGCGGGCCGATGCGCTGGTGCTTGACTGCACGGCGTTTGACATGAGCGAGTCGCTGTTCGATTCCGTGCGTCACCATCCGAGCCATGCCGAACTTCCCGTGGTCATCATCAGTGATACGCCAGAACTGGCAGAGGCGAGCCTCCGTTCGCGGAAAGCGCGCAGAGTTCTGCTGGTGCCGAAGCCGTTTACCGGAGCGCAGGTCGGAAGGGCTCTGGCGCAGCTGCTGGAATAAATATGCCCTTGTGGAGCATGGACGAATGGCAGTTTCTGGAGCGCGAGGTCGTGACCGACCCCAAGGGCAGGCAGTGGACGGTCGCGCTGATGGACGTGCTCGGTCAGCAAGGGGATCCAGACATGCCAGACAAGCTGCTCGAACTCCAGTATTCATCGGGCCGCTACTTCACTCTGATCTACGGCGACGGGGGAGCGCTCCAACGGGAACGCGGCTACGCCTCTTTGCCGGAGGCGACGAACGCTTTTGGAAATCTGCTGGTGGGGGTCATTGATGGCAGCCTCGATCCCTCGCAGCCGGTGTTCCGGCAGGACCTGGAGGACTGATCGCCTCTGAAAGCGTGGGCGATCTTCTGGCGGTCTCGCGACAGTTCCTTCTCTACCGTCCCGGATCCAGATCCCTCATCACGACATGAAGCACTTGCCCGGCCTTTCGCGCATCACTCTCAGTAACCGTAGCGTCCATCTCACGGCCGGCAGCGGATTCGGTGGGTTCCCGATACGTGCGTGCCACCGCTGGCAGACGGGCGCACCCGCCGCGAATCAATCCTGCCTGCTCCGCGACGGTGAGGCGCGTTTCAAACGACCAGTTGGAAATCTTTTCTGCGGGTGCGCCCGATTCAATCAAGGCGGCCAACCCTTTGTGTTCCAGGGCATCGGTGACGATAGCTTCCAGAATTCCGCAGGAAGTGAGCAGCGCCAGGCTGTAGTCCGCCTGCTCAAGCGCACGCCGGCTATCGGTGAAGGCCTGTTCGACGACGGGCCGGAGCTCAGGGTTGTGAACGAACTCGAACCGCCGCGGAGCGGGGGCCCCCGACAATGCGGAGATGGCCGCGCCCGCTTCCATCTGGGAGAGTGTGGACCCGGCTTGCTTCAAAACGCTTAACAGGCGCTCGATAATCTCCGAATGCGTGGCGCCTTCCAGCGCCTGGCCGCTTGCCGATCGCATCAGGAAGGCGTCACTAAAAGATCGGGCAAGCCAATGGGCCTTGCTCCCTCCAGACAGTTGATTGATGGTCACACCACAGTCCTCATGCCAGCGGCGAGCAGCCGTCAGGAGAGCGGCATCGGAAGGATCGCTCGCAAGCGCTTCCTGTAACTCACGCCCACGACGCATGAGGCCGTTAAGGTGGGTCAGGTAGGTGTCGAGCTGCGATCGTTGGCTCTCGTCCATCGGCTTGAGTCTCCGACCACCTGCCGACGCTAGGGCGACTAGGGGAGAGCTAAAACACCCTGAAAAGAGGATTTGTATGCTCTTGACAGCCGCCAGTAGACGTGGTAACTTCCCTGCCGCAAGTGGTTCGATGACTGGACCAGTATATATCACAGTTCGCTGTGACCCCCCCGATTTCTCATTTTCACGGGCCACCCAAGTGAGCTGACAAGTCTGCCAAACCAAGGTCGTTCTGGCAGTATGCGGTTAACGTCTGACGGCTGTCATGGAGGTTTATCTATGGCTGTGGCTCCGGTCTCTCCGGCTTCTCTCATTCACCCCTCACGTATTCCCAACCGCTGGGTCCAGTTGGTTGCCGGCATCGTTGCGATGATGGCAATCGCGAATCTGCAGTACGCCTGGACTCTTTTCACCAAGCCGATACAAGCTCATCTGCACGTCTCGCTAGAGGCGGTTCAGTGGACCATCGTTCTCTTCGTCGCGTTGGAGACCTGGCTTGTACCTTTTGAGGGATTCCTAGTAGATCGAATTGGACCGCGATTCATGCTGGGTATTGGTGCAGTCCTGGCCGGATTGGGCTGGATTGGTTCCGGCCGGACGGAGTCGCTTTACGGACTCTACTTCTGGTACGGACTGGGTGGTATTGGTGCCGGGGCGGTTTATGGAGGAACCATTGGGAATGCATTGAAATGGTTCCCCGACCATCGCGGTCTATGCGTCGGCTTGACCGCCGGCGCTTTCGGCATCGGTACGGCGACCACGATTGCTCCGATTGCCGCCATGCTGAAAACCTCGGGCTATCAACACACCTTCATTTTCTGGGGAATCGTTCAGGGAGTTGTGGTGCTGGCCGCTTCCCTGTTCTTAGCCAGGCCACCGGTTGGATGGACTCCACCGAACTGGAAAGAGAAAGAAGCAAAGATCAAAGCCAAAGTGAAAACATCCTCAGTCGACATGACACCGTGGGAGATGCTACGCCAGCCGTCTTTCTATGTCATTTACCTGATGATGACCATGTTGGCTTTCGGCGGTATTGTGGTCACCGTGCAACTCAATCCCATGGCTTCCTCTTATCACGTGGATAAAGTCGTGGTGCTTTGGGGCATGACGGCTCTGGTGCTGGCCATCACGGTTGACCGCATCCTGAACGGGTTGACGCGCCCTTTCTGGGGATGGGTGTCGGATCATATTGGCCGGGAGAACGCGATTTTTATCTCCTTCATCCTCGAAGCAATCGCGGTGTATGCTTTGCTCCAACTGATCAGCCACCCGGTTTGGTTCGTGGCGTTATCAGGCCTGTGTTTCTTCGCCTGGGGTAATATTTACTCGCTGTTCCCGTCAATTACCGGCGACCTTTACGGCAATAAATGGGCTACCACCAACTATGGCATCGTGTATACCGCCAAGGGAGTGGCAACCGCTTTTGCCGGTCCCGGGGCTGCGTGGCTATTTGCCAAGACCGGTTCCTGGACCAAGGTCTTTTGGGCGATGATTATCTGCGATCTGATAGCTGCGTTCATGGCCTTGCTCTGGTTGAAGCCTCTGGCAGCACGTATGGTCAGGGACTCGGAGCGCACACCTCCCCTTGTTAGTGCCGCGGCGCCGATCAAGGCTCGGGGCGTGGCATAACGAAGCGGAGCGGTGACAAAAGGGAGGCTCTCTTTTTCCTGGAAAGAGAGCCTTTTTTTTACTTTCTAAGAAGCGCCTTCTGGTTCGCGGACACCGCGAGAGGGCCGCTTGCTCGCTCTAACGGAAGTTATCGTCACGTGCCGCCAGCAATAGGAAGCTGGAAACCAAGTTTCGCAGGGTTAGGGCCAACGCGGATAGATCCTGGCAACCCCGGGCGGATTGCTGGGTCGCCACCGCAGACTCTTTTACCCGTTGCAATCTGATCCATGCTTTGATTGAGGTTAGCGAGTTGCTCCCGATTGCCAGGTTGCAGGGTTTTGGCATCCAGCTTGGCTTTGATTTCTGGCGGAGCCTGCCCAAAATCTGCGAAAGCGAAGACGAGGGCCGGGAGCCGCGCGGAATCGGTAAAGGCTCCGCCACTTTCGCCTACTTTGCGAACTCCGGCGGCTGAGCCCGCAGGGTGGCCATTCCTACGCCCACACAGTTACCATTGCAGTTGAGCCGCTCGATGCGCCACTTAATGCCCATCGTGACGCCGCGCCTAGTCTTGCGCCCGCCAATGCTTGACGATTTGGATGCTATCCAGGCCGCCAAAGAAGATGCCTGGAATGATCTGCAGCTCTGGATGGCTTGGGCGTTCGACAACCAACGACCGCGGCAAGCGTTAGAACAGTCCATTCGACGGATGATGAACTTCCAGAGTCAAGCAGGCATCGCATTGGCCGGATTCCATAGGATCAACGGGGATTTCGTCGTCCGAACCGCGCTGGATCTCACCGCTGAGGCAGACGTCTATGAGACCGGTTATTGGGTAGCGCGGAAATACGCCGGACAGGGCATGGCGACGGAGGCGGCAAACGCCGCTATCCGTTACGCGTTCGGCCGGCTTGGCGCGAAGGCGATCAGCCTCGGGCACTTCGACGGTAACGACGCTAGCCGCCGCGTCGTGGAGAAACTGGGATTCCAGAAGCTACGCGTCGCCCGTCAAGCGGCGACACGGTGCCTCGACGGCACGAAGCTTGACCGTCATGAATACATCTTGACTGACCCCGATGTACTTCCCAAACTTGACGTTTCTTGGGGGTGAGGCTTCACGGGTCTGCAAATTCTAGGTCACCCGGATCGCTCCCCCCTGACGCCGTGGCGTTTACCTGAGAGGGCAAACTGGTTCGAAAGGCAACTGGCTACGAATGCAAAAAGCTGAAGCCCGCGCTATCGCGCATCGGTTCGCGGGCTGCGCGAGCCGAGCCTCCGGCCGCCATTCGAGCATATCAGTGCCCCACACATTTCTTCGGCGAGGCAAAACATTAACCAAAAGACGGTTGAGACGCGCTCTGGTGCCTAAAGCAGCACATGAAAAGGGATTACGATCACTTGCTAAGAAGGCAGGTGCTTGCCGCGTGTTTCTGGGGAGAACGGGATCAGGAGGAGTCCGAGGGCGAAAGCGATTGAAGTGAGTGCGACGGGCATTCCCAGCGATCCGTAATGGCGGACGCCGCTTCCTACCAGGAACGTAATCCCCGCGCCGCCGAATCGCGCAAATGAAGTGGAAAACGCGAAGGCGCTGGCGCGGCACTCAGTGGGATATTGCTCCGGCAGCCAGAGCGTGTAGACAGCGAAGTTGGCTCCGCCCAGACCCAGGAAAAAAAGGCAGACAAAAAACATAGGCAGCGCGCTCGGTCCGAGGTAGAAGACCTTGCCAAAGGTGAGCGCTATAAACACCATCATGAGAGCAAAGAATAAGGCGAGAGCGCCGCGGCGGCCGAGCCGCTCCGCCAGCGACGGCATGGCCAGGCACCCGAGAATCGTGGCGAAAGCGACCAGCATGACTCCCCAGGAGGCGATTTGGGCGGCAGCCGGACCGACGTGGCCTCCAGCTTCGGCCAGCGCTGTGATCGCCGCGGGAACGTAGACCGTACCGGCCCACAGACCGCAGATAGACGCCAGCATCAATAAGGCGTTCACAACGGTGCGGCGGCGCAAAGCTGCTGAAAACAGCGTGGCGAATGGACGCCAGATCGCCCAGGAACGAATCACGCTTTCTTTCTTCTTCCAGGCAGCGGGTTCCACGACGCCGTGCCGAATCCATGCCAGCAAGAGAGCCGGCAAACCCCCGACGATAAACATGTAACGCCATCCGTAGTGGCTGCCGATGCCGTAGTTGGCCAGTGCGGCGAGAAAAAAACCGACGTAGTAACCGGTGTGCATGAAGCCTGCGCCCATGCGGCGGCGGCTCTCGGGCCATTCCTCCGCCACGAAGGTTCCGCCCATGGCCCATTCTCCGCCAATGCCAATTCCGGCGAGCAGGCGCAGAATCGCAAGCTGCCAAACGCTGGTGACGAAAGCGCTCAAGAATGTGAAAACCGAATACCAAACTATGGTCAGCATCAGTGTGCGAACGCGACCAAACCTATCGCCGATCGGACCCCACAAAAACGCGAGTCCCCAGCCGACCAGAAACAAGGCGAATGACAAGGATCCGTAGTAGCCGATGTTACCTTTGTTGCTGACGATGCCAGAGCGAGGCAGCAAATCGCGTAACGCCGGCACGAGCACAAGTGCGTAAACCACCGAATCCATGCCGTCGAGAGTCCATCCGCCCCACGATGCCCAGAAGCCGCGAATCTGATTTCGCGTGAGCGCTGGAGCTATGGCGGGGACAGAGACGGGACCGGATGCCGGAGGGATCGCATCGTTCGTCGCGGAGCGCGGCATAACAGTGGGGAACTATATCAAAACCGCTCCAGCGATTGGGAAAATATGTTGCCTGTTTGCGCCGCTTGATGATCTAAGGGCGGTCCGCGGTCCTCTGACCTCAGGTCTCCGCCTAAGAGCTGATACCAAAGCCGGATGTGGCCGGAATGCTTATCGTTTCGCTGCTCGGAGGCGTTCTTCGAGAGCCTCGACCTCAGCATTCAATTTTTCTGGCAGATGACTGCCGAAGTGAGCGAGGTGTTCTTTGATCAAAGGCACCTCAGCCAGCCAACCCTCGATGTCGACGCTGAGCAACTCCTCCACATGCGCGCCTTGAATGTCCAACCCCCTGGTGTCGAGATCAGAAACTCGGGGAATGCGTCCAATGGGAGTTTCGTCGGCATGCACTTTGCCGTCACACCGTTCAAAGATCCATTTCAGCACCCGGCTATTTTCACCGTAGCCGGGCCACAAGTAATTGCCGCTCTTGTCCTGGCGAAACCAATTGACGTAGAAAATCTTCGGTAGCTTCGACGCACTTGTGTGCGAACCCACCTTCAGCCAATGCGCAAAGTAGTCGCCCATGTGGTAACCGCAAAACGGCAACATCGCCATGGGATCACGGCGTAGCTGACCCACTTTTCCAGTGATCGCGGCGGTGGTCTCGCTACTGACAGTGGCCCCGAGGAACGTTCCATGCTGCCAATTAAAGGCTTCGGTGACCAGGGGCACAATTCCCGCGCGCCTGCCGCCGAAGAGGATGGCATCGATCGGGACGCCTTTCGGATCCTGCCATTCGGGAGCGATCACCGGACACTGCGACGCAGCACATGTAAACCGGGCGTTCGCGTGCGCCGCCTTTCGAGCTGAGTCAGGAGTCCATGGCCGACGCAGCCAGTCCACCAGTTTGGCGGGTTTTTGCTCGGTCATCCCTTCCCACCAAACGTCGCCATCCATCGTCATTGCACAATTCGTGAAGATGCAGTCCCGGGTTACGCTGAGCATGGCGTTGGCGTTCGACTTCATGCTCGTGCCTGGCGCCACGCCGAAAAAGCCAAACTCAGGGTTGATCGCATAAAGCCGCCCATCGGCGCCAAATTTCATCCAGGCGATGTCATCCCCGATGGTCTCGACCTTCCAGCCGGGTAGCGTTGGGATCATCATCGACAAGTTGGTCTTCCCGCAGGCCGAAGGAAAGGCACCGGTCATGTACTTCGCGTCCCCCGACGGGCTGATCAGCTTCAGGATCAACATGTGCTCGGCCATCCAGCCTTCGTCGCGCGCCTGCACCGAGGCAATTCTCAGCGCGTGGCACTTCTTACCCAACAACGCATTGCCGCCGTATCCGGAACCAAACGACCAGATT
>Ga0307476_10002146_pt1 | contig 11798 bp, 9 predicted proteins | sample atmos_gasesECM2C_2_FD_203314 | JGI IMG/M metagenome (GOLD analysis project Ga0307476, IMG submission 203314) | Hardwood forest soil microbial communities from Morgan-Monroe State Forest, Indiana, United States - atmos_gasesECM2C_05 | ecosystem: Environmental > Terrestrial > Soil > Temperate... | reverse complement strand
GCCCGGGGCGGCGAGTGCAGCTGGTCGAGGCGGAGCTCTCCGACGGCGAGCAGGTGCTGATGCGGGCGACCGCCTGGCAGCTGGAGATCGCGCCGGTCGAGCTGCCCGAGGGCACGGTGGCGCGGCCGCCGGCGCCGCGCGGGCCCGAGCACGGGGACGGGGCCGACTTCTTCCCCGGCGCCGAGGACGAGGGGTACCACACGGCGATGGAGGTGACGTTCGCCGCCGGCAAGTTCATGGAGCTGGGACCGGCGACCGCCTGGCTGCGGATGCGGGTGCCGCTGGTCGCCGGCGAGGAGCCGACGCCGTTGCAGCGGACGCTGGTCGCCGCCGACGTCGGCAACGGGATCAGCGCCGCGCTCGACTTCCGCCAGTTCATCTTCGTCAACGTCGAGCTCACGGTCCACCTCGAGCGGATGCCGGCCGGCGAGTGGATCTGCGTCGACGCCGCGACCCTGCCGCAGGCGACCGGGGTCGCGACCGCCGAGTCGGTGCTCTACGACGGCGAGGGCCGGATCGGCCGCGCCGCGCAGACGCTGATCGTCAGCCCCCGCTGAGGCGGCTAGAGGTCAGCCTCGATCGCGTCGGCTGCTCTCGCCGCCGGGGCCCGGTGCAGGGTCAGGAGGGTGAGGACCGCCGAGCCGACCGCGACTGCCGCCGCCAGGACAAAGGCGCCCTCGTAGCTGGTCAGCGCCGCCGCCAGCCCGGCCAGCGGCGCGCCGATGCCGATGCCGGCGTCGAAGAAGGCGGTGTAGGTGCCCATCGTCGCGCCGCGGGCGCGTTCCGGGACCCGGCCGACGGCGATCAGCATCAGCGATGGGTTGAGCAGGGAGAAGGCGGCGCCCATCGCCATCCCGCCGAGCAGCGCCACCGGCAGGCTCTCGGCCAGCGCCATCGCCAGCAGGCCGGCGGCCTCGACCAGGGCGGCGCCGATCGCCACCCGCGCCGGCCCAAGCCGGTCCGGCAGGCCGCCGGCGAGGAGCCGGGCGACGACGATCATCGCCGCGAAAGCGGCGAAGACGGCGGCGCCATGGCCAATCTCGCGGGCGTCGAGCATCAGCACGATGAAGGCGGCGACGGTCGCGTAGCCGACGGCGGCAAGCCCGACCGCGAGCCCCGGCCGCACCGCCTCCGGTGCGATCAAGGGGTGCGGCTCGGCGTGGGGGTGGGGCTTGAACGGGTCGCGGATCAGGGCGACGATCGCCGTCCCGACCAGTGGCAGGGCGCCGGCGAAGATCCAGACCGCGTCGTAGCCGCTCTGGTCGAGCAGCAGCTGGCCGATCAGCGGGCCGACGCTGAGCCCGCCCCAGACGGCGAGGCCGTAGAGGCCGAGGATGCGGCCGCGGCGCGCGGCCGGGGACATGTCGACGATCCAGGCCGAGCCGGCCGTGTAGAGGGCGCCCTCGCCGACACCGACGACGAGCCTGGCGACGATCAGGCCGGCGAGCCCGAGTTCCGGCAGGAGCAGGAAGCCGCTGGCGGCGATCAGCAGGCTGCCGATCAGGACCGTGGGCTTGCGCCCCCAGCGATCGGCGAGCCGGCCGGCCACCGGCCGCAGCAGCAGCCCGGTGATCGCGTAGCAGCCGACGACGACCCCGACCGCGATGTCGCCGGCGCCGATCGGGCCGCGAACGTAGCGCGGCAGCACCGGCAGCACCGAGCCGACCGCGACCAGCCCGCAAAAGGTGACGAGGAACAGTGCCGCGAAGCTGACGCCCGCGAGCCGGTCGGATCTGGGCGCCGCGGCGCCGTCGCTCACCGAACTAGGGCGGCGAGGTTCGCGACGACGTGGTCGGGCGCAGGTTCGGCCGCTTCCGCGTCGGCCTCGCTGCTGGCGCCGCTGAGGACCAGCACCGTAGCCAGCCCGGCGCCGCGGCCGCCATCGATGTCAGAGGCGATCCGGTCGCCGACCATCGCCACGCGCTCGGGGGCGCCGATCGCCTCCAGCGCCATCTCGAACAGGTGGCGCTCGGGCTTGCCGCCGATCTCGGCCTGCCGCCCGGAGGCGGTTTCGACGGCGGCGAGGATGGCGCCGGTCCCGGGCCAGTCGCCGCCCGGCATCGGCATCGTCGGGTCGTGGCTCGTCGCGACCAGGGCGGCGCCGCCATCGAGTGCGAACTTCGCCGTCAGCAGCTCCTCGTAGTCGAAGCCGCGGTGGCCGGAGACGACGACGACCGTGGCTTCGCGCCCCGCCTCGCCTTCGAGCAGGCTCGGGCCGGCGGCCGCGACCATCTCCTTCAGCGCCGTCGCGCCCAGCACGAAAGCGCCGCCGCCTCCGGCCGCCTCACCAGCGAGCCGCGCAACGACCATGCCGGCGGTGACGACCCGCTCGGGCCCGATCTCCACCCCCATTTCCCGCAGCCGCTCCGCGTAGCGCTCGGGCGGCCGGCTTGGGTTGTTGGTGACGAAGCAGAGCTCCTTGCCCTCCGCGAGCAGCGACGCCAGCGCCTCGGCAGAGCCCGGGACCGGGTCGCGACCAATCCAGACGACGCCGTCGAGGTCGATCAGAAGTCCATCGAACTGGTCCGCCAAGGTCACCGGGAGGAGGCTATTCGCTGAGATCGATACCGTGCCGTCAGTGAGTTTGAACGGACAGGTTGTCGTCGCTACCGACCTAACCCGGCGTTACGGCGAGGGGGACGCCGCAGTCGACGCCCTGGCGGGGGTCAGCACCGGCTTCGAGCGCGATCGCTTCACCGCGATCATGGGGCCCTCGGGCTCGGGCAAGTCGACGCTGATGCACATCCTCGCCGGCCTCGACAAGCCGACCGGGGGCTCGGTCGAACTCGACGGGGTCGAGATCACCAAGCTCGACGATGGTGAGCTGACCAAGCTGCGCCGCGACAAGCTCGGCTTCGTCTTCCAGTTCTTCAACCTGCTGCCGGTCCTCACCGCCGAGGAAAACCTCGTTCTGCCGCTCTCGATCGCCGGGCGCAAGCCCGACCAGGCCTGGGTCGACCAGCTGATCGACGCGGTCGGGCTCAGCGACCGCCGCACGCACAGGCCGTCGGAGCTCTCCGGCGGTCAGCAGCAGCGGGTCGCCGTCGCCCGCGCGCTGGTCTCGAAACCGGCCGTCCTCTTTGCCGACGAGCCGACCGGCAACCTCGACTCGAAAGCCAGCGCCGACGTGATGGGGCTGCTGCGGCGCGCCGTCGACGACTTCGACCAGACGGTGATCATGGTCACCCACGATCCCGTCGCCGCCGCCCACGCCGACCGCCTGATCACGCTGCGCGACGGCCAGCTCGTCCACGACGAGTCTCCGGATTCGGCCGCCGACGTGATCGAGCTGATGAAGCAGCTTGACTAGGCTCAGCCTCAAGAGCCTCTGGGCTCGCAAGGTCCGGGCCCTGACGACGTCCTTCGCGGTCGTCCTCGGGGTTGCCTTCGTCGCCGGCAGCTTCATCTTCAGCGACACGATCCTCGCCGCCTTCGACGAAATCTTCAGCGAGTCGCTGAGCGGGACCAGCGTCGTCGTCACCGCCGAGAACCCGGTCGACCAGGAAAACAACGAAGTCCCGACGATCAGCGCCTCGCTGCTGCCGCGGATCCAGAAAACGCCGGGGGTCCGGGAAGCGGCGGGGGCGATCTTCACCCCGGGTGCCTTCTTCGACTCCGAAGGCGACAAGATCGGCCAGAAATTCTCGCCGAAGTTCATCTCCTCGACCTTGCCGGGGGAGCTCGAGGCGCTCACCTACGTCGAGGGGCACCGGCCGCGGGGCCCGTCCGAAGCGTCAATCGACAAGGCCGCGGCCGAAGGCTCCGACCTTGAGCTCGGCGAACAGATCGAGCTGATCGGGCAGGGCAGGGCGCAAAAATTCACCCTCGTCGGCTTCACCCAGCTCGGCAGCGCTTCGTTCGGCGGCGCCAGCATCGCCCAGGTGACCCTGCCGGTGGCGCAGGCGCTGACCCACAAGCGCGGACGCTTCGATCAGATCTCGGTCGCCGCCGCCGATGGCGTTCCCGCCGAGGCGCTCAAACGCCGGATCAAAGCCGAGATGCCGGCCGGGGTCCGGGTCGAGACCGGCAAGGAAAGCGCCGATCGCAGCTCCGACGAAATCCGCGACAACCTCAGCTTCCTGACGACCTTCCTGCTCGTCTTCGGCTTCATCGCCGTCTTCGTCGGCTCCTTCCTGATCTTCAACACCTTCTCGATCACCGTCGCCCAGCGGATCAGCGAGTTCGGGGTGCTGCGCACGCTCGGCGCCTCGCGGCGGCAGATCCTCAGCTCGGTCCTGATCGAAGCCGTCGCGGTCGGCCTGATCGGGGCGCTGCTCGGCATCGTCGGCGGTTTCGTCATCGCGGTCCTGCTCAACGCGCTGTTCGAAGCCTTCGGAGCCGATCTGCCGACTACCGGCCTGGTTCTCGAGTCCCGAACCGTGATCGTCTCGGTCCTGGTCGGCGTCATCGTCACCTTCCTCTCCTCGCTGGTCCCCGCCCTGCGCTCGACCCGGGTGCCGCCGATCGCGGCGATGCACGCCTTCGTCCCGACCCCGAGCCGCCGTCGGCGCGCGGTCTTCCTCGCCTTCTCGATCCTGGTCGCGCTGCTCGGCCTCGTCCTGGTCCTGGCCGGCCTGTTCGGCAGCGGCGGTGCCGGTTCACGCGCCGGCCTGATCGGCGCCGGCGCGCTCGTCACCGTGATCGCCGTCTCGCTCTTCAGCCCGCGCCTGGTCCCGGGTCTGGCGAGCGTCGCCGGCTGGCCGCTGGAGCGCCTGCGCCGCCTCCTCGGCCGCCTCGCCCGCGAGAACGCCCAGCGCAACCCCAGCCGCACCGCGATCACGGCCGCAGCGCTGATGATCGGTCTCGCCCTGGTTGCCTTCGTCACCGTCTTCGCCGCCGGCATCAAGAGCACGGTTGCCCAGGTCGTCGACGAAAACTTCGCCGGCGGCCTGATCATCCAGAACAGCGACGGCTTCTCGCCGATCCCGAACGGGGCCGCGGTGGCGGCGAGCAAAGTGCCCGGGGTGGAAACGGTGGCGACGATCCGCTCGGTTCAGGTCAAGGACGTCGAAGGCGGTGCCACGGTGCGAATCTCGGCGCCGAGCCCGGACATCGAAAAGGCGGTCAACCTGGACTGGAAGGAAGGCGGGCCCGAGGCGCTGGAGGGGCTGCGTGACGACCAGGCCGTGGTCAGCGACGATTTCGCCTCCGAACACGGCTTGCGCGTCGGCGACAGGTTGCGGATCCTGACCCAGGCCGGGGCGCGGCCGGTCTTCGAAGTCGCCGGCAGCTTCGACTCCAAGGCCGGCGTCCTTGGCAGCGTCGTCGTCACCCAGGCGGTCCTGGCACGCGACGCGCGCCAGACCCAGGACCAGATCGATTTCGTCGTCACCGAACCAAGCGCCGACCCAGCCAAGGTCCAGGCGCTGCTGACCGCCGGCACCGAAAGGCTGTTCCCGGTCGCGGAAGTCCTCAACCAGCAGGAACTGAAGGAAGATCGCGAAGACCAGGTCGGGCAGATCGTCATCCTCTTCTACGCGTTGCTGGCGCTGGCGATCCTGATCTCGGTGCTTGGCGTCGCCAACACCCTGGCGCTCTCGATCCACGAACGACGCCGCGAGCTGGGGATGCTGCGGGCGATCGGAATGTCGCGGCGCCAGGTGCGAACCCTGATCCGCTACGAGTCGGTGATCACGGCGCTGATCGGGGCGATCCTCGGGATCGTGCTGGGGATCGTCTTTGCGACCCTGATCGCGCAGCCGCTGAAGGACGAAGGCTTCACCCTTTCCTACCCGATCGGCTCTCTGATCCTGATCCTCGTCATCGCCGCGATCGTTGGAGTCATCGCCGCGATCTACCCGGCCCGCAGGGCGTCTCGCCTGAACGTCCTCGAGTCGCTCCAGTACGAGTAGCGGCGTACGCTGGGGCGGTATGTCCCGGCCCGCGAACCCGCTCGACCTCACCGGCAAGCCGCCCTCGGCCTGGCTCGGCCTGCTCGCCTCGGTCGCCGTGGTCGCGGTCGCGACGGGGATCGTCTACCCGCTGAAGGAAGTGGCGCCGGCGGTCTCGCTCGGTGTCGTCTACATCCCCGGGGTGCTGCTGATTGCGGCGATCTGGGGCTGGCGACTGGGCGTGCTGACGGCGGTCCTCAGTGCCCTCGCCTTCAACTTCTTCCACCTGCCGCCGTTGGGCCGGCTCGATGTCCGCGCCGACCACGACCTCGTCGCGCTCGTCGTCTTCGTCATCGTTGCCATCGCTGGCGCCACCCTCGCCGAGCTCGCCCGCGCCCGCGCGGTCGAGTCAGAACGCCGGCGCGAGGAGGCCGACCGGGCGCTGGCCGAGCTGGCGGCGCTCGAGGCCGAGCGCGAACGGATGCAGGCCGAGATCATCGAGGCCGAGGCATTGCGCCGCAGCGACGAGCTCAAGACCTCGCTGCTGCGCTCGGTCTCCCACGATCTGCGGACGCCGCTGACCTCGATCATCGCCGCCGGCGCCGCCCTCGACTCGCCGAGCGCGACCCCGGCCGAGCGCCACGAGCTGAGCGAGGCCGTCGTCGAAGAAGGGCACCGGCTCTCGCGCCTGGTCGAGAACCTGCTCGACGTCTCGCGGCTGGAAAGCGGCAAAGCCGAGCCGCACCGTGAGCCGATCGACCTCGCCGGGCTGCTGGAGTCGGCGCGCAGCTCGATCGGCCCCGGCGGCGAGGCCGTGCGGCTGGCCCTTGACGAGGACCTGCCGGCGCTGAGCGCCGACCCGACCCAGCTCGAGCGCGCCTTCGCCAACCTGCTCGACAACGCCGTCGTCCACGGCGAGGGCCAGCCGGTCCTGGTCCGCTCGCGGCTGGTCGGGCCGCGGTTGGTGGTGCGGATCGTCGACCGTGGCCCCGGCATTCCCGAGAACGATCGCGAACGAATCTTCGAGCCCTTCTTCCGCTCCGGGGACGGCCGCGGCAACGGATCCGGGCTCGGTCTCGCGATCGCCCGCGGCTTCATCGAGGCCAACGGCGGCGAGGTCGAGGTCGAGTCGCTGCCGGGCCAGGGGTCGAGCTTCGTCGTCAGCTTCGGGGCTCCGGCTGCCGAGCCCGCCGAGGTGGCGTCCTGAGCGCGGCGCCGCGGATCCTCGTCTGCGACGACGAGCCGCAGATCCTGCGGGCGCTGAAGGTGATCCTGCGCGACGCCGGCTTCGAGGCGGTGCCGGCGCAAACCGGGGAGGAGGCGCTCGATCTCGCCGCCGTCAAACCCCCCGAGGCGGCGATCCTCGATCTGATGCTGCCGGACATCGACGGGGTCGAGGTGACGCGGCGGCTGCGCGAGTGGACCAGGATGCCGATCCTCGTCCTCTCCGCGGTCGGCGAGGAGGACCGCAAGGTCGAGGCCCTGGCGGCCGGCGCCGACGACTACGTGACGAAGCCGTTTGGCCCGCGCGAGCTCGTCGCCCGGCTCGAAGCGGTCCTGCGCCGGGCCCAGCCCGAGGGCGCCGAGCCGGTGATCGCCGCCGACGGGCTTGAGATCGACCTCGCCGCCCGCAGCGTCAAACGCGACAGCGAGACCGTCCACCTGACGCCGACCGAGTTCGGCCTCTTACGGCTGCTGGCGACGAACCGCGGCAAGCTGATGACCCACCGGGCGCTGCTGGTCGAGGTCTGGGGCGTCGAGTACGAAGACGACCTCCAGGTCCTCCGCGCCCACGTCGCCAACCTGCGCCGCAAGATCGAGCCGGCAGACGGCCCCAAGTACGTCCTCACCGACCCCGGCGTCGGCTACCGCTTCGCCGCCTGACGCCGGCGCGGTTGAGGTTTGGGGTCCTATTGACCCCAAACCTCAACCGCGCCTTCACGAAATCTGTATACGGGGGCGGCGGAAGTTCATGCTGCCTTGACGGGGCGGGGCGCATGATCGATTTGTGCTCGTACCCGCAGACATCTTTCCCGGTGGCGGCGGTCCCGTCGCGGACCTCTTCTCGATCGTCCTCGCAGTAGCCCTCCTCGCCCTCCTCTACTGGGCGATCGATCTGATCGACCGGATATGAGCGCCCTCATCGCGATCCCGTTCGCGGCGCTCTCCGGAGCTGACGTGTTCGGCCTCGTCGCGGCGGCGCTCGTCTGTGTGTACCTGATCTACGCGCTGCTGCGCGGGGAGAACCTCTGATGGTTCAGGGCTATCTGCAGTTCGCGATCTTCATCGTCGTCCTCGTCGCCCTGGTCAAACCGGTGGGGATCTACCTGGCGCGCGTCTTCAACAACGAACGCGTCTTCCTGACCCCGGTCCTCGGGCCAATCGAGCGCGGTGCCTACAGGGTGCTGCGTGTGCGGCCCGAGGCGGAGGGACAGGACTGGAAGGCGTACGCCCGCAGCCTGATCGTCTTCTCCCTGCTCTTCTGGCTCCTGCTCTACCTGATCCTCCGCACCCAAGGGATCCAGCCGTTCAACCCCGAGGGCTTCCACTCGGGGCCCTGGGACCTCAGCTTCAACACCACCTCGTCGTTCATCACCAACACCAACTGGCAGTACTACGGCGGTGAAACGACGCTCACCTACTTCGCCCAGATGGCCGGCCTCGCGGTCCAGAACTTTGTCTCGGCGGCAGTCGGAATCTCCGTCGTCGTCGCCCTGATCCGGGGCATCGTCGCCCGCTCCGGAAAATCGCTCGGCAACTTCTGGCAGGACGTCACCCGGATCCTGCTCTACATCCTGGTGCCGATCTCCGTCGTCGGCGCCCTCTTCCTCGTTTCCCAGGGCGTGATCCAGAACCTCTCCGACTCGACCGTGATCCACACCCTCTCGGGTGGCCAGCAGATCCTCGCCCAGGGGCCGGTTGCCTCGCAGGAGGTGATCAAGGAGCTCGGCAACAACGGTGGCGGTTTCTTCAACGTCAACTCCGCCTTCCCGTTCGAGAACCCCAGCGGCCTCACCAACTTCTTCGAGATGCTGTTGATGCTGATCATCCCCGCCAGCCTCACCTACGCCTACGGGCGCATGGTCGGCAGTCAGCGCCAGGGCTGGGCGATCTTCAGCGCGATGTTCGTGCTCTTCGTCGTCAGCGTCGTCATCGTCTACATCGCCGAGCAGCACGGCAGTCCCGCCCAGCACGCCGCCGGCCTCCACACCCACGCCTTCGACGGCTCCACCGGCGGCAACATGGAGGGCAAGGAGCAACGCTTCGGGATCGCCAACTCCTCGTTGTGGACCGCGATCACGACGGTTACCTCGACCGGCGCCGTCAACGCCGCCTTCGAGTCGCTGACCGGGATCGGCGGCGCCGTCCCGTTCATCGACCTCGGCTACAGCGAGGTCGTCTTCGGCGGCGTCGGCGCAGGCCTGTACTCGATGCTGCTCTACGTCATCCTCGCCGTCTTCATCGGCGGCCTGATGGTCGGCCGCACCCCGGAGTACCTCGGCAAGAAGATCCAGGCGCGTGAGATCAAGCTGGTCTCGCTCGGTGTTCTGTTCACGCCCTTGGCGGTTCTGCTCTCGGCGGGGCTCGCCTCCGCTACGGACCTCGGCAAACGGTCCCTGTACGCCGGCCTCAACCCCTCGGGTCTGTCGGAGACCCTCTACGCCTACCTCTCGCAGGCCAACAACAACGGCTCCGCCTTCGCCGGCTACACCGGCTTCATCCAGCCCAACGCTCCCGGCAACGTCGAAGCGTACGGCCTCAGCTTCGCCAACCTGCTCGGCGGCGCGGTGATGGTGATGGCGCGCTTCGCGCCGATCATCTTCGTCCTCGCCGTCGCCGGCGCCCTCGCCGGCAAGAAGGTCTCCCCGGCCGGCCTCGGCACGATGCGGACCGACAACCCGACCTTCGTCTTCCTCCTGATCGGCGTCGTGATCTTGGTCGGCGCGCTCACCTTCTTCCCCTCGATCCTCCTCGGCCCGGTCTCCAACGGCCTCAGCGGAAGGATGTTCCCGTGAGCGGGCTGCGCAAGGACGTGCTCACCGGCGTGATCGCGATCGTGGTGATGACCATCGCCCTCGGGCTCGTCTACCCGCTTGCGATCACCGGCATCTCCCAGGTCGTCTTCCCCGGCAGCGCCAACGGCTCCAAAGTTTCCGACAACGGCCACGTCGTCGGCTCGGAACTGATCGGCCAGGAATTCAAGGGCAAGGCCTTCTTCCACTCGCGGCCCTCGGCGACCGAATACTCCGGCAACGTCACCTTCTTCGGCAACGGCGGCCCCAACAGCGCCGAAGTCCGCGACGAAATTCGGGAAGAGCTCGCCGCCTACCTGAAGTTGAACAAACCGTACGACCGCTCGCTGACCCGCGAAGACGTTCCCGTCGACGCAGTGACCCAGTCCGCCTCCGGCGCCGACCCCCACATCTCCGAAGCCAACGCGCTGATCCAGGCCCACCGGATCGCCGCCGTCCGCAAGCTGGCGCTGGAGCAGGTCGAAGAACTGATCTCCGACAACACCGACGGCCGCTTCCTCGGCGTCCTCGGCGAGCCCGGGGTCAACGTCCTCCAACTCAACATCGCCCTCGAAGAACAGGCACCGCTGAAATGACCGACGACACCACCACTCACAGCTCATCCGACCGCCAGCCGCGCTCACTGTTCGACCCCGAGATCCTCGGCCCGGCCCTGCTCGAGTCCGTGCGCAAGCTCGACCCGCGCGTCCAGGTCCGCAACCCGGTGATGTTCGTGGTCGAGATCGGCGCGGTGATCACCACGGTCGCCTGGCTGATCCAGGTCTTCGGCGGCAGCCCGCTCGGCGGCGGCCACGAGCCGGCCTGGTTCACCTTCTCGATCACCGTCTGGCTCTGGCTGACGGTCGTCTTCGCCAACCTCGCCGAGGCGATGGCCGAGGGGCGCGGGCGCGCCCAGGCTGCCAGCTTGCGGGCGATGCGAAGCGACACGACCGCGAGGCTGCGCGACGGCGGCGAGAAGTCGGCGGCCGATCTGGTCCGTGGCGACGTCGTGATCGTCGAGGCGGGGGAGACGATCCCCGGCGACGGCACCGTGATCGAGGGCATCGCCTCGGTCGACGAGTCGGCGATCACCGGCGAGTCGGCGCCGGTGATCCGTGAGGCCGGCGGCGACCGTTCGGCTGTCACCGGCGGCACCAAGGTCCTCTCCGACCGGATCGTCGTCGAGATCACCCAGGAGCCGGGCGGTTCGTTCCTCGACCGCATGATCGCCCTGGTCGAGGGCGCCTCGCGGCGCAAGACCCCGAACGAGATCGCGCTCGGGATCCTGCTCGCCGCCCTCACCCTTATCTTCATCGTCGTCGTCGTCAGCCTGCGCCCGTTCGCGCTGTTCGCCGGTACGGAACTTTCCGAGACGACGCTGATCGCGCTGCTGGTGGCGCTGATCCCGACCACGATCGGGGCGCTGCTCTCGGCGATCGGGATCGCCGGCATGGACCGCCTCGTCCGCCGCAACGTCCTCGCTCTCTCCGGCCGCGCGGTCGAGGCCTCGGGCGATTGCGACGTGCTGCTGCTCGACAAGACCGGCACGATCACGCTCGGCAACCGCGAGGCGACTGAGTTCATCGCGATGCCGGGCGTCAGCCAGGAGGAGCTGGCCGAGGCGGCGCAGATGTCCTCGCTCGCCGACGAGACGCCGGAGGGCCGCTCGATCGTCGTCCTCGCCAAGGACTTCGGCATCCGCGAGCACGACTTCGCCGGGCACGAGCCGACCTTCGTCCCGTTCACCGCCGAAACCCGGATGAGCGGCGTCGACTTCAACGGCACCCGCCTGCGCAAGGGCGCCGGCGATGCGATCGAGTCCTGGGTCGCGGAGGAGGGGGGAAGGGCGCCGGCCGAGCTGCGCGGCGAGCTCGACCGCATCGGCCGCGAGGGCGGCACGCCGCTGGCGGTCGCCCGCAACGAGCGCGTGCTCGGCGTCGTCTACCTCAAGGAT
>Ga0307476_10002145_pt1 | contig 11801 bp, 12 predicted proteins | sample atmos_gasesECM2C_2_FD_203314 | JGI IMG/M metagenome (GOLD analysis project Ga0307476, IMG submission 203314) | Hardwood forest soil microbial communities from Morgan-Monroe State Forest, Indiana, United States - atmos_gasesECM2C_05 | ecosystem: Environmental > Terrestrial > Soil > Temperate... | reverse complement strand
CAACAAGACGTTCGGCTAGAGCATTTCAAGCGAAGTGGAAACCGGGTGGCGTGGAGAAGACGCGTCAAAACAAGAGAGTAGAGCCCGGTTTTGATTCAACCGAAACCGGCTCTGGAGTGCTTTTGCGGCTCCGAAGACTGTAACAATTTCGTCGCATCGCAACCCTAAACAAGGACTTCGGCGGAAGAGCCGTCAATCCAACTCGTGGGGAGATTTGAATGCGCGCTGCGCCGGTGTTGCTGTCTGCTGGATTGTTTCTGTGGTCCGCCGGCACGGCGTTTGCGCAGAACAACACCCCCCACAACATCATCCTGTTCGTGCCCGACGGGTTGCGCGGGCGGACCGTGAAGCCCGAGACGGCACCGGCAATGGCCGCCATTCGCGACAACGGGGTCAATTTCACCAATTCCCACTCCCTGTTTCCAACCTTCACTACCGCCAACGCTTCAGCGCTGGCCACCGGTCACCACCTCGGGGATACCGGAGATTTCTCCAACACAATTTATACAGGCTATCCCGTGGGTCCTGCGGAGGGTTCAGTCACCCCGTTCCTCGAAGTCAACCCGATCATCCTCGATGTGGATGAGCATTTTGGCGGCGACTACCTGAACGAGGAAACGATTCTGAAGATGGCGCGCGCCAGGGGTTTCAGCACGGCCGCGCTCGGCAAGCTCGGACCTACGCTGATCTTCGATCACACCGACAAGATCGGCACGGAAGGTTTGCATTCCATCGTGATCGACGACGCCACTGGCGGCAAGAACGGGGTTCCGCTTTCGGAGGAAATGAAAACCGCGCTCGCAAAGGCCGGTCTTCCACTCGCAACGCCTCCGCGCGGCGAAAACAGCAAGGCGGGCGACGCCAGGACTGCGGGCACCCTGGTGGCGAATACGGCCCAGCAGGTCTACTTCGTGGACGTCGCCACCAAGGTCGTGCTGCCAATGTTCAAGGCGCGCAACAAGCCGTTCGTGATGGTGTTCTGGTCACGCGATCCCGATGGCAGCCAGCATAATCAAGGCGACAGCCTCAACGCCGTGACGCCCGGAATCAACGGCCCCACTTCATTCGCCGGCATCAGAAATGCCGACAACAACCTCGCTCAATTGCGCAGCGCGCTCGACGAACTCGGGCTTGCCGCCGACACCAACATCATCATCGCTTCCGACCATGGCTTCTCGACGATCTCGAAGGAGAGCAAGACAAGTCCGGCGACAAAAATTGCCTATGACGACACGCCGGAGGGTTTCCTGCCCCTTGGTTTTGTTGCCCTCGATCTCGCCAGGGCGCTCGACCTGCCACTGTTCGATCCGAACGACAAAAACATTCCAGTCGCCGCCAACGCCCACCCCAAGGCCGGCAACGGCCTCCTGGGACCGAATCCGGAAAAACCGGATCTGGTGGTTGCCACCAATGGCGGATCGGATCTGATCTATTTGCCGAAGGGCGGCAGGAAGCTTGCAGAGCGCACCATCAAGGCGTTGCTGGAACAGGACTACGTCAGCGGATTGTTTGTCGACGACCGACTGGGTCGCTTTGCCGGCACGTTGCCGCTGTCGGAGATCGGACTAAAGGGCAAGGCGGTGACGCCTACTCCCTCAATTGTGGTCAATTTCCGCTCCTACGTGGCGGGATGCGACGAGCCGACCAACTGCTCTGTCGAGGTCGCCGACACCGTGCTGCGTCAGGGCCAGGGCATGCACGGCAGCTTCGGCCGCGGCGATACGCTCAATTTCATGGCGGCGATCGGGCCCGACTTCAAATCCGGCTATATCGATCCATTGCCGGTCGGCAATGCAGATGTCGGCATGACCATCGCTCAACTCATGGGGTTACACCCGGCCAATGCAGGCGGTCTGACAGGGCGGGTGATGTCGGAGGCATTGCCGAATGGAATAATCCCCAAAGCAGCAAGCAGCACCATCGTGTCGCAACCGGCCGCCAACGGCCTGAGGACCGTAGCGAAATTCCAGCGCGTCTTGTCCCAGCGCTATTTCGATGCCGCGGGTTTTCCCGGCCGCACGGTTGGGCTCGATGCGGATGCCGGCAAGCAAAAAACGGCGGGGCGATAACCGCCAAACCTGTCAGCCTTGGCCTAATTCACATCCCGATGTCGAAAACGTTCGGCAATTGCGCAAAGGCGCCGACGATGGTTGCGACCAGCGCCATCAAGGTGCGATTACGGCGGCGGTTGCCCCGCATTTGGCTCGCGATCCACTCCAGCACCTCGCCGTCGACATTGGCGTTCCGCACCGGCGCCCAGCTCTCGATCGCCGTTTCCGGCGACAGGGCTACGGTGCGGAGTGGCACCGGCAGGCCGGATGCGGAGGCCGCGTGATGCACGACCGCCTTGGCGAGCAAGTCGTCGAAACGGCCATCGTCGCTGCGCTCGGCGGCCGCCTCGTTGATCTCGAACAGCGCTTCGGCTTCCGCCCGGCTGACGGGCTGGTCGTCGACGGCGGTTGCCGTAAGAATGCGGGCGCACCAGGCGGCGTCATCGGCGTCAAGCGCGCGGGAGAAATGAACGCGGCCCTTCGTGGTGGGTCCTTCACCGGTGATCACCCCATCGCGCACGATATTCAGCGCGAGTGCCGCGGTGTCACGGCAGGAGATTTTTGACGGTTCGATCTCAGATTGTTCGAGCGCGCTCGATTCAAGAGGGGAAGCCAACGGGGCAGTCATCGGAAGTTACTCTTCTGGTTTCTTGTTCTGGGCCAGCATTTGCGTGCAGGCGTAAACGAGCGGTTAATGATTCGGAACTTGCCTTGCGAGAGTTTTCGGGGGTGGCCGATTTGTCGCTATGGACTCGCTTGCAGGTTTCGAAGGGCCGGAAAATGGTCCGGCTTATTGAGATGCACAAGCGGCAAGATCGAGGCAGGTTCGAGTTCCTGCAAGGCTGTGGCTCTTTCGTCGCATAGGCAGAATACGAAAGAACATACTAGGATGCAGCCGCTTGATAGAACAATCTTCCTTTTTATCCGTGGCCGTTCAACTGCGGTAGTTGCCCTCCTATACTTCAACAAACGAATTCATCCACAACTTGAACGATGCGAGGCGATCTCATGGCACTCCCGATAGGCGCTGTGGCCCCCGATTTCGAGGCCGAAACCACCGAAGGTAAAATCAAATTCCATGACTGGATCGGCAACAGTTGGGCGCTGTTGTTCTCCCATCCAAAGGATTTCACGCCGGTTTGCACTACCGAGCTTGGCGCGCTCGCCAAGCTGAAGCCGGAGTTCGACAAGCGCGGCGTCAAGCTGATCGGGCTGAGCGTCGACCCCGTCGAAAATCACACCAGGTGGTCGGAGGATATCCGCGAGACGCAAGGCGCGGCGCCGAACTACCCGATGATCGGCGATACCGATTTCAACGTCTCGAAGCTGTATGACATGCTGCCGGCTTCGACCTCCGGTGACGTTTCCAAGCGAACCGCTGCCGACAACCAGACCGTTCGCAACGTCTTCGTCATCGGACCGGACAAGAAAATAAAACTGGTGCTGGTCTACCCCATGACCACGGGACGCAACTTCCAGGAGATCCTGCGAGCGATCGATTCGCTGCAGATGACCGCGAAGCATCGCGTAGCCACGCCCGCCGACTGGAAACAAGGCGAGGACGTGATCATCGCCGGCTCGGTCTCCGACGACGAGGCCAAGACCATCTATCCCGCGGGCTGGAAGGCACCGAAGCCCTATATTCGGATCGTTCCCCAGCCGAAGTAACGGCGGTTATCGTCAAGTGGACGATCGAATGCCCGGCATAATGCCGGGCGTTCGCGCTCTTCCTGGATCAAACCCGAGGTGCGATCCGGTTTGCGACCAGTAGCCCCACGGTCGACGATAGCGCGGTGACGAGAGCCCCCCAGGACACATCGAGCAAGACCACCGGCCAGGTCCAGTGCCTGAGCAGGGACAGCGAGGTGAGTTCGAAAGTCGCGTAGCAGAACAACCCAAATAACGCGCCATAAAGCAGGGTTGACCGCCAGGAGGCCCCCGCCGGGGCGCTCACGAAAACCAGAATTCCCGCGACGTAGAGAAGATAAAACAGGATCGCCGGCACGAGCCTGACCTCGCCCAGCATGTCACCGACTTGCGAGGTGAAGAAGGCCTTGGCAACCGTGCCCAGGAACAGGAAATCGCCGGGAACGAGCACGATCAAAGTCGCGAGATAAAGAAAAACGTACCGCTTCAAGAGCTTCTCCTGCACTTTTCGCGCGTGGGCTATCTTGTAGTACGGATCGGCCCGGGCGGAGTGCAAATGCCGACCGAGTGGATCCCACGCGCCGTTGATGAGTTTATCGCCTGATGGCCAGTCAATCCGCCCCGCCCTGCATTGTCTGGTTTCGCAACGACCTGCGTATCTCCGACCATCCCGCCTTGCGCGCTGCCGCGAGCTCAGGCCAGCCGGTGATATGTCTCTACGTATTGGATGAGCTCGCGGCGGCTCGCCCCCCTGGCGGGGCGTCGCGCTGGTGGCTTGCGCAATCGCTGAGGGCCTTGCAGAAGAGCCTCAAGGCGGTTGGCACCGCGCTTGTGCTTCGCAAGGGACCCGCCGCAAGGGTCATCGTTGAGACAGCGCGTGAGGCCGGCGCGGACATAGTGTTCTGGAACGAGATTGCACAGGCACCGCTCCAGGCGCAATCCAGCGCGGTCGTGGCGGCGCTCAAGGAAATCGGCGTTAAATCGCAACATTACGGCGGCGATCTGTTGGCCTCTCCCGTCGACATCCGCACCAGGGACGGTCGGGGTTTGCGGGTTTTCACGCCGTTCTGGCGCAGGGTGCGCGCTTTGGGCGACCCGCCAGAACCCCTGCCTGTGCCTGGAAGACTGCGCCCCGGACCGAACCTTTCAGGCGATACGGTTGAAAGCTGGCATCTCGAGCCGACAAAACCAGACTGGGCAGGCGGCCTGCGCGATACCTGGACGCCGGGCGAACTGGCGGGACAAGGGCGGCTGAGAAGCTTTCTCGAAACCGGTGTGGCCGGCTATGCCGCCGGGCGTGACCGGCCCGACCAGAATCACACCTCCAGGCTGTCGCCGTACCTTCGGTTCGGAGAGATCAGTCCGCGTCAAGTCTGGCACGCCGCCCGATTTGCCGCGGCCGAGCGGCCATCCCTGTCAGACGACATCGAGAAGTTTCTCAGCGAATTGGGCTGGCGCGAATTCTGCCACCACCTTCTCTTTGACGTGCCGGACCTTGCAAAGCGCAATCTGCAGCCCTCCTTCGATGCCTTCCCGTGGAGGCGGGACGAGGCGGCCCTCGCCGCCTGGAAGCGCGGCCAAACCGGTTATCCCATCGTCGATGCGGGGATGCGTGAGCTCTGGCACTGCGGCGTCATGCACAACCGGGTGCGGATGGTGGTGGCGTCGTTCCTGGTCAAGCATCTCCTGATCGATTGGCGCGAGGGCGAAAAGTGGTTCTGGGACACGCTGGTCGATGCCGATCCGGCTAGTAATCCTGCCAATTGGCAGTGGGTTGCCGGCTCCGGCGCCGATGCCGCCCCCTATTTCCGTGTCTTCAATCCAATCCTGCAGGGGGAAAAGTTCGATCCGGACGGCGCTTATGTCAGGCGCTGGGTAAGGGAACTCGCGCAATTGCCGGCCAAACTGATCCACCGGCCGTGGAGCGCCTCACCGATCGAGCTCAAGAGCGCAGGCATCGATCTCGGCGGGACCTATCCCGAACCGATTGTCGATCACGGCTTGGGCCGCGAGCGCGCGCTGAAGGCCTACGCAAAGGTCCGCGCGTGATCAAACAGCGCCGTCGCTTTGACAGCACGAAGAATCCCGCTATCGTTGTAGCGTCGATAAACCCTGGGGGAATGACATGGACGACGAAAAACCCATCAGCGAACCGATGCCTGAGGCGATGAGCCCGCCGGCCGAGCCGCCCAAAATGGCTGCCAAGCCTGCGGTCAGAAAGGCAAAGAAGAAAAAGGCCGCCAAGAAAGCAGCATCGAAGAAGAAAGCAGCCAAGAAATCCAAGAAGGCAGCGAAAAAATCTTCCGCCAAAAAAGCGAGCAAGAAGGGTGGCAAAAAAGCTGCCAGGAAGAAAAAGAAGGCGAAAAAGTCAAGGCGCTGAAACAACGCGGAAAGCGCGCTCGCGCGTTCCGTCTGAAGATATCGCGCCTGGTTAGGTGACGCCCAAAATCCCCGGAATTAAAGCCGGGGATTTTTGCTTTCGCTTCGATCAGATTGCTGCTCGCCGGTTGACCAGAAACACCGCGGCGGCGCAGGCGATCATGCCAATGATCGCAACCGCGTCGAGCCGCTCGCCGAACAGAACATAGGCCATCAGGGCCGTCACGGCTGGCACCAGATAAAACAGGCTCGCCACTGAAGTTGCGGCCGAACGGCGGATCAGCCAGTACAGCAGTCCAATCGACCCGATCGAAAGCATGACCGCAAGCCAGGCTACCGAGAGCACAAACTCCCGGGTCCAATGCACCTCCCGCTCCTCGAACAGACCCGCGCCGATGGCGAAGAAAATCATCACCGCAATGTATTGGACCAGGTTTCCGGCCCGCCAGTCGATCTTGTTGCAATAACGCCGCTGGTAGAGCGTACCCAGGGTGATGCTGACCAGCGACACGCCGGAGGCCAGCCAACCCCAGCCCGCCTCTCCGCTCATGGGTCGATCGTGCAGGATCAGCACCACGCCGGCGAGCCCGAGCACAAGCCCAGTCCATTGGACGGCGGCGACGCGCTCGCCAAGCCAGCGATTGGCCAGGGTCGAGGTCAAGATCGGCTGCAGGCCCGGAATCAGCGCCGAGAGGCCGGCCGGAATCGTGTGGGCGATCGCAACCGCAGTTCCGCCAAGATAAAATCCGTGAACGAGAATTCCCGCGACCACACTGTGAAAAATACCGGCACGATCCGGCCATGGCGGCTTTGCCACCGCGACAATGATCGTCATCATCGCCACCACGACCGCCATCCGAATTGTCAGATAGGACAGCGGCTCGGCGCTATCGAGCACGTATTTCGTGGCGATGAAGCCGGTACTCCAGAGCACGACAAAAATCGCCGGCGCCGCGCGCGCGGCCAATTTTTCCAGGTCCTTGCTCATTTGCGGCCTTGATTGCCTGAACATATTCTGTCCGGCAATCGTGAAACGCTTGGGTCGCTCGCCCGCTATCGCATAGCGGACCGGCAAGTGGAACCGCCCGCAGCAGCCTCTCGAATGGACCTTGCATGAAGCTGAGTTTCGTCACCGTCGATGTTTTCACCGGTACGCAGTTTGCCGGCAATCCGCTTGGCGTGGTCCTCAACGCCGAGGGCCTATCTGGCGGGCAGATGCAGGCGATTACCGCCGAATTCAACCTGGCGGAAACAACCTTCATTCTTCCGCCCAAGGATCCGGCGAATACCGCCGAGGTGAGAATCTTCACGCCGCGCTCCGAAATGCCGTTTGCGGGCCATCCCAATGTCGGCACCGCCTTCGCGCTTGCCCGCATTGGGACAAGCTACGGCCGCGCCATCGGCCGCGACGGCGTCATCTTCGAGGAAAAGGCCGGCCTGGTCCCGATCACGTTCCTGAAGGATGGCACGATGGTTACGGGCGCACGGCTTGCATCTCCGCAGTCGCTGACATTGGGTGCGGAGATTCCAGCCGACCTGATCGCCTCGGCCTGTTCGTTGTCGGTGGACGACATCGAAAGTCGAAATCACCCTCCCCTGATTGCCTCCTGCGGCGTACCCTTCATACTGGCCGAACTGAAAGACCGCGAAAGGCTGGCCGCAGCCGCAGCGCGTTCTGACGTCTTCATGCGTGATATCTCGACGCTCCCCGTAACCAGTCTTTTCGTCTACACGCGCGTTGCTGAAAGCGGGCTCGATATCCGCGCTCGCATGTTCGCTCCCCACCACGGAATTCCCGAAGACCCGGCAACCGGGAGCGCCAATGTCGCCCTGATCGGACTTCTGGCACATTTGCGGCGAGAGCCGAACTTGAGGATTTCAAAAGCGATCGCGCAAGGTGTTGAAATGGGACGACCGAGCCTTCTGCTGGCCGAAGCAGAAAAGGTGCAGGGCATCGTAACCGCGACCTATATCGGGGGCCGCTGCGTACCTGTCATGTCGGGAACGCTCGAACTTTTCTAGAGCATGATCCGGAAAAGTGGAAACCGGTTTTCCCTCGCGACAAACGCGAAACGCGTTTGCGCGGAGATCATTCTCAAACAAAGGGATGAGATCATGATGCGATTCCACTTAATTGCATCATGATCTGAAGCGGTCACCACTCTTCCGGACAGGGATCGACGATCTTCCAGAGTTCTTCGCCGTTCTTGATTTTCTTCATTTCGTTGGTGAGCCCGCCGTTGCGGCGGATCCAATTTCTCACCGTTTCAGGGTAATAGGACATCAGGTCCGAAGTCCCATCGGTACTGTTGACCTTGATGCCGAAGGTAAACGCCTTGTCGTAATAGGCCTGGTGGAAGCCCAGGCTCGCCCGCGGCGTCACGCAGATCTTGTTCATCGGCACGATGCCGAACACGAGCGTACAAGCGGAATTGCAGATACCGTCGATGATGACCCGCTCGCGCCGATCGCGGATGCGCGCGTATTTTGACTTGTATTCCTCGACATAGCCGCCGTGGTCACGCGTGATGTGCAGGTCCGCGCGAGCCGGGCTCGCGGCCACAAACCAGACCAACAGCAGGGCAAGAGGCGTGATGCGCATGAGCGGTCGGCAGTCGAACCCCTGGAACGTGCAGTGCTTAAGGGGATCTCAAGGCGCAACTCTGGCCAGACTGTGTTTGAATTTCGTTAAGCGTAAGGGAGGACCAAAATCCGCCCTCCGGGGCGGTTTATCCGCAATTTTCGGGTGATTTCCCTCTGGATGGGAGCCTCAATTCGCCTAAGATGCGCCTGTTTTCCCCTGGAGGCGCCCAATGACAAGACTGAAGCTCTTCTCCGCCGTAGCCGCTCTGGCTGCCCTGATGGCGATCCCGGGCCAGGCGCAAGCGCGCCGATACCACCACGGCTACGGCTACGGGCTGCCCTACCCGATCAGCTACAGTCACAATTACGGGCCTGGCTTCGCGGCCGGCACCTTCGCCTTTTACGACGGCCCGTCGACGAATTTTTGCATGCAGGGTTCGGCAGCCTATCGCGCGCAGGGCGGCCGATACCCCTGCTTCTGAGCGACACCGACCGAGCGCCGGCACGCTCTCCGCGCCTGCTGGCCCCGCCAGGTCAAATCCGGTAATCGACCTGGACAGCAACTTCCGCAACCTTGATAGCTCCCATTGTGTAGTCCTGGGATCAGCCAGCCTGCTTCTCGACTGAAGTTTTCAATCCTGAAACGGGCTCCCTGGCAGCCAGCAGATCAGATTTGATCGCATTCTCCAGGTACTCCGCGATCATTTTCACTTAGGTCTTCCTGACCGTCCTGATCAACGAGATGGGCGAGCACCATATCGTCGGATGACTTCATCATATTTGCCATCGGGCCGAAGACCGTCGTCTCGTTGGGGGACGCGAGCCGCACGAAACCGATCATTCTGTGCGGAGTTTGGCGCACGTAAAAACCTGGCGGCCCACCTTTTTTCGAACCTCCTTTGAAGGTCCAGAGGGATATTGCGCATCACCTGAACTCCGAGGTCGCGCCCGCCGTGGTATCCGACATTGCCAATGGATCTGCGCCGTCGCAATGAATGCATCTGAATCTTCTACCGATCTTCGTGACCAAGAAATGCATTGGTTTGCCGCAATTGAGGCAGTTCGGCGGAGGGGGATTTTTTGGCATAGGAACTCCCTTGATTTCAGGCGGGAGCACAACACTCTCTGTCACCGATAGATGCCGAAGGCTGAGCGGCGATAATTCACCGTGCGCCTTCTAACCTCAGATAGCGAGTCAATTCCGCTGGACGTATTGGCGCACGGGCCAAGGCGTTGGGCGCCGACAGGCAAGTGCCGGAGCGGCTTGCGGCCTGTAAACACGCACCCTTCCTAGACTCGGCTTCGGCGAAAAAGACGCAGTCGCTCAATTCGACCACACAGCTTGCAACGATATTGGATAACATCATTGCCCTGATCATCCGGATCGCTCTTCTCGAGTTTCATTGTTTGGTTACAGACGATACAATTCATGAGATCAAGGAGTGGGCTCCTGTCGTCGTTCATCGACACGGAAATCTCCTTCGCCGGGCTGAATGGAGCCGACCCCAAAGGGTATGTCCCGGCTGGCGGCGCTTTCGTTCAATCGGCTTGATCAGCAATCCGCCGGACGCTGCTGCTGCGCTAGGCCCACGGCGGCTCTTCGCTGGTTTCCGGTGCCACTGGGTGGCTCGTTACCCGCGCCAGATTCAAGCCGGTTAGCAATACGGTCCTTACAGAAGCAGGATCGAATCCAAGCTCCTTGATGTTAGGAGGGAAGGCTTCGGGCTGAGCGCCCTTCAACCGGATCGCCACATGTAGTTGCTGGCAGAGGTGCTCGACGATGCGATCGACCTGGTCGTCAGTCATAGCACCCTCCCGCTTACCCGGCGCTTACCCAAGGTAACTTTATCCTCAAGACCATCATTTAAGTCATTAATTTTACTGGCGCGCTCGGAGAGATTCGAACTCCCGACCCTCGGATTCGAAGTCCGATGCTCTATCCAGCTGAGCTACGAGCGCCTGGCCCACTCGATTAGCAGACTTGAGCCAGCCCGACCAGCAGCAGCGGCCTCGCCTTGCGCAGACGAGGTTCCCCTTAGGCGCGATTGTCCGATATCGGACCGCAACAGCGGGCTGGTTTTTTGTTTGAGCCCGATCAGGTCGGGAAACTGGTACCAACTTTTCCCGATCACGCCCTAGAAATCCAGCGTTACGCTGACCCGCGCGCGCGAAACGCAGGGCAGCATCCGATCCTGCCGTTTGGCCAGCGGCAGGACATGGTCGCGGTGGATGACGATTCCGTCCCGGTAGCCGCATTCGCAGGAGCCGCAGACACCCAATTCGCACGACGACGGCACGATGAATCCGCTGTCGCGAAGCACGTCGAGCAGCGACCTGTTGGCAGGCACCAACAGCCTCTGACCGGTCGAAGCGACCACGGCCTCGAACGGTTCGGCTTTGAAATTCTCATCGATCGTCGGCTGAAAGACTTCGTTGTGAATCTGCTGCTCGGGCCAATCCTTCAAGGCAGTCCGAACCGACTCGACAAGACGCGAGGGTCCGCAGACGTAAATATGCGTACCCTGATCGCGGCACGGCAATAATTTCGTGTCGAAGCGCCGTCCCTGCTGCGAGAACCAGGGAATGAGACGGTCGGCGCAAATCGCCTGCAATTCGGCCAACAACGGCGCATCCTCCGCGGAGCGGACACAATAGTGAAGCACGTAGTCCTTGTTCAGGGCAGCGAGCGTGCGTGCCATGGACGCAAACGGCGTGATACCGATGCCGCCGGCTATCAGGACATGACGCTTCGCATTTTCCGCCAGGGGAAGATTGTTGCGCGGCGCCGAGACGTGGGCAATCGTCCCCGCCCTCAAATTCTCATGCGCCCAAATCGATCCGCCCCTGCCGTTACGCTCACGCTTGATGGCGATCTCGTAACGGGAGCGATCGAGCGGATCGCCGCAAAGCGAATACTGGCGTACCCGCCCGTCGCTGAGGCGGAGATCGACATGGGCTCCGGCCGTCCAGTGCGGAAGTTCAGGCCGCAGCGGATGAACAAGCTGCACATGCAGAACATCCGGCGAGGTCAACCGGGCCTTCTCGACCCGCAATTTCATGATGAGTCGCGCGGTCATTATGCGACCAACTGGACCGGATCACCCGGACGAATGATGCCGCCCACTTCAATGCCGCAGTTCA
>Ga0307476_10002144_pt1 | contig 11804 bp, 7 predicted proteins | sample atmos_gasesECM2C_2_FD_203314 | JGI IMG/M metagenome (GOLD analysis project Ga0307476, IMG submission 203314) | Hardwood forest soil microbial communities from Morgan-Monroe State Forest, Indiana, United States - atmos_gasesECM2C_05 | ecosystem: Environmental > Terrestrial > Soil > Temperate... | reverse complement strand
CTGCGCTGCATCCGTCGCGCGCAAGGCGCACTCGTCGGCGGCACGCTCCTCGGGCGTGAAAGCGTACAGAGGATAAATCAAGTCGCATAATCGCGGTTTGCTTTCGCGTCTCTCCGCGAAAGCGCGATCCGCAGCAGCCAAACAGTCCAGCGCTTCCGGGAACGTACAAACGAGATCCCGCAGCATCCCGGCGTACTGGGATCCCTGCCCCGGAAAGAGCACAGCCAGCTTTCCTGCCGCAGAGCCAGAACCATAACAAACGCCGTCCGGCCCACGCCACGATGTCTTGCCTGAGCATTTAGCCAAGAAGGCCCGGGCGGCCGTGAGCGGTTTCGCCGGTTCTGTGCGACCGCGCTCGATCGGCAGCACCAGCCGACAGTTCGCTGCGGCTCGCCAGGCCGCGCGTGTCTCAGCAGCCCGCCGACGCAATTCATGCCAGGGCAAGTCATCAGGCCATGCCGCCAGCTGGGCGTCGAGCGCTTCCGGATCGTCTGCGCAAAACGCCAGCAGCTGCACGTCGCCGTCCCAATCGATCTCGGTTTTCTGCGCTTCCGACTCTTCCAGGACGCAGTGGAAGTTGCTGCCGCCGAATCCGAAGGCGCTGACCCCAGCCCGTCGCGGATGGCCCGCCGACGGCAGCCACGGCCGCTTCTCCGCGTTCACATAAAACGGCGATTGACCCGATCGCAGTCCTTCAAGCGGCTGGTCCACTTTGATGGTCGGCGGCAAGACCTTGTGATGCAGGGCGAGCGCCGCCTTAATTAGCCCGGCCGCCCCCGCAGCTGCCTTCGTGTGGCCGATTTGCGACTTCACCGATCCAAGTGCGCACCATGCGCCCGGCCGCGCCGTTTCGCGATACACTTCTGTCAGCGCAGCCGCTTCGACGGCATCGCCCACTCGCGTGCCGGTGCCATGCGCTTCCACCAATTCGATCGTGTCCGGCGCGACGCCCGCGGACTGGTAGGCGTTTCGCAGCGCATCGACCTGACCGGCCGATTTGGGCGCGTAGACGGCGTTGCCCTTGCCGTCGCTGGAGGCGCCGACGCCGCGAACCACAGCGTATACTCGGTCTCCGTCGCGCCGAGCATCCTCCAATCGCTTCAGCACCAGCACGCCCAGTCCCTCGCCCAGGACCGTGCCGTCGCCAGCCGCGTCGAATGGCCGGGCGCTGCCGGTCGGCGACAGCGCCGGCGTTTTGCTGAAGCACATGTACATGAAAATATCATTGAACGTGTCGATGCCGCCGGTGACGACGACGTCGGCCTGTCGCGTCTCCAGCTCCATCGCCGCCAAATGCAGCGCTCCCAGCGAGCTGGCGCAGGCCGCATCCACCACACAATTCGCGCCGCCCAGGTCGAAGCGGTTCGCGATTCGCCCCGCCACGACGTTTCCGAGCAAGCCAGGGAACGAACTCTCCTGCCAGCCGACGTAGGCGTCGGCAATGCGTTTCACCACGTCCTCCGCCACGTCCGCCTCAACGCCCGCCTCCTGGAGCGCCCGCCGCCAGATGGGATGCCCCAGACGCGCTCCGAGAGGGATGACCAGCTCCAACGTCCCGGTGACGCCGAGCAAAACGCTGACGCGACGGCGGTCGAGCGGCTTGCCGGGGCCGTCGGGTCGGGCAGCGTACCCGGCGTCTTCCAACGCCTGCTGCGTCGCCACGAGCCCAAGGAGCTGCGATGTATCGGTGGCTTCCAGGTTGCTGGGAGCGATCCCGTAAGCCGCGGGATTGAACGGGACGGGGTCGAGGAAGCCGCCCTTGGCGGCGTAAACGTGGTCGGGCGCCTTGGGGTCGGTGTCGAGATAATCCGCAGGCCGCCAATGGGAGGGCGGAACGTCGGTTATGCAATCGACGCGGTTCTTGATATTGGCCCAGTAGGCGCCGAGGCCGTCAGCCTTGGGAAACAGACAGCCGATTCCGATGATCGCCAACGGAACGGCCCTGCCCGTCGGCTCCCTATGGTTGGTGGCGTTCAAACCGTTGACCTCACCGCGTCGCCAGATCGAGACGTTCCGGTTCAAGCGGCGGCACGCGCGACCACTCCGGCTCCAGCGACACGCCCTGACAGCGTAGCGCATTCAGCCGCATTAGCACAGCCGCGCCATACAGCAGATTGCGGGCCACCGTCACAACCCGGCGGTTGCCGGCCTGCTCCAAGAATGACCCCTTGGTCCATTCGTTGAATGCGCCCATGGCCGGGCCGCACCAAACTTGGTAATCGACCTTGCGCGTTGGTTCGCCGGCGTTGGCCCAGCGCGACGACTGGCCGAGATACCAGCGGAACACAAGAGCCATTTTATGTTTCGGCTCGCGCTCGGCACGGTCCACTTGATTGGAGTCCCTTTCCAGAAAATAGCCGCGCGTTGCGGTCCAGATTTCTGCCAGGGGAGCGCGGAACAGGTTCTTCTCCAGGCCGGCGCGTTCGGCGGCGGGCAAGTCCTCCAGGCGGGCATGGCCCCGGTAGAGTTCATACAACTTCGCGGCCCGCATGGCAAACATAGTGCCGCGCTTCAGCACTTGCACCTTGACGCCCATCTCGAACATGTCCGCAGCCGGCGCCATGATAACGTCGGCCTGCTCCGCTTGAGCCAGCATTTCACGGACGGCGTCGGACGACCCCGATTCCACGCATGCCTGGTTGACGGAACCGGTCAAAACGTAGGCTGCTCCCATAACAAAAGCAGCCGCGGCCGACGCCGGCGTGCTGATGCCGCCGGCCGCCCCGACTCGCAGAGGAATCTCGTAATGATGCTGCGCCTGCATCCGGTCGCGCAGCGCAATCATCGTGGGCAGCAATGTCACGAGCGGCCGGTTGTCGGTATGGCCGCCAGAGTCGGCCTCGGCCGTAAGGTCCTGGGCGACGGGAATCCGCCCGGCCAACTGCGCTTGTTCCGCTGATAAGGCGCCAGTGCGCACCAGTTCTTGCAGCATACGCGCTGGCGGCGGGGCGAAGAACCTGGACGCGACCTCAACGCGAGAAACCTTGGCAATAACCCGATTGGGAGCGGTTATCCGGCCGGCGCCGTCGGCGTGAATCCCTTGCGTGCGGTAGCGGATCAGCGGCAATGTGAGGTCCAAATACGCCGAAGCTTCGACCAGGCGGACGCCGGCGCGCAGATACAGATCTACGACGGCGTTTTCATGGTCCGGCTCGGTGGGGCTGTGGATAAGATTGAAACCGTGCGGCCCATCGTGGAGACTGTGCGAGAGCCGGTCTATGGCGACCTCAATGCGCGCGAGCGGCAAGCCGGCGGCGCCGAAGAAACCAAGCATCCCGGCCCGGCTCATGGCTTCGACGATTTCGACCGATCCAATGCCGTTGGCCATGGCGCCGGCGATGTAAGCGAAACGTAGGCCGTGATCGGCGCGGAAAGTGGCGTCGCCGAGGTCTTCAAGGCGGCAGGGCGGAATGAAGGCGGAGCGGTTGGCTCGCAGAGCAGCTGACGCCTCCACAGTCCATTGGCCGTCCTGCTCTACGAGAAAGACGGGTTGCCCGACCGTGCGGAGGGTGTTTAGAACAGGCGGAATGTGGTTCATACGAGGCACTGCCGGCGCGACGGCGCCTGGTCCTGGGGCGGGGTCGATCGCACCGCTTCGCGGCCGAAACGAGGCACGTTTATGATATGGCTTCGCCGCCAGGACCGCCAGCGTTCCCGCCAAAGGGCGCCTTGGACGCGTCGTCCCTGTCTCGTACCATAGCGGAAGCGTATGCCGCTCTGGCGCGACGGGAGAAGCACCCATGGGCTTGCGCACACCCTTGTATGACTGGCACATGGCCCACGGCGCCCGCATGGTTGACTTCGGCGGGTGGGACATGCCCGTCCAGTACACCGCCATTACGGAGGAGCATTCGGCCGTCCGCTGCGCTGTCGGCGTGTTCGACGTTAGCCACATGGGCCGCCTTGACTTCGCCGGACCCGACGCGCAGGCCCTCATCCAGCACGTCTGGACGAATGACGCTGCGACGATGAAAGACGGCCAGGTTCGGTACGGCCTCATCTGCAATGAGCGCGGCGGCGTCCGCGATGACGTGCTGGTTTATCGCTGGCCGTATGGTTATGCGATGGTGGTCAACGCCGGCAATCGCGAGAAGATCGTCGCCTGGCTGGCTCAGCACAAGGGCACGCGCAACGTCGAAATCCGCGACCGCACGATGGACACGGTCATGGCGGCGGTGCAGGGCCCGAAAGCGATTGAAATCGTCCGTGGTCTGACGGACGCCGATCCTTCGCAGCTGGCCTACTACCACGCCACGCCTGCGCGCTGCCGCGATAAGGAATGCGTCGTCAGCCGGACCGGCTATACCGGCGAGGACGGCGTGGAACTCATCGTGCCCGCGCCGCTGGGCGCCGCGCTTTTTGATGAGCTGGCGGCGCGCGGCGCCAAACCATGTGGATTGGGAGCGCGCGATACGCTGCGGCTGGAGGCGGCCATGCCGCTTTACGGCCATGAGTTGACGGAGGAAATCGATCCGCTTCAGGCGGGACTGGGCTGGGCGGTGAAGCTTAACAAGGGCGACTTCATCGGCCGCGAAGCGCTGCTTCGCGTGCAAAAAGAGTACAAGAGCGACCCAATCCGCGTCGGCCTTGAGCTCGGCGGCAAGCGAATCGCGCGGGAAGGGGCGCCGGTCCTGGCCGGATCCGTCCTGTCGCCCGTCGGCGTCGTCACGAGCGGCACCTTCGCTCCGACGTTGCAGAAGGCCTTGGCCATGGCCTATGTCATACCGGCGCATGCCGCCGTTGGGACCGCGCTGGCGGTAGATGTTCGCGGCAAGGCGGAAGCCGCACGAGTGGTCGGCCTCCCGTTTTACCGCCGGCCGAGGACCTAAATGGCTCGAACCAAACCGGCGGGCTGACGGCGTGCTGCTCGCCAAAACAGGGGTAAGCGAATGGATCCAAAAAAGCTCCGTTATTCCAAAACCCATGAATGGGCCAGCTTGGAAGGCGACGTCTGCACCGTCGGCCTGACCAAGTTCGCGGTCGATCAACTCACCGACGTCATTTACATAGAGTTGCCCGACGTGGGCGAGCCGACCACGGTCGGCGACAGTTTTGGGGAAATTGAATCCGTTAAGTCGGTCAACGATCTGTATTCGCCAGTGGACGGGGAAGTTATGGCGGTCAATGGGCAACTGGAGGACGACCCGTCGCTGGTTTCGAAGGACCCTTACGGCGCCGGTTGGTTGGTCAAAATCAAGCTAGACGACGGCGCCTCGCTCGACCACCTGCTGACGGAGGATCAGTATCAGCAGCAGATCGCTGTAGAGGGACATTGAAGGTCGCCAATGGTCGCACGCCAGCGACCAGAACCGTTTCAACAGCGCTAGGGAGGTCGGTTTGTCCTACATTGTCAACACGCCCGATGACCAGCGTGCGATGCTGCAAGCAATCGGCGCCGCATCCACGCCGGATCTGTTCCAGAACATTCCCGCAACGCTGCGTCTCGATCGGCCGCTTGCTGTGCCGGAGGCCCTTAGCGAAATGGAGTTGACGAGCCGCGTTCACGAGTTGGCGGGCGCCAACCGATCGGCCGCGGATGCCGTCTGTTTCCTGGGCGGCGGGGCATACGACCATTTCATTCCCGCCCTGGTGGACGCCGTCGCGGGGCGCAGCGAGTTCTACACCGCTTACACGCCGTACCAGGCTGAAGCCAGCCAGGGAAGCCTGCAAGCATTTTTCGAGTTCCAAACGCTGATTTGTCAGCTCACCGGCATGGACGTCGCCAACGCCAGCCTCTACGAGGGCGGCAGCGCCGTCGCCGAGGCCGTGTTCATGGCGACGGCGGCCACCGGCCGCCACGGCAAGGTCCTCGTCGCCGAGAGCGTCCACCCGGATTACCGCCGCACCCTCAGGACGTACCTCGCCAACCTGGAGCCGCGCGTCGAAACGCTGCCGACGCCGGACGGCTTCCTCAATCCGGACGACCTGCGCCGCGTCATCGACGACCAGACGGCGTGCGTGGTGGTGCAGCATCCCAACTTTTTCGGATGTCTGGAGGAGGTGGAAGAGCTGGCCCAGGCCGCTCACGACCGCGGCGCTCTGTTCGTCGTCAGTTACGACCCCATCAGCCTGGGCCTGCTGAAACGGCCGGGGCAGTACGGGGCCGACGTCGCCGTGGCCGAGGGGCAATGCCTGGGCAACCCGATGACGTACGGCGGGCCGTACCTGGGCCTGCTGTCCTGCCGCGAGCAGTTTCTGCGGCGCATGCCCGGTCGGCTGGTCGGCCAGACGGTGGACCGCAACGGCAAGCGCTGCTGGGTGCTGACGTTGCAAACCCGTGAGCAGCACATCCGCCGCGAAAAAGCGACGAGTAATATCTGTACCAATCAGGGTCTGATGGCTCTCAAGGCCGCCGTGTATTTGGCGGCTCTGGGACCACAAGGACTTCGCGAGACGGCGGAATTGTGTCTCCGCAAAGCTCACTACGCCGCCGACGCTTTGACGGTAATTCCCGAGGTGCGGCCGCGGTTTTCTCGGCCGTTCTTCAAGGAATTCACGCTGCGAATCCCAGCCCCTGTGCCGGATGTACTGGCAATGCTGCTGGCAGAGGGCTATCACGGCGGCTTGCACCTCGGCAGATGGCTGCCGGGATTAGACGACAGCATTTCAGTCGCCGTCACCGAGAAGCGGACACGTGCGGAGATCAACGGGTTGACCGCGGCCCTGGCCAAGGCGCTCGCCCCCGTTTCGCGGCGGCAGCGGCCGGAGCCGGGGCGCGGTCGCACCATCGCCTTGGAGAGTCGCTGACGAACCGCTCATGGAAAAGTACCAATCTACCGCCTTATTGTTCGAGATGAGTCGTCCAGGACGGCGATGCACTCGTTTGCCCACGTGCGACGTCCCGGCGTCGGAAACCAAGGCCCTCCTGCCCGCGTCCGCGCTCGCCGAGGCCCCGCCGCCGCTGCCGGAACTCGCCGAGATCGACCTGGTGCGGCACTTCGTCAACCTTTCGACGAAGAACATGGCCATCGACACAAATTTCTATCCGCTTGGGTCGTGTACTATGAAGTACAACCCGAAGCGGCATGAACGCTTGGCGGCGCTTCCTGGCCTGGCCGACTTGCACCCGCTCCAAAGCGACGCCTCGGCGCAGGGGATTCTTGAAATCCTCTGGGAAATGCAAAACATCCTGGCGGAGATCGCCGGCCTCGACGCCGTGTCGTTGCAGCCGGCCGCGGGGGCGCAGGGCGAGCTGACTGCCCTGCTGGTGGCCCATTCCTACTTCCGCGATCGCGGGCAGGAGGAGCGGACGCGGGTCCTCATCCCCGACAGCGCCCACGGCACCAATCCGGCCAGCGCCGCCATCGCCGGCTTCGAGGCCGTCAGCATCAAGAGCAACGCCCGCGGCTTGGTGGACCTCGCCGATCTAAAGGCGAAGCTCGACGGCCGGGCCGCCGTCTTCATGATAACCAACCCCAATACATTGGGCCTCTTCGATCCACAGATCGCGGAGATCACGGAACTAGTTCACGGGCAGGGGGCGCTGGTTTACCTCGATGGCGCCAACATGAACGCCATCCTCGGCGTGACGCGGCCCGGCGATTTTGGCGTGGACATGATGCACTACAACGTCCACAAGACGTTCACTGGGCCGCACGGCGCGGGCGGTCCTGGCGCCGGACCCATCGCCGTTCGCGAACCGCTGGCCCCCTTTCTGCCGGCCCCTATTGTCGTCAAAGGCGACGGCGGCTTTCGGCTCGATCACGACCGGCCCAAGTCGATCGGCCGCGTCCGCAGCTTCTTCGGCAACATCGGAATCCTGCTCCGCGGCTGGTTCTATATTCGCACTCTAGGCCCGGCCGGCCTGCGCGCCGTGAGCGAGAACGCGGTGCTGAACGCCAACTATTTGCTCAGCCGCATAAAGGGGATTTACGAGGTCCCGCACGGCGACCGCTGTATGCATGAGTTCGTCGCCAGCGCCAAACGGCTGCGGCGCGAACGCGGCGTCAGCGCGATGGAAGTGTGCAAACGTCTGCTGGATTTTGGCTACCATGCGCCGACCGTTTACTTTCCGCTGGTGGTTCCGGAAGCGCTGATGATCGAGCCGACGGAGACGGAGAGCAAGGAAACGCTCGACGCATTCGCCGACGCGCTGATCCGCATCCAGGGCGAGGATGCCGACTTTCTCCAGCAGGCGCCGCACACGCTGGGCATAAGCCGGCCCGATGAGGTTCGTGCGGCCCGGCAGCCGATCCTCCGATGGAAGCCCCAATAAACAGCGTCCGCCTGCTCCCCTTTGCGACGGCCGACGGTCCACACAACATGGCCGCCGATGAGGCGTTACTCGAATCTGCAATTGCCGGCCGGGCGTCTCTGCGGTTTTACGGCTGGGCGGAGCCGACGCTTAGCCTCGGCTATTTCCAGCCTCAAAGCGTCCGCTCATCCGACCCGCAGCTGTCAGCTCTTGCCTGGATGCGCCGTCCGACCGGCGGCGCGGCGCTGGTTCACCACCATGAGCTTACCTACGCCGTGGCTCTGCCATCCGGACTGCCGTGGCAGACGCCTGGCGAATCTTGGTTGGCGCGCATGCACGCCATCATTGCCGAAGCGCTGTCGGCGTCGGCCGCCCTGCCGGAAAGCGTCCTTGAGGAGTCGAAATTCGGCGAAATCCTCTGCTTCCTGCATCATACCCCCGGCGATCTGCGGATCGGGCGCACGAAGGTTGTAGGCAGCGCCCAGCGGCGGCAGCGCGGCGCCCTGCTGCAGCATGGGGCGATCCTGTTGGCCGGCAGTCCATTGACTCCAGCGCTGCCGGGAATCGCCGAGCTATGCGGTCGGCGTCAGGCCGCAGAGGAAGTAGCAGCTGCCGTCCGGAGCGCTTTCGCCCGCCGGACGGGCTGGCCCCTGGAGCAGTCGGACTGGACTCCGGAGGAGCGTCGCCGCATCGACCTGCTGGCGACCGAAAAATACGGCAGCGCCAGTTGGAACGCCAAGCGCTGACCAATGGGAAAAACCCCGCAGCGATCGCACGACGCTGCGGGGTCGAAAGGCAGGCGCAATCGAGTCGATCCGCGGCCTTGGGCCGCGCCCTGGGCGGCGATTCGTCCGACCGCCCTGGAGAAGGGGACAAGTCAGGCGAAACCGGACCCGGCGGCATTCCTTGCCGGCCGAGCCTCAGGCGAGGCGGCCCAAACCGTTCGCAAGGCGATAAAGACCTTAGAACGGGTTTTTGTTGTCTTTCTCGATCGCCGTTGGCGCGTTCGCGGGGGCGACGACGAAGGGGGGCGGGGTGACGGCGGCCGTGGGCTTGGCCGGCTGGTCGGTCTTGGGCTTGTCGCCGCCCGGCGGCAGCGGCTTGGCTGGCTCGCCGTCTTTGGGCGCGCCGATCTTTTCGCCGCCGGCGGGAGCCGTCACCGGCGCGCCAACCGTGGCGCCGCCGCAACCGCAGCCAGCGCCGCCGCTTTCGCAGCCGCAGCCGCACTCGTCGCGGTGGAACCGCGCTTTGAGGCGATCCCAGAAGGACGGCTCGCAGTCGCAGCCGCAGGAGGACGCCGGAGCGGCGCCGCAACCGCATTCTGAGTGCCCCCAACCGCCGCGGAACCGAGAGAACAAACCTTCGCCGCAGCCGCACGACGGGGCGGCTTCGCAGCCGCAACCGCACTCGCTGCTGGCGAAACGGGCGCGCAGGCGAGCGAACAGCCCTTCGCTCTCGCAGCCGCAGCCGCTGTTGCAGCCGCTGTTACAGCCGCAGCCGCCGCCGTACGGCGTGCCTGCATAAACCGGGGCCGCGGCGGGCGGCGGATTCGTCGAGGCTGGGTTCGCAGCGGGGGGCGTCGTCGTGGCGGTCGGCGCCGGCGGCGTGTCGCCTAGGAGACACGCCGATGTGATGAGCAGAAACGCTGCATTCACGAGTGGTAACCTCCGTTGGTGGTTAAATATGGCGAGGAGCCGCCGCCCCGCGCCGACGAGGCCTCCGCCCCGGCCGGTTCGACGGCCCGCGCCTTCCGTGGAACTTCTGCATTTCGCCATCGGCGCACCGCCGCATCCCTCCGGAATGCGCGCGGCTCGCCGATTCCTGTCTGCTACCATCGGCCGCCTACCCTCCCCGTCTTGAGCCGCTTTCCCAAAATCTTCGCCTCCACCGTCTCGCCTCGTTTCCTGCGCTCGCCTGACTTGGCCGGCGTCCGGCCGGTATAATCCGGTCGTGGCTTCCTGTTTTTCCTGGATGCATGATGGACCGATCTCAGCACGCCGTTTCCTCCCGGCCGTGGCGGCTCTTGCCGCACGATCCTGCCGCCATTTACCGGCTGGCCTCGGCGCTGGGGCTGGCGCCGATCACCGCGCAGCTGCTGCTCAACCGCGGCCTGACCTCGCCGGACGCCGCGCGGCGGTTTCTCGATGCTCCGCTGAGCGGCTTGCATGCGCCGGAACTGCTGCCCGGCGTCGCCCAGGCGGCCGAGCGCATTTTCCAAGCCGTCGGCGACGGGCGGCGCATCTGCGTTTACGGCGATTACGACGTGGACGGCGTCAGCGGCGCCGCCATCCTCTTGCAGTGCCTGCGTCTGCTCGGCGCGCAGGTCGATCTGTACGTGCCGCACCGGCTGGACGAGGGCTACGGACTCAACTGCGTTGCCCTGCGCCAGATCGCCGGCGCCGGCGCCTCCGTGGTGGTCACCGTCGATTGCGGCATCGCCAGCGTCGCGGAGGCGGAGGAGGCAAAACATCTGGGACTGGAGCTGATCGTCACCGACCATCACGAATTCAAGGAGACTCTGCCCAACGCCGCGGTGCTGGTTCATCCACGTCTGCCGGGAAGCTCGTATCCATTCGGCGGACTTTCGGGGTCCGCGGTGGCGCTGAAGCTGGCGTGGGCGCTGTCGCAGAAGGCGAGCGGCGGGCCGAGGGTGACGCCGCGTTTCAAGGAGTTCCTGCTGGACGCCGTCGCGCTGGCGTCACTGGGGGTGGTCGCCGACGTGGCGCCGCTCCTGGACGAAAACCGCATTGTGGTGCGCTACGGTTTGCACCGGCTGCGCCAGGTGCCGCCGCTGGGCGTGCGTGCGCTGTGCCAGGCGGCCGGAATGGAGGACGGCGCCAAGCTGCGGGCCTATGACGTGGGTTTTCGCATCGCTCCTCGGCTGAACGCGGCCGGACGGCTTGGCTGCGCCCGGCTCGTGGTGGATCTGCTGACGACCACGCGTGCCGACCAGGCGACGGAGCTGGCGCGTTATCTGGAACTGCAAAACGCGCAACGGCAGCAGCTGGAACGACGGATGACGGCCGACGCCCGACGGATGATTGAGGAGCAGGGGCGTCAGGACGATCCGGCTCTGGTGCTGGCCAGCGCCGAGTGGCACGGCGGCGTCATCGGCATTGTGGCGGGTCGGCTGGCGGAGTCCTATGCGCGGCCGGCGCTGGTCATCAAACTGCCGTCGCCGGGCGAGAATGGCGCCGAGGTCGGCTTGGCGGCGGGCTCGGGGCGATCGGTCCCCGGCTTCATCCTTCACGAGGCTCTGCAGGAATGCAGCGATCTCCTGATCGGCCACGGCGGCCATCCCGCGGCGGCGGGCTTCCGCCTGCGGCCCGAGAACATCGACGCCTTTCGGGAGCGCTTTTGCCAAGCGACGGCGACGCGTCGCCCGGAAGGACCGCGCCCGGCCGAATTGGTGCTGGACGCCGAGGCGCCGCTGAGCGCGTTGACGTTCGGCCTTCTGAACGATCTGGACCGGCTGGAGCCATACGGCGCCGAGAACCGTCGGCCAGTGTTCCTGGCGGGCGGCTTGCAGGTCGAGGGCGAGGCGCGCAAAGTCGGGGGCGGGGAACGCCATCTGCAATTCCGCGTGCGGCAGAAGGGTGTGACGCTGAAG
>Ga0307476_10002142_pt1 | contig 11812 bp, 10 predicted proteins | sample atmos_gasesECM2C_2_FD_203314 | JGI IMG/M metagenome (GOLD analysis project Ga0307476, IMG submission 203314) | Hardwood forest soil microbial communities from Morgan-Monroe State Forest, Indiana, United States - atmos_gasesECM2C_05 | ecosystem: Environmental > Terrestrial > Soil > Temperate... | reverse complement strand
CCTCCCTATTTCACGTACGATGCCGTTTTGAACACTCGCGAGCACACTTCGCTCGACCGGAACCTCGAAGAAGTTCTCCATCCCATTGAACTCGATGAAGCCCTCAGGATGGGAGACGCAGGCGCTCAGATTCTCGATGTTCGCGAAGCCGCGGAGTATGCGAAAGGTCACATCGCCGGCAGCATCAACATCGGACTCGGCGGCCAGTACGCGACCTGGGCCGGAACCGTTCTTGACCGCACCAAACCAATCGTGATCATCGCTGAGCCCGGACGCGAAAAGGAAGCAGCTTTGCGCCTGGGCCGCATCGGTTTCGATCACGTCAGCGGCTACCTGCAGGCAGGCATGGAAGCGCTTGCTGCCCGGCCCGACCTGGTGTGGCCCACCGAACGAATCAGCGCACTGGCGGTCGCTCAGGAACTGGCCAGCCGCAATCCACCGCTGCTATTGGATATCAGAAACCCGCGCGAGTGGGCGACCAAACGCGTTGACGGCAGCGTGAACCTTCCCCTCAACCACCTGCAAGAGCGCATCGCCGAAATACCACGCGACCGCCGTATCGCGGTTCACTGCGCGGGCGGCTACCGCTCGTCGATCGCCGCCAGCATCCTGCACCAGTACGGGATCACGAATCTTGCTGAGATGGCCGGAGGCCTTGCTGCCTGGGAGGCCGCTAAACTGCCGGTAGTTTCGTAAGCCTAAGTTTCGCTACCGCTAGGCGGCGCGCCGCATCGAGCTTTCACTCCCGCCCCACCCCCAGCGCATCCGCCACCCGATTAATCGAATTGAACCAAGCCGCAATCATTGTGATCTGCAAAATCCCGCGATCGTCAAATCCCACCCTCCGCAATCTTTCAATATCGTCCTTCCGAATCTTGGTCGCATCCTTCGTCAACTGGACCACATAATCCACCATCACCCGCTCCTGCGCCGTGATCGGCGCACTCGTGTAGTCCTTCTCCAGCGCTTCCACCAACCCTTTATCCAGCGTCACTCTACGCAGAAACTCTGCGTGCGACTCGATTCAATACACGCACCGGTTCGTCACCGAGACCATCGTGGTAATCATTTCATGCTGCCGCCGGTTCAACGGCAACTCCGGCGACATCAGCGCCCCGAACGTGGCAAACGAATAATAGAGCGCCTCCGGCAGCAGCGTATGCGCTCCTACAATCGACGCCCCGCCCGCATCGTCCGGATGCACCGGCTCGGCATACTCCTTGGGATAAAGTGCCTTCTGCCCCTCCACCGCCTGCCGCAACTTATCATCCGCCTCCGCCATCGGTACAGTTCGAATCCAAGTCATGATCGCAATTCCCCTATCCCACAGCAACGCTCGGCATCGGACTGCCACTGAAATGCTCGCTAGTCTTGAAAGGACGCCCTCAAGCCGCGCCGAGAAGACTACACCGCTGCCTGCCTTCGCCAAATAGCACATTCATACTAGCTACCGTTCTCTTAATATCCTTACTTATCCTTACTTCTATGCGCCAAATCAGCAGAATCCCCTGGTTCCACCCCCGGTTCCCTTGGTAACCCGTTCGTACACTCCCTTTCGGTAACCCTTGGTAACCACACGATTCCACCCTTCCAGCCGTACAATTGCCCTGTCCGACTGGCCATCTCGAAAAGAGGAGTTTGGCCACCTGACGTTCTACGGGAGACTCTCCCACGGACCGTCATAAGTTTTCACTGTAAGAATTTTCCGGTTCACACCAGCGTTCTGGAGTTCGTAATCATATGGCGTTCGGTTTCGGGTTCAACAAACAAAAAGTTCTCAGCGCTGCGGAGAAGTATGTCCAGCAGGGCAAGATGCAGAATGCCATCGCGGAGTATGAAAAGGTCCTCAAGGCCGATCCCAAGGACCTCACCGTCACCAACACTGTTGGCGATCTCTACTCCCGCCTTGGTGAAGTCGATAAAGCCACGGAATGTTTCAAAACTGTCGGCGATGCCTATGCCAATCAAGGTTTCACGGTCAAAGCCATCGCCATGTACAAGAAAATCAGCAAGCTCAAGCCTTCTTTAGAGGGCGTGCTGAAGCTGGCCGAACTTTATACCCAGCAGGGACTCTTCAATGATGCCCGCTCCCAATACCTGCAGGTCGCCGAAGAATTCCTGAAATCCGGCGAACTCGATAACGCCGTCCGCATCTTCCAGAAAATTCTGGAAATGGATCCGGAAAACACCACCATGCGCGTCCGCCTGGCGGAGGTCTACATCCGCCTGGGCAAGAAAAATGACGCCTGGCAAATTTTCTCCGCCGCCGCCGAGACCTTGCGCGCCAAAGGCAACCTGAGCGGCGCCGAAGAAGTTTTGCAGCGCATGCTCACTCTCGACCCCGGCAACGGCTATGCGTTGCTCATTCAGGGCCGCAACCAGCTCGAAGCTGGTGACGCCGAAGCCGCCATCGAATCCCTGCAAAAGGTCTCCAATCTCGATTCCAATATCGAGGGCCTCCGCGATCTGCTTAAAGCCTATCTCAAAATGGGCCGCCTCTCGGATGCTGGCACCCTTGCCAGCAAACTTCAGACGGTCCACAACGATCTCACCGCGATTTCTATTCTGGCCGACGCTCTCATGCAAGCCGGCCAATACGAAAACGCTCTTCAGGTCTATGGCCAGCATGCCGACCGCTTGCTCTCCGAAGATTCCGCCAAGGTTCTAAAAAATCTTCATGCCGTAATCGGCCACGTACGCGACAATCCCGCTTCGCTCGAGAAACTTCTCGATCTCTTCCAGAAAGCTGGAGACACCACTCACATCACCGAAGTAATCGAGTTGCTCGCCCACGCCTCCGTCCAGGCCGGCGACTTGCCCAGGGCTCGCGATCTGTACCAAAAACTCGCCGCCATGGAGCCCGGTAATCCCCTGCACATGGATAATTACCAGCAGGTGATGAGCCAGCTCGGCGGACCATCGGCCGGAAAGCTTATTTCAGCCGAAGAAGCGGCCGTCCTCGTCGAGGAACTCGAAACCACCGCCCCGTCCATCCACCAGCACTATTCCGATGCCGTCGCTCTCGCCGTTCGCTCCGCGCTTACTGATGCCGAGCTTTTCATTTCCTACAACATGCCGGCCAAAGCCCTTGGCCCGCTCCTGTCCGCGATGCCGCAAGCGCCCAATGATCTGCGCCTGAATCAGCGGCTCGCTGCCCTGCATACCCGCGCAGCCCGTTTCGCCGAAGCGGCCGTCTGCTGCCGCACTCTGCAGACCCTTTATTCCGAAGCTGGTCATCCCGAAGAAGCCACACGTTACGGCTCGCTCGCTGACCGCTACGAAGAGCGCTCAGGAACCTCCACTGCCCCCGATTCCGTCATTGCGCACGCCGCTTCTCCGGCAGCATCAGCCGCTCCCGAAATCTCGGCCACAGTCGCACCCTCAGCTCCCTGGCCAGCCGCTCCGCCTCAGCCCGCCGAGGAATCTGAATTCGCCGTCGTCGCCGATCAACAGGACCATCAAGCCCTCGACCCTTCCTCTACAGTCGCTGAACCCCTCGCTCCTGCCGAGATCGATCTCTCCTCCGAGTGGGATGATGCCATCACGGTCGAGACCGACGTCCAGCCCGCTGACGCTGTGGAAGCCCCACTCACCGATACCGTCGCTGACTACGAAGTCGCCGCCTCTCAGGATGATCCCGAGAAGACCGCCGAAGCCATCGAGGAGTTCCGTTTCTACCTCGAGCATGGCATGCCCGAGCAAGCCTCAACAGCTTTCGCAAAGGTTCAATCTCTCACCACTGACGAAGCTACGCTCAGCGCTCTTCGCGCTGAAATCGAGGCCGCATCGCAGGACGCCTCCGCGGCGGAAGAAGCGCCTGCAATGGAAGCCGTTGCCGAATTCACCGTTGACGAAACTCCCGCTGTCGTTGATGAATCCCCGGCGGTTGTCGAAGCAATTCCTGTGGAACCGCCCGCGCCTGTGACAGAAGCGCCCGCGCCGCCCGCTCTGCGCTCCGAACCGGCCGCTATCCAGCATCCCGTGAGCGAAGCTCCTGCCGCTCCAGCCCCAGACGTGCTTCAAGAATTCGTTTCCGACCTCGAGTCTTCCCTGGGCGAAAGCTTTCTTCCGGGTGCAGTCGCTCACGAACCCGAGCCCGCAGTCGAACACGCCTCTACCGCTTCTCAACCAGCGCACCATGCTCCACCCGAGCTTGAGCCCATCGGAAACGCTTCACCCACAACCTTCGGCATTGCCCAACCCGAACCCATGGGTGAGTTCGTTGCCGATCTGGAAGCTTCTTTGGGAGATGACTTCCTCAAGGACGCTCCCCTTCCCGAATCTCAGCCGGCGTTGCAGACTCAGCCCACTTCGCACACGCAGCCCGCACCTCAAATTGAAACTCCCGTGGCGGCAACTCCAGCGCAGCATTGGCCCGTGTCCACTCCGGCACCCCCTGCGCCAGTCCGCCCTCCGGTTACCACCAATGCAGCGGCTGCCGCGGCATCTTCCGGAGTTCCCTCTATCTCCCACCGGCCAGCGCCCCAGGCACCGCCCGTGCCCGCACCGCCCAAGCCACACGTTGCGGGCCAAGCTGCCGCAGCCAAGTCTTCTCCCTTCGGCGAGGACGCCGGTGTCGATCTCGCAGAGATGTTCGGCGAGCTCAAACACGATCTCGAAGCGGGCGCCACCACCTCGGAAGAAGATCCCGAAACTCACTACAATCTCGGCATCGCCTTCCGCGAAATGGGATTGCTCGATGAAGCGATTGGCGAGCTGCAGAAGACCTGCCAGGCTGTCGATCGCGGACATCCCTTCCCCCAAGCCATGCAGACCTATACCTGGCTGGCCCAGTGCTTCCTCGACAAGGGCATGCCCGAGGCCGCGATTCGCTGGTATGACAAGGCTCTTCATGCCCCAGCTATCGACGAAGAAACGCGCACCGCCCTGCACTATGAACTGGCCTCCGCCTTTGAGACTGCCGGTGACAAACCGGCCGCCCTCAAGCACTTCATGGAGGTCTACGGCCGCAACATCGATTATCGCGACGTCGCCGAGCGCATCAAGCCCCTGAAGTCGTAAAATAGCCCGATGGGTCTTTTCCCTAAATCATTTATTCCCAAAGACACTGTGTCATCCCGAGCGAAGCGAGGGACCTTGGTTTTGCCGGCACATTCGGTATTGCCCGCGCAGGCATTCATCCGCGCGCTGCAGTGGAGCGCACGGTGACCACTGATCCAAAGCTGCCCTTCGATGAGAGTGTCTCGGTGCCCGCTCACCCCGCGCCCGCACCAACTGAAACCGGCACGGCGCTTCTCGATTCGCCGGCTTCCACCTTATCGCCCCCGCCGCATCGCGGATTGCAACTCTGGCTGCACCGCTCCTCCGTCTTTCTTTTTGTGCTCATCAGCGCCGTCGCCGGCGTCCTGCTCGTGATCCTGCCCTGGACTCCCGAGTGGACTGATAATTATCTTCTTCTCTCTTATCCCTCGCTTCGTACATTAATCTCCACCGGATTTTTTCGTGGCTTCTGCAGTGGCTTGGGATTACTCGATATCTGGATCGGCTTCTGGGAAGCCCTCCATTACCACGAACACCAGTAACACCGATGCCTGCGGGTGCCCGGGCAATGGGCTCCCTGATTTTCACAATGCTCCAGAACTTCGCCGTTCAGAACTTTGCATCTCATAACGTGAGTCCAAGATGACCGACAAGCTCCAACCCGCTCCCCTGGCGTACCAAAACGAACCCTTCCTCCGCAGTCCCGATGGCCGCATTCTCCGCATCCTCGCCGAGTATCAGGAACCGCTCTCGCGCTTTCGCCGCGAACAGATTCAGGACACGGTCGTCTTCTTCGGCTCCGCCCGCTTCCAGGGTGGTGACGCAGCCAAAAAGAATCTGGCCACCGTCGAAAAAAATGCCACGAAAGCCGCCGCCGCACAACACGCAACAAACCTCAAAAGCGCCCTCGCCGCCGTCGAAATGGCCCGTTACTATGAAGACGCCCGCCGTCTCGCCCACATGCTCACCGAATGGTCGATTCAAATTCCCGCCCGCCGCCGCCGCTTCGTCGTCACCACCGGCGGAGGCCCCGGCATCATGGAAGCCGCCAACCTCGGTGCTCACGAAGCCGGTGGCAAAAGCATCGGCCTCAACATCAATCTCCCTTTCGAACAGAATCCAAATTCCTACATCACCCCTTCGCTCAACTTCGAATTTCACTACTTCTTCATGCGCAAGTTCTGGTTCGCCTACCTTGCCAAAGCGCTCGTGATTTTTCCCGGCGGATTCGGCACCATCGACGAACTCTTCGAAATTCTTACCCTCGCCCAGACCGACAAACTCGCCAAGAAAATTCTTGTCGTCATCTACGGCAGCGAATACTGGCATCGCATCATGAACTTCCAGGCCTTCGTCGACGCCGGCACCGTCTCTCCCGAAGACCTCAACCTGTTCAAGTTTGTCGACACCCCCGAAGATGCCTTCTCCTTTCTCCGCGACGGCCTTACCGAATACCACCTCGGCGGCCCGCCCAAGAAAGAAAAAGAAGAAATCCTCCCCGAAATAGCCAAAACCAGGCCATAACCAAAACTGCGGACGACAGGCTTTACCCCGTGAAACCCCGTGTCCCCTGTGGTTGAAGATTTTTTTGCTCTAAACTGTTATCCGAAAACTGATGTCGAGAAACTGTCTCCTCTACTACATCACCGACCGCCTCGCCTTCCCCGGCGACGACCACACTCGCCGTCGCCGTCTCCTCGACAAAATCGCTGAAGCCGCAAGCCACGGCATCGACTACATCCAACTCCGCGAAAAAGATCTCTCCACCCGCGACCTCGAGTCGCTAGCTCATGAAGCGATGCAAATCATCCGCCAGCACTCCAAGCCCACGAATCTCCGCCCAAGGACCACTGCTCTGCTCATCAACTCCCGCACCGACGTCGCCCTCGCCACCGCCGCCGCCGGCGTTCATCTCCGCACCAACGATGTCTCGCCTCCAGATGTAAGAGCAGCATGGCGTCGATCATGTGGCGCCGGCACTCCTGCCCGCGAAGTCTCACCACGCGATCCCCTGATCGCAGTCTCCTGTCACTCGCCGCAAAAAGTAGTGGAGGCAGCCGCGGACGCCGCCACCTTCGCCGTCTTCGCCCCCATCTTCGAAAAAAAAGACACACCCACAACTACCCCCGCCGGCCTCGAAGCCCTCCGCCAGGCCTGTCGCGCTAAAATTCCAGTCGTCGCTCTCGGAGGAATAACGCTGCAGAATGCTCATTCCTGCCTGCAAGCCGGCGCCGCCGGCATCGCCGCCATCCGCCTCTTTCAGGAAAACGACATCGCCACCATCGTCCGCAAATTGCGCCCCTGATCGCGAGATGCTCAAACGCGCCCGCTCCCGCACCGCGCCCACAAACAAAAAACCACGCCGCAATGCGGCGTGGCCCGAACCGAATGCAACCTACTGCGCCGGAGTCACCGGAGCCGCCGCCGGTGCGCTGGCAGTCACCTCCGGAGCCGATACAGGATTAATCTTCACCGTAGCTAGGATCCTCTCCAGCCGATTGAAAACTTCCTCCCGATCCACACGCTTTCCACCTTCGTCCGTCTCAACTCCGGTCGCAACCTTCAGCGCGAACTCGTAGCAGCCCCCATTTTCGAACACGTGATAATACTTCGACGCTTCCTCGTGTGTTCCGTCGTTGGCAAGAGTCTCCCTGGACCGCAATTCCATGTCACCGATCATCACCTTCGAAGGCTGCGGAGTGGTCTCTGCCGCCGCATCCGCAACCTTGGCCTGCGGACCGGAGAATTCGCCGCACTGCTCCGCCGTGAGCGATTTGTTCAGGCTCACATTAAAAAAAGCCGCAGCCAGATCGCTCTTAGGATAGGCCGACTCCGGAACTGCAACCGCCGCCACCGCAACTCCGCCCGCCTGCACGAAGTCCATCGGTAGCGCATCGGACGAAATCAGCTTATCGGCGTCCTCTCCGGTCTTCAGCGCGTACTTCCGCGGATATTGGAACGAAACACCGGAACTCTCGTCCGCATAAGTTACGGTCGTGGGCAACCTGCGCACAACTTTTTTATGCATCGGCTTGGCCGCAGCCACTGCCGGTGCAGGCGCGCTCGTCGGGATACTTGCGGCCTGGGACGCCGGTTGCGCCATCGCTGGCTGGTTGATAGAGCTTTGAGGTTTAGGTTTCTCGCTCGAGCATCCCACCGCCACCGAACAAACGATCAGGATCCCAGCGAATACCAGCGTGCTAACGGTTCTCTCGAATTTGCTTGTACCACGTGCTGAACTGAAATTGATGCGTGTCATGGTTGTCACCTCCTGCTGCTAAGCAGCACACAGGAAAGTGCACGCCACGCGCCACCACGAAGAGGCCTGATTTTATTGGAGTTACCGCTCGATCCTGTCCAGGCATTCGTGGCTCGCCGCACACAATGTCTACCCTGTAACACGCGTGAACTCAGCAGGGAAGCGTTGGGGCAGACCCGTCTTCACTCAAACTGCTTACGAAATTCCCCCAACTGCCTCTGCACTTCCGTCAGCTCCTTGCGCAGCTCCAGCACCTCATCCTCAAGCCGTCCAATCCGGTCAGACTCCCCAGAACGACTCTCAGCAACCGGCGCATGTATAACTGCGGCCGACTCCACCGGCCCCGAAAGCAAATGCATATACCGCGACTCTTTCGTCCCCGCCTGCCGAGGCAAAACCGCCGCCAGCGCCGGTTCTCTCTGCCCCAGTTTTTCCAGCGTCGCATGCACATCTTCCAGTTCTTCAAATCGATACATGCGCTCCGCTCGTCCACGAAGCTCCCCCGGAGTCTGCGCCCCGCGCAACAGCAGCACGCACAAAATCGCAATCTCCCGCCGGTCGAAGTTGAATACTTCCTGCAGGCGGTGCTCATACTTCGTAACCCGGCTGTCCGCGCCGCTCGCTGGCCCGGCTAGCCGCTGCCCTTGCAGCGATTCCAGCGCCGCCCGCACCGCGTCTTCACCGAGCGCCATCACCGGATCACGATTATTCTTCTGGTTGCACGCGTTCACCAGCGCGTTCAGCGACAGTGGATAGTAATCCGGCGTCGTAATATCTTTCTCCACCAGTGACCCCAGCACCCGAACTTCAACGTCACTCAGAAAATCCACGCGCTTCCCCATCACGAATAATTTTGTAACGAATTCTAGCAGTCCTGCCCAACCAACGAACAAGGTATGCTTATTGCCTGTGACGCCACCCCAACCTCTCGGTTCGACATGCTGAATCTTCCCCTATGCGCCTGCATGACGACGCTGACGCTGACGCACACGCTGACGAGCAACTCATTTTCCCCGCTGCTGAAATTCCTCAAGCCTGCCGCCATCGTTGCGATTCTCGTTTACCTGCAACTCAAGTTCTCCCAAAGTCGCATCCGATCGCTGGGCCTCGAACCCCTCGAACGATTCGGCCAAAAATTAGCCGCAAGAAAATCCCTCAGCGTATTCCTGGTCGGCCTGTCGTTGCTCGCGATTCGTTCCGCCGTCATTCCCGTCTCCGGCATCCCGCAACCCGAATTTCACGACGAGAACAGCTACCTTCTCGCCGCCGATACCTTCGCTCACGGCCGCCTCACCAATCCTCCCCACCCCATGTGGGTGTACTTTGAAACTTTCCATGTCATCTGGCACCCGACTTATATGTCGATGTATCCCCCGGGCCAAGGTCTCATCCTGGCCCTCGGACAAATTTTAGGCAATCCCTGGATCGGCCAACTCTTCGCCGCCGCCCTGATGTGCGCCGCCATTTGCTGGATGCTCCAGGGTTGGATCCCGCCTCAGTGGGCGCTTCTGGGAGGAATCCTCGTCGTCGCCCGTCTCGGACTTCTCAGCTACTTCACCAACGGATATTGGTGCGCCTGCCTTCCCGCCCTCGGAGGCGCGCTGGTTCTTGGCGCACTCCCTCGCATCAAGCACCACACCCGCCGCCGTGATGCCGTAATCATGGCGATCGGTCTCTTCATTCTCGCGAACACCCGCCCCTATGAAGGATTTCTTCTTAGTCTAGGCGTTGCCATCGCTTTGTTCATCTGGATGCTCGGCCAAAACAGGCCCCCAGTGCGCGTTTCCCTCGCCAGAATCGTTCTCCCACTCGTGCTCACCCTCGCGCCCCTCGCCGCCTGGACCGGTTACTACTATTACCGCGTCACCGGAAATCCTTTCCGTATGGCTTACGACGCCAACCGCGAAACCTACTCCATGGGACGCTACTTCATCTGGCAGCAGCCCTGGCCGCAGAAAACTTACCATCACGCCAGGATGCAGGCCAAATATGAGCGCGAACTGCAAGATGCGCTAGCCTATAAAACTCTTCCTGGATTTATTCGCAGTGCGGGCAGCAAGCTTTTTTATTTCTGGCAAACCTATCTGGTTTCGCCTTTGCCATTCGTATTGATCGCCTTGCCCTGCGCCGCTCGCGACCGCCGCCTGCGCGTTCCCTGGATGATTGCCGCCATCTTCGTAACCGGCCTCGCCGTGGAAGTCTGGTTTCTGCCTCACTACTTCGCTCCAGCGGCCGCACTGCTGTTCCTCGTCTTAATGCAATGCATGCGCCACCTGCGCCAGTTCCGCTGGCGCGGTCAACCCGCTGGTCTGGCCTTTGTGCGCGCCGTCTCGGTCATTTACATCGGCACCGTCATCCTTCGAATTGCGCTGGCCGTAACCCACATCCATCCCGAACACGAATGGCAACATGAAGACATGCAGCGCGCGTCCATCGTCCAGCAACTGAAAAACCTTCCGGGCGATCACCTCATCCTGGTCAGCTATTCGCCAGATTTCGATCCCGACCGCGAGTGGGTCTACAACCTCAGCAACATCGACGCATCGAAAATCGTTTGGGCGCGCGACATGGGACCAGAAAAGAATCGGGAACTACTCGCTTACTATCCCACCCGCCAGTTCTGGATGGTCCACGCCAATTCGTCGCCCGCACCGCCGCGCCTGGAGCCTTACCCCCAATAGTAGGATGAAGCCGTCGCACTCTCGACCGTATTCCCCGCCTGCTCTGAAAGAGCGCGGCTTTTAGCCGCTGAGGCTGATATAGTTCCCCAAGAAGGTCCGTCGTCTCATCGAGTCAACTCCCGCAAGGAGCGAAAATGCGCCTGATACTAAACTGGTTCCTGAGTGCCTTGGCCGTCTGGATCGTAGCCCACGTTATCCCAGGCATCTACGTGAGCGGCCCTATCGCCGCGCTCATTGCTGCCCTGGTCATCGGCTTCGTCAACGCAACCCTCGGACTGCTATTAAAAATTCTCACCTTCCCTCTCACCCTCATCACTCTGGGATTATTCTGGTTCGTAATCAACGCCTTCATGCTGAAATTTGCGTCGGCGTTGGTCCCCGGCTTCGTGGTCCGCGGATTCACCGCGGCATTCCTCGGTGCCATCCTTCTCAGCCTCGTCAACATGATGCTGAAATGGCTGGTCCATCCTTCAACCCGAGGCCGCATCTAAAGAACAGAACAAAGAACAGCGTCCAGGAATTATGGCCACCGCCCATTCGCAATTCCCGCCCGACTCAATCGATCCTCTTCTCGTCTCCATCCCCGCAGCCTGGTTCCTGATGGGCTCCGCTTCCGGTCAGGATTGCGAACGCCCCGTTCACCGCGTCTTCATCGACGCTTTCCTTCTCGCCGCCACTCAAGTTACCAACATCGAATACGAGCGCTTCGTAAATTCGACTGCATCTGATCCTCCGCCCTTCTGGCACGATGCGAACTTCAATCATCCCAGGCACCCTGTCGCCGGCGTCTCCTGGTTTGACGCCAATCGCTACTGCCAATGGCTGGCCCAGCAAACCGCCCGTCCCTACCGCCTTCCCACCGAAGCCGAGT
>Ga0307476_10002141_pt1 | contig 11818 bp, 9 predicted proteins | sample atmos_gasesECM2C_2_FD_203314 | JGI IMG/M metagenome (GOLD analysis project Ga0307476, IMG submission 203314) | Hardwood forest soil microbial communities from Morgan-Monroe State Forest, Indiana, United States - atmos_gasesECM2C_05 | ecosystem: Environmental > Terrestrial > Soil > Temperate... | reverse complement strand
AGATGATTTCGCGAAGTATCTGAACGGCGCGGATGGGAACGAAATCTGGGAACTCTGGCTGGCTTCCTCGAAAACGTCTTATGTGATCGATCAGTGCATCGCAACTACCGAACCGGCTTACTTGGCTAAGCATGTGTTCCAGTTAGCCCAGCTTTTCAACGCTTTCTATCATCGGCATCCCATTCTTGCTGAGCCAGACGAGGGACGAAAGAGGTTTCTATTTGCGACGGTCGCGGTGGTGCGACGCGAACTGATTCGCACTTTGGCGGTTATGGGAATCACCGTACCGTCAGCGATGTGAAGCGGGCGTAGCACGCCACCACACGGTCCGTTGCTCGCTAATCCTTAAACTCTCTGGCGAACTCCACCAGGCTTCGCACTGCGATTCCCGATGGGCCTTTGGCGATCCAGGCTTTGTTCTCTTCCATCCATGCCGTACCTGCGATGTCGAGGTGCAGCCAGGGAGTGTCTTCGGCAAACTCTTTGAGGAACATCGCCGCGTTCACGGCTCCGCCCCAACGGCCGCCGGAATTGACGATATCCGCAATGTTCGAGCGGATATTGTCTTTGTACTCCTCGTCGAGCGGGAGTCGCCAGAATTTCTCGCCCGCTTCGTCTGTGGCGCGATTGAAGCGTTCGTACATTTTTTCGTCGTTGGCAAAAACTCCCGCGTTTACGTAGCCAAGTGCGACCACAACCGCACCGGTCAGCGTAGCAGCGTCGATCAGATGGGTGCAGCCGAGTTGCCGGGCGTAGCAGAGGCCGTCGGCGAGCACCAGCCGGCCTTCGGCGTCAGTGTTGATAATCTCGATCGACTTGCCCGACATGGCGATTTGTATGTCGCCGGGCTTTTGCGCCTTGCCCGAAGGCATATTTTCGGTGGCGCAGATAATCGCGGTCACCCGGACCTTCGGCTTGAGCAAGGCGATAGCGCGCATGGCGCCGATCATGGCGGCGGCGCCGGCCATGTCATATTTCATTTTTTCCATGCCATCGGCGGGTTTGATGGAGATGCCGCCGGTATCAAACGTAACGCCCTTGCCGACCAAACCGAGCACAGGGCTCGCTGGCGCGTCCGCCGGTTCGTAGCGCATCATGATCAGCGCGGGCGGTTCGTCCGATCCCTGAGCTACGCCCCAGAACGCGCCCATTTTCAGCTCTTTAATTTTGTCGGCGCCATGCGCTTCAAACTTCAGACCAACTTCCTGCGCCATTTTACGGGCACGCTCGGCGAGAATGGTTGGCGTCATGCGGTTGCTGGGCTCGTTTACCAGGTCGCGCGTGAAGTTTTGCGATTCACCGATGATGCGCCCTTCGTCCAACGCCTTCTGCACTCGGGCTTGATCTCCGCGCGCGATTACCGTTATGGAGTCCATCTTCTGATCTTTGCGATCGCTCTTGTAGGTATCAGGATCGAAGTTGCCCACGAATGCCCCTTCCACAATGGCCTTCACCGCAGCTTCGGTCTGTGCGCTTTCAGGAACCAGAAGTGCGAAGCTGCGAATCCCCTTGGGCTTGAGGAAGCGAACTGTGGCGCCGGCCAGCTTGCGCAACTCGGAGGCAGTAAAGTTCTTGGCCTTGCCGCCGCCCAGCAGCAGCAGGCGTTTTGCCTTTAGCTTTGCGGGACGATGCAGCAGCGTGGTTTCAAAAATCTTGCCCGTGACTTCGCCGCTGGCCATGACGTCAGCCGTGGCGCCCTTAATGGCGCTGTCACTGGCTTCAACGCTGACTTCGACTTTATCCTTGGAGCCCTGATCGAGAACTACTACGGCCAGGCACTCGGTTTCAACTTCTGCGGGAGGAGCAAAAGAGAGCTGGGTCTTCATAGTTTGTGTGATTCCAGTATCGTAGGCAACCGGGCAAAAGTGCAAGCCTCTACCCCACCGTTTGAGTCGGGGACCTGCACATTTCCAGGGGGAACTGAGATTTCGAAAAGGCAGCGAGAAGCCTCGTTTGGGCAAACATTGATACCCGAGCATTTGCCTGAAAACGTTCTTTTTTCTGATGTCCAGCATCTTATAGAGTAGAGACCTTACGCTGATGATCATGATGGCTTCACTTTGAAAGGACAACCCATGAAAAAATATTCCCTCACGCTCCAGATCGTCGTCGCAATCGCCACGCTGCTGGCTAGTGTGCAGCTTGTTGCAGCGCAGGCGGGTTCGTCGCCCGAGGGGCCAGCCGTGAATCTCGTAGTGACCGTGGAAGCCCGTCACGGCTCGAACGTTCCCGACATCACTCGCGACGACGTGATGGTGTATCAAGGTCGCGACCGCGATAGAGTGACCGCCTGGCTGCCGCTGCAAGGCGACCATGCAGGTCTCGAGTTGTTTATTCTGCTCGACGATTCTTCCAGCGTCAGCCTGGGTTCACAGTTGGAAGATATCCGCCAGTTCATCAGTGCGCAACCCCCTACCACCAAGGTCGGAGTCGCCTATATGTCGAATGGAATTGCGCAGGTGCTGCAGAACCTCACCAGTGACCACGCCCTGGCCGCCAAGGCCTTGCGTCTTCCCATGGCGAATCCCGGCGCCAGCGCGAGCCCATATTTTTCGCTGGGGGACTTAATAAAACGCTGGCCTGCAAGCGAGGAACGCCATGAGGTTCTGATGATCACCGATGGCATCGACCGATATTGGGGCAGCGGCCCGGACAACGCGTATGTCGACACGGTGATCGAACAAGCTCAGCGTGCCGGGGTCCTGGTTTTCAGCATTTATACGCCCGGTGGTGGACACTACGGTCACAGTTATTGGCGGACGTATTGGGGTCAGAATTATCTCTCCCAGCTGTCCGACGAATCCGGCGCCGAAAGTTATTATCTGATTGGTTCCGCTCCGCCAGTCAGCTTCGCCCCTTATCTCGAGGATATGGCGCGCAAGCTAGGTCGTCAGTACCTGCTGACATTTATTCCCAAGCCTGAGAAAAAGGCTGGAATGCAGCGGGTGAAGCTCCAGACCGAGGTACCGAATGCGGAACTGGTGAGCGCCGACAAGGTCTACGTTCCGGCTACGGCACAGTAAGGAATTTTCTCGGCACTGACTTACTTGCCTGCGGCCGCGGAATATCTGCGGAAGAAACTATCCTGCTTCCACTTCGGCCGCTGGAGGCTTTGTGCGACCGAGATCATCAGGCCGCGAATTACTTCTTCATAGAGCGCGGCTGCCGACAAATCTACGGGCTGATTCAAATCGTCGGACGGTGCGTGATAGCGCTGGGTGAGCCACTCTTTGAAAATCTTCTGTTCGGGAGAACCGGGCGCGGCTCCCACTCCCATCGCTAATGCCGGAATTCCGTGACGAATGAAGTTGTATTGATCGCTGCGAATAAAGATATTCCGCTGCGGCTCGGGATCGGCTTGTACGGTGATGCCATGCGCCTGCGCGACTTCACGGGCCGCGTCGCCGAGATCGGATTCCGCCAGCCCGAACACGGTAAGGATCTTGAGCGGAACAATGGGCAGGAACATATCTACATTAATGTCGGCCACCATCGACTTTGGATCGACCGTGGGATGCGCAGTGAAATACTTTGAGCCCAGCAATCCTTTTTCTTCCCCGGTAACGAATAGAAATAGAAGTGAACGTTTGAGCTTTTCGGGCGATTTCTTCAATGAAGACGCCACGTCCAGCAATAAAGCACTCCCAGACGCATTATCCATTGCTCCGTTATAAATACGATCGCCATTGATGGGTTCGCCGATGCCCAGGTGGTCGATGTGCGCGGAAAGAACAACGTATTCATTTTTGAGCTCAGGATCGCCGCCCGGCAGTTTGGCGATGACATTCGCCGACTCCAGGTCTTTTTTCTCCAGAGTTGCTTTCGCCTTGATCGAAGCAGTCAGCGGAAACCGGGGAAGTTGCTTCCGCTCTTTGGCTATGCTCAAGATTTCATCGAAACTGTGCCCCGAACCCAAGAAAAGTTTTTCTGCATCTGCGGGATTGAAATACATCGCAAGCTTCTCGCCCTCGGTCTCGTTGAATTCTGGATCAGCTAACGCCATGCTGGGATGAGTGCGGCTCAGCGACATTCGAGACCATGGAATATCCATGCTCGCGGGATTGGCGATGGTGATAATACCGACGGCTCCGGCCTTATGAAGAGTTTTCCAGCGTTCCGCGGCAGATTGATAATGCGACGCCAGAGGTCCCGGAATGTCGGCGGGTGAACCGTTCAAAATCACCACCACCTTGCCAGTCAGATCGAGGCCTGCGAGGTCGTCGTAGTTTTTCTCGGGAATGCTCAGTCCATATCCCACGAAAACGAGCGGCGCCTGCAGTTCTGGAGCGAGATCAATTCGCGTAATAAAGAACGCATCTTCGCCGAGAGTGAGAGGCTCAACTTTGCCGTCACGGACCAGAGCGAGGCTGGAATCCTGTTCGACAATCTGGCGAGACTGGAATTTCACTGGTTGGTAAAAGCCATCGTTCCCCGCGGGTTGAAGGCCCGCCTGCTTTAGCTGATCGACAATATAAGCTTCCGCTCTGCGCAGGCCGGCACTGCCGGTTTCGCGGCCTTCCATATTGTCGTCGGCAAGAACCTTGACGTAATCCCACCAGGTTTTGCCATCGAAGTGAATGGGCGCATTTTGCTGGGGAAACGCGGAAACGGCAACTAACAAACATGCTACGGTCCAAAACCTTTTCACCATGGTGGTAAGTCCCTCCGTTCACTTTCCGCTCCGAGTGCGAAAGAAAACCTCACCACACCCTGCATTGATTAGCCCGCACCATGGGCGCGCCTTTCTTGCAGGAGAAGGCTTCCTGAAACTCGGGCATATTGGAAACCACATTGTTAACGCGGTATTTCGGGATCGAGTGGGGGTTGGTCAGCACAAGGGTTCGCATCAGTTCGGGGCGATATTGCTCGCACCACGAGTTGGCGTAAGACAAAAAGAACTTCTGCCGCGGCGTCCAGCCATCGGCGTCTTTTGCGTCGACGGACTTGTTTTCTGCCTGAAGCTTATTATTGAGCGCCATAAAGGCCAGTCGCAGTCCGCCGTTATCGGCTGTGTCCTCGCCCTGTGTTAAGTGGCCGTTCGATTTGACTCCAGCCTCCGGTATTTCCTCGGTGTATTCGTCGGCTATGCACTCGCCACGCTGCTCGTAGGCTTTGGCATCGGCAGGCGTCCACCAGTCGCGAAGGTTTCCCTGCGCGTCGAACTTCCGCCCTTGATCGTCGAAGCCGTGTGTGATTTCGTGTCCCATCACCATACCGATGGCGCCGTAGTTCACCGCATCTTCCATATTGCTGTCAAAAAACGGTGGTTGCAGGATGCCGGCGGGAAAGTTGATGGTATTGAGCTGCGCATCATAGTAGGCGTTGATGGTGGGCGGTGTCATGCCCCACTCCTCGCGGTCAACAGGCTTGCCAATCTTCGCGAGTTGACGATGAGACTCGAAAGCAGTCGCCTGGTGAACATTGTCCAGATAGCTGTTACGCGTGATCTTCACCGAGGAGTAATCGCGCCAGTGATCGGGATACCCAATCTTGTCTTCAATGGCGTGCAGCTTGATTTTTGCCTGTTCCTTGGTCGCCAGCTGCATCCAGTCAAGACTGGTTATATCCTGGTCCAGTGCGTGCTCGACGTCGTGCACCAGCGCAACCGTACGCTGTTTGCTCTCGGGTGGAAAAGCCACGGCGACGTATGCCTGACCCAACGCCATTCCAAGATCGCGGTCGGCCGCGCGCACACAGCGTCGCCAGCGAGGCAGTTGCTGCTTTGCTCCGAGCAAGGTATGGGAATAGAAATCCCAATTCTCGTCAACGAAAGCCTTGCTCAGGTATGGCGCTGAACCGTGCACCAGGTGCCAGCGTAAGTAAACTTTCCAGTCATCTACTGAATGCTGTTGGATCAGCGATTCAAGGTTGCGAAAGAACTGGGGCGATGTCACGAGGTAATGCGGCAAAGACGGCGGGGCCTCGACCACCTCGATGTAATGCTTCCAATCGAACGAAGGAGTCAACGCCTGGACCTGTTCCAAACTCATTTTGTTGTTCAGATTCTTGGGATCACGGCGCGCCACATTGTCCATCTGCGCCTGTGCCATGGAGGTTTCCATCGCGATGATCGTCTTGGCATCGGCCGCGGCTTGCTGTGTACTCTCTCCTGCAAGCGCCAGCATTTTGCTCACATGGGTCTCGTACTGGCTGCGGATTTCTTTTGCCTTGGCGTCGTCCTTTATGTAGAAGTCGCGGTTCGGCAAGCCCAGACCACCCTGATCGATGCCGGCTACGACCTTGCTCGCATCATCGTAATCCTGGGTTTGCCCGAAGCCCAGCAGCGCAGCCCGAGTCTGGTTGTCGTCGGCCTGCCAGGCGCCGGGAACGGCTTGGTGGAGATGGGCGACTTCATCGGCAAGGTCAGACTTATTTTTCATCTGATCGATGCGCTCTAACCCGGATTTCAAATCACGAGTTCCGGCGGCGTCGATTCCTGATTCATCGATGCAGGCAGCCCAATAGTCGCCGATCTTCTGCTCATAGCCGGTGCGATTGCTGCTTTGCTCTGCGGCTTTCTCCATGGCTTCACGCAGAATATTTTCATTCCAGTACTGCAACCCGCTGCCAGTTCCCCAAGCCACTTGGTCGGCGGGAATGGGGTTGGCGGCGTTCCACTTGCTGCACGCATATTGGTAGAAGTCCTGGCAGGGATCGAGCGACTTATCGATCCGGCTGAGATCGAAGTGCTCGAGCTTGGGCGCGCTCGATGAGGTGCCCGAATTTTGCCCACGGGCACGACTGATCCCGAGCACAGCACTAAGTAACACCACAATAATTGCAATTCTTGAGATGCGCATCCGACTGATCTCCTGAAATGGTCTCCTAAGGATTGAAAACGGAACTGCGGCCCACGGGAGCGGAACCGCGAATCGATTTGGCTTGAGCACGATACAAGTCGCCAATTGTCTGCGCCAAGAAGTTTATCGCAGTTTTACAAGACGCGCATGCGGTTGGCAACTTTGCAGGGTGGAGTGATCGAAAATAAGGAGGGTCGAAAAAGAAAATAGGGAGCTCTGCCTGCAGGCGTCAAGCTCCCTCGCGCGGTTGACAGTGCGGCACTAGCTTAAGGGACTGATGTCCGAAATATGGATCATGCTGGTGCTGCTGTCGAGGGTGCCATTGACTTTCACCTGCTGGCCCACAAACTGTTTCGCCTTGTCCTGATCATCCAACTGGTAGTTCATATCGCTGGTTTTCAGTACATACTTCCCGGCGGCCTTTACCACGGTTCCGGTAAAAGAAGAGCCTTGCGTGTTTTGCATAGCAGAGGACGAATCCTGCGACGGGGGACTGGTGCGAGTGCCTTCCTGCTCGGGGCTGGTCTGCTGTCCGGTCTGCATGTCTGAGGTCGGCTGCTGGCTGCTGGGTTGCTGGGCGCTAGGTTGAGCGGACTGATCCTGTTGAGCGAAGCTCACCGCGGAGAGTGCCATCGCCAATGCCATGGTAGCCATTACTGTAAGTATGTTTTTCATTTTCATTCCTCCGATTTTTTTAGGACTTTTACTGCGGGCTTCTCATAGCAAGTGCAGTACCAACTCGAGGGAACTTGCAATCAGTCACATAGGTGCGAGCGCAAGACCGCTGCAGATGAATCAGAGGTTTTTCTTCGAAAAGACGCGCAAGTTATTCGTACAGGGGAAACCCTAGCCAGGCCTTAAGTAGCGGTTGCAGTGTTCAGGAGAGTGGCACTACGCGAGCCAGAGCGCTCTTCAACTCTTCCGGCTTAAATCCAAAAGGACCGGGTTTGCTCTTGTAAGCCACTCGCCCGGCGGCATCGATCAAGTAAAGGCGATCCGGCCAGCCGGTATAAGCCTGGTCGGTTGAATTGCCGAATTCATCAAGCACGGCGGGAATCTTTATGCCGAGTTTTCGCACGCACGTTCCCGCCACGAGCGCGCGTTCCTCTTCGTTCTTTGGGCTGGCAAAAACAACATTGTCTTTGACATTGCTCTGCATCTGCCAAACGTCGCTGGGATGCGCCTCGGTGATGTATACGACCAGAAATGCGACTCGGTTTCCGTACTGTTCGTAAAGCTGGTTGAGGGCAGGAACCTCCCGCCGGAACGGAGGTCAAGTGTAGCTTCCAAACACCAGCACTACTGGGTTTCGTTGAGCCGTAAGCTCTGATAGTTGCACCTGTGCGCTCTTGTCGAGCTTCATCAGGGAAAAGTCAGGCGCGGGATCTCCCACTTGCAGGGCGCCGGCGCGAGCATGCGTCCACAAGGTTTCAAATGGAAGAACCAGAAATGCGACGGGACCGGGCACTCTGGCCATGACCCGGGCAAATTTGTCAGGCGACTGCCGCATGACCGCGAACAGCGAAGTACAGGCCAGCACCCATACGAGGGCGAGCACGCCTAATCCCACGAGCCACTTGTTTCTGACCGATTTATGTCTGGTCTTCAAAGGCATGGTTCGTGACAAGCTGATCCGAATTTCGCCCCACGAAAGTGACGCGATTATATGGATCGCACCGCGACGGTCAATAATATGAAAGCAGTAGTCAGCGATGATTGCCGCCGTTGGGCGCTGGAACTTGCTCCGCCCGCATTATATGCTCGGAGCGTGCCTCGCCCGCTTGCGTCTAGCCGGTCTCCAACCCCGGGTCTGTTCCTCGGACTCATCATCACCCTTGCTGCGGTGGTGGCTTACTCGTGGTACATCACCGTACAGATCTCGGGCCTTCGCGAACTGCAAAACCATCTTGCCGGACGGAATCGCAAAGATTCGCTGCAACTCTTGCGCATCCAGAACGATTTGAATTCGCTGGCGCTGGCCATGCGCGACATGCTCGACAATGATGAACCTTATCCTCTGACGGCATGGTCGGCGCAGTTTCAACGCATCCGCGCCGACCTTGACAATGCCCTCAAGCTCGAAGAGCAAGTCGCAGTCGCCGAGCGCACTCCCGAGCAAAGAGAATTTCTGGGCAACGCGATGGCTCAATTCTGGGACGCCGTCGACCGCACCTTCGCACTTGCTCGCGACGGCAAAGAGAGTGACGCGCGGGCGCAGATCCGAGTGTCGTTGCAGGCGCGCCAGGCGGCGCTGAGTACGGCCGTTGCTCGTTTGCTAGTACAGAACAACGAAGGCGAAGAGCAGGTGGGATTGCGCATCGGGCGGATCTACGATCGCGTGCAGCGGCAAGTGTATATCTTTTTCGCAGCGATCTTGAGTGCGATTTTGCTTACCAGTTTGTATCTGATCCAGTCTAATCGCCGGCTCTTCGCGCAACTGGCTGCGCTCTCCGAGCAGCGCAGCGAACTGGCGCAGAAACTGATCTCCACCCAGGAGTCGACCCTGCTCCATATATCACGCGAACTGCACGATGAGTTTGGACAAATCCTGACCGCGATCGGCTCCATGTTGAGCCGCGCGCGAAATCATGTGCCCGAAGGCTCGCCACTGCGAACTGAACTGCGGGAAGCCTCTGAAATCGCGCAGTCCACGCTCGACAAGGTTCGCAGCCTTTCGCAAGCTTTGCATCCCGTCATGCTGGATGAAGCCGGTCTCGAGAGTACGATTGACTGGTACATTCCGGTGGTGGAAAGACAAAACGGAATTAAAATATTCTACGAGAAATCAGGAACGTCGTTTCCCGTGGAAGGCAACGTTGGCGTGCATATTTATCGCATCCTGCAGGAGGCTTTGAACAATCTCGCTCGCCACTCCCGCGCTCGCCAAGCTTGGGTGCGGCTTCGCTTCCTGGTCCAGGGCCTTGAACTTGAGATTGAAGACCATGGCGTCGGTTTCGTCCAGAGTTCCGCAAGGCCTGGCATAGGGCTGGTAGCGATGCGTGAACGCGCGGAGTTGTTGAATGGAAAGATCGAGTTCCTCAAGCCCGCCGAGGGCGGAACTTTGGTTCGACTGAAAGTTCCAATAGACAAAACGGAGCCACATGTCCAATAAGATTTCGGTCTTGCTGGTCGACGATCACAGCCTGGTGCGCCGCGGCTTTCGCCGCATCCTTGAAGACGCGCCCGACATCTCCGTGGTCGGCGAAGCCAGCGATGGTGCGGAAGCCGTCCGCTTGGCAGCGCAGTTGCGCCCGCGGCTGATCGTGATGGACTGCGCGCTTCCCGGTATGAGTGGATTGGATGCAACCCGGCGCATCCTTCATAAGTTTCCTGAAATCGCAATCCTGATGTTGAGCATGCACTCCGAAGATACCTGGGTGCATCAGGCGCTGGACGCCGGCGCTCGCGGCTACATTCTGAAGAGCGCCGTGGATATGGAACTGGTGACGGCCATCCGGCGAGTCATAGAGGGCGAGATCGTGCTCGACCCGCAGGTGTCTCGTGGGACCACTCTGAAGGGTGAGGGGAAGTCCGGACTTACGGTGCGCGAACTCGAGGTGCTGAAACTGATTGTCGCCGGCAAGTCCAACAAGGAAATTGCCGCCGATCTCGATCTCAGCGCGAACACGGTGGCCGTGCACCGCGCCAACATTATGGACGCGCTCGGAATCCATAAGACCGCCGACCTCGTGGTCTATGCCATTCGTAGCGGCTTGGTGAACATCCCTTGAACCGCAGATCTTTCTTGCGCGGGCTGGCTGGCGCGGCCTCGGCTGCGACGTTGCCGTTTAATTTGTTCGCGGAACCTGCGCCTGAAACATCCGGTCCAGGCTTCCGGTTGGTCGACGTCACCAGTTCAGCGGGCATCCAGTTTCAGCACAACAGCGGCGCCTACGGAGGCAAGCTTCTTCCTGAAACGCTGGGCTCAGGCTGCGCCTTCCTCGATTACGACTGTGACGGCTGGCAGGACATTCTCCTTATTAATGGCATGGACTGGCCCGGCCACAAGCGGCAAACCTCGACACTTCGCCTCTATCACAATAATCATGACGGAACTTTTACCGACGTAACCCGCAAGGCCGGCCTCGAGGTCGAGATGTACGGGATGGGCGTTGCCGTTGGCGATTACAACAATGACGGTTTTCCCGACATTCTCATCACTTGTGTTGGCCAGAGCCGGCTTTTCAAAAATACCGGGAAAGGAACTTTCGTTGACGTGACCAACTCCAGCGGCCTCGGGCGCCGTCAGGCATTGAGTACATCAGCGCTGTGGTTTGATTTTGACCGCGACGGCCGGCTTGATTTGTTCGTCTGCAATTACGTGAAGTGGTCGCCGGAGCACGATGTGTTCTGCAGCCTGGATGGCAAGCACAAGTCGTATTGCACGCCCGAAGCCTATCGCGGCGAAACCTGCTGGCTGTTTCACAATCGCGGCGACGGATCCTTCGATGATATCACCGCGACCAGCGGCATTTTCGACAGCAGTTCGAAATCGCTGGGCGTCGCCATGCTCGACTACGATCAGGACGGCTGGCCGGACTTGCTGGTAGCCAACGACACGCAACCAAACAAGCTCTATCGCAACGCGCGTAATGGCACATTCAAAGATGTTGCGGTCGAGGCCGGAATCGCCTTTAGTGCCGACGGCAAGGCGCGTGCGGGAATGGGTGTCGACGCCGCTGATTTCGAAAACTCAGGCGTTGCCGGTGTAGCCATCACGAACTTTGATAACGAAATGATCGGCCTATATCGCGCTCTCGGCAACGGCACCTACGAAGATGTCGCAACCCTATCTGGCGTGGGACTTCCTTCGAAGACCACGCTGGGATTCGGGTGCATGTTTGCTGACATGGACCTCGATGGTGCGCTGGACCTGGTCGCCGCCAACGGCCACATCGATGACACCGTTCGCAATATCCGAGGCAACGTTGGCTACGCGCAACCGCCGCAGCTTTTTCTGAATAGCGGCAAACGGACCTTTCGGGATGTGAGCTCCGAAGTCGGCGACTCATTCCGCC
>Ga0307476_10002139_pt1 | contig 11821 bp, 10 predicted proteins | sample atmos_gasesECM2C_2_FD_203314 | JGI IMG/M metagenome (GOLD analysis project Ga0307476, IMG submission 203314) | Hardwood forest soil microbial communities from Morgan-Monroe State Forest, Indiana, United States - atmos_gasesECM2C_05 | ecosystem: Environmental > Terrestrial > Soil > Temperate... | reverse complement strand
TTTGGTTAATTCGGTCAGGCGAGCAATCAAAGGATTGCGCAGTTGTTTGCCAGCGTCGGCCAAGGCATCGGTCGCTTTCATGCGGTCACGAATCGTGTCAACTTTGCCAGTAAGCGAGAACAGATCCGCCGTCAGGCCCCAAATGCCGGTTGGTTCGGGTTTGCTGGCAGAAACCGTGGGGACCGCGCGGCTTGGCGGGTTCGCTGAGTTAGCGGACGCGGCACTTGCCGAACCGGCCACTTCGGGGGAAACAGTGCGAGCGAGCGCGTCGATTTGTCCCCGCAGACTACTGGTTCCCAGGCCACTACTACCCGCGCCGCCCACAAAATCGGCCATATTGCGGATGATGTCGCGGCGGGCATTGGCGAGATCGATTTCGCTTTGCAGTTCGCCGATCGTGGCTTCCAGTTCACGGCGCTTGCTGCCAGTTGAAGCTACAGCCTTCTGGCGATCGGACTGCAGTTCGGTCTGGGACTGCTGGATCTGCTGGTCCAGTTTTGCCGCCAGTTGCACGAGCGACTGGTAGTGTGCATCCTCAGGATTCTGGGGCTGGTTGGATTTTGTGGACGACGGAACTGTCAGGTCTTCTGCGGCTCTGGCAAAGTCGAACGCACTCCGCACGACCTGGTCGGCAAGCGGACGATCGTCGTTTACCGCGATGACGTCATCGGGTTCTTTTGCGATTTGCCGTTCGACATCGATCTGGCGATACCAATTGATCGTCTGATCGAGAAATTGCAGGACGGCAGAGCGATCCGAAGCGGGGGGGACGGTGTTCTGCGACCGAGACATCCCGATACCGACAGTCAGCAACAAAGCCGAAATCGTCGTGATTCGTAAGACGGGGGGACGCGTCGTAACTCTTGTGGCCCTGTTGCGCCGCTGCGCGGTGTTCTGGCGGAGAATGAACTTCATGTCTCAGCGTGTACTCGACTTCAAGTGTAATTGATTCAATTAGGGTTTAACTTAGACTCTCTTTTATATTCTTTTCTGGAGGATTCTTTGGCCCATTTTCCTAAAATCTCTTTGGCAGTCAAGAAGCGCGCTGCGAAAATCAAAGTGCTTCTTATGGACGTGGATGGCACGATGACGGACGGCAGCGTCACTCTGCTCTCGCAAGCCGATGGCAGCGCTCTCGAAATCAAGACCTTTGACGCGCACGACGGCCAGGGTCTCACCCTCGGCCAGACCGCCGGATTACGCACGGGCTGTATTACGGGTCGCGAAAGCCCGGCGCTGTTGCGCCGCGCCCACGAAATGAAGATGGAGTTTGTTTACATGAAACAGCCGGTGAAAATGCCCGCATATGAAGAGATCCTGCGAAAAGCAGGCGTCGCCGAATTTGCCGTTGCTTATATCGGCGATGACCTACCGGATATTCCCTTGATGCGCCGCGCTGGTCTAGCCATTGCGGTAGGTGACGCTGTCCCCGAGGTAAAAGAGGCGGCGCACTACACGACCAGAGCGCTCGCCGGCCACGGCGCGGTCCGCGAAGCGATTGAACTGATTCTCAGATCTCAGGGCATCTGGGAAGAGATGATCGACAAAGCCCGCGCGTGAATGAGGATCGTCTTCTCAAAAGCCCTCGCGTACAAGCCTTTCTATCGTGATGGAAGGGTTAGCCGAATCTCCTTGCATCCTCTTCTCTACATATTTAGCAATCATGTCCACTTCCAGGTTCACGGGATCACCTGGCTTGAGAGATTTCAGATTCGTCATTTCGGTGGTGTGCGGAATGATGGCGACGGTCACTTGCGTTCCCTCGATTTTTGCGACCGTCAGGCTGATACCTTCAATCGAGAGTGAGCCTTTGAAGATGACGTAGCGCGCCAGTTCTGGCGGGATTTCGATGTGCAGCCAATAATTATTGGCGCCGGGGATTTCGTTGAGTGCGAGGAACTTGCCTGTGCCGTCCACGTGGCCCTGAACGATGTGCCCGCCGAAGCGTCCGTCGGCTCGCATGGGGAGTTCGAGATTGACTAGCGCGCCCTGTTTTATACGAGAGAACGAAGTGCGGTTCCATGTCTCCTCGGCGAGATCGGCGCCGAACGACTTGGATGTGATTTCAACGGCAGTGAGGCAGACTCCGCTGACCGCGACGCTGTCGCCCTTCTTCAATTCTTTTGCGAGACGAGATGAGGAAACGGTGAGCCGCCGGTTATCGTGTTCGTTGCTAATACTGGTGACGCGTCCGACTTCTTCAATAATGCCGGTGAACATGAGGTCTCCCTTACTCACTACAGAGGCACGGAGACACAGAGAAGATCGGGATATTATTTATTTCTCTGCTGGTTTCGTTTTCTTGCCTTCTCTGTCTTTCTGTGCCTCTGTGGTGAAATGCCTTCAACTATATACGGGTCCTTCAAATATCCCTCGACACCAAAATCTTCGCCGAAGCGATGCACCCGTATGGACTTCACGCAGGCCGCGTCACCGATGCTTGAGAATCCGGCGCCTCCGGCGAACGGAACGGATGCTGTGCCTCCGAGAATTCTGGGTGCGTAATAGAGATAAACTTTGTCGATGATGCCCGCGGAAAGCGCCGCCCAGTTGACCGTGGCTCCCCCTTCAATCATCAGGCTGGTAATTTCCATTTGGCCAAGGAGTTGCACTACGTCGGCCATGTCAGGGTGGCCCTCCGAAGTCGCCGCGGGCAGTTGCTGCACGCGAATGCCCAGCTTCACCAACTGCTTCTTCTTTTTCTCTTCGGCGAGAGAGCAGAGGACTAGAACGTCGTCGTTGGCGGTTTTGACCACGCGGGCGTCTAGCGGCAGGCGCAGGCGCGAATCGAGAACGATGCGCAGGAGCGGCCGACGTCGAGGGCGGCCGCTGCGGTCAGTGAGCAGTGGGTCATCGGCAATTACGGTGCCCACACCGACTAGGATGGCGTCATGCTGATGACGAAGTTCCTGCACGTGCGCGCGAGCGGATTCGCCGGTGATCCACGAGTGATGGGATGCGTGGTTGGGAGATCGTTTCGGGGGCGTCGCGATTTTGCCGTCGAGCGTCATCGCAGCTTTTAACGTCACCAGCGGAATATGGTGGCGAATATATTTCGCAAAAGACTCATTCAGCTCTTTCGCTTGTTCTTCCAGCACGCCCGAGGAGACGCTGATGTCAGCGCTTCGAAGCCTGGAGAATCCCTTCCCGCTGACCAGAGGGTTCGGGTCCTGCATGCACGCGACCACGCGGGAGATTCCGGCGGCGATTACTGCATCTGCGCAGGGCGCAGTGCGACCTTGATGCGAGCAGGGTTCCAGGTTGATATAGAGGGTTGCGCCGCTAGCTTTTTCCCCAGCTTGTTCAATCGCCAGGATTTCCGCATGCTTCAAACCATCGTAGGTGTGGCTGCCAGTGCCGATGATCTTGCCTTGCGTGTCCACCACAACGGCTCCCACGCAGGGATTGGGTGACGTCAAGCCGATGCCTTGCCGAGCCAGATCGAGGGCTCGACTGAGGAAAAGTTCGTCAGTATCCCGAGATGTCATCACGGCAAAAGCATCATTTCAGCACGGAGGCCCAGAGAAAGCTGCAACACGCTACATTTGCCGCGGCGGAAAAAACGATCTGTAGGAGTCGTCCTCGGGTTCGGCTACAGCAGCGCCGCTGCGACCCTTTGGGCCACGGCGGACTGGAACGAATCGGTCTGCGTAGGGATCGGTCGGAGGTTGTGGCTTGCGGCGGACTCGCCGCAACCAGTCGAGCAAGGCTTGCAATGCCGTTCGCCGACCTTTCGAATCGCTCATGAACAATCTCGATTCTACGCCTTCAAAAAGAGAATCAAGCAAACAACGAATCTACAAAATCCTTGGCATTGAAGGGCAGCAGGTCCCCGGCTTTTTCGCCGACGCCAACGTAGCGCACCGGCAGGCCCAGTTCTCTCGAAATCGCGACCACGACTCCGCCTTTGGCGGTGCCGTCGAGTTTGGTGAGCACGATTCCAGTTACGCCGGCCGCTTCCGTGAACTGACGCGCTTGTTGCAGACCATTCTGGCCGGTGGTGGCGTCCATCACCAGCAAAGTTTCATGGGGCGCACCAGGAATAATTCGTTGTGCCGTGCGCCGCATTTTATCTAGCTCTGCCATGAGGTTAGCTTTCGTGTGGAGGCGGCCGGCAGTGTCCACAATGACGTAGTCGCTGTGGCGCGCGGAAGCTGCTTGCAGAGCGTCGTAGAGCACCGCTGCGGGATCGCCCCCGGCTTTGGTGCGGATGACTTCGGTTCCGGTGCGTTGTCCCCAGATTTCAAGTTGCTCGATGGCGGCGGCACGGAACGTGTCAGCTGCGCACAGCAACACCGTCTTGCCTTGCGAACGAAAAACCTGCGACAGTTTACCAATAGTTGTCGTCTTTCCCGTGCCATTGACGCCGACCACGAGGATGACTTCGGGTGTGCCGTCAATTCTCTCGACTGGCCGTGTGTTGGCGGCATTCAGGATGGAGAGCAGTTCCTCTTTTAACAGGCGCTTGAGTTCGTCGGTGTTTCTAATTTGCTTGCGATCGGCTTTCTCTCGAAGTTTGTCCAGGACTTCATGCGTTGTCGTGTTGCCCAGGTCGGCGCCGATGAGAGTGGCTTCCAGATCGTCCAGCGTTGCCCGGTCAATTTCCTTGCCGAAAGAAACTACTTCCTCGATGCGCTGGCTGAGGTTCTCACGGGTCCGCGTCACCGCCTCTTTCATGCGATCGAAGAGGCCGGGCTTCTGCTGTTCGTCCAGGCTACCAAAAAGGGTCTGAATCATAGAAGTTGGGAGTGCGCGCTAAATATCAATTATAGCGGCAGGTGCCGATTTTGACGGAGGGACACTTGGCAGAGTGACGGAACACGAACAGGGACGAAAACTAAACCGGGGCTTCCGAGACTGCCGTTATCTGCGTCGCAGGCTGAGCAGGAGCGGGCACGGTGGCTTTGACCGGGATGGGTGGTGCGGGCGCGGTTTGGCGCGTGATGCGAATATCGCCGCGGTAGTAAATCGCGGTGATGGCCGAGGCCGCGGTGGGATCGAGGCGTTTCCCGGAAAGATTGTGAATGATTTTCAATGCGTCTACGGGGTCATGTGCGTGTTGGTAGGGACGGTTGGTGGTGAGCGCATCGAAGGTGTCGGCGACGGCGATGATGCGGGGCAATAGTGGAATTTGATCTCCCTTCAGGCCATGCGGATAGCCGCGGCCGTCAAGCGATTCATGGTGTAACTCGATTCCGGGAATCATGTCCTTCAACTGCGCCACCGGACGCAGGATGGTGGCGCCCTTGGTGGTGTGGGTTTTCATGACCTCGAATTCTTCCGGCGTGAGCGCGCCCGGCTTCTTCAGGATGCGGTCTTCGATCCCAATTTTGCCGACATCGTGCAACTGGGCGGAGATACGGACGGTTTCTATAAAGTCCTCGGAGACGCCCATTTCTTTGGCAATCATCAGGGAGTAGCGAGTGACGCGATCGGAGTGGCCGCGAGTATAAGGATCTTTTTCGTCGACGGCGCCCGCGAGCATCTGGATCGAGCCCATGAATAAGTCGCGATTCTCAGTGGCGGCGCGTTTGAGATCGAGCACGAAATGCTCGAGCTCTTCCGACATAACGTTGAAGGTTTCCGCCAACTCGCCGATTTCGGTGCGGCTCTTGATGTGGACGCGCTGGGAGAAATCCCCGCCCGCGATGGCGCGGCTGAAATGAGTGAGCACTTGCAAGGGATTCGTAATCCGCCGGGCAGCGAAAATACTGATGCCGATACTGAGAGCGATGGCCATCAGGGCCAGAATCCGGGCGTTGCGCTGCATCTCGTATACTCCGCGATAGGCCTCGGCACGCGGCTTTTGCACCACCACAGCCCAATCCAGATTGGTCACGGGACTGTAAGTGCCGAGCATTCTTATGTTCGTGTTGCCATTGCGGAGATTGAATTCTCTGGTCGCGGCGACCATCTGGACTTTGGTGCCGGCTTCGACGAAGTTGCGCACGATTTCAAAATTAGACATGTCCTGACCGGTGGCGTAGTCGGAGGTGGCGCCCGCGACCAGCCTGCCCTGGCTATCGACCACATAAGGGGTAAGTCCACCGCGGTTGACCTCCTGCAAGCGGCGTATCAGGAACTGCAAGTCCACGACGGAACCGATCATGCCCAGAAAGCTGCCAGCGTACGTCACAGGTGTGCTTACCAGCATAACCGTGCGCGCGGATTTACCTGTGCCCACTACCAGCGCCTGACCGTTATAGACACGACCTTCGCGGGCAGCGGCATAGGCACGCTCCAGTTCGCGCTGCAGAAAGGCATCGGGCGCGATGCGTCCCGCGGAAATCCCTTTGGCCTCGGAATTCAACAGCGTGGCATAGGCCAGGTCGTCGGACGAAGAAACAAAGTTTTCCAGCAAGGCTCGCAACTCGGGTGCTTCCACATGTTCGGAAGTGATGTCACCACCGCTGGCAACCTGGAGGGCGGAGGCCAGATTCGCCTGCATCATGCGCAGAGATTCCTGGTGCTGCGAAATGTCATCCGCGAGCGAGCGCGTGACCGTATTCTGTAGCAGCCTCTCGTTGGTGATCAAGCGGTCGCGGTTGATCGATTCCACCTGCGCCGAGTAAAAGTACATGGGAACCACGCTGATCAGAACGAGCACACTTAGAATGACGTACAGAATAGGCAGGCGAGATGGCGACGGTAATTTCAGCGACAAAGTGGCCCTTCGCGCCGCGTTTCGACACGGCCAGAGTTCAGCGAATACTCTTAAAAGTGTAGCCTGATATGGCAGTCAGCATTTGTTACGAAAGTACCCCGAAAAGCCGTGCCCTTCGGGCGTTTTGGGAGAATTTGGGACCCACGGATAGATCCAAAGGGGGCGACGTCCAGGGGCAAATATGTAACGAAAGGCGACATGAGTTTACCTCAGCCTCAAAATGGTCGGTCAATTGTCGAAGGCCGCGGGGCTTCCAACCGGACGCCAGCACAATGGGGATATCTGGTGATGTGGGAGTTTCGCGTCCGCAAGGGTATGAAGAAACGTTTCGAAAAAGCGTATGGATCGGATGGCGACTGGGTGAAGTTGTTCGAGCAGGATGAATTTTACATAAAGAGCGAATTAGTCCACGACGCCAAGTTCCAGCGAACTTACGTGACGCTGGACTTCTGGGCTTCGCAGCGGGCTTATGACGCATTCCGAAAGCAGCATGTTGCGGAGTATCGGACGCTTGATCAGAAATGCGAAACAATGACGGACGGCGAACGGGAGATTGGCAGGTTCATTAGGTTGAAAAAATCTGGCTCAGGATGAGGTACCTACCGCGAACCGCACGGGCGCGGACGCCGCGCCTACATTGTTTCGCTCTTGGCACTGCGAGTCATCAAGTCGCGGATGGCATCTTGAGCCGACTTGCCCTGGTTCAGGATGGCATCCATCTGCGCGGTGATGGGCATTTCAACTCCGCGTGCGCGCGCGAGTTCGACGGCAGCGTGCGTGGTGAAAACGCCTTCCGCGACCATACCATGCATGGCGGCGATGATCTCGGGAAGCTTGCGTCCACGGCCGAGTTCGACGCCCACGCTGCGATTGCGCGAAAGTCCGCCGGTACAGGTGAGAACAAGATCGCCCAGCCCTGCGAGTCCAGCCATCGTATCCTGGCGCCCGCCGCAGGCTACAACTAAACGGGTGATCTCCGCCAGGCCGCGGGTGATCAGTGCGGCGATCGAGTTGTGTCCGAGGCCAAGGCCGTCGCAAACTCCCGCAGCGATGGCGATGATGTTCTTCAGCGCTCCGCCAAGTTCCACGCCAGCGACGTCACTGTTGGTGTAAACCCGGAAACAGGGATCGCCGAACTCTCGCTGAACGGTTTCTGCCAGAGCGCTGTCGCTTGATGCAATGCTGAGGGCGGTGGGATCGCCGCGGGCAACTTCTTTGGCGAAGGTTGGTCCACTGAGCGCGCCGATGCGCGGCTCGAAGCCCGCCTCTGATCCGACGACGAGTGCGATCACTTCCGTCATGCGCAGCAGGGTGACCTCCTCAAGCCCCTTGGTTGCGCTTACGAACAGCATTCCGGGCTTTACAAATGGACGCATTTTCTGAAAAAGGTCCCGGCAATGTTGCGAAGGCATGACGCTCACAACGATTTCGGCATCCTGAAGAGCTTCCTCAAAACTGCCGGTGACAAGAACGGATGCAGGAATCGCATGTTCCGCAAGAAACAGTTCGTTAATCCGCCGCGACGAAATGGAATCGCGCACTTCTTTTTCGTGCGCCCACAGCCGCACCCGGTGTGTGCCCTTGCGTCCTAACACGATGGAAAGGCTTGTTCCCCAGGCGCCGGCGCCGATGACGGCAATCTCGCTCATCGGCGGCTCCACTGAAAGCGGGATTCGGTGTGAGCGAGCAGGCGGCGAATATTCTCGTGGTGCTTAGCGATGATGAGAAGAGAAGTCAGCGCCAGGAATGCCAACGTCGATAAGTTCTCGCACTCGTGCATTGTCAAGGCGAATACAGGAAACAGAGCGACCGCAATGATTGATCCCAGGGAAATGTAACGAAAAATCAGCACTACCACAACGAACACGCTGGCTGCCAGAAGAACTGCCTTCGGGGCGATCAGCAGAAACGATCCCAGTCCGGTAGCGACGCCCTTACCACCGCGAAACTTGAGCCATACGGGAAACATATGGCCGAGAATGGCAAACAGCGCTGCGATCGCAAGCCGGGTTTCAACAATCGGCGAAAGCGGAATTGTCGACGGATGATCGGGATACCAGGGCACGTTTGCATACGACCATCGTAGAAACTCTTGCCGACTAAGTGCCAGCGCAACTAGAACGGCGGCAGATCCCTTAAGGGCATCGAGGAGGAGCGTGATCAAGCCCAAAGCCGGTGACTTGCGGGAAACATTCGTCGCTCCGATATTTCCGCTTCCGCTCTGCCGTACGTCCTCGCCGCGAAAAATGCGCACCAGCAGGTATCCGAATGGAACTGATCCCAACAAGTAACCAATAGCGGCGATCAGGAGAGTGGTCATTAGTTTGGCGCGGGCGAACTGCCCGCCTGGTTCAGGGCGAAGCTTGCGATCTTGGTGTAGCGCGATCCTCCTTGCGAGAGCTGGCTCTGGTACAGAAAAAACTCGTGGGTCGCCATGGTACCAAAGTCGGGAGCGGGCAAGGCGGCCAATTCTTCCTGCAGCCGCTGAAAGTTCTTGTTGGGCACGTCATCTTTCCGCCAGCGGGGAGCACCGGAGCGTCCGCCGCCGCGTGCCAGCGTGAGGTGAGGGGCGAAGGCGTGATCTTCTCTCGGAACGCCGACAGCGAACGTGGCCTCGTCGATGGCTTTGCCGAGAGCTGGGAGTTGTGGACCGGAATCGATTCCGACCCAGAAGACACGGGCAGCTTTCGCGGTGGGGAAGAAGCCATAGCCGCGGAAGGCAATCTCGATGGCCTCGGCTCGGATGGCGGAAAGAGCGCGCTTGATTTCCTCCACGGTTTCATTCGGCTTCTCGCCAATGAATTTCAATGTAATGTGCAGCGATTCAGGACGGACCCAGCGAGCATCTGGCGCGAAGCCGCTCACGCCCTCCAGAAAGCGCTGAATGCGCTGGCGGATGGCGGCGTCGATGTCGAGGGCAACGAAGATGCGCATAACCGTCGTTGGTCGTTCGTCGCTGGCCGTTGGCAGTCGCGTAGACCAACGACCAATGAACAACGACCGATCTACATCAGCTTTCTTCTCACCATGTCCAGCGCCTGCTGGCTGGCGAAGCGGCGGATTCGTTTGCGGTCTCCGGGAAATTTACGTTCCACGACCTCGGTTCCTGCGTCGCTGGCAAGAGCGTGAAAAACCAATCCCACCGGCTTCGCGTCAGTCCCGCCGGTGGGCCCGGCAACGCCCGTAACACTCAAGCCTAAGGTTGCGCCAGTACGCCCACGAATTCCTTCCGCGAGCGCAGCGGCTACTTCACGGCTGACGGCGCCGTGCTTTTCGAGGAGTGTGGCGGGAACGTCGGCGAACGCTGTCTTCAATTGGTTCGAATAAACCACTGCCCCACCGACAAAGTACCGCGAGCTTCCACTGACCGACGTGATGCGCTCTGCCAATAGGCCCCCAGTGCAGGATTCCGCGACCGCCAGGGACGCGTTGCGCATCTGCAAATAATAGCCCACGATCTGTTCCATGGAATCGCCGTTGTCGGAAAAAACGCTATCGCCGAGTTCTTCTTCGATCTTTGCAACCAGTTGATCGACGCGCGACTGCGCGGCTTCGAGAGAAGCGGCGCGAGTCTTAAGATGCAGCTGAATTTCGCCCGCCCCGGCCAGAATCGTCGTTTGGACGTCAGTGAAGAGCTTGTAGATGGGGGCGACGCGGGCATCGCACGCGGACTCGCCCAGCCCCGTGATTTTCAGTTCGCGGGTTGCGATGAATTGCGGCGGAAGTTTGGCCCGCAGGCGATCCACACATTGTTCCTCGAACAGCGCCTTCAATTCGAAGGGAGGTCCGGGAAGCAACATGATGATTCGTTCGCGGCCTTCATACTTTCCGCTCATCCACTGGCCCGGAGCGCTGCCGTTGGCGTTAGGCAGAACCGTCGCACCCGTAATGACGTCGGCCTGTTTTAGATTATTTGCTGCCATGGTCCAGCCGCGAGCAGCGAATCGTTGTTCGAGACTGGTGACAATTGCGGGATCGCGGTAGAGTTCAAGTCCCAGCGCATCGGCCAGGGCTTCCCGAGTAAGGTCATCCTCCGTCGGCCCGAGGCCGCCCATGAAGATGATAATCTCCGCACGCGATACGGCAAGACTCGCTGCCCCAGTGAGACGCTCGCGGCTGTCTCCAACAATGGTCTTGAAAATTACTTCGACTCCAAGTTGGTTCAGCTTCTCGGTCAGGTAGAGCGAGTTCGTGTCCTGGCGGAAAGGTGTGAGCAGTTCTGAGCCAATGGCGATGATCTCGGCGTTCACCAGTAAAAGTGTAAATGATTGGCCAAAATAAGATTAGCCACGGATTCAAGAACTCACACGGATGATGCGGGGCGGGAGTGCTGATTGCTGAGTGCTCGTTTACGCCGGAAAGTCGGCTAACGGCATTCCTTGGATGTTCCAGGCAAGGTGATGCACCGCGCTGTTGGTGGCCAGAACCACCGAGCGTCCGGGAGCAAAGGCGAGACCAACCAGACCGGCGCCCGCGACTGCCAGCGATGCCTCACCGGCGGGGCTAATCCTGACGATGCCGCGTTTGCCCGAAAGCGAAGCGGCCACGTAGAGATTGCCGTCCACATCGAAGGCGACGCCCTGAGGCCGTCCCAAGCCGCGGAAAAAAGTCGATACATTGCCTTGCGGTGTGACCTTGTAAACGCAATCAAAACTCGACGTTGTCGGCCCGGTAACAAACAAATCTCCGTGAGGACCGAAAGCCAAGTGATAGGCGGAAATGCTGGGTTCAAGAGTTGCGAACACGAAGATCTGACGGTCGGCGCCAATCTTGAAAATTGTGCCGCTGCGATCGCCGACATAAAGATTTTGGGCGCGATCGAAAGCAACGCCTGTCGCGATGCCCATGCCCTCGGCATAGGAAGACATGGTTCCATTCGGAGCAACGCGATATACGGTTCCGTCAAAGCGCGAAGAAACGTACATTTGGCCGGCAGGGTCGAAGGCGATCGAAGTGGCGTTCATCAGGTCGGCCAGAAATGGTTTGACGTTATAGTTCGTATCGATCTTGTAGATAGCAACGGGAACCTTCTGTCCCCGGCTGCCGGAAAAACTCACGTAAATGTTGCCCTCGGCGTCGAGCGCGGGATTGGTCACGGGATGCAGATTCTCGGCGATGGGGACAGCGACCTTGATCTGGTGGGGATTGCTGGACTGC
>Ga0307476_10002138_pt1 | contig 11821 bp, 5 predicted proteins | sample atmos_gasesECM2C_2_FD_203314 | JGI IMG/M metagenome (GOLD analysis project Ga0307476, IMG submission 203314) | Hardwood forest soil microbial communities from Morgan-Monroe State Forest, Indiana, United States - atmos_gasesECM2C_05 | ecosystem: Environmental > Terrestrial > Soil > Temperate... | reverse complement strand
GGTATGTGTGCGCTGTGCTGTATGTAGTTCGGTGACCAGAAGCGTTCCGCCGCAACGTAGTCACGCTTGTTAAAAAGTGTCTCGAATGCTTCGAGCACGATTGCTTTATTTCGTTCTGTGGACAAGTTGCTCATATTGCTTCTCCTGTGCCGGGGAACAGGTTGATCCGCGCCTTTCTCTACACTAGAGTATGATCATACTCCAGAAGTTGCAAAGTATTTTATAAAATCCTTTCGTGACATTTCGGTGCCCGCTTCATTTCGAGAGCGACTCATGTTTACTATTGATGCAATGAGCTTCTTGCACCAAGGATGAGGCGGTTCGCATCCAATCGTTGAAGAGTACGCTGATACTCTAGGAGCTGTTCCTGCCTGGAGCGATCCATGTGGGCTCGGGAAGAGATGGTGATGGCCGATGGGTTATTCGAAGAGTGACAAGGCGGAGACGCACACTCGGATCGTGAGCGTTGCTGCCAAGAGGTTTCGCGAACTCGGTCTGGAAGGCATCGGCGTTGCCGATGTCATGAAGGAGGCCGGCGTTACTGTCGGCGGTTTCTACAAACATTTTAATTCACGCGATGAACTGGTGGTTGAGGCGTTGGCCACCGCATTCCAAGACCTAGACCGCTGGGAGGAACATACCGACACGCTAACGAAAGGTTTAACGACCTATTTGTCCGAAGAGCACCGGGATGGTCCGGGAACAGGCTGTGCGCTCGGCGCATTGCTGGGTGACATGTCTCGGGCGAGTCGATCGGCGAAAGCTGTATATACCGCACGACTCAAACGTACCTTGGCATACTCGACGGGCCTTGTTCCCGCAGATGGCAACTCTGATCGGCGCGCTCGTGCGATCCTTACGATTAGTGCGATGCTAGGAGCGATCAACCTCTCTCGTGCCGTGTCAGACCCGAACCTTTCACGAGAGATTCTCCAACGGACTCGTGATGAGCTGATCAGTCTAAACAAACCCGCGAAACCGCATTAGACGGCTGATTCATCTCGGACAACGTCCAGCTACAGCGGTCAGGAATTTAACGGGGCCGCCCGCGTTCCATCGCCCGTGGCAAAAACTCCGAGCAATCTCGGCAACTGTACTGATCTGAATTCGCTCTGCTACAACTCATTCACGGGGCAGGGACAGCTGCTCTGGGTTGGTGTTTGCCTGCAGCACAGTTTTGGACGCGGTTTTGCTTGGTGTCCATGGTGTCCATTAACCTCGGAATTCGGTTCTACGAGGTTGAAACAGGTGACACAGGCGAATCGCTTGAACCTGAGGAAAGCCACTAAACACGCGGGTTTCCGATAAAGATAAGAAAACAACGTGGGGACGTAGTTCAGTTGGTTAGAACGCTGCCCTGTCACCGGACCCCGGCGCAAACGGAATCAGGCTTCCGCACTAAGCACACCTTTAGCCATCGGTAGTTCTCTCCTTCACTTACACAGCTCAGCGGCATAATTTTACTGCTCGTTTGTTTGGAACGCCTGCCTGTCCCGCAGGAGGCCGCGGGTTCGAGTCCCGTCGCTCCCGCCCTCTCATCGGAGATCGCGCAATAACGGACCACTGGGAAGAGCCGCCTGAAACGGCTGGTCGTCGGGATTCAACTCCATACCTGGCCACCATATCATTGTCATTAGCAATGTGTTGTAGACCGGGTGTAACTTTAGCTCTTGCCCTTTTCCCGTTTTGTCACCTGCCCGTTCTCGATCAAATACAGGAGTTCGTTTCAAAAGGACCGGTAGAGAGCAGCCCTAGAGGGCTTGGCGTCCACCATTGAACCGCAACGACTGGGACGTATGGTGGTCGCTGTCGTTCGTTCACTCATTGCGTTAGGAATGTGTCGTTTCCTAACATTCGGTGATCTGCGAGATAAGCGATTCCAGATCAGCGGGGTAAGCTCCCGAGTGTATAGTTCCGACAAAGGCACTAGTTTGTCTTGCCGAATAATCCGCTGGCGTCGCACTAGGGATTATTTCTTCCAATCCAATGAATAAACCTGCTGGACGCTGTTGTCGCTGATGATCGCCGGCATGTTGTCCGCGGTCACGTTCAACTCTACGCCTGTGTTGACGGTGATCTTGACGCCCTCGAGAGTGGCAAATACTTCAGCTCTACCGGTCGCGAGCGGAATCCGTAGCACTCTATTGTTCTGCGGCTCGCGATCAAGCTGGTAGATGGCCTTGCTGTCGTGCGACCACACCCACCAGCCACTGCTTCCACCCCACTCCGCAAGCTCCCGCCAATGTTGAGTTGCGGGCGAGTACAGCATGAAACGCTTGGGATTGGCAGCAACCGCAACCAGCCACCTCCCGTCCGGCGACCAGGACGGCCAATAATAAGTTGCGGACTCAGGAAGAGTTGAGCCGGTATGCGTTTTGAAGTTCCAGGTGTGGATTCCTTTGGGCACGAGGCCTGGAAGTGGATACTCGCCATAGGCCAGCGATTCGCCATCACCCGCCCAACTGGGCACAACCGCGTTCTCATCTTCAGGCACCACTCGCTCCGCTTTGCCGCCTTCTGCCTCGATAACGAAGATCTTCGAATTAGTCGGGAAATCAACATTAAACGCAATCCTCTTCCCGTCCGGCGACCAGCGCGGGTTGCTCGCCGATGATGCAAGCTGTACTGGTTCACTGCCGTCGGCGCGGCTCTTCCAGAGCTTGCCCATCCCATCGGTATAGGCCAACCACTTACCGTCTGGCGACACCTCCATCTGCTCCGCTGGCAGTCCATTCAGGTACGGGACGAAGTGCGTTGACCGCGGATCATAGGCCATCATGGCGCCTCGAGCTAGGGAGCCGATAACAAATAAGCGCGTGCTGTCGCGACTGGGCGTGAACGCCACGATGTGGATGGTTCCCGGCGTGAGCTGCACCGGATGTGGCGTGTTGAAAGGCAGGAGCAGATTCCGCGTCGGCAATTCGAACACTTGCAGGCCTCCATTGACTTCAGCGGTGAAATCGTAGTGTCGCCCATCCGGAGACCAACGCCCACAACATGAAGCACGCGACCAATTCGGAATCAACGGGTGTGCCGCCTTTCCTTCCGCATCCATCTCCCAGATTTTAGGATCGCCATTTGTCGGACCGGTGGTGAACCTAATGGCGCGTCCGTCTGGTGAGTACCGGGCCGATCCGACCATCGCTTGTGGCTCCAGAGCCTCCCAGAGTTTCCGAGGATTCGAGCCGTCACTCTCGACCAAATTGAGCGCATTCTGATCGGCGAACAAGATGTGCGTTCCATCCGGCGACCATGTGGCTTCTTGCGCATACACCGATCCGATTTTTCTCGGAGTGCCGCCCAGAGTAGGCAGGACATATAACTGTCCCCGGCCATTCTCGTCATTATTATTGACCGCCGTGGCCAAAAGCTCGGATCCATCAAGAGAAACGTCATTCAGGCTGAAACGCACATTGCCGAGCGAGCTTTGAATAGGCACGATGGCGCCACCGCCAATTGCCATTTGGACGGGCACTCCTTCTTTTGTGAAAAATAGCCGTGAACCGTCGGTGAAGAGCGGATCTGCTTTGTTCGTGTTGTCAAAGGTGATCTGCTTCGTGTTTGCAATCTCGGGAACCGGCGTACTCACCAAGCTCCACAGAACCGCGAGCGCCGCGCTGGCCGTTACTGCAAGAGCCGTGGCCCGCAGCCATTTCCTTTTCCCGCTGGCCATGGCAACATTGGCCTTTGCTGTAGTCCCGGAAGATTCAAATATTTGCCGCTTAAGCCGGCGTAGATCAATCATCACCTCCTGCGCGGACTGATACCTCTCGGACCGTTCTTTTTCGATGGCCTTGCCGATGATCCGCTGCAGCTCTTCCGGAATCTCCGGGTTGATAGTCTTTGCGGCTGTGGGCTGGCCACGCAATATCTCCACGAGGATCACAGCTGTCGAGTCTCCCGTAAACGCGCGCCGCGCGGTCGCCATCTCGTACAGCACCGCGCCTAAGGAAAAAATGTCGCTGCGCGCGTCTATGTCTCTGCCCTGCGCCTGCTCTGGCGACATATATGCCACTGTTCCCAGCACTTGTCCGCGCATCGTCATGCAGGTGGAGATGGTGTCCGCGTCGCTTCCCACACGCAACTCCTTGGCCAGGCCAAAATCCAGCAGCTTGGCATCACCGCGGCTCGTCACAAAAACATTGGCGGGTTTGAGATCGCGGTGAATGATGCCTCTCTTGTGCGCCGCGTCGAGAGCGTCTGAAATCTGAATGCCCAGTTGGAGCACGCTTTCGACGGAGAGAGCATGCGAGGCGATTGCTGCCGCTAACGTCTGCCCTTCGAGTAGCTCCATGGCAATGAAGTGCGTGCCCTGATCCTCGCCGACGTCATAGACAGTGCAAATATGGGGATGGTTCAGGGCCGACGCGGCGCGGGCTTCGCGCTGGAAGCGCCTGATCATGTCCTCATCGGCCAGCATGGCATCGGAGAGCAGCTTGAGCGCCACTTCGCGGTTCAGGCGCGTATCCTCGGCGCGATAAATCACTCCCATCCCGCCGCGCCCCAGCTCAGCCAGCACGCGATAGTGCGAGATCATGCGCTCCGCCATAACCATAACAACGACGAGCGTATTATATCCTTGGAAAGCGAAGTAAAGTGGCCTCGCCCGAGCTCAGAAGGTCAGCTTCAGAGCCAGTTGCATGTTGCGATGCCCACCACGCTGTCCGCGAATGGTAAGCGGTCCTCCCGCTGCCGTAGAGGCATCCGGCGGCCCGTTTGCCAGCATCAGCAAGCGATGATTGAAGACATTAAAAGCTTCTGCGCGGAGCTGCAGGTTGAAGGGCTCGCTCAGGGCGACGGTCTTATATGTCCCGAGGTCAAGCTTCCAACCACCACGCCCGCGGAAAGCATTGCGATGGGTCATAGCAGCCGGAAATGGGCACGGAAATCCGTGCGTGCAATCGCCAAAATCTCCAATTCCGAGGATGGGATCACCATAGGGCTGCGCCGGCGGTAGAGTGAGAATGTTATAGAGGCCGACCGCGCCTGGAATGTTCACCGGCTCAGGATCATGAACGGAGGTTGCCACTGCTCCGGTTGGGATATAACGCGGGCATTCCTCCGCGAAATTCGAGCAATCGTACACTGAGAATGGCGTCCCTGAGTGTGCCTCGAAAATCGGCGCCAGCGACCAACCTCCAAGCATACTGCGAGCCAGCAGAGACCGCGACCGCTCTTTCAGCCACGGCAATTCCCAAACCCCGCTGAATACAAACCGGTGCCGGATATCGAAATCCGCATTGCCCTTATCCACCGCAGGGTTGAATGGATCGAGAAATCCCAGATTGTTCGGTGACACGTTCGGTCCTTCGGTGAAGGTGGAGCTCATATCGTCAATAGCATGCGACCACGTGTAATTGGCTTGAAAGCCCAATCCGGCATTGAACAGGTTCTCTGAGCGCAATGATGCGATCATGGCGTGGTATGTGGAGAACCCGCCATTGTTGCGGTAATTGATGAACGTGTATTGCTGATTGAGCCGCGGGAACGGCAAACCCGGAGTCGGCGCATCATGCAGGTATTCCGCGCCTGAGCCAGCCCGGTTAATGTCCGTATCCGCGTAAAGCTTGGTGCCCTTTGAGGCGCTGTATTGCAGTGATGCTAGCGTGTCCTTGCGCAGCGCGTGCTCCAGTGAAAGACTCCAAGATTGCGCATACGCGGTGCGAATATTCGGATTCAGCGCGATGATTCCTGCTGGCGGCAGCGGCAGCGAGTTGCCCTGGGCCGCAAGCGGCCCTGCGTTGCTGGTACTGATCGGAATCACTCCCGCATTCACTCCCGTCAACAGGAGGACCTGATCCGCATTGGGCGGATTGACGAATACGTTGGCATTTACATTGTTGAAGTTGCGTTCAAAACCAATGCCGTACCCGCCGCGCAGCGCGGTGGTTCCGGCTCCGATCGGATCCCAAGCAAAACCGATGCGTGGGGCAAAGTTGTTGTAGTCTGGCCGATACAAGCTCCCGACTGGGCTGGTTGGGGCAGTGAATATCTGTCCATTCCGCACCTGCTCGAAAAAGTTTGTGCCTCGGCCCGGATAAAAATTCGACGAAGCGCTCGCCTGTTTGCTGTGCTGGACGCCGTAGTATTCCCAACGCAATCCGAGGTTAGCGGTGAAACGCGGAGTCAATTTCCATGAATCTTGCCCATACCAGGCGAAATCCCGGTAGCGATTACTGGTTGAAATTGCCGAAGGTCCCAGCGGTGGCTGCACTACGCAACTGGGCGTGGTCACGACATTCCCCATGCTATCGAGCGTGCACGGAAGCTTGTCTTGGGCGGATATAATCGCTACGTATTCATCTGTCTGACCCTCGAGAAATTCATCCAATCCATCTCCGTAGCTTCCGCTTATCCCGAGCACACCATATGCTTCGCTGGTATCGAAAAGCAGGTTGTCCCGCGTATAAGTAAATTGCCCGCCCAAGCGGAACTGGTGCTTGCCGCGGCTGTAGGTGACGTCTTCAAGAAATTCCAGCAGGTTGGATGGTCCGCCGCCGATATTGCCGTTGTATCCAGGCAGGAGGGGCGTGCCAAATCCAAACAAATCGCCAAATCCAAAGGCCAGCAATGGCGAGGATAGGACCTTCCCTATCGGTGTGTTCCTATTCGTGCGGTTGAATGCAAGCTTCGATTCGCTCGCCAGCCGTGGTGAGAAGACGTGCGTTACCGAGACAAGACCGCTATTGTTGAAGTCGCTTTCGGCAAGGTCATATCCAACATACGGGCTAGGCGCCGCTGTGCCCGGTAAATTGTCCACAGTCTGATTAATGTAGCGCGCAAACAGCATGGTCCTGTTGCTCAGATCATAGTCAACGCGCAACTCAGGGTTGAAAGAGTTCTGTGGGATGCCGGCGCCGGCATCCTTCGGTAGAGGGCGATGAATCACGCCAAAAATCGGAGTTCCACCCGCAAGCAGATCGAAGGGGCCTCCGGCATTCGGCACAATTCCCGAAGCGAGGATGTTGGCTTTTGTAAACACTTGGGTTATGGGTACCAGGAGTTTCCCATAGGCGGAGAAAAACGCTTGCGTGGCCGGCGCGGAGTCGGCGATGAAATCCGGTGTCGGCACTAACGCGCCAACTGATACGGCGCTGCGCACCCGCGTCCATTCTGTGCTCTGGAAAAAGAATAGCTTGTCCTTAATAATCGGGCCACCGACAGAGTATCCGAACTGATTGCGGATAAAGGTCGTATGAATGGAATTGAATTCCAATGAAGCCAGCGCAGAGGCACGATTGAATTCGTAAACCGATCCATGCAGTTCGTTCGTGCCTTGCTTCGTGGCTACATTGATAATGCCGCCGCCAGCCCGCCCATACTGCGCCTGGAAGCTGCTGCTCACAATCCGAAATTCGCGCACCGCATCCAACGGTACAGTCAATCCCACCGAGGCATAGAACTGGTCTGTGTTGTCGCCTCCATCCAATTGAATATTCGTGCTGGTGGAGCGCTGGCCGTTGATGGACACGCCCACGCCACGCGGCCCAAAGCTAGGTCCGCTGTGAGCGCTCGGATCCGCAGGGCTGATGTTTCCCGAGGTCTGAACCAGGTCATAGGGATTCCGCGTCAGCGTAGGCAGTTCGGTGATTTCCTTGCCATTTACCACGGTCGATATCTCTTGCGATTCCGTTTCCACCTTCACCGGACTTTCGGCCACTACCTCCACAGACGTCGCAGTCGCAGGGCGCAAACTCGCATTAATCGTGTAGGACGCTCCTACATTCACTTCCAATGTTATTTTCTGGACCGCAAAGTTGGCGGCTTTGATTGTGAACTCGTATTCGCAGGGAGGCAGATGCGTGAGACGATAAAGCCCGAAGTTGTCCGTCTCGGTGCTTCTAGTGAGTCCTGTTGGTTGGCAGCGGGCGTTTATTGTGGCTGCAGGCAGAACCGCCCCAGTCACGTCCTTCACGGTTCCTGAGATTTCAGCAGTTTCAACTTGCGCGCTAGATCGCTCGCTGCAGAATGTCATCAAGAAGAACAGTGAGAAGATGATCCTAGTTGTATAAACGCTTAGCGGAACCGGCATGTACCCTCCAAAGAGCGTCGCAAAGCGACGCCTCACTAGGAAGATCGCTGAGCACCTTAAAGAGGTAGCAGCACAGTATCACCGGAAGTATACGAGATCAACGGTTTGGCCTACCGCAGAGGCTGATCGTTGCTTGCACGAATGTAAACCTTTCTGTAAACCCCGCCTTTTGCCAGGACGCAGGCTGAAGGCGGCAATTCCGACCAGGGTCTCGGCATCGGCGGCGAGCGCCTAAGGCACGCTGAGCAGCAGCCCGCGTTCACCTTCCCTCCCGGCCAGCTCAGCCCCAAGCTGAGGTTGTTGTCGTGTAATTCTCCTTTGCTAGAGGGTCATCAACCGACGCTCTGTAGTGATGAAAACGTGATAGTTCTATGGTCAGAACGCGTCCATTTGGATCAGAACGGATCAAATGGTCGATTTGGAAAACGCGTGAAGAATCAGTTAGGGTAGACCATTTTCATAACGCATCAGAACGCTCCAGGTGACCTTCAAAACGGGGGGTGGGACCCTTTCGGTGTCAGGGCAGCATTTCCGGTCGGATGACGGGCAAACCGGAACCAAGCGCGGATTTGCGTTCTGATGGGCCACCGGTCGACGCCTAGGGACTGGCGGAGATCAACGGGTCGCTGGCAAGCAGCACGGCTGAGATCGGGGCCGACGCTTAGACGAACATCGGCGCTGGTCACAGAATGGTCACAAAACTGGGGCCACTCTGCAAAGTTAAGTTGTTGGAAAATAATGGTGATAAGGCGGTAGTACGCAGCCCTGAAAAGGCTACGCTCTACCATTGTTTCAAGAGAGTCAGAAACGGGCAGGGAAGTCCAGTATCTCTAAAAGTGCCGGGGACACATCGGGGACTATCGGGTTTGAGCTCTCGTTGCCGATAGTGCTCCGCCAGTTCTGATATCGTGAGGGGCTTACCCTTCAGTCGAGCGTCGCAGAAATTGATGTCGAGATGAAGAGCAGCAATCCTCCCCCGTGCTGACTCATCCACAAACTGGTCGATGCGGCCGATGACCATCCTGCGATGCTTACGTTTGCCATCGGGACCGGGCTCTCGCCATCTGAATTCCCAAACATCCAGACCACTCTTGCGTTCGGCTTTGATAATGCTTCCTTGTTGCATCGAACGTCCTTTCTGTGCCTCTCGGGCCGTACAACTTTGAAAGATAGGATTGCCTTATGGGCACAATCCAGGCACAGATTGTCGGACATTCCGGGTCACCGCGACCCAACAAAATTGACTAGAGAAATGATTACCTATCGCTTTGCTGCGGAGATGTCTCGCGGTGTGCTGTGACGGCTGAACTTGAAGACAAGCTGATAGCGCAAACAATCATCGCGAGGATGCTGCTTCTCAATCGTTCGTGCAACTCCTACGACGAGAACGTCAATATCGCGCCTTTGAGGACCTAGTTCATTTGGTTAGAACGCTGCCCTGTCACCGATTCCGACCTATATTTCTGGTTTTCGACGGTTGGCACCGCCGTTTCATTCTCCTCGTTTCAGCTCGATCACTGTTCTCATGGATGCCCCTAAACGCCACCGAGTGGGCGCTGAGAAACTGGTCTTTCGCGGTCAGCAAGGGTGCTTCGTGTTCACCTATTTCACCACTGCTGCGGTCGCGAAGCTACCCGCTGCTACGATCGTCAGTCTCGACGGCTCGATGTATTTTCGCAGAGCTGCCGCCGCTTGATCCGCAGTAACGGCTTCTACTTTGTTTTCCAATGCGGCATCCCAGTTGAATGTCCGGTTAGAGAACAGGTAATCAGCCAGAGTCTTTGCGACCTGGCCGTCGCGACCACGGCTCACCTGCCTTCCCTGTAACCAACCAGACTTCGCAGCTTTCACCTCGTCTTCGGTAAAGCCGTCCTTACACGCTCTCTCTAGCTCTTCTTTGAAGGCCGTTTCCAGCCGTCCAAGGTTCTGCGGAGCGAAAATGGCAAATGCCGCGAAGTGCCCGGATTTATCGAGCACGTTCGCCTCGAACTGCGATCCAACACTGTAGCTCAGTCCGTCCTTCTGACGGATACGATCCGCCAATCTGGACTTGAGACTCCCCCCGCCAAGCATGTAGTTCGCCATAAGAAGCGCTGGGTAATCGGGGTCGTCGTCACTGAGATTCAAGTTCATGCCGAGCACGTACGCTGCATTTGCTTTGTCTGGGATCTCCATCACCTTCCGATCGCCTGCAATCTCAAAGTATTGCTCTGGCACTCGGGCGAATGGTTTCCGGCTCTTCCAAGAACCAAAAAGACCATTCGCCAGTTTCCCCGTCGCTTGCTCGTCAAAATCACCGACCACCGACAACTGGGCTGACCGGGCGCCATAGAAATCGGCGTGGAATTTTCTGATCTCATCCAGCGTGCTGGATTTGACTTCGGCGATCTGCTCGTCCAGCGATGCCACGTAACGCGGATCTCCAGCCGGATACGGGTTCCGGCGCCTTTCGAATTCCTCTGATGCAATGGTCTCTGGGTCCTTGAGCACCGCTTCTAGTTCAGTTAAGTTTTCCCGCTTCAGGGTTTCGAATTCATTCGCGGGAAAGTTTGGTTCTTTCAGCATCTCCGCGACCAGGCTGATCACGGATGGCAGGTTGTCGCGCACCGTTTCCAGCGAAACGCTCACTTTCCCGACCCCTGGCCTGAAGCTGACTCGTGCCTTCAGCCGGTCCAACTCGTCACTCAGTTGCTGGCGCGTATGCTCGGCTGTTCCACGGTCCAGCATCGCGGCCGTCAACTTGTTGACGGTTGAAAGATTCTTGAGGGTGTCTTCCGCACCGTAACGGAGCACGAGTGTCGCGACGACCAAATTTCCTCTGGTCTTTTTCGGCAGCAATGCAAGCTTGAGCCCGCCCGGCGTCGAGGAGCGCTTCGTGCGTGCCTCGATGTTTCCAGGGCTGGGATCAAACGGTTCGCCAGTTGCGATGGCTGCTTCGCCTTTGTAATCCTTCAACATTGCAGCCGTGTCCATTTTGGCGGGAATCTCGGCACGAACGGGGGTGGCAGTAGGGAAAAACATGCCCAGTGTCCGATTCGAGGCAAGAAGGTACTTTGCAGCGACACGCTGAACGTCTTCCGGGGTCACTGTGCGAAGACGGTCACGATCCAGGAAGAACAGCCGCCAGTCGCCTTTGGCGATCCACTCACTTAGCACAAAGCCAAATCGGCCAGAATCGCTGAGCGTCAGCTCTTTGTTCTTCAGCAGGGCTGCGCGCGCTCGGCCAACCTCTTCCTTGGTTGGTGGAGTCTTGGTAAATTCCTCGACCGTTTGCACCAGGGCATCGCGGGCTTCGGTGAGGTTGCCGTTAATTGGCACTTCGGCAAATGCCATCAGCATGCCAGGGTCATAGGCTTGTATAGCGCTGGATTCGACACTCGCGGCCTTCTTTGTCTCTACCAGCGCCTTATAGAGCCGCCCCGAAGGAGCATTACCGAGGATATCCGCAAGGATGTTGATGGCGGCAAAATCTGGATGCGCGCCGTCCGGCACGTGATACATCGCGCCGACTACCTGCGTATCTCCGACACGGCGAAGCACTACCGACCGCTCGCCGTCTTGCACTGGTTCGCGCGTGTAGAGCTTTATCAGAGGCCGCTCAGGTTTCGGTGCTTTCCCGAATGTCTGAACGATCCAATCGAGTGCTCTGGATTGATCGAAATTCCCGGTGACGGTTAGCACCGCGTTGTCCGGCTGGTAGTAGTTTTTGTAAAAAGCCTGAAGGCGTTCGATGGGTACATTCTCAATGTCCGATCGGAACCCGATCACGCTCCTGTGGTAGGCATGGGC
>Ga0307476_10002137_pt1 | contig 11827 bp, 9 predicted proteins | sample atmos_gasesECM2C_2_FD_203314 | JGI IMG/M metagenome (GOLD analysis project Ga0307476, IMG submission 203314) | Hardwood forest soil microbial communities from Morgan-Monroe State Forest, Indiana, United States - atmos_gasesECM2C_05 | ecosystem: Environmental > Terrestrial > Soil > Temperate... | reverse complement strand
GAGCTTGGTCTGGACATCAAAAACTTTCTGCGAGAGCGAAATGGCGCTGCTTTCGGCGTCCACGCCGGAGTGTCGCCATAAAACGCTTGACAGGGTGCAGCGTCGTTAGAGACAGGATGACAACAAGATTGGGAGCTAGAAACTAATGGCGGAATTGGTTCAGTATTACGGAACTGGTCGGCGGAAGCGGGCGATTGCTCGGGTTTATTTGCGTCCGGGCAGCGGAGATTTCAAGGTGAACGGGCGCGCGTTCGAAGAGTATTTCGTTACTCCGGCACAGCGCTCGGCGGCGAAAGCGCCGTTGGCGTCCACGGATACGGCAGTTTCGTTCAACATTGTCGCCAGCGTGCTGGGCGGCGGAGTGCGCGGGCAGGCCGATGCGGTGAAGCTCGGGATTGCACGCGCCTTGATGCAATTCAACGCGGAACTGCGCGGCAAGCTGAAGTCCGAGGGCCTGGTGACTCGTGACTCGCGCGGCAAAGAACGCAAGAAGTACGGCCAGAAGGGTGCGCGCAAGCGGTTCCAGTTCAGCAAGCGGTAGGTTTCAAGGTTTGCGGGAGGCTGAAATTAGCGTCGCCAATCCATACCAGCATATGCGTGACGGGCCGGGTAAGGATACGGATTGTCCGGCATGTACGTTCGCGGAGCTGCAGGTTAAGAGTGATATACCGAAGCGCATTGAGCCTACTGCCGAAGAGCTTAATGCAAGGATGAAGGCACGGTTTGGCGATTCGGTCTGATTTGATTGTGGGTTTGGCTAGAAGCTAAGAGCTAATAGCTGATTTAGGTGTTCAATTCTTCCTGTGCCTCGCGGCGCGGGGACGGGAATGGCAATCGGGAAGGAAAGTTTTAAACGTTTCTAAGGTTTCATGGTTTCAAAGAAGAAAAGCGTGGCGACGCTCGAACTTTGAAACATTGCAACCTTGAAACTCTGAAACCTTGATTTCCCGATGCAGACTGACTAAGGAGGTTCTTTGGCTACTATCACCATGAAGGAGTTGCTCGAAGCGGGAGTTCACTTCGGGCATCAGACGAAGCGCTGGAATCCCAAGATGAAGGAATATATCTTCGGAGAGCGCAACGGGATTTACATCATTGACCTGCAGAAGACGCTGAAGATGTTCAAGGAAGCGTCGAAATTCGTGCAGGAACTGGCGGCCGACGGCAAGATTGTGCTGTTCGTGGGCACCAAGCGCCAGGCCCAGGATGCGATTGCCGAAGAGGCTACGAAGTGTGGCGGCTTCTACATCAACCAGCGCTGGCTGGGCGGACTGCTCACCAACTGGGTTACGGTGCAGAAGTCGGTGAAGCGGTTGAAGGAGCTCGACGAGATGGCCACGGATGGCCGGTACGAGCTGCTGCCGAAAAAAGAAGTGATCAAGCTCGAGCGCGAGCGCAAACACCTGCAGGCCAACCTGGCGGGCATCAAGAATATGAGCCGGTTGCCGGATGCTGTGTTCGTGATTGACTCGAACAAAGAGCAGATCGCGGTGCGCGAGGCGCGGAAGCTGGGCATTCCCGTGGTCGCGGTAGTGGACACGAATTGCGATCCCAGTGAAGTGGATTACGTGATTCCGGGCAACGACGATGCGTTGCGCGCGATCCGGCTGTTTACTTCGAAGATTTCGGAGTCGATCGCCGAGGGCGCTCAGTTGATGACCGACAAGCAGGTTGCCGACATGACGGCGGCGACGGAACAGGCGCAGGCTCGGGAAGCGCAGCAAGCGGAAGATGCGGCAGCCGCCCTCGAGGTTCGGGCCCAGGAGGCTGCGGCGGCGTCTGATCTGGCGGACATCGGCGAAAACATCAGCATGGAAGAAGTGCTGGGTCCGGGGACCCACAAGAAGCCGGTCGCGAACGAAGATGGTGACGTTCCGATCAAGGTGGAGAGTCAGACGGTTTAGTTAGTACCGAGTTGCGAGTACCTAGTACCTAGTAAAAACCGGGCACGTGAATTTCAGACCCGCGCGGGTCGTCCGGCGCGGGTCAAAGTTTGTAGAGGCAAGGTTTCAAAGCTTCACAGGATTCAAGGTTGGCGGCGCATTGTTTGTCCTTGTGACCTTGAAACACTGAAACCTAGAAACCTCGGTATGAACCCAGAATTCATAAGGACTGTCAATCAATGAGCACTACTATGGCAAATATTTCAGCAGCGCAAGTGAAAGATCTCCGGGAGAAGACCGGAGCTCCGATGATGGATTGCAAGCAGGCCCTGACGGAAGCCAAGGGCGACATGGAGCAGGCGGTTGTAATCCTGCGCAAGAAGGGCGTGTCGGTCGCGGCTAAGAAAGCCACGCGCGTAACCAGCGAAGGAGCGGTGACCAGCTATATTCACGCCGGCGGCAAGATCGGCGTGCTGGTCGAAGTCAACTGCGAGAGCGATTTCGTGGCCCGCACCGACGACTTCAAGGAACTGGTGCACGATATCGCCATGCACATCGCGGCCAGCGATCCGAAGTTCGTGCGCAAGGAAGATGTGACCAAGGCTGATTTCGATCGCGAGAAGGAGATCTACATCGCGCAGGCCGTCGCCTCGGGCAAGCCTCAGAATATCGCCGAGAAGATGGTTGCCGGCAAGATGGAAAAGTTCTACGAGGAGGTCTGCCTGCTGGAGCAGCCCTTCATCAAGGACCAGACCATGTCGATTGCGCAGCTGATTGCGGCGAAGATCGGCAAGCTGGGCGAGAACATCAGTGTGCGGCGCTTTGCGCGCTTCAAGGTGGGCGATGCGGGCGAGACTGTGGCCATCACCAAGCCTACGGAGCAGAAGACGGAGTAATTTTGAGGCGCCTTCGGGCGCCTTTTTTTCGCTTAAGGCGAGGGCGGGACGCCCTCGCGACAGCCGGCGGGATGCCGGCGCTACGTTGGCGCTACTATGACGACCCCTGCCTTCAAACGCGTTCTGCTGAAGCTTTCCGGAGAAGCCCTGGCTGCTAATCAGGGTTTTGGTGTGGACACGGCCCGCATCCACGAGGTTGCGGCGGAACTAGCCGACGTGCACAAACTGGGAGTGCAACTCGCGATCGTGGTGGGAGGCGGCAACTTCTTCCGCGGCGTAGCCGACCAGGCCCGAGACATGGACCGTGTTTCCGCCGATCACATGGGCATGCTGGCGACGGTGATCAACGCGCTGGCGCTGCAGGATGCGCTCGAGAAGCAGAACGTCTACACGCGCGTGCAAACAGCGATTGAGATGAACCAGGTGGCCGAGCCGTTCATCCGGCGGCGGGCTATCCGGCATCTGGAAAAAGGCCGCGTCGTGATTTTCGCGGGTGGAACCGGGAATCCTTACTTCTCGACCGACACGGCGGCGTCTTTGCGCGCCATGGAGATCAAGGCCGACGTGATCCTCAAGGCCACTAAGGTGGACGGGATCTACGACGCCGATCCGATGAAGGTGGACGGCGCCAAGAAGTTCAACCACATTTCCTACATGGACGTTCTGAAGCTGGGACTGAAAGTGATGGATTCCACGGCCATCAGCTTGTGCAAGGACAATAACCTGCCCATCATCGTCTTCAATCTGAACCAGCACGGAAACATTCGCCGGGTGTTGAGCGGGGAGAAGATCGGGTCCACGGTTAGCGCTTAAAATCTTGGCCACGGATTCACACGGATTTTCTTGATTTCTTATCCGTGACAATCCGTGCAGATCCGTGGCGGCCTTCTTTTTAGGTTTATAATTCAGCGTTTTGATTCTTAACATCTTAGGGAGCTGACGATATGGCTCAAGCGACCATGGCCGCAATCCCGGGCCTCAAAGAAACTTACGTACAACTGAAGACGCGGATGGACAAGGCCGTGGAAGATTTTCGCAAGGCGATGGCCGCCACGCGCACCGGGCGCGCTTCGGTGCACATGCTGGATAGCGTGAATGTCGACTATTACGGCTCGCAGATGCCGCTGAACCAGATCGCCCAAGTGCACGCGCCTGAGCCGCAGATGATCACGGTGCAGCCATTTGATCCGTCGCAGGTGGGGGCGATCGAGAAGGCGATTCGTTCGGCCGAATTAGGGCTCAATCCGATGAACGACGGCAAGCTGATCCGCGTGCCGGTGCCGGCGCTCACGCAGGAACGCCGTCAGGAAATGGTGAAGCATCTGCACAAGGTGCTCGAGGAGCACCGCACCGCGGTGCGGAATATTCGCCGCGATGGCAACGACGCCATCAAGAAAGCCATGAAAGACAAAAAGATCACGGAAGATGACGAGAAGCGGTCGCTGGAGGAGATACAGAAACTCACCGACGACGAAATCAAGAAGATGGAAGAGATGAGCAAAGCGAAAGAGAAGGAAGTGCTGGAGCTGAAGTAGAAGCAATCGATTCTTACGTTGAATTGAAATCAGGGCATCCCAAGCGTGCGGATGCCCTTTGTGTTTGCAGGGGTCCTCCGCCCCTTATAATCGAGAAGTCGAATATATGAGGAAAATCGTCCATGCCGCGTGTCCGCACGATTGCCCCGACGCTTGCGGAGTGTTGATTACGGTGGAGGATGGGCGTGCGACGAGGATTCAGGGCGATCCGGGGCACCCAGTGACGCGCGGGTTTTTGTGCGCCAAGGTGGCGAAGTATCTGGACCGGGTTTATTCCCGGGATCGGGTGCTGTACCCGATGCGGAGGGTTGCAGCGAAAGGGCTGACTGCAGAGCAGCGGAGCTTCGCTCTTGGACAGCTGGGGGCGGCTGGCCCCACACAAGAAAATGCCTGGCAGCGGATTACTTGGGACGAGGCGCTGGATGAAATTGGCTCGCGCTTTCACGCGATCATCTCCGAGTTCGGCAGCGAGGCGATTCTGCCTTATTCCTACGGCGGAACATTGGGAGCGCTGAATGGCGGTTCGATGGACCGCAGATTCTTCCAGCGCCTGGGTGCTTCCGAGTTGGAGCGCACGATTTGCTCTTCGGCGGGCGAGGCCGGGCTAGAGTCTGTGATGGGGGTGAAACTCGGCACCGAGCCGGAACAGTTCATCCACTCTCGCTACATCATTGCGTGGGCTTCGAACATTCATGGAAATAATGTTCACCTGTGGCCGTTCATCGTAGAAGCGCGGCGCAGGGGCGCGAAGCTGGTGGTGATCGATCCCTACCGCACGCAGACTGCGTCATGCGCTGACTGGTATCTTCCCATCAATCCTGGCACCGACGCTGCACTGGCTCTGGCCATGATGAACGTGATCATCACCGAGGGGCTGCACGATGCCGATTATGTGGCGAAATACACTCTCGGATTCGATCAACTGTGTGAAAAGGTAAAGGTTTACCCACCGGAGCGTGCGGCGCAGTGGACGGGGATTGCGGCTGAAGATATCCGCAAGCTGGCGCGTGAATATGCTACGGTGCGGCCTTCGGTGATTCGAGTCAACTATGGCGTGCAGCGGTCGGAGGGTGGAGGGACGGCCACACGCGCGATTACGATGCTGCCTTGCATTATTGGCTCGTTGAAAGAAGTGGGTGGCGGGATCCATCTGTCAACCAGTGGCGCGTTTGATCTGAACAAAGAAGCGTTACGGCGTCCCGACCTTAAGCCAGAAGGAAGCGAGCGTCCGCCGCGGGTGGTAAACATGGTTCGCCTGGGCGAGGCGCTGAACGCGCTGAACGATCCGCCGGTAAAGGCATTGTTCGTCTATAACTCAAATCCGGCGGCCGTCTGCCCGAATCACAATGAAGTGGTTCGCGGGCTCAAGCGCTCGGACTTGTTTACCGTAGTTCACGAGCAATTCTTTACCGACACCACCGACTATGCCGACATTGTGTTACCTGCCACGACATTCTTCGAGCACAAGGATCTGCAGGCGGCCTACGGCCACTACTATCTGCAGGTCTCGGACCAGGCGATCGAGCCGTTGGGGGAGTGCCGGGCGAACGTGGAAGTGTTTCGGGCGCTGGCCGGGCGGATGGGATTCAAAGACGCTTGTTTCGGCGACAGTGTTGACGAGATGATTGATGGAGCTTTGGCCTCCAAGAATCCGTGGCTGGAGGGCGTCAACCGGGAGCGGTTGGAGCGGGAAGGGCAGGTGCGGCTGAACTTTTCGGCTTCCGGCTCTAGGCTTGCGGCTTCCGGGGCGGCCCTCCGTTCCGAGGATGAGGTGGCATCCGCGCCGTTCGTTCCCTTCGCCAACGGCAACTTCCGCACTCCTTCGGGCAAAGCTGAGCTCTACAGTGAGGCGATGAAGGCGTTGGGGCTTGATCCGGTGGCGGAGTTTATCCCTCCGGCGGAATCGCGGCACGGGAAGCAGGCAGCGGCTCTTCCGCTGGAGCTTCTGGCGCGCAAGACGGACAACTTCCTGAACTCAACCTTTTCAAACCTACCTTCCGTGCAAGAGATGGAAGAGACGAACCTTCTGGAAATGCATTCCTCCGACGCCCGGGCGCGCGGAATTGCCGACGGAGAGACGGTGAGGGTGTACAACCGCCGGGGAGAAATTTTCCTGAAAGCCCGAGTCGATGGCGCGGTACAGCCGGGAGTGGTTTCGGCGAGCCTCAACTGGGCTAAGCTGGGCCCTGGATTCCGGAACGTTAACGTGCTGACCTCAGAAAAACTTTCCGATCTGGGCAACTCCGCCACGTTTTATTCCGTCTTGGTGGAGGTGGAGTTAGCCAAGCCCTTTCCATGAAGCCACCGGCAAGAGTGGCCGCTTGGACGCTTTTTGTTTCTCTACCGTATAATGATCGTTTTCCTATATCCCAGAGGCTGAGGTCGTAGCGATTCATCTTTGCTCTCATCGAGACATTGCTGTGTCCGGGCGCGACCCCGGCTCTTCCGGCACTGTTCATCGTCCATCTTCTTCATTTATACGGCTTTGCCGGAGGATGAAGGGGCCGGGGTGGACGCTGGCGATCGCCCTGACGCTTCTTTTCGCCTCAACCAGTTGGGCGCAGACCGACGTAATTTCTGAAATCAATGTTCAGGGAAACCGTAGGATTCCCGCCGAGACCGTCAAGGCACGCATCTTCACTCACCCCGGAGACATTTATGACCCCGCCGCTCTGGAGCGCGATTTCAACTCGCTGTGGAACACCGGTTATTTCGAGGATATCCGCTTTAGCCGGGAACAGACTCCAAAAGGGTGGCGGCTGATTATCCAGGTTAAGGAAAAACCGACTATCCGCGAGATCAACTATGTTGGCCTGAGTTCGGTCTCCACCAGCGACGTGTTGGACCGCTTCAAGGAAGCGAAGGTCGGACTGTCGGTAGAGAGTCAATACGATCCCACGAAGGTGAAGAAAGCCGAAGTGGCGATCAAAGGCTTGCTGGCGGAACACGGGCGCCAGTTTTCGACCGTCCGAACGGAAATACGGCAGATTCCGCCGGCCGCGATTGGGGTCACGTTTGTGGTCAAAGAAGGGCCCAAGGTCAAAGTGGGCAAGATCAAGTTCGAGGGCAACAAGAACGTCAAGTCGCGAGTGCTGCGTTACGCCATGAAGAACTTGCGGCCCATCGGCATCCCGCACTCGATCTTCCTGGAAGACATTTTCGCGAGGACTTACGACGCGACCAAGCTGGACGAAGACACGGAACGCGTCCGGAATGAATACCAGAACCGGGGCTATTTCAAGATGAACACCTCGGGCCAGGCCAAGACAGAAATTCACGATACCGGGCACACGGGTTTCCACATCCCGCTGTTGCAGGGAGGGGCGGGCAAGTCGGTCGACATTACCATGTCCATCGAGGAGGGCGAGCGCTACACGCTGGGCGGGATCACGTTCAAGAACAACAAGGCAGTGCAGAACGTGAAGGCACTGCGTGCCATCTTCCCCATCAAAGACGGCGACGTCTTCAGCAAGGAGAAAGTCGCCAAAGGCCTGGAGAACCTGCGCAAGGCTTATGGCGAGTTGGGCTACATCAACTTCACCTCCATCCCCGACACTCGTTTTGACGACGATAAGAAGCTGATCTACCTCGACATTGACGTGGACGAAGGCAAGGCGTTTTATGTACGCCGCATCGAGTTTCAGGGCAATACCACCACCCGCGACAAAGTGATCCGCCGCGAGATCGCGCTGGAAGAAGGCAACGTTTACAACTCGCGCCTGTGGGAGTTGAGCCTGCTGCGCTTGAATCAACTCGGCTACTTCGACCAGTTAAAGCCGGACGATCCGAACACCACAATTCGCCAACTGGATGAGAAAGACGGCTTGGTCGACCTGACGTTGAAGATCCACGAAAAAGGCAAGAACAGCATCGGCCTCAACGGGGGCGTGAGCGGGCTGGAAGGGGCTTTCGTGGGAATCAACTACGCGACCAACAACTTCCTGGGTCTGGGGGAGACGCTTCAGGTGCAGGTCAGCGCCGGAAACCTGGCGAAAAGCGTGCGGTTCGGTTTCACGCAGCCTTACATGTTTGACCGGCCGTTGCAGTTTGGTTTCAACGTGTACTACACCAACACCAAGTATGATCAGGCCCGGCAACTCTCGATCCTGGGCGGACAGCCGCTGAACCTGCCGAACGCCGTACTCCAGAACCTGCAGAACTACACGCAACAGAGCGCCGGGTTCACGTCGTCGTTGAGCTATCCGCTGCATCGCTCTTTCAAACGCCTGGGAATTACCTATTCGTTCGACCGATCCTCGCTGGCTGCCCTGAGCACGGCGTCCAGGAATTTGTTCGAATTCCTGGCCTTCCGTGGTATTTCCGGCCCCGTCGCTCTGAATGGGATCATCACCAGCAAGATCTTTCCCAACTTTTCCTTCAATACGCTGGACAGTCCAATCTCACCCCATCACGGGCACCAATTTACGGTGGGAGCCGAGCTCGCGGGATTGGGAGGAACCATTCGATCGGTCCGGCCGATCGTTCAGTACAAGAAGTTTATTCCGATGCAGAACCGGCGCAACGCGCTGGGCTTCAACGTTCAGGGGTCTTTCATCACCGGCTATGCTGGTTTGGTTGCGCCTCCGTTCCAGCGTGCTTACATGGGTGGCGAGAATGATCTGCGCGGGTTTGACGTGCGCTCTGTGTCTCCGGTAGCGTTCCTGCCGAACGTGGGATCGATCACGCTGACCAATCCCGATGGAACGCCCGTACCCAGGGACCCGCAGAATCCGCGCGCGGGCAATGTCACCATACCCATTCCGATCGATCAGATCACTTTCCCGGGCGGCGATTTAAGCATTGTGACCAACATGGAGTACCGCATCACGATCTATGGGCCCGTGGCGCTGGCTCCGTTTGTCGATCTGGGCATTGACCCCATCGTGCGGCCGTCGCAATTGCAGATTGCGCAGCAGCAATATCTGGATGTGACCGGTACGATCGTAGGATGTCCGGTCCTGTCCCAGACTGCCACCGCCAACACCTGCACTCTGGGCTCTGTGTTGAACCCGAAGCCGTCGCAAAATTTGCAGGTTTTGAGCTCGACCAACTGGCGTCCCAGAATGTCCACCGGACTTGAACTGCAGATGTTCCTGCCCGTGGTCAACGCGCCCTTCCGCATCTACTGGGCGTACAACCCGCTCCGGTTGGATAACCCGGCAAACCCGCCAATCCCCATCACGCGCGGCATGTTCCCTTCTTGTGCTCAACACATACCTACGTGCTCTGGGGATGCCCAGGCAGCAGGTAACTACACGTTTAACCTGGCGAAGAACACGTATTCCCCGAGCTTCCTGCTGCGGGAGCCACGGAAGACGTTCCGCTTCACCGTGGCTACCACATTCTGATGGCGGGTTTCAAAGAGGGTTCGGCAGCCGGTAGAAGGTTTGACGGCACCCGAGGAGGTCTCTATAATCATAGGGCTCCACAGCATTGCAGAAAGCTGTTCAGGGGTGGACGACACGTCCGCAACCCCGGCGTGTGACGCTGGCAGTCAGTGCGCTTGTCTCCAAGTGGCGCCCAGCGGCGGTGGCGAGAAGAAACGCGAGACGAAGACCTCGTTGAGTACGGCTCAGGGTTGCCTGAAGAGGGTAACCTGAGTTCATTCCCGGAACCTAATTTACCGGAACAATTCCAAGGAGTTAAGCGATCCAATGACAAGCAAGTTTCTGCGGTCCGTTCTGGCCACTGCGGTTTTGTCCATGATTCTCGGATTAACGACTTCCGCATTTGCCCAAACCGGTGGTGCCGCTCCAGCAGGCGCGGCCAGTGCGCCCGCAACCGGGGCGACCACCACACCCATGGCGACTGGTACGGGCACCAAGCTCGGGACCATTAACATTCAGGAAGCTGTGATCGGCAGCAACGAGGGCCAGCGCGATTTCGGAGCCTTAAGCAAGAAGCTTGAGCCGAAGCAAAACGAGCTGAAGGCACAGAACGACGAGCTCCAGAGTTTGCAAGAACAACTGCAGAAACAGGGCGACAAGCTGAATGAGGATGCGCGTGCCACCCTGGTAAAGCAGATCGAGACCAAGAAAAAGTCCTTTGACCGCGCGGTGCAGGACGCTCAAGAAGACGCGCAGAATCAACAGAAGGAGATTTTTCAGCGCATTCTGCAGAAGATGGCGCCCGTGATCGTGAAGCACGCGCAGGAAGGCGGCTTCGCCATGGTTTTGGACACGTCGAACCCGTGGCCGCAGAGCCCGTTGCTGTGGGCCAGCGAGGGAGTGGATATTACCAGATCTGTGGTGGAGATCTATAACACGCAGTCCGGCGTGCCCGCTCCAGCCCCGGCTGGAGGAGCAGCTAAGCCCGCGGCTCCGAAGCCAGCAGTTCCCAAACCGGCGACTCCAACGCCAAACGCACCACCCAAGTAGTTTTTCTCGACACCGCGAGTGTCGGAAAAGTTCCCAGAGGCCGCGTTCCAGCGCGGCCTTTTTCTTTGTTCCATCCAGCGCCGCGCAGCGGGGTTCGGTGTCCTTAGCAGTAACCGCTTTCAACATAGGAGGACACCATGTTTGACGACACACTCAATTCTTCATGGGATGAACGCTCGCGCCGGGGATTGACCACCTTGACATCGTTTGGCTTGCAGGCTCTTGCGGTCGGCGTGTTGCTGGTCCTGCCGCTGCTGCGGCCGACAGGCTTGCCCTTATTGCGCCAGCTCTCCACGCCGGTCAGTATGGGGCAACCTCTAGCCGATGCTCCTGCCATCAGAACGCACGCGGGTGCAGACCCGGTTGCGCCGAGCGCTGCGAACATCTTTCTCAGGCCGTCAACACGGTTTCGGATTGGCACGTCGGCGGTCACCGATGATGGCCCGCCGGTTGCACCATCTGGCCCGTACATCCCAGGATTGAAAGGTAGTCCGAATGGAGTATTCGATTCGCTGGGAAGCGACACTCGCCCGATCATGCCTGTAGCACCGGTTCCCGTTGCCCGTCCCATTTCGATCTCGCATATGAGCGAGGGAGATCTGGTTCACAAGATCCTGCCGACCTATCCGCCGATGGCGCGAGCTGTGCGCCTCCAGGGTCAGGTTGTGATGCAGGCGGTGATTGGCAAGCAGGGCGCGATTGAGAAGCTTAGGGTCCTGTCGGGCCATCCCATGCTTGTGCCGGCGGCGATTGAGGCCGTCCGCCAGTGGCGTTACCGGCCGTACATCTTGAACAACGAACCGGTCGAGGTAGAAACGCAGATCACGGTGAACTTCTCGCTGACGGGAAACTGATGGCGGAACTCACGCGGGAGTAGCCCAAGCGTAACCTGAGGCCGAGCCGCCCTCCCGCTATAATCGAGCCCAGTGGCGACAACTGTAGAAATTCTGAGCCGCGTGGCTACCCGCCCCACCTGGGCGGAGGTTTCTCTCGGCACTCTGCGGCAAAACTTCCGCACGGTGGTGAAGCATGCGGGCGCGGGCGTAACCGTGTGCGCGGTGGTGAAGGCTGATGCCTACGGCCACGGCGCCGTAGAGTGCTCCCGCGCGCTGCAGGCGGAAGGCGCGACGTGGCTG
>Ga0307476_10002135_pt1 | contig 11828 bp, 7 predicted proteins | sample atmos_gasesECM2C_2_FD_203314 | JGI IMG/M metagenome (GOLD analysis project Ga0307476, IMG submission 203314) | Hardwood forest soil microbial communities from Morgan-Monroe State Forest, Indiana, United States - atmos_gasesECM2C_05 | ecosystem: Environmental > Terrestrial > Soil > Temperate... | reverse complement strand
GCGCGCAGGGCCGCTTCCGCATCCACCTGGAGATGCCGGCTCCAGTTGACCATGGCGAATAACAGATCACCGAGCTCCTCGGCGAGTGCTGCGCTGCGACTCGCCGGCGCAGCGCCGTCGGCCGGGAGTGCCACAACATCGATCTCCGTCAGCTCCTCGAGCACCTTGGCACGCACAGCTTGCGCATCAGGCCAGTCGAAACCGACTCGCGCAGCACGCCGGGAGATCTTTTCCGCGCGGGTCAGCGCCGGAAGCGAGCGTGGAATTCCCGCAAGTACCGCGCTGCCCCCGCTCGCGGCCGCCGCCGCCGCACGCTCCTCGGCCTTCTGTCGCTCCCAGGCGTGCACCAGCTCGTGCGGCGCGAGTACCGCCCCGGCAAACAGGTGTGGATGGCGTCGTACCAGTTTCTCCCGGATCGTGCGCGCAACTGCAGCAAAATCGAACCAGCCACGCTCTTGCGCCATCCGAGCATGAAATACCACCTGGAAGAGAAGATCGCCCAGCTCCTCCCGCAGATGCTCACGATCGCCGCGCTCGATGGCGTCAGCCACTTCGTACGCTTCCTCGATCGTGTATGGCGCGATGCTCGTGAATGTCTGCTCGCGATCCCACGGACAACCGTGCTGCGGATCGCGCAGACGGGCCATCAGCTCGAGGAGCGCCGTAAGCGCGCGTTCCGCCTCGCTCATGGCGGATCCGAGCCGAGGCACGTGCGGTAGAGCGTGAGCAGCATGCCGGCGGTCGCGCCCCAGATGTTGCGCCTTCCGAAGGGAATCTCGCGGAATTCCACTTCCTCCCCCGTCGCCGCCGAACGTCGGCGGCCGGTACGGTGGTTGGCCGGATCGAAGAGGTAACTCAACGGCACCTCGAAGGTGTCTTCGACTTCCTCGCTCGAGAGCAGCAGCTCGAAACCCGGTCTGACGAATGCCACCACCGGCGTGATGCGAAATCCGGTGATCACCACGTGGTCAGGAAGATAGCCGATCACTGAGACGAAGCGCTCGTCGAGACCGATCTCCTCGCGCGCTTCGCGCAGCGCGGCGGCGCGCGGACCCTCGTCGCCCGGCTCGATCCGTCCGCCCGGAAAGCTGATCTGCCCGCCGTGGGTGCGCAACCCCGTCGCGCGCTGCGTGAAGAGAACGGTGAGCTCCTCCCTCTCGACCAACGGGATGAGCACCGCGGAAGGCAGCGGGTCACGGACCAGAGGCGGCCCGGTTCCGCGCTCGAAGCGTCCGGGCATGAGCCAGTCCCTGCGCTCATGTTGCGGCTGCGTGCCGGCAAGTCGCGCGCGGATGATTTGCGCCCAATCGCGGGCTGCCGAGCCCCCAGCCGGCGCATCCGGTCCGGGTGTCGCGTTTCGCATCACGTCCGCGGCGGTCGCTCAGCCGCCGCCGCCGCTGCCCTTGATGCCACCCGTCGTGAGGCCGGTGGGATCCAGCAGCTGAGCAAGTTGCTCGCGCGGCAGCTTCGTCTCGCGCTCCGCCACCTCGCGGATCGGCTTTCCTTCGGCATACGCCTTCTTCGCGATGGCAGCGCCCTTCTCGTAACCGATGACCGGGTTGAGCGCCGTGACGAGGATCGGGTTGCGGTCGAGCGCTTCGGCGATCCGCACCGTGTTGACCCTGAAGCCCGCGATTGCCTTGTCGGCCAGCGCACGCGTCGCGTTGGCGAGCAGGCGTACGCTTTCGAGCAGGTTGTAGGCGATCACCGGCAACATGACATTGAGCTGAAAATTGCCCGACTGCCCGCCGAGTGTGATCGTCGTGTCGTTGCCGATCACCTGGGCCGCCACCATCGTGGTGGCCTCCGCGATGACCGGGTTCACCTTGCCCGGCATGATGCTGCTGCCGGGCTGCAGGGCCGGCAACTCGATCTCGCCGAGTCCTGCGAGGGGCCCGCTGTTCATCCATCGCAGATCATTGGCGATCTTCATCAGGCTCACCGCGATCACCTTCAATTGGCCGGAAAGCTCGACCGCGGTGTCCTGGGCGGCAAGCGCCTCGAAGTAGTTGCGTGCCGGAACGAAGGCGAGCCCGGTGAGCCCACTCAGCTCGGCACAGAATCGACGCCCGAAGTCAGGGTGAGCGTTGATGCCGGTGCCAACTGCAGTACCACCCTGGGCCAGCGCCAGCAGCCGCGGCTCCGTGGACTCGAGCCGCGCGAGCCCGTTCTCGATCTGGGTACGCCATCCCGAGAGCTCCTGCGCCAGCGACACCGGCATGGCATCCATGAGGTGGGTGCGGCCGGTCTTGACGATGCCAGCCACCTCACCTTCCTTGCTCTCGAGGACTAAGCGCAGATGTCCGAGCGCCGGGATGAGCTCGCGTCGCACCTCGAGAGCAGCGCTCACGTGGATGGCGGTGGGTATCACGTCGTTGCTGCTCTGACACATATTGACGTGATCGTTGGCATGCACCGGGCTGCCCAGCCGCCGGCTGGCGAGCGCGGCGATGACCTCGTTGGCATTCATGTTGCTGCTGGTGCCGGAACCGGTCTGGAACACGTCCAGCGGGAACTGCGGATCGTGGCGCCCCGCAGCGACCTCCGCGGCTGCCGCCTCGATCGCCTGCGCCAGGCGACCCTCGAGCAGCTGCAGGCTGTGGTTGGCGCGTGCGGCGGCTTGCTTCACGAGTCCCAGCGCGCCGATGAATGGCCGCGGCAGCGGCAGTCCGCTGATGCGGAAGTTCTCCACGGCACGTTGCGTCTGCGCGCCCCAGAGCGCCTCGGCAGGCACCCTGATGTCGCCCATGCTGTCGTGCTCCACACGGAAGGAAGTGGTCATGCATGCACTCCAGTCAGTGCCGCCGCATGCGGCCGCGCGCCCGGCCGGGCGCGCCGTTGCGTTATGATGCAAATCCTAGCACTTCGAGGTGGTCGGTAACGCATGACAGCGAGCCCCAGCGACCCTCCTGCACTCGATGCGCTCTCACCGGTCGACGGGCGCTATCGCACCGTCACTGCCCCGCTGCGCACACTGCTGTCGGAGGCGGCGCTCATTCGCGAGCGCATTCGCATCGAGGCGCACTGGTTGCTGCATCTGTCCGCGGCGCTGCCGCAGCTGCCGGGCGCTCAGCTCACCCCAGCGGTACGCGAGCGTGCGCGGCAGCTGGCCTATGCGCCCGAGAGCACGGCGGCCACAGCCGTGAAGACCCTCGAGGCGAGCATCAACCATGACGTCAAGGCCGTCGAATACTACGTGCGTGAACAGCTGACCGCTGCCGGCGCCGGCGATGCGACGCTCGAGCTGGTGCATTTCGGCTGCACTTCCGAGGACATCAACAACCTGAGCTATGCACGGCTGCTGCAAGCGGCGCGGGCTACGCTGCTGCCGGTTCTCGAGGCGCGTATCCACGAGCTGACGGAGCTGGCGCACCGCTATGCCGGCACTGCGATGCTCGCCCGGACTCACGGGCAGCCGGCGAGCCCGACCACACTCGGCAAGGAGATGGCCAATTTCGCCGCGCGCTTCTCGCGCGCCCGACGCCGCTGGGCCGCGGTCAGCATCCTCGGCAAGTGGAATGGCGCAGTGGGCAACTTCAACGCGCACGCCGCCGCTCTACCCGCCGTCGACTGGCCTCAGGTCGCGCAGTCTTTCGTGAGCTCGCTGACGCTCGAGTACAGTGCCTTCACGACGCAGATCGAGCCGCACGACTGGATCGCCGAGTACTGCGATGCTGTCGCAGCAGTCAACGTGATCGTCATCGCGCTCTGCCGTGACCTGTGGGGGTATATCTCACTCGGCTATCTGCGCCAGCGGGCCGTGTCAGGCGAGGTCGGCTCTTCCACGATGCCCCACAAGGTCAACCCGATCGACTTCGAGAACGCCGAGGGCAATTGCGGAGTCGCCAACGCGTTGCTGCGGCACTTCGCCGACAAGCTTCCCGTCTCGCGCTGGCAACGTGACCTCACCGACTCGACCGTGTTGCGCAACGTTGGAGTCGCATTGGCGCATACGCTGATTGCCTGGCACGCCGTGGGACGCGGCCTCGCCCGTGTCGAGGGCGACTCCGAGCGCATGAGGCTCGATCTCGATGCGGCGTGGGAAGTACTCGCGGAGGCGATACAAACGGTGCTGCGCGCGGAGGGAGTTGCGGGCGGGTACGAGCGACTGAAAGAATTCACGCGCGGCCACAGGATCGATGCAGCGACGCTTGCGGTCTTCATCGATGGGTTGCCGCTCGGCCCTGCGGTCAAAGAGCGGTTACGCAGCCTGACGCCCGCCGATTACCTCGGACTCGCGGCGCAGCTCGCGCGCAGCGTCTGAAAGCCGGCGAGCGCAGCCGTGGACAGGGCCGGCCTTGCGGACACGTGCACGCGCGGAGCTGCCGCGGCCCGCTCGCGCATCCTGTCGCACCTCGCCGACATGCTCTTTCAAACTGCGAACCAACCCGCGGTTTTGACTTACTCTCGGTCTCGCTACGTCTTAAACCGTGACCGGGTTGGCAAGGGTTCACCTGCCGGCGTAACTAAGATCGACCGCAGCCTGTCTCGCGGACAGGCGATGCAGGACGCCCCATCGTGGCAATAAGCGGGGAACTTGATCTCAACGGCGCCTTGGGTCAGCTCGCAAACGCGCGCTACGCCTCGGACCCGGTGAGCAACAACGGCGGCTCCAACGCCCGCCAGGGCGCCGAAACGCTCACAGTACTCACCTCGCTCGCGGAAGTGCGAGCCGCGGTCAACGAGATCGCCGCCACCGCCCAGCGTCTCATTTCCATCTATACGCCCGATCTCGAGCCCGACCTGTACGACCAGAGCGCGTTCCTCGAAGTAATCAAGCACTTCGTACTGACCCGCAGCTTCGCCAAGGTGCGGGTACTTCTGGCCGAGCCGAGCCGGGTGATGCGCGACAGTAATCGATTCGTCGCGATGGGCCGGCGCCTGTCGAGCTGTATCGACATCCGCTACGTGGCGGTGCAGGCGCAGCAGCGTGCTTCCGCCTATCTGATCGCCGATGACCGTGCGATCGTCTATCGAATGCGGGCGGATACCTGGGACGGTGTCGCCGATATCAACAACCCGACCGCCGCGCGAGTCTATCTGCAGGAATTCGATCAGGTCTGGAACGCCAGCACCGCCGAGCACGGGCTGCGCCACGCCCGTCGCGGCTGAGCACCCGCCCGACCCGAAAACAGCTTCCGTTCAGCGCCGGCAGTTACAATGCCGGCCATGCAGATCACACCTGACGTTACCGTCGCCGCCGTCGCGGAAGTCGCCGGACGGTTCCTCCTGGTCGAGGAGCGGATCAACGGGCGGCTGCTGTTCAATCAGCCCGCGGGCCACGTCGAGCTTGGTGAGACTCTGCTCGCCGCGGTCGTGCGGGAAGCGCGCGAAGAGACCGCCTGGCATTTCAGCCCGCACTCCCTGCTCGGCGTTTACCTCTGGCACAACCCCGCGAGCGATCGCACCGTCCTGCGCTTCGCGTTCACGGGCATGGTCAGCGACCATGATGCCACGCGCGCGCTCGATGACGGCATCGTCGGCACTCACTGGTTGACACCCACGGAGCTCGATCTTCGGCAGTCGCAACTCCGCAGTCCGCTGGTGCAGCGGTGCGTCCGCGACTATCTGGCGGGACGCCGCCAGGACCTCCGCAGCGTCGCCGAGCTCGATCTGCCACGCGCGGCTTCGCTCGGGACGCGCGCCCCGGCACGCGCGGCAGCCGAGATCACGGCCATCCAACTCTGACATCGCTCGCGCGCCTACCGGACGCGGGCCGTACAATACGACGATGCTTTCGCCACATCCGGCACTGCCCCCCCCGGGCGCACGCGCGATTGTCGGTCTCTCGGGGGGCGTCGACTCCGCGGTCGCGGCGCTGCTCCTCAAAGAGGCGGGTTGGGACGTCCAGGGGCTCTTCATGAGCAACTGGGAGGAAGACGACGATGATGCCTACTGTACTGCCGCGCGCGACTTCCAGGATGCGCGGGCGGTAGCCGCCGAGCTCGGCATCGTCCTTCACCGGGTCGAGTTCGCGGCGGAATATCGCGAGCGCGTATTTCGACATTTCCTGCGCGAGCAGCAGGCGGGACGCACGCCGAATCCGGACGTGCTCTGCAACCGCGAGATCAAGTTCGGCGTGGCGCTCGAGTGGGCGGCGCGTCTCGGCGCCACGCATTTCGCTACCGGCCACTATGCTCGGCTCACGACGGCAGGCGACGGACCGGCGCTCTGCAAGGCCCGCGACGCCGCCAAGGATCAAAGCTATTTCCTCCATGCCGTGGAGCGGGAGGCGCTGGCGCGCACTCTCATGCCGCTCGGTGAGCTGACGAAGAGTGAGGTACGCGCGTTCGCACGCCGCGCGGGATTGTCGGTGTTCGATAAGCCTGACAGCACCGGTATCTGCTTCATCGGGGAGCGCCCGTTCCGACAGTTCCTGGCGCGCTTCCTGGCACGCACACCCGGTCCGATCGAGACGCCGGAAGGCGAGCACCTCGGCAGCCACGATGGCCTGCCCTTCTATACGCTCGGCCAGCGTACCGGGCTGTGCATCGGCGGCCGGGCGGGCCGTCTCGAGCAGCCGTGGTACGTGGCCGCGAAGGACACGGCGCGCAACGTACTCGTCGTGGTGCAGGGACACGATCATCCCATGCTGCACACCACGGCGCTCGCAACCGGCACCTGGCACTGGCTCGCGCCGGCTCGCGCCGAGGCGTTCCGCTGCAGCGTGCGGGTGCGGTACCGCCAGAGTGAGCAGGCGGCACGCCTCGAGGTGGGCGGCGACGGAAGCGCACGGATCGTCTTCGAGCAGCCGCAGCGCGCCGTCACGCCGGGTCAGTACGCCGTGGCCTACGATGGCGAGCGCTGTCTCGGCGGCGGAGTGATCGAGTCCGTCGCCTCGATGGATCTGCGACGCGTTGCCGCCTGACCTGCCGGACTGCGCCTGACTTCGGCTCGCCGGCGCCGTCCGGCGATATAATCGTGCCCGTCGGCAGCGGAGACGCACATGAGCAACAGCTTCCGGGCTCGCTCGACCCTCAAAGTCGGCGATCGCAGTTACGAGATCTGGAGCCTCGCGGCGCTACCGCAGGACAAGCTCGCGAGGCTGCCGTACTCCCTGAAGGTTCTTCTCGAGAACCTGCTGCGGTTCGAGGACGGCGTCAGCGTCACGCGCGCAGACATCGAAGCGCTGCTCGACTGGGACCCGGCCGCGACACCCTCGCACGAGATCGCCTTCACCCCCGCGCGGGTGATCCTGCAGGACTTCACGGGCGTGCCGTGCGTGGTGGATCTGGCGGCCATGCGCGATGCGATCGTGCAGCTCGGAGGCAATGCCGAACGTGTCAATCCCCTCAATCCGGCGGAGCTCGTCATCGACCACTCGGTGCAGGTCGACGAGTACGGCACGCCCGGATCACTCGCAGCCAACACTGCCATCGAGTTCGCACGCAACCGTGAGCGCTACGCCTTCCTGCGCTGGGGCCAGTCCGCGTTCCGCAACCTCGCGGTCGTCCCGCCCAGCACTGGAATCGTCCACCAGGTCAACCTCGAGTACCTGGCGCGCGTGATCTTCGATGCCGAGTCGGGCGGCGTGCGACGCGCTTATCCCGACACGCTGGTCGGCACCGACTCGCACACCACCATGATCAACGGCCTCGGCGTACTGGGCTGGGGCGTGGGCGGCATCGAAGCCGAAGCGGCCATGCTCGGCCAGCCCGTCACCATGCTGATCCCCCAGGTCATCGGCTTCCGGCTCGACGGACGCTTGCAGGCCGGTGCCACGGCGACCGACCTGGTGCTCACCGTCACGGAGATGCTGCGCAAGAAAGGCGTCGTCGACAAGTTCGTCGAGTTTTACGGAGACGGACTCGCCAACCTGCCGCTCGCCGACCGCGCCACCATCGCCAACATGGCCCCGGAGTACGGCAGCACCTGCGGCATATTCCCGATCGATTCCGAGACGGTGCGTTACCTCGAGCTGTCGGGGCGCCCGCGGGAGCGGGTCGAGCTGGTGAGCGCCTATGCCAAGGCTCAGGGAATGTGGCGCAACAGCGGCGCCGCAGCGGCACGCTACACCGACGAGCTCGAGCTCGATCTCGGAAAAGTGGAGCCGAGTCTTGCCGGCCCGCGGCGTCCGCAGGACCGCGTACCTCTCAAGTCCGCGAAACAGGTCTACGAGACCAACGCGAAGAAAGCAGCCGAAGAGCGCATCGCCCGCAGGAGCAGCGGTAACGGCGTGGCTTCCGCACAGCTCGACGGCAAGAGCGTCGAGCTCCGCGACGGCGCGGTGCTGATCGCAGCCATCACGAGCTGCACCAACACGTCGAACCCGTCGGTCATGCTCGGCGCCGGCCTCCTCGCCCGCAAGGCACGCGAGCGGGGACTGACGGTCAAACCGTGGGTGAAAACGAGTCTCGCTCCCGGCTCACGCGTTGTGACCGACTACTACAGGAAGGCCGGACTGCTCGAGGATCTCGAGGCAATGGGCTTCGATCTGGTTGGATATGGGTGTACGACCTGTATAGCGGCGGGCACACCAGTCCTTTTGGCGAACGGCACGAGCCGCAGGATCGAACAGCTACCTGCAGCTGGCGGAGCGCGCCTATATGGCCCGACCGCTGACCGTCGGCTGGCAATGGCCAGGCAAAGCGAGATGATGGTGCAGGGCGAACGCGAATGCGTGTCGCTCGTGCTGCAGGACGGCCGCGAGCTCATCTGCACGCCCGACCATAAAATCCTGTGCGCCGATGGGCGCTGGGTCGAAGCTGGAAACCTGCGCCCCGGTCGCGATCGCGTCGTCTGCGGCCTCGAGGCGCCGTTGGATGAGCCGGCGGCAGACGAGCTCGGTTATGAGCTGAAGGCCGGCGCAATGACCTTCAGCTTCGCGAATGACCATGAGCGCACGCGCACTCTCGCGCTCGCGCGGCTGGTCGGGCACCTCATCAGCGATGGATCGATCAGTGTATTGGGCCAGGGGCGCATGCACCTCGGCCAGGCGCTGGATCGCGAGGCGGCACTGAATGACATCGAGCTCGTCATGGGTAAACGGCCCGCCGGCACACGCTACGATTCCCGCAAGTGGACAGTCGTCTTGCCGCAGGAGCTGACTGCCGCGATCGCCGCGCTCGAGGGCGTGCGTTGCGGTCGACGAATCCACCAGCCCCCTGGCTTGCCGCAGTTCGTGCTCAGCGAGACGTGTCCGCTCGCGATCGTCCGCGAATTTCTCGGTGCGCTTTTTGGCGCGGACGGCCACGGACCGGTGCTCGGCCGCCAGGGCAGCGAAGCGGACAGCGCGATATTGAGGCCGCCTGCCTATTCCCAGAGCGCCAAGGCAGAGCACGTCGAGCAACTGCGGGCCGTCATGCAGCAGCTCATCGGACTTCTGGTCCGATGTGGCGTGAAGGCACGTGGAGCACAGGTGTACGCATATCCCACCCGTCGCTCGTCCTCGACTTATGCGGCGCCGCGCGACGGCGCCGCGCGCACCGAGGTGCGTCTCGCGTTGCCGGATGGTCTGTCGTTCGTCGAACGCGTGGGATTCCGCTACAGCGTAGACAAGTCGCTGCGCGCGAGCGCTGCTGCCGTCTACTGGCGCACGATTGATACCATCAACCGGCAACGCTTATGGATGGCGGATCGCCTCGAGGCGCTGCACGCCAATTACAGCTTCACTTTCCAGCAGGCGCGCCGGCGCGCTGCCGCCGAGCCGATGATGCGCGAGACGGCACTACAGCCCCACTACTCGCTGCTCGAGGGTCACGATCGATTCGATCGGCTGCCACAGCCCACGGCGCGGCGCTTCCAGCCGCTGCATCGAAGCAGCTGCGACTTCCCTTCTCCCGTCAGGCTGTTCGGCGAGATCGGCGCGCGCGCGTGGTTCGCACGTCTCGAGGCGCAAGAAACGGCAGACGGCACCCAACGTTATTGTGTTAATAAGGGCGCCGTGACACTCCCGACTCTCTCTCTGAAGGTCGCCGATATTCGGCCCGCTGGCAGTCGCCGCGTGTTCGACCTTGCGGTGAACGACGTGCACGCCTTCGTCGCCGGTACGGTCAGCGTACATAATTGCATAGGCAACTCCGGCCCCCTCAAACCCGAAATCTCCGCAGCCGTGAAATCCGGCGACCTGACAGCCGCTTCGGTTCTCTCCGGCAACCGCAACTTCGAAGGTCGCGTGCACCCGGAGACGCGCATGAATTTCCTGGCGTCGCCGCCCCTCGTGGTAGCGTATGCGCTCGCCGGCACGGTCGACATCGACCTCACCACCGAGCCACTCGGCACCGGCAAGGACGGCAAGCCGGTGCGCCTCAGCGACGTCTGGCCGAGCGATGCCGAAGTGCAGCAGTTGATGACTCGCTCGATCAACTCCGAGATGTTTCGCCAGAGCTACGCCACCGTATTCAAGGGCGATGAGAACTGGGCGGGGATCCAGGTGCCGGCCGGCCAGCGCTACGCCTGGGACGGCAAATCCACCTACGTGAAGAATCCGCCCTACTTCGAAGGGATGACCATGACGCCGGCGCCGCTCGCCGACGTCCGCGGGGCGCGGGCGCTCGCGGTGCTCGGCGACTCGGTAACCACCGACCACATCTCGCCTGCGGGCAACATCGCACGCTCGAGCCCCGCAGCGCGTTACCTGGTGGATCAGGGCGTCGAGCCGAAGGATTTCAACTCCTACGGCGCCCGCCGCGGCAACCACGAGGTCATGATGCGCGGCACTTTCGCCAATATCCGCCTGCGCAATCTCATGGTGCCGGGCGTCGAGGGCGGAGTCAGCGTGCACCTGCCCGACAACACGCAGGGCTCGATCTACGACGTCGCCATGCGCTACAAGAAGGAAGGCACCCCCCTCCTCGTCCTCGCCGGGCGCGAGTACGGCACCGGGTCCTCACGCGACTGGGCCGCCAAGGGCACGATGCTTCTCGGTGTCAGGGCCGTGATCGCCGAGAGCTTCGAGCGCATCCATCGCTCCAACCTGATCGGTATGGGCGTGGCGCCGCTGCAGTTCCTGCCCGGCGAGAACGTCAGCGCCCTCGGTCTCACCGGCCGGGAAGTGTTCGACATCGCCGGCCTGAGCCGCGGCGATGCGACCGAAGTGACCGTCACGGCAACCCCGCCCGAGGGGCCGCCCCGTCAGTTTCGGGCGCGAGTACGCATCGATACGCCGAAGGAACGCGAATACTACCGACACGGAGGGATCCTGCAGTACGTGCTGCGGCTGCTTGCCGCCGGCGGGTAGTGCCGTCTCGACGAACGCCCCGGAGATCCGCATCCCGTCCGGCACAGTTGCCGCATCCGGCACCGTGCCGGCAGTCGGTGTCCGCTCCCTCGCGCTCTTCGATCTCGACGGCACGATCACCCGCCACGACACGCTCTTTCCCTACGTCCATCGCTTCCTGCACCGTCACCCGCTGCGCGCACCGGGCGCGCTTCGGGTCCTTCCGGCACTGGTGCGCTTCGCCATTGGAAACCTCGACCATGGTGGCCTCAAAGCGACGTTCATCCGTGGAACGCTCGGAGGCTGCACCCGTGCGCAGATCGATGCCTGGACGGCGCGCTTCGTTCCGCGACTCATCGCGCGTGGACTGTTCGCCGATGCGCGCTCGGCCATCGAGCGGCACCGCGGGGCGGGGGATGCGCTGGTTCTGATGAGCGCGAGCGTCGATCTCTACGTGCCCGCGATCGCGCGCGCGCTTGGATTCTCGGAGTGCATTTGCACCGCAGTTCGCTGGGACGGAGAGCGGCTCGACGGCGCACTCGCCAGCCCGAATCGACGTGGCCCCGAGAAGGCGCGCTGTCTCGAGGCGCTGCGTACGCGATTTCCGCAGATGCCGATCGTCGCCTACGGCAACGCCGCGAGCGATCTCGAGCACCTGCGGCTCGCCGAT
>Ga0307476_10002133_pt1 | contig 11833 bp, 11 predicted proteins | sample atmos_gasesECM2C_2_FD_203314 | JGI IMG/M metagenome (GOLD analysis project Ga0307476, IMG submission 203314) | Hardwood forest soil microbial communities from Morgan-Monroe State Forest, Indiana, United States - atmos_gasesECM2C_05 | ecosystem: Environmental > Terrestrial > Soil > Temperate... | reverse complement strand
CAAGGGTTGCTCGAGATCGAGGCTCGCTCCGAGCCGGGAACGGTAGGTGCGCACGGCAGCAGTGCTCGGTGCGGTGCCGGTCGCCGCGGTCAACGCGATGGCGCGATCGTACAGGCCCATGCGGCCGCGACTGTCGAAGGCTGTGAAAAGCAGGCGGCCGGTCTGCCCGAGAAGGGTGTAGCGACGCTCGATTTCGGCATCCACCTGAAACTCATCGAAACTATGGTCGAGAACTTCACCGTTGGGCACTTTGGAAAGCTCGAATAATCCGGCACGGAACGTCCACGAGCCCAGGTAACGTTCCGCCGCTGCCCCCTCGGAAAAGCCCCACGAATCTGCGGCATAGTCGAATGTGCCCGCATCGATCGCCGCCCAGTTGAGGAAATCGTTGCGGGAATCATGGGCATATTGATTGGTGTCGAAGACGTCGGTCACGGAGAATTTGCCCACGGTAAACACCCAGCGATCGAGAGTGCGAGACCCCGATAACTGGTTAGCGGCGCTCTTTACAGTTTCCTCTTCACCACCCGCATCGACCGTCTGACGAATGAAAGCGCGCTGCAAACGGAAGTAGGGTTGATTGGAACCCACCTTGTAGGCTTCCCCGCTCGGAAAGCCTGCAACGCCCAGTGTGTCGCTCAGACCAAAGCCTTGATCGACCTCTGGGTTCACCCAGGCCTCGGCATCGTGCCATAGGCGCACGCCAAGGAAGAGCGTCGCGTCCACGGTCTCGCGCCCCTGTGAGGTGATGAGACTGTGGGGGCCGCTATACGGTGCATTGAAGTCGTTGGTCTCTTGCTCGATGTAGGTAATTTGTCCATGAATCTCGAGAGGCCCCGATTCCGCCACGTCGGATGGGGCATCGGCGGCGAAGGCCCTGGCGTGAAACGTCAAAGGACCTACGGCTATCGCAAAAAGGGCCAGCAAGGATCGCGCGGCGCGCTTCGCACGAGCGGCATTCGTACTTAAAGATGACGCGTGGGCCACGACCCCGGACCTCGACTTCTGACCGCGGTGATGCGGCGTAACGCGCCATTTCTAGTCGATTCATTCAATTATGGCTATGGTAGTAACCGCTTCATTTTGACGCTCCGCGGATTCAGTCGCAGACCCCGAAGACCCCAAGAAATCGAAAGAAAGGGGCATGCTCCACGCGCTCGGCAGACCGATCACTACGTGACGGAGGACGCGGTGATGGTGTCGGAAATCGAGCAGCTTCCCGACCTGACTCGCTTCCTCAAGCCGATCGTTCCGCGGCCCACGTCACGCAAGCTCAGATTGTCGGAGCTACCTGCCCTCCAGTTTTCCGGAAGGGTGCTGCGCGTTTCCGCCGTACCCTGATAACCATCTGCTGGCGTGACCACTGTGGCCTGGTCACGCACGGGCATTGCGTCGGAAGAAGTTGATCGCATGCTGCCGCGTTCGGATTTGTAAGAGCTCCTGCGTCGGATCGAGACCGTAGCGGCGTGCCGTGCCGCTGACGAGACTTCTCTGCAGGTCATTCGGTGCCGCGGACGTCGGAATGGCGACTGTGATCGCGGCGGGGGGTGCAAGGCTCGGGACATCGGTCCGGGGCGCTGACAGCGTCAGCAGCTGCCCAAGCGTGGGTGCCGCTGCAATTCGACTGCTCGGCAGCATCGCGGATGGCGGGATAGTGAGCCAGTCGCGCAGCGTTGCGAGGATGGAGGTGTGGTCGTACGGCACCGTGCTATCCGAACGGAAGACGGTGCCCGCCGCGATCCAGGGCGAAACGACGACCATTGGTACGCGTACACCGAATCGGTCGAACCGAAAGCCTTGATCACCCGGCGGACCGGAGGGGTTGGGTGGCGCTGCGCCAAACGGCGGCAGGGCGTGATCGTAGCAGCCGCCATGCTCATCATAAGTGATCACGAGCAGCGTCTTCGCGAACCCCGGCGACGTGCTGACTGCAGTCCAGATCGCGTGAAGGAAGGTTTCGCCGGCGTTGATGTCGTGGGGCGGATGGTCGTCGTTCGGGTCGACGAGGAAGCTCGGTTCGACGAAGGAATACTGTGGCAAAAGATCTTTAGCGCAATCACTGACAAAGTCTTCGAAAGCGCGGAAGTGACTATCGAGCGATGATGGCCAGAGCTTGGGGAACATCGTGCGAGTCAAGGAAGGGACCAGCACCGTGTCGTGGTAGACCGCCCAACTTTTACCGGTCGAGCTCAATACATTGAAGATCGTGGGCACGTCCCAGTCGAGAGGATCCGGCGGACTGCCGTTGTCGACGTGGCCGTTCGAAGTTCCAGCATGGACGAATGCCCGATTCGCCCAGGTCTGCGAAGGCACGGACGCGAACCAAGCGTCGGAGACCGCGTAGCTGCGAGCGAGTGCTGAAAGAATCTGGGTCTGGGAGGAGCTGTGGCACTGCATGATCTGCGTCGCATCATTCGTGCCGGTCGTCGCATAGTTGACGACGAAACCCTGCATCGGCCACCGAGGGTTGGGGCTTGGTGGATCCGGTCCGAACAGTTGAAAGTTCACATTCGTGAAGGTCTCTTCGGGATCCGGGTCGGGTACGGTCGATGACCGGACGGCGGCTGCAACCGGGACGCTCTGCAGCGGGGCACCGTTGAAGTACTCGGTGTTCGAGGGATTCGTCAGTCCCGGCCGAAGTCCGTCGAACACCGAAGCACTGCGCGCAGGGAGTACGAGCGCTGGCGCAGTGCCATTTGTGTAGAGCGTGCCGACCATGTTGTCGAGCGAACGGTTCTCGAGCATCACCACGACAACGTGTTCGATCGGCGCCAGCATCTGCGGCATAAGCGTTGTCCTACGACTCAGCCAATTAAAGCGCCCGGAGTGAGGTGGCACCGCCGAGTTCGAGTCGCGCCTCAGCTACCAAGCCCTTTTGCGTGGGACAATCGCGTCCCCGCGCCCGCCATAGTCGGCTGACGCGATGCAAGCGTTTGCCAGGACGCGAGAGTCGATGCGAGCGCGTCCGCACCCGTACCCACCCGGCGAAAGACCTTGCCCCCGGCCGCGCGCTGGTACGGGCTGATTGTTGCTGAAAACCAGCAAGTCAAGGCCCGACGTCGGGCCGCCTGACACTTAGACGAAACTTAGGTGGCCTCCCTGATACAGGCATTTATGAATCGTAAGGTATTGATTTATTGGCGCTCCCTACGGGATTCGAACCCGTGTTACAGCCTTGAGAGGGCTATGTCCTAGGCCTCTAGACGAAGGGAGCGCTGCTGGCCGGCCTTGAGGTGAGGGCGCGGTATTATAGAGAACCGTCCCCTTTGCTCAAGCCGAAAGCCGTAATCTCTTGAATCCCTCCGAAGCGTCGCTCGCGACGCCCGCCGCCACGCCGAGGATCATCCCGCGATCCGAGCACCGCATCTCCCGCTCCCATATTTCTCCGAACGCGCTTCGCGTGCTGAACCGGCTCCGCGATGGCGGGTTCATGGCGTTTCTCGTGGGCGGATGCGTGCGGGACCTGCTGATCGGCATCGAGCCGAAGGATTTCGACGTCGCCACCGATGCGCTGCCGGAGCAGGTGAAGCGGCTGTTTCGCAATAGCCGTCTCGTCGGGCGGCGCTTCCGCCTGGCGCACGTGTTCTTCGGGCGCGAGATCATCGAGGTGGCCACCTTCCGCGCGGCGAGCGCGCCGTCACAGGGGGACGAGCCGTTGCCGGAGTCCGACCCGGAAGACGGGGAGGCGCCGGAGCTCGATGAGGACGAGGCGCAACTCGGGGCCGACTCGGTCGCGGCGCAGTCTCCGCCACGGGCGGCCGCGGGCGGTTCGGGTGCGACCGATGCCCGCGATGAAGACGAGCTCGACGACGTCGATCGACGCTTCGACTCCTCGGGCCGCATTCTGCGCGACAACGTCTACGGCACCATCGACGAGGACGTGTGGCGACGCGACTTCACCGCTAATGCTCTCTATTACAACATCGCGGATTTCTCGCTCTGGGACTACGTCGACGGCACGCGCGACATCGCGGCGCGCGTGCTGCGCCTGATCGGAGATCCGGAGACGCGCTACCGCGAGGATCCGGTGCGGATGCTGCGGGCGGCGCGCTTCGAGGCGAAGCTCGGTTTCCAGCTCGATCCTGCGACCGCGCGGCCCATCGCGACGCTGCGTGAGCAGCTCGCAGCGGTGCCGCCGGCCCGACTGTTCGATGAGACCCTGAAACTCTTTCTCACCGGACACGGCGCCAGCAGTTTCCAGGTGCTGCGCCGTCGCGGCTTGCTGGCGACGCTGCTGCCGACCGTGGACGCTTACTTCACCACCCATCCAGGGAGCCTCGTCGAGCGGTTGTTGCTTCAGGGCCTGGAGAACACCGACGGCCGGGTGCTGGCCGACAAGCCGGTCACTCCCGTGTTCCTGTTCGCACTTCTCTTATATGGGCCGATCGCCGCGCACATCGAGGCGGCGCCGCCGGCGCGCTGGCACGAGGCGGCGACGATCCTCGAGGCGTGCGACCGCGCGATGCGCGAGGCGCAGGCGCGCATCGCGATCCCACGGCGTTTCTCGCTCGGCGTGCGCGAGATGTTCGCACTGCAACCGCGTCTCGAGCACCCGCGCGGCCGGCGGGCATTGCGGGTGCTCGAGCATCCGCGCTTTCGCGCCGCGTACGACCTGCTGCTGCTGCGTGCCGCCCACGGACTGGCAGCGCCGGACATGGCACAGTGGTGGACACAGGTGCAGGAAGTCTCGCCCGAAGAGCGCGCGCGCATGGCCGATGCGCTCAGCACGACTGCGGCACCTCCGCGTGCCGCCTCGAGCCGTCGTCGCGGCCGGCGCCGGCGGCGCCCCGCCGGAACCCCAGCCGGGTCATAGAGCGCCGCCGGTGCAGTGCTGGCAGCCCGCCTATGTCGGTGCAGGCAGCAACCTGAGCAATCCGCGCTCACAAGTGCGCGCAGCGCTCGCGCGGCTCGCGCAGCTGCCCAGCACTCGCGTGCCGCTGATCTCGGCTCTCTACGCTTCACGGCCCCTGGGCCCTATCGCTCAACCGGACTACGTCAACGCGGCAGCGGGCCTTCTCACACAGCTCGCGCCGCAGGCGCTTTTTGAGGAGCTGAAGGCCATCGAGGCGGCGATGGGCCGCCCGGCGGAGCATGAGCGCTGGGGTCCACGCATCATCGACCTCGATCTGCTCGCGTACGGCCGCGAGCGCAGCGTCGATCCGCAGTTGACGCTTCCCCATCCCGGGATAGTGGAGCGCAACTTCGTTCTGTATCCTCTCGCGGAAATCGCTCCGGATCTCGAGTTGCCCGGGCTCGGCCGCGTGGCCGAGCTCAAAGGTCGCGTCACGTCGGAGGGGCTTGCGCTGCTGTAGGTCACATGGCAGGTGTTGCGCTCCACAAGTTCATCGTGGTCGAAGGGCCGATCGGCGTCGGTAAGACCAGCCTCGCCCGGCGTCTCTGCGAGAGCCTGGGCGCGCAGCCGGTGTTCGAGCAGTCCGAGCACAACCCCTTCCTCGAGCGGTTCTACCGCCATCCGCGTGCGGCAGCCCTGTCGACGCAGCTGTACTTTCTGTTGCAACGCTCCCAGCAGCTTCAAGCGCTGAAGCAGGCGGACCTGTTCGCGACGGTGCGTGTCGCCGACTACCTGCTGGATAAGGATCGGCTGTTCGCGCGCGTTACGCTGGACGACGACGAGTTTGCCCTCTACGAGCAGCTCTATACGAAGCTCGATATTCGTCCGCCGACGCCCGACCTGGTCGTGTACCTGCAGGCCCCGGTGGACGTGCTGCTCGAGCGCATCGCGCGCCGCGGCGTCGATTACGAGCAGCACATCGATCGCCAGTACCTGGAACGGCTCAACGAGGCGTACGCGCGTTTCTTCCACGAGTTCGCCACCGCACCGCTCCTGATTGTCAACGCCGCCTCCATCGATCCGATCGCCAGTCAGCGCGACTACGATGAGCTCTTGGCTGCGATCCGCCGCATGAGCCGCGGGCGGCTCTACTACAACCCTTTGCGCAGTCGCACGATCTAGCGAGCGCTTTTCAGCCATTTGGAGCGCGTTTTTGCGCTGGGAAACGGCTAAGCTACACTCCGTAACATGCCGATGTACAAACACCTACAGCAGGACGCCGGGCGGCCTGCCGTGACTTTGACGACGCTGCAGCGCATGAGGGCCGACGGCGAGAAGATCGCCTGTCTCACCTGTTATGACGCGAGCTTCGCCCTGCTGCTCGATGCGGCCGACGTCGACGTGGTGCTGGTGGGCGATACGCTCGGGATGGTGATCCAGGGCCACGACACGACGGTGCCGGTCTCGATCGATCACATGGTGTATCACTGCGCCGCGGTGGCTCGCGGTCTGCAACGCCCCTTCCTCATCGGCGACATGCCCTTCATGAGCTACCCGACCAAGGAGCTCGCGCTCACGAACGCCGTACGGCTCATGCAGGAAGGCGGCGCCCAGATGGTGAAGCTCGAGAGCGGCGGCCGGCAAACCGACATCGTGGAGTTTCTCGCCGGCCACGACATTGCCGTCTGTGCGCATCTTGGTCTCAAGCCCCAATCAGTGCACAAGACCGGCGGATTCCGGGTGCAGGGTCGTGAGCGCGAGGCCGCGGCTCGCTTGCTCGATGAGGCGCGGCGTCTCGAGGCGGCCGGCGCCGACATCGTGCTGCTCGAGTGCGTTCCGTCCGAGCTCGGCAAAGCCATCACCGCGGAGCTGCACGTGCCGGTCATCGGCATCGGCGCAGGTCCCGATGTCGACGGACAGATTCTGGTGCTCTACGACATGCTCGACATCACCACCGGCCGCAAGCCGCGCTTCGTGCGCAATTTCATGGAAGGCGCGCACAGCAACCTCGAGGCGCTGCAACGCTATGTGCAGGCCGTGAAGCAGCGCGAGTATCCCGGTCCGGAACACGGCTTCAGCAGCTGAAGGCTCCGCGGGCAGGGAGCTTGGACACCGTCACCACGATCGCCGCGGTCCGCGAGCAGGTGCGCGACTGGCGGCGTGCCGGACTGCGCGTGGCCTTCGTGCCGACGATGGGAAATCTGCATGCCGGGCACGTCAGTCTCATCGAGGCGGCGCGCCGCCATGGCGAGCGCTTTGTCGCCAGCATCTTCGTCAATCCAATGCAGTTCGGCCCGAACGAGGATTTCGCCCATTACCCGCGCACGCCGAGCGACGACGCGCGCATGCTCGAGGACGCCGGCTGCAATTTGATGTTCATGCCGGATGTCGCTGAGATCTACCCCAACGGCGCCGAGCGAGCCACGCGCGTCGAAGTGCCGCAGCTCTCGCGCATTCTCGAGGGCGAGTTCCGTCCGGGACACTTCGAGGGCGTCACCACGGTGGTGGCGAAACTCTTTCACATCGTCGAGCCGCAGGTGGCGGTGTTCGGCGAGAAGGACTTTCAGCAGCTGGCGGTCATTCGCCGCATGGTGGCCGAGCTCTGCCTGCCGGTCGAGATCGTCGCGGCGCCGACCGTGCGACACCCCGACGGCCTGGCGATGAGCTCGCGCAATCAATACCTGACCCCCGCCGAGCGTACGCTTGCGCCGAAGATCTATGCGACGCTTCAGGCGGCGGCGCAGCGCCTGCGTGCGGGCGAGACTGACTTCACCAGCATCGAGCGCGCCGGTTTCCATGCGCTGGAAGAGGCCGGCTTCCGTCCCGATTACTTCTCTGTGCGCCAGTCCGTCGACCTGGGTCCCGCAGTCCCTGCCGCGCGCGAGCTGGTGGTGCTGACGGCTGTGCGGTTGAGCAAAGCTCGCCTCATCGACAACGTGCAGGTGAGGCGTTCGTGATCGGCGCCCCCGCCCCCGACCTCAGCGGTCGTCCCTTCGCGCTGAGTCTCGAACGGAAGATGGCGGCTTCGGCAACGCAGCTCTACCTCGCGTGGACGCGGGAGTTCGACCGCTGGTTCGCCGCTCCCGGCACCCTCATCATGGAGCCGCGTGTCAATGCTCCGTTCTTCTTCGAGACGCACTTCGATGGCGCACGACATCCGCACTACGGCCGCTTCCTGCGCCTGGAGCACGAGACACTCATCGAGATGACCTGGGTGACGTCCGGCACCGCGGGCGCGGAGACGGTGGTGGCGGTGCGGTTGCAGCCGCAAACCCCGGGTACGCTGCTACACCTGCGGCACGTGGGTTTTCCGAGCGAAGCGTTGTGTCAGCGTCACCGCGACGCCTGGCCGGCGGTGCTCGCACATCTCGACACCGTGCTCGCCGGCTCCGCCGCCCGCTGACGCTCGAGCGCCCATTCCACGTGCTCGCGGACCAGCTCTGAAGCATCCGCGCGGCGCGCCTCGAGCGCGGCAATGATCGCGTCCGATCGCGGCGCGTTGCCGAGAGCCACGGCGATGTTGCGCGACCAGCGCGCGTAGCCGATCCGGTGAATGGCCGAGCCGCGCATGCGCTCGTCGAATTGCTGCGCGCTCCAGCCAAACAACTCAGACAGCGTTGGCTCATCGAGCCGGTTGCGTACCCGGAAGTCAGGATGTGCCGCAGCGCGTGCGAACTTGTTCCAGGGACACACCAGCTGGCAGTCGTCGCAGCCGTAGACGCGGTTGCCGATGGCGGGCCGCAGCTCCGGCGGAATGCTGCCGGGATGCTCGATGGTGAGATAGGAGATGCAGCGGCGCGCATCCAGCCGATAGGGCGCGACGATCGCACCGGTCGGGCAGGCAGGAATGCAGGCGTGGCAACTGCCACAGTGGGCGCTCGCTTCCTCGTCCACCGGCAGCGCCAGGTCGGTGAGGATCTCGCCGAGGAAGAACCAGGAACCCGCATCGCGGGCGATGAGATTGGTGTGCTTGCCGATCCAACCGAGTCCCGCATCCCGCGCCAGTGCTTTCTCCAGCACCGGGGCGCTGTCGACACAGACCCGGTAGCCGAACGGCCCGATGCGGCGCTGCAGCTCGAGCGCCAACGTCTGCAGACCGCGCCGCAGCACTTTGTGATAGTCGCGCCCGAGTGCATAGCGGGAGACGTAGCCGCGCCCGCGGTCGGCGAGCACCGATTCCGCGGCCCGCGCTTCCGACGGCCAGTAGTCCATGCGAACGCTGACAACCCGCACGGTGCCCGGAGCGAGGAGCCGGGGGCGACTGCGCATCAGGCCGTGCCGCTCCATGTAGCCCATCTCGCCGTGGAAGCCATCCGCGAGCCAGCGCAGCAGGTGCCGCTCGTCCTCGGGTATGTCGATGCTGGCCACGCCGAGCGCGCCGAAGCCGAGCGTGAGCGCGTGAGCGGCCAGGTCGCGCTTGAGCGCGGCCAGATCGGGTAGACGGGTCATGGCGCCATCACGGCGCTCAGTATAATGACGTCATGGCGTTGCCGATCGCTTTGTACTCGACCGCGCAAACGCGCGGCCTCGACGCGCACGCCATCAATGAGCTCAAGATTCCGGGCTATACGCTGATGAAGCGTGCCGGTGAGGCGGCGCTGCGCTATCTGCGCACCCGCTACCCGGTGGCGCACCGTGTGATCATCGTCTGCGGTGCGGGCAACAACGCGGGCGACGGTTATGTGCTCGCGCGCTTCGCCCAGGCCGCCGGCCTGACCGTGACCGTACTGAGCGCGAGCGATCCGCAAGCGCTCAAGGGCGATGCGCGCCAGGCGCACGCCGATCTGCGCGCGAGCGGCGGAACGGTGAAGCCGTTCGATGCCGTGGAGCTTGATGCCGGCGAAGTCATCGTCGATGCGCTGCTTGGCACGGGACTTTCAGGGAGCGTGCGTGCCGATCTCGTTCCGGTGATCCGTGCCATCAACGCCGCGGGGCTGCCGGTGTTCGCGCTCGATGTGCCCTCGGGACTCGATGCCGATACCGGCACGGCGTTGGGGGAGGCCGTTCGCGCCGAAGCGACGGTGACTTTCGTTGCCTTGAAGACCGGACTCTTCCTCGGCGACGGGCCGGAGTTTGCCGGCACCGTGTTCTTCGACGACCTCGAGCTCGCGACTGAGCCCGCCCAGCAGCCGCGCCTTACCCGTATCGTCGAAGCCGAGATTCACGCCGCACTTCCGCGCCGTCCGCGCGCTGCCAACAAGGGCGACTTCGGGCGCGTGCTGATCGTCGGCGGCGGCATCGGCATGCCGGGCGCCGCGCGCCTCGCTGGCGAGGCGTGCCTGCGCGCGGGTGCGGGGCTGGTGATCGTGGCCACCGCGCAGGAGAACGTTGCGGCGATCGTCGGCGGCAGGCCGGAGTTGATCTGCGTCGCATTGACGTCGGAGGCGGTCCTTGCCGAAGCGATGGAGCGGGCCGATGTCATTGCAGTCGGCCCCGGCCTCGGACGCACGCCCTGGGCGCGCGACGCCCTGAACCAGGTGCTCGGCAGTCGCAAGCCGCTCGTCGTCGATGCCGATGCACTCAACCTGCTTGCCGAGCTCGGAGCGCCGGCCCGCGCCAGCTGGATCCTGACACCGCATCCCGGTGAAGCCGGGAGATTGCTGGGAATAACGGCCAAGGACATCCAGCGCGACCGGCTAACGGCGCTCGAAAAGCTCGTTGCGCGCTTCGACGGCACCGTCGTTCTCAAGGGCGCCGGCACCCTCGTCGGTGCACGCGGGCGGATTCCCGGACTGTGCGAGCGCGGCAACCCGGGTATGGCCACCGCCGGCACGGGCGATGTGCTGACGGGCACCATCGCCGGCATCTGCGCTCAGTGCGCAGATCCCTGGGCGGCCGCGCGCGTCGGGGTGCTGGTGCACGCGATGGCGGGCGATGCAGCCGCCCGCACGGGCGAGCGCGGTGTGCTCGCCAGCGACCTGGTGCGCGAGCTGCAGCACTGCGTCAATCTCTGACACGTGCACACGCGCACCAACACCGCGCAGGACACGGAGGACTTTGGGTGGCAGCTCGCCTGTGCGCGTCCCGCCGGCGACAGCGCCTTCGCCACGCTCTATCTGAGCGGTGAGCTCGGTGCCGGAAAGACTACGTTCGCGCGGGGTTTCCTGCGCGCACTTGGTGTCACGGAGCCCGTTCGCAGCCCAACCTACACGCTGCTCGAGCTCTACCCGGCACCGACCCTGACGCTCCTACACATCGATCTCTATCGTATTCACGACGGCGCCGAGATCGAATCGCTCGGCCTGCGCGAGTGGGCACGCGAGGGCTGTGTGTGGCTCATCGAGTGGCCGGAGCGCGCGGGGGGGCGGCTTCCGCTCGCGGATATGAGCCTCACGTTCACGGTGGGTCCCGCGTGGCACGAGATCACCGCGCGGGCGCACTCGGTGCTCGGCAAAGCCTGGCTCGCACACCTTACCGGCGAGCAGCGATTCGCCGGAACCTGAAAGTCATCGCGCGCTTGCGCGCAGCGTTTAGGGAATCGGACGCTACGGTTGAAAACGCCGCGGCGACGCCGTAGATTACCCAGCAGGTCCCGCCTGGAAGACAATGATTAGAAAGGCCTTTCTCGGTGCCGTGTCTGCCGCCTTGAGCGGCGTCAGCCTCATCCACGGCACATCTGCCACCGAGCTTCGCGGACTCTCCCTCGCCTCGGGGCCCGCCGGAGCGCAATTGACGCTCGAGCTGAGTGGGGCGGCGGCGAACCACCATCTCTTCACGCTCGATCATCCGAATAGAGTGGTCATCGATCTGACGGATACCCACCTCTTAAAGGGCATGCGCCCACCGGCCCCGGCCGGCGTGGTCTCAGCCGTCCGTCTCGGGAGACAGCCGCACGGAACGCTGCGCGTGGTCGTGGAGCTCAAGGGGCCCCTCGTCGCACATGCCACGTCCGGCAAAGGCGAGGGTGGTCGTCGGCTGGTGCTGACCCTTGGCGAGCCGGCCGTTGCCGCGGCTGCCGGTGTGCCTGCCGCAACCGCCGGCGGCGCGTCCCCCGCGCCGACAACTGCAGCGGGAGCGGCCGAGCGCGCAGCTGAGCGCCCA
>Ga0307476_10002132_pt1 | contig 11836 bp, 12 predicted proteins | sample atmos_gasesECM2C_2_FD_203314 | JGI IMG/M metagenome (GOLD analysis project Ga0307476, IMG submission 203314) | Hardwood forest soil microbial communities from Morgan-Monroe State Forest, Indiana, United States - atmos_gasesECM2C_05 | ecosystem: Environmental > Terrestrial > Soil > Temperate... | reverse complement strand
CATCATGACCATGATCATCGCCGTACCGACGGGCGTTAAGGTTTTCAACTGGCTGTTCACGCTCTATTGGGGCGAGGTTCGATTTACAGCGCCGGTTTACTGGTCATTGGGATTCATGGTCACCTTCGTGATTGGCGGCATGACGGGTGTGCTGCTGGCCATTCCGCCGGCCGACTTCGTGCTGCATAACAGCCTGTTTCTCGTCGCACATTTTCACAATGTCATCATTGGCGGAGTCGTTTTCGGCGCGATGGCCGGCTATACCTATTGGTTCCCCAAGGCATTCGGCTTCACGCTCGATGAGCGCTTGGGCAAGGCCGCGTTCTGGTGCTGGTTCATCGGGTTTTATCTCGCCTTCATGCCGCTCTATGAATTGGGGCTGATGGGCGCGACGCGGCGCATGCAGCACTACAGCGACATGTCCTGGCAGCCGCTCATGTGGGTGGCGTTCGCCGGCGCGCTCGTGATTTTCGCCGGCATCTGCTTCACCATCGCGCAGCTTGTCTACAGCATCAAGACCCGCGATCGGCGCCGCGATACCACCGGAGATCCGTGGAATGGCCGCACGCTCGAGTGGTCCACGGCCTCACCGCCGCCCCCCTGGAATTTCACGGTGCTGCCGCAAGTGGGCGGCATTGATGAGTTTTGGAGCATGAAGCATGCAGGCAAAAAATCACCGCTGCGCGGCGCGCCGCCGCGCGCCGCGCAGCCTGCAATCCATGTGCCGCGCCCCAGCCCGCTGGGATTTCTGACCGCATTCTGCGCGGTCATGTTCGGCTTCGCGTCAATCTGGCATATTTGGTGGCTGGCGATCTTGGGATTGATCGGTGCGATCGCATTGCTGTTGCGGCACTCCTGGCAGCTCGACACGGAGGTGCAGGTCAGCGCCCAGGAGATCGCCGCATTCGAACCCCATCGGGAGGCAAGGCCGGGATGAGCGCGCTCGCCGCGGAAATTCCCCTCGCCGAGCGTGGTCCGGCGCCCACCCGCATCGTCGTCAGTTTCGGGTTCTGGCTGTTCCTGCTCAGCGATATCGTAATCTTTTCGGCACTGTTCGCCGCGTATGCGGTGCTCGCGCAGCGCACCGCCGGGGGTCCCAGCGGCGCGCAACTCTTCGATCTGAAGCATGTTTTTCTCGAGACATGCTGTTTGCTGGTCTCGAGCTTCACCTGCGGCCTGTGCGTGCTGGCGCTGGAGCGGCGCTCGCGCACCATGATCTTTGTCTGGGCCGCGGTCACCTTTGTCCTCGGCCTGTCGTTCATTTCCTTGGAACTGTCCGAGTTCATCGGCATGTTTTCGCGCGGCATCAACCCGGCGCGCAGCGCCTTTCTATCCGCATTTTTCGGACTCGTCGGCACGCACGGCCTGCACGTAACCGCCGGCTTGTGCTGGCTTGCGGTGATGATGGCGCAAATCGCCACGCTGGGATTGCGGCCCAAAGTGGCGCAGCGACTCGTATGCTTCAGTTTGTTTTGGCACGCCCTCGATCTGGTCTGGATCGGCGTCTTTACCATCGTTTATCTGGGAGCGCGCACTTGAATAACGAAGCCACCTCGCAGCACTCCGAGGACGCACCGGGAGAGCACGACGCCGATCCTGTCAGCAACGTGCAAAGCTATGTGATTGGCCTCGGATTCGCGATTGTGCTCACGCTGGCCTCATTTGGCGCCGCCGTGACGCATTGGGTATGGGCGCCCGGGTTACCGGTGCTGCTCGCCGTTCTGGCAATCGCACAGATGGGAGTTCATTTGGTGTTCTTTCTGCACGTCAGCAGTTCGCCGGATTCGGTGAACACCGTGCTGGCGCTGGCTTTTGGCATTTTCGTGGTCGGGCTGGTGGTCTTTGGGTCCATGATTATCATGGCGAATCTCAATGACTATATGATGCCCATGCAGCAGCTGCTGCAGATGCAGCGTTAGCACTGTGAATTTGAGCGGCTCGAACACTCGTCAGGTCTAGCTCATAAAACCGCGCCGGACGCGCGCAGCGAATCGATCTTCTCTTCGGTGTAGCCGACAGCCCGCAGCAGCGCCGCTGAATCGGTGCCGTCCGCAAGTCTTGGCATGACAGGATCGGCCGCCGGCGTAGCGGAGAATCGCGGAGCCGGCCGGGGCTGCGTCACACCGCCGGCATGCACAAAGGTCTTGCGCTCGACGTTGTGCGGATCGCGGGGCGCTTCGGCCAAGGACAGCACCGGCGCCACGCAGGCATCGCTGCCTTCGAACAGCGCGCACCACTCGGCGCGAGTCTTGCTGGCGAACACGCCGGCGAGCCGCTCCTTGAGCGATGGCCATAGAGTTCGGTCAAGCTGGCGGGCGTAATCGTCCGTCTCAGGGATACCGAGTAGGCTCAAAAACTCGGAATAGAACTTCGCTTCGATGGGACCGATCGCAATATGAGCGCCGTCCGCGCAGGCATACGTATCGTAAAAGTGCGCGCCGCTGTCGAGCATATTGCTGCCGCGCTGGTCCGACCAAACACCTTGCGCCGCCGAACTCCAGAGCATCGAGGCGAGCAGTGCGGAGCCGTCCACCATCGCACAATCGATCACCTGCCCCTGCGCGGTTTTCTGGGCGTGCAAAATGGCGGCGAGCATACCGAATGCCAGCATCATGCCGCCGCCGCCGAAATCCGCGACGAGGTTGAGGGGTGGTGTGGGCTGATCTCCCGCACGCCCGACGCAGTGCAGGACGCCGGACAAGGCGATGTAATTGATGTCGTGCCCGGCGGTATGCGCGCGGGGTCCGGTTTGGCCCCATCCGGTCATGCGGCCGTAAACCAGCTTGGGGTTGTCCTTCAACAGCAGCTCGGGTCCCAGACCGAGCCGTTCCATCACGCCCGGTCGAAACCCCTCGATGAGACCATCGGCGGTTTTACAAAGATCGCGCACCGCCTCGACACCGGATGGCTGCTTCAAATCGACAATCATGAATTTGCGCGAACGTGCGAGGACGTCCTTGCTCAAATCCAACCGTCCCGGCCGCTCACCCCTGGGAGGAACAATCCGGATCACCTCCGCGCCGTGATCCGCCAGCATCATCGCGCAAAATGGCGCGGGTCCGATTCCGGCGATCTCGATGATTTTCAGCCCGGCAAGAGGTCCGCTAGCGCTCATTTCGAAAGCTCCGTGAAGGTGGCCGTGCCGATGGCATAGTCGCCCCAGTCCTTGTAATCGAAATGCCACCACTCCTCGGGATACACCGCAAAGCCCTGCGCTTGCATTTGGCTGCGCAGCAGTTCGCGCAACCAGCGCTGCCGGCTCGTGCCGCCGAGATAGTCGGCATAGGATCGCGGCGACATCTCGTCGTAGCGCCCGGTCATTTCAACGGCGTTGCCCGACTTTAGATCGTAGAGCGTCAAGTCCACGGCGCAGCCGCGATTGTGCCGCGAACCTTGCGCGGGATCGGCCACGAAAACATGCGCCGATTCGGGTGTCGCATCCCAGAACATCTTCGTCACGAACCACGGCCGGTAGGCGTCGTGGATCAGCAGCCCATAGCCCTGCGCGGCGAGCGAGCGCTCGACGCGGCCGAGTGCCTCCGCCGCCGGCCGCTGCAGGTATGCGGCCGCCCGTTCATACAGCGGGAATCCGAGGAAGTTATTGGAACTCGCATAGCGGATATCGAATTTGATGGTCGGATCCACGCCCGCCAGATCGACGAGATCTGATGAGCGCTTGGCGGGGGGTTCCGTCGGCGGCGTCGCGGCCAGCGCCGCCGCGCGCAACCCTCCGGAGTCCGACTTCACGCCGGCGCGAATCTGCTGCATGACCTCTTGGCCAATGTCCTTGAACTGAAGCTGGCGGGTGCCGACGGTCACCGACACGGCTTGGCCGTCTCGATCCAATTGAAACTGCAGCGGAGCACTCGGCTGCAGCGGCTGCGATGGCGCCGCCTCGGCAACGAAGCGCGTCGCGGCCAGCCGCCGCAGCGGCGCCTGGTGCAGCTCCAGGCCATCCGCGCGCAGCTGGCCGCCTGCTTCGTAGATCGTGAGCTTGGCATCCGCCGAACGGTATTCGCCGATCAGCCGCCTAAGATCCTTCGGGGCATCCGCGGGAGCGGCTTGGGCGTTAAGCCCTGGGTTGACACTCGCCGCGGCGGCATGGGCCGGGGCGACGGCAGCGCCGCATAGAGCAAGGATCAGAAAAAAATGCGTGGCGCGCGTGCGCAATCTGGGACTCCTTTTGGGGGTTGAAGCCGCGGTTTCCAACGAGCCAGCCGATCGTAACATCATCGCATCGATCAACGGCAAGACACGATATCGATCAACCGCAAGACACGGTACCCTGGGGGACGCAAGGCGGCCCGCTAAATACAAGAAAGGCAACTCGTGAACGCACCAAGAAACTGGGCACACCGCAAGTCGATTGCAGAGGCAATCCGCGGCCTGGATCAGGAATCCGCGCCGGCGACGCTAAAACGGGTCTTAGGTCCGCTCGACCTGGTGCTCGTCGGCGTCGGCGTCATCGTCGGAGGCGGGATCTTTGTCGTGACGGGCAACGCCGCCGCGCAATTCGCGGGACCCGCGATCGTGCTGTCCTTCCTAATCGCAGGTCTTGGCTGCGCGCTCATTGGAATGTGTTACGCGGAGCTGGCCGCCATGATCCCGGCCGCCGGCAGCGCGTATGCATTCACTTACACGGCGCTTGGCGAGGCCGCCGCCTGGATCATTGGTTGGAATTTACTTCTGGAATACGTATTCGCGGGGTCTTACGTCTCGGTCGGCTGGTCCGGCTACTTGGTGTCGCTGCTGGCGCAGTGGGGCGTGCCGTTGCCGGCGGCGCTGACGAGCGCGCCCTTTGCCATTGGTGCGCGCGGCTTGACGACCACGGGAAGCGTGATCAACGGACCCGCGTTCTTGTTCGCCGCCGCGATAGCCTTGATCGCGCTGCGCGGCGTGCGGCTGTCGAGCATCGTCAACGGGGTCATCGTGGCGCTTAAAGTCGGCGCTCTGCTCCTGTTCATCGGCTTCGGCAGCCTGCACATTCACCCGCACAATTGGACGCCATTCATGCCGGCGAATGAAGGATTCGGACGCTTTGGCTGGAGCGGCGTGCTGCGTGCCGCGGCCGTTGTCTTCGTTTCCTATCTTGGGTTCGACGCAATCGCCACGCTTGCGCAAGACACGCGCAATCCGCAGCGCAATGTTCCCATCGGCATCTTAGGATCGCTGGGGGCGGTCAGTCTGCTCTACATCGCCGTGTCGCTCGTTCTGACCGGGCTCGTGTCGTATCGAATGCTCGACAGCGCCAGCCCGCTGTCCGTCGCGCTGCGCGCCGGAGGTCCTGCGCTGACTTGGCTCTCGCCGATCGTTGATCTGGCAGCGGTCATCGGACTGGGGTCGGTGGTCCTGGTCGTCATGCTCGCGCAACCGCGGGTGCTGATGGCCATGGGCCACGACGGCTTGGTCCCACCGGTTTTTGCCCGGGTGCACTCGCGCTTCCGCACGCCTCACTGGGGCACCATCATTTGCGGTTTGTCGGTGGCGGTCTTGGCGGGCCTATTTCCGCTCTCGATTCTGGTGCAGTTGGTATCCGTCGGCACCTTCACTGTATTCATTGCAGTAGCAGTTTCTGTCCTCATGTTGCGCTACACCGATCCGGACCGGCACCGTCCGTTTCGCACGCCCCTTGTGCCCCTGGTGCCGGTCGCAGGGTTTCTCATTTGCGCAGGTCTTCTGATCGTAATACCGCTGCGCACCTGGGCGGTCTACGGCATCTGGGTCGCGCTCGGCATCGCAACTTATTTAGGCTACGGGGCACGTTCAGCCGCTCGCCTGCGTGAACTGGGCCAAATTCCTGGCAATGCCTGACCGACAGCCGGCGCCCGGCTGAAACCGACGCGCGGCTATGCCACAATTCAGTATGCAGCTTCGAAAATTAGGCCATTCAGGTTTGCAGGTCGCTCCGCTGTGTCTCGGCGGCAATGTGTTTGGCTGGACCGCCGCGGAAGCGGCGTCGTTCGCGGTGCTGGATGCGCTGGTCGAAGCGCGCTTCAACTTCATCGACACGGCCGATGTGTACTCGGTGTGGGTCCCGGGACACCGCGGCGGCGAATCCGAAACCGTCATCGGCAATTGGCTGAAGCGCCGAGGACGGCGCGACGACGTCGTGATCGCAACCAAGGTGGGCATGCAGATGGCTCCCGATCGCAAGGGATTATCGGCCGCACATATCGCACGCTCGGTCGAGGATTCGCTGCGCCGGCTGCAGACAGACCACATCGATTTGTATTTTTCCCATGCTGACGACGCGACGGTGCCTCTCGAGGAAACCCTCGGGGCCTATCAACAGTTGCTTGGCGCGGGCAAGATTCGCGCGATCGGCGCCTCGAATTACACGGCGGCGCGCCTGGCACAAGCGCTGGAGGTAAGCCGCAAGAGCGCGCTGCCCCGATACGAGGTCTTGCAGCCGCACTACAATCTTTATGCGCGCTCGGACTACGAATCTGAACTCGAGCCGCTTTGCCTCAAAGAGCAGCTTGGCGTCATCACCTACTTCGCGCTGGCATCGGGCTTTTTGAGCGGCAAATATCGAAGCGCCGCGGACGGCGCGAAAAGCGCGCGCGGCAAGGGTATCGTCGAAAAGTTCCTCAACGCGCGCGGCTTCAAGATTCTGGCGGCGCTCGATGATGTCGCCAAGCGCCATCGCAGTTCGCCCGCCAGCGTGGCGCTCGCCTGGCAGATTGCGCGGCCCAGCGTTACCGCGCCGATCGCCAGCGCGACGACCGTGCCGCAATTGCAGGAACTGCTCGCGGCCGCACGGCTGGATTTGAGCAAGCCCGATATTGAGCAGTTGAACGCGGCCAGCGCCTAACGCGGATGGCCGCGGTCCGGCGCTCGCGCCAAAACCGCGCTGCTTCATCGACCGCGCTGCTTCATCGACCGCGCGGCACCGCGGGATTTGACAAGCTGAACGCCGCGGTCAATACTTTCCCACATGGTGAACTATCAAAAGCGCCTCGACCGCACCTTTGCGGCGCTCGTCGATCCCACGCGCCGCGCGATCCTCGCAGAGCTCGAGCGAAAGGACAGCGCCTCCATCAGCGATCTCGCGGAACCTTTTGCGATCAAGTTGCCTGCCGTGATGAAACACCTCGATGTGCTCGAGGATGCCGGTCTCGTCACCCGCTCAAAATCCGGCCGCACGGTGACGGTGCGGCTTCGGCCGCAGCCGATGCGCGAGGCAATGGCATGGTTGCGCCGCTACGAGCGCTTCTGGCCGCGGAGGCTGGACGGGCTGGCCGCCTATGCAGAGAGTCAGGAAGCCGAAGCGCGGAGCAAGGAACGATGACCAGCCTGTCGCTCGTGCGCCGTATCCGCGCCCGGCCTGCGATTGTTTTCGACGCGATAACCACGGCCAAAGGCATCGAGCATTGGTGGGGACCGGATGGGGGTCCTGTGCTCTTGTCGGAAGCCGATCCGCGGGTCGGTGGCCGCTTTCGCGTACGCTTCCGCAAGCTCGACGGAACCGAGCACGAGAGCAGCGGCGAATTTCTTGAAATCGTACGGCCAACGCGCATCGTCATGAGCTGGCGCTGGAAAGGCGGGCTGGAAGATGCCGGCGAATCGCGGGTCGAGATCAGCCTGAGGCCCATTCCCGAGGGCACTGAGCTCACCCTTACGCATGCGCAACTACAGGACGAAGCAACGTGCCGCAGCCACGCAGCCGGCTGGACGGGCTCGCTCGAGAAGCTGGAAGCGCATTTCGCCGCAGGATCGCGCGCTAGTGCTTGTCCGTGATCGCCGGCGATTCATCGGACCACTTTGGCACCAGAACAAAGAACGTCGTCGTGGGGTCGGAATCGTCTTGCGCCGTAATGACCGGAGAACCGCCCAGATTCGCGCCCCAGGCGCCGCCATCGGTGCGGGCCAAAAAGAACATCAGATGCGGATGCCAATGGCCGGCGGCATCGCCTAGGTATCCCTGCTTCGACATCATATAGCTCATCGCACCGGGGGCAGGAAGCGTGAAGGTCTTCGCGGCAACCGCCGCCCGGGTACGGGCGATCATGTCGGTCTTTGAGACGCCCGCGAGAACCCACATGGTTCGTTCGAGATAGACCGGCAGGACGCTGCGCGCCGCGGCGGCGTTGAGGCATATCGGTGCGCGAAGCTTGGGATTCCAGAACTCGGGATCGTCAAAGCCCGCCGTCCAAGAGCGCCAAACCATGCATACGAAGCCGTTCTTACCCTTCGCCGCCGTTTCGTAACCATGAGCGCCGAGAGTCAGAACATCAGCGTCGCCGGCGATCGAAACGGGCGCGGCACTCCGCGCGAGGGCGATTTCGTCGGCCGGGCTCGCCATTAGGTATTGGCCAATAGGCGCCATGGCCGGATAGGTGGCTTGTGCATCGCCGGCGCCGGCCGGAACGGCCGCGCCAATCAGGACAGTCAGCCCGCATAGCGGCCCGACCGCCCACGTTTTGGTCCACATCGATCGCACCTCCATCCCAATACTTCACTATACGGTGAAGTATTAGCGCTGCGCGGGCGCGTGTCAAGGAACTTTGGCCGTCATGCGCCCCGTAGTTATCGTTGGCGCGCCAGGCGGTGTAAATTCGCGGTTCATGGCACTCGTGGTATTTCTCAGAGGCGTCAACGTCGGTGGACATCGGACGTTTCGCCCAAAGACGTTGGCGCAACAGCTGAAACACCTCGATGTGGTCAACATTGGCGCAGCGGGCACCTTTGTCGTCCGCTCGCCCATCAGTCAGACGCGACTCCGGACGGAGCTGTCCCGCAGACTCCCTTTCGTGGCCAGCATTAGCATTTGCAAACATCAAGATCTTCTCGACATCGCAAAGCGCCAGCCATTTGGCGATGAGCCGGTGGGCTCCGGCGTGGTTCGCTTCGTCAGTGTCATGGCGAAGCGTGCCGCGCTGCTGCCGACGATTCCAATGAGTTTTCCGGGGCAAGGAGAGTGGTTGGTGCGAATCCTTGCCACCGAGAAGCGATTTGTTTTCGGACAATACCGGCGACACATGAAAACCATAGGTTATTTGGGGAAGATTGACGCAGTCTTTGGCGTCTCTGTGACAACGCGCAACTGGAATACCATCCTCGCGATCGTCGAGGTGCTAAAGCGCCCTCCTTCACGCGCCCCCGGGGTCCACCCCTCTCGGCGCTGATCTGCTGCAGTGCGGCAGCGGGCGTTGCAAACTCGCGGCGGCCCCGGTGTTACCCGACGCGTTTATTGATCAGACCCAAGATCAGGGCATCGAGGCTGTACGGCCCGGCGCCAGCCGAGACGACTATGAGCAACATAAAGGCATAAAGAGTCTCCGGCAAATAGAGCCAATCGTCGATGCGATCCGATTCATCGATCGGCTTGTAGAGTTTGATTCGCTGCCGCCCGGACGTCGCCATCGCGACGAGGATGATGACAAGCAGGCCAAGCGCGGCGAGCGGCGCCAAGAGCCCGACAAGGACAGCGCTGCCGGCGGTGAACTCGACCAACGGCACCCACCATTGATTGAAGCCCACGGCTGGAACGCCAAGCGCCTTGAGTTCATCGACGATTGAACGGTGACGCTCTGCATTGAACAGCTTGTGATATCCCGACAGCATGAAAAATGCCCCAACCGCGATCCGGTTAAGGGCGATTGCGAGGTCGGTCCCCCCGAAGCCAAAGAACAGTAAATCCATGGTCCATCTCATTCGATGTCTCCCGAGAGTTTGGACGTGGCGGTCGCTGTGCGGCTGACGAGCCCGCACCATCCCAATATCCCATCAAGTGCCATTGGGAAGCGAGTTGCAGGACATTTTCGCTGAGTCTTTGCAACTGGCACGGCCCTTGCCGTGTTATGAGGGCAAGGATGGATGACAATTACTCGCGGAGACTGACATGAACACCCTTTCTTCTAGATTGACCGCCCTGGCCGCCGCTCTGTTGGTGAACAGCCTGATCATGGGAACTGTCGGATATCTATTCGAGATTCAGTCTCATCCGCATATGGCGGCGATCGCACTCGCCCGGCAGGTCGCGGCGCTTACGATTTCTTGATGGCCGCCAAAACCTTGGCCGGCGTAAAGGGCACGGAGCGTAGCCGCACACCAATCGCGTTGAACACGGCATTGCCGATCGCGGCGGGCACCATTGCCGCCGTCGGCTCCCCAGCGCCCCACGGGACCTGATCAGGCCGGTCGATCAGATCCATCACGACCTCGGGAACTTCGGGGAACCGCAATATGGGATAACTGGCCCAATCCACGCTCGTGACTTTGGATTGGCTAAACAGGATCTCTTCCTTGAGCACCCGGCTTACCGTCTGCACCACATTGCCTTCTATTTGATTGCGTAAGCCGTCGGGGTTGATGATTTGACCGCAATCATGCGCGACAAAAAAGCGTTTGACGGCGATCTCGCCGCTCTCGCGATCGACTTCGACTTCGCAGACCACGCCGGCGTAGGTCCTCACGAGTTCGTACTTCGTATAGGCGAGCCCATGACCCGTATGTTTGGCGCCGTGCGACGACTTGGTCCAGGTGCGCCACGCACTCAATCCGGCCAGGCGCTCGAGCAATGCCTTGCCGCGCTCGTCTTGTAGATAGCGCAGCCGCGCTTCGAGGGGATCCGTTTTCGCGCGCGCGGCAATCTCATCAAAGAAGGATTCATTGGCAAAGGAGTTTTGCATGCGTCCGGGAGAGCGGATCCACGCCGGCCTGAAGGGTGTGCTCTCGAGCCGATGGGCGGTGGTTTTGACATTGTCGATGGTGTAAGGAATAGCCAAGTCCTGAATCACGCCGCCGGGACTTAAAGTGCCCAGACTATTCAGTCGCGCATGATCGGCGCCGACCAAGGCGACGAAGCCCGCACCCCCGTTCGGTATGAACAGTTCTGATTCCCAGGCGGTAATCTTGCCATTGGCATCGAGGCCCGCGCGCATATCGAGCAGGGTCGGCGGTCCTTTCGGGTCCCAGCCATGCTCATCGGCCCGCATCCACTGCACCCTCACCGGTGCATTGACCGCACGTGCGAGCAGCGCCGCATCCGCGGCGGCGTCTTCGTGGCCGTTGCGGCCATAACAGCCCGAACCGTCTATATAGTTGCAATGCACCTGCTCGTCCTTGAACGAAAACATCGCGGCCAATTGCTTGCGCAGGTTGTGGGTGGCCTGAGACGCACTCCAACAAGTGAGATGATCGCCGTCGAATTGCGCGACCGCACACGAGGGGCCGATCGAACCATGCGTGTGAATCGCAAAATCATAGGTGGCCGCGAGGCGGTCCTTTGCTTCGCCAAGGGCTTTGGCGGAATCTCCAATATTGCTGGTGACATCGTCTTTGACGATCTTGGTGTGGCGCACGTGTTCCCACAGCTCGACGCGGTTGGGGAGTCCGTACCACTCCGACCAGATCGCGGCCAAGCGCCGCGATCCCCTGATCGCCGCCCATTCCGTTTGTGCCACCACACCGAGAAAATTCTCCTGCCGCACGACTTTGACGATGCCGGGAATGTCCGCGATCGACGCTTCATCGAAGCTGAGGAGCGTGGCGCCCATCGCCGGCGGCCGTATCACTCGGCCGTGATACATGCCGGGCAGCGCGAAGTCCTGCATATAGGTGAATTGGCCGGTGACCTTGTCCGGTATGTCGAGGCGCGGCTGCGACTTACCGACCAGCTTGAAGTCCTTGGGCGCCTTCAGCGGCGCCGCCTTATCGAGCTTCAGCGAGAGACCTTGCCTGTCCAGGAGTGCTGCCAACGGCACCGGTTCACCCTGCGGCGGGTGCACCATGCCGTCTGCAATTCGCAGGCTCTCCGGCGGGGCTTTAAATCGCCTCCCCGCCTCGATGAGCAGGGCGCGCCGTGCGGTCGCGGCCGCCTGCCGCAATTGCA
>Ga0307476_10002131_pt1 | contig 11837 bp, 12 predicted proteins | sample atmos_gasesECM2C_2_FD_203314 | JGI IMG/M metagenome (GOLD analysis project Ga0307476, IMG submission 203314) | Hardwood forest soil microbial communities from Morgan-Monroe State Forest, Indiana, United States - atmos_gasesECM2C_05 | ecosystem: Environmental > Terrestrial > Soil > Temperate... | reverse complement strand
GATTGAAGTGCTCACCGACTGCGAAGTAACCCTATTGGCCGACCGCCGCACCCGCGGGCCGTGGGGACTGTCTGGAGGAGCGGATGGTGCGCCGGGAAAAACTTTCATCACGCGCCGCGATGGCGCTGTCGAGCTGATGCCGGCAAAGTTCAGCACTCGCCTCCGCAAGGGCGAACGGATCACGATTGAAACTCCCGGTGGTGGAGGCTGGGGACAGGTATAAGGTTCGGAGGAGACAGAACGATGGCGCTCGATCTTGCGTCTCACTACATCGACGAAGCGCGCCGCCAGATGGGCGGATACAAGCGCATGGGCGAGGGCGCGATGGCGCAGCTTCGTGACGATGACTTTTTTCTTACGCTCGATCCGGAGTCGAACTCCGTCGCTATTCTTGTAAGGCATTTGGCGGGCAATATGCGTTCGCGCTTCACCGACTTCCTCAGCAGCGATGGAGAAAAACCGGACCGCTTTCGTGATCGCGAGTTTGAGGTAAGTGGCGCAACTACGCAGGCCGACGTAATGCGCTGGTGGGAAGAGGGCTGGGCCTGCGTTCTGACCGCGATTGACGCGCTCAAACCTGAAGATGTGACGCGCACCGTCACAATTCGCGGAGAGCCGCACACTGTGTTGCAAGCGATCAACCGTCAGATTGCTCACTACGCGGCACATATCGGCCAGATTGTTTTTCTGGCCAAGCATCTCCGATCGAGCGAGTGGAAGACGCTGACCATTCCAAGGGGGAAGTCAGAGGAGTTCAAGAACCTGGCGCCGAAGACCAGGGCCTGAGCTGTTGCATTTCCCGGCGCACTACCTGACGGGATAGCCGAAGCGGCTGTTTCTACGTGGGATCCCAACGAATTAGTGTTTCTCCGCACCTCCATTTTTCGGCTCCGCGGTCGCCGCCTTAGGCCAGACAGGAGCGACAAGCTCAGTACGCCATATCGGACCTCCGAGGAAAGCGATGCTTTCCGATTTAACGAACGTTGGCGACTCTCCGCCTTCAATCCAAATGTGGGCATCGGGGGGCTGTTTTCCCAGCAACGGCGCCACCAGTCCGGCGATTCCGCCGATCTCAATTTTGAGGACGAAATGCAAAGCTTCGCGGACCGCTCCGCCAAGGGTGAAAGGATCTTTGCCCGGATTGCTGATCGCCAGCTTCACCAGGCGGGGCTTGGGCGTCGGCACCACCATCGATACTTCCAGCGGCGGTGGATTGGGTCCGAGATTCTTCAGCAGCGTGAGAACCAGACCGTTGGCGAGGTCCGGGGGCAGCTTAAGACGATCGCTCTCCGTCTTCTCTTTACCGTCGTCGCCGGTGTAATTGACAGTGACCTGTCCGGTGGCGGGCGCAATCGTGATTTCGGTTGCGTGCGGAAACGCGGGGCCCTTCTGCACCAAGTGATAGCTGACGAGCCGGAAATAGGTGCGCTGCGAGAAAATGGCAGTTTCTTCTGATCGTGAACCGTCCTTGAAGCGGACTGTCAGGCGGCTGGTGATCCGATTGCCATGAGGAACCTGAGTAAGGTCGCCCTCAGCGATTTGAGTGCCATCAAGCGTGCTGAGCACGAGAAAGCCGTGGAGCAAGCCTTCCTTATAGCGGACCGCTACTGGAGCCGCCGATGCCGATGCGCCGCAAAAAATGCCAGCGCAGATGAGAAGGACCGCAAATGAACGAACTCGCACAGATTCTAACCTCCGGCGGAAAATGGCCGGTCGTTCGATGCTGTTATCAAGACTACGGTTTTCGTGGTTGCGCGGCGAATCGAATACATGACACGCCAATATAGACGCGCACCGGGCCAAACGCGCGCGGTGCTAAAATCATATGTTTTGTGCTTTATCTATTTTTGGGTTCGATCCTGTGCTTAATAGGTGGCAATAATGAGTACAACAATGCTGGCGGTAGTCAAGCCAGAAGCCGCCCCCGGCGCGGAAATCCGGCAGGTAAAGATTCCGGCTTTCGGGCGCAGCGATGTCCTGGTCAAGGTGAAGGTCGCGTCGATCTGCGGCACAGATCTGCACATTTACAACTGGGACCGGTGGGCTCAGAATCGCATTCATCCGCCCCTGATTCCGGGGCATGAATTTTGCGGGGAAGTGGCGGCGTTCGGCGAGGAAGTCACCAGCGTCAAGGAAGGCGACTTCGTTTCCGCCGAAATGCACGTGGCCTGCGGCAAGTGCCTGCAGTGCCGCACCGGCGAAGCTCACATTTGTCAGAATGTGAAAATCATCGGCGTTGACGCCGATGGAGCGTTCGCCGAGTATGTCGTGATTCCTGAGTCCAACATCTGGAAACTCGATCCCGCCATTCCGCAGGAGTATGCGTCGATTCTCGATCCGCTCGGAAATGCAGTGCATTCGGTGCTGGCCGGAGAGATCGCGGCCAAAAGCGTCGCCATCACCGGCTGTGGGCCGATCGGACTATTCTCGATTGCCGTGGCCAAGGCCGTGGGCGCGACTTCGGTTTTTGCAATTGAAGTCAACGAGCACCGCGCCCGGATCGCGCGCGAGATGAAAGCTGACCACGTGATCAATCCCGCGAAAGAAGATGTGCGCTCGATTGTGATGGAGAAAACCGGTGGGCTGGGCGTGGATGTGGTGCTGGAAATGGCGGGACATCCGGATTCGATTCGCACCGCTTTTGACATCGTTCGGCGTGGCGGAAGAATTTCGCTGCTCGGTCTGACTTCAAAACCAATCTCGCTGAACTTTTCCGAGGACATTATTTTCAAGGGCATTACGGTGCAAGGCATCAACGGCCGCCGCATGTATCAGACCTGGTATCAGATGACGGCGCTGCTCAAGAGCGGCAAACTCAACCTGCATCCCGTGATCACCGATCGTATCCCGATGAAGGATTTCTCCAAAGCGATGGAGAGGCTGAAGACCGGCGAGGCGAGCAAGATCTTGGTGTATCCGAACGGTGTGCGCTAGGTTCATGTAGCGCGGACCTGCCCTGAGCGACAGTCGAAGGCGCCCTCATCCGCGACTTTCTCAGCTAAGAACAACCCTGAGGGCATTAGAGTCTGGGCAACATTACGGGAGCGCAGCATCTGAAGTTGCTGCCCTACGCGGCGGAACGGCGGAAGCAACCTCGTGAAGATCAAGATTGCATGGATCGGCAGGACGAAAGAACCGGCGATTCGGGCCCTGACCGAGGAATATCTCAAACGAATTTCACGCTACGTGCTGGCAGAAGGCGTCTCGATACGCGACGAAGCGGCCTTGCTCGAAATGTCCGGCCGCTCAGCCACTGCGAAGGTCGCCCCGAAGTCCACGTTGATTCTGATGGACTCGCGCGGCAAGGAATTCTCCTCCGAGCAGCTCGCCAAGTTTCTGGGAGATTATCAGGACCGCAATCCCCTGCCGCTAATCTTCGCCATTGGCGGCGCGGACGGCTTCAGCGACGCCGCGCGAGCCGCCGCCCAGCATACGATCTCGCTCGGAAAGATGACGCTGGCGCATGAGTTAGCGCGCGTGGTCCTCCTGGAGCAGATCTATCGGGCGTTCACGATTCTGAAAGGGCACCCCTATCATTCCGGGCATTAGGTGGCGGGTACGCTGCCGTCGCAGTTCGTACTTTGCGCTACGCCTGATTGCGACAGTTGTGGATTGCGGCGTCTCGTTCATCCGCCTAGAATCGGTGCTCTTATGAGAGACATCACGGAACTGATGAACACCTATCGTGAGTGTTCCCGCAATCTGTGGAACGTGTACTTTTCTAGGAGAGAGAACATTGGTGGGTCGCTCGATACTTTTGGACAAATACGGGAGTTACTGTTCGATTCTCTCGTCGTGAATGAGCTTTCTTACGAGGGAGATGCTCAAGGCGACGACATTCCTCCACCTGTTCTGAGAGTCGTTCCAAGAGCAAGCGCTTTGATTTTGATCCAACGACCCACTGAGCCGGGGCAGGCCACGTATTGGGATCAGGAAAAAGATATGGTTGTTGGCCCGGATGACATCGCATTAGTTTTTGTTGACTACTTCGACTTTGGGCAGATACCGATAATGGACTTTCACTTCTATCGTTGCAAGATTCTTAGCTTTCCGACTCGCTCTGAATACGCGGGAAGAGAGGCACTGATTAGAGCCACAGACGGGCGGGTTCTTCATGATGAAGAGGCAGACAAGCCTTTCCGAGAGCGATGAGAGCGCTGCCGTCAGCACGTCAATTGTCCAGAAATCTCCATAGCGCTCACCGAAGCCGGGTGAGATCATTTCTTCGGCGCGTTTCCAGTAGCGCCCACCAGCACCTTCAAAATCTCCACCGCAAGGTCCCTGGCCCCAACACCCTCGATGTTGGCGAGCACAACAACTCCATCACGCTGCGCAGGGGCAAGCACAAAAGCCGTGCTGCTTCCCTGCTGCCCGCCAGTGTGCCCGACGGTTGCGACGCCGTCCTCATCGCTTGCGCCCCAACCCAGACTGTAATTATCCTTCGAACCGTCCGACGGCTTCAGCGGACTCCACATCAGATCGCGCGTAGCGCGCTTGAGCAGCTTCTCGTTCAAAATCGCCACCTCGAAACGAGCCATGTCCTCAGCCGAGGACAACCACCCGCCGCCGGGAATCTTGTAGCTGGAATCGAGGAAGTCGGCGTTCTGCACCGCGCCGGATTCTGTTTTCTGATAAAAGCGCGTGCGATACGGAATGATGGCAAAGCGATCGTCGACCCGCGTCTGGTCCATGTGGGCCGGAGCGAAAATGTTCTGCCGCACGAAGTCCACATACTTCGCTCCCGACGCTCCTTCGATCACGCACCCCACCAGCGTGTAGCCCTGGGTCGAATAGTGAAACTGCTTGCCGGGCTCCGACAACAACGCGTCGTCTTTGAAAAAGTCCAGGCCCGCCTGGATCGGGTTGTCGAAGTGCCTGGTATTCCCCACTTCAAGATCTTCCTGCGAACCGGATTTGTAGTGCCGAATTCCCGCCAGATGCCCCATCACCTGGCGCGTGGTAATCGGCCACGGCTTCTGCGGAAAAGCCGCACAGTATTTCTGCACGGGTGCGTCGAGGTCGAGTTTTCCTCGCTCCCACAGCAGCATTGCCGCCGTAGCCGTCAGTGATTTGGAAATGGAAGCCAGCCGGAAAAGAGTATGTTCGCTGGCCGGCGCATTGTTTTCCACGTCCGCCAGGCCAAAGCCGCTGCCCCATTCGTACTCACCGTTCTCGACCACCGCGACCGAAACTCCCGGAACATGGGACGAAGCCATGAACTTAGAAACGGCATTCTCGATCTGAGTCCGCTTTTCCGGTGAAAGTTTGTTTTCCTGCGCCTGCGAAGCGCAGAGGGAAACTGAGCAGAGAAGTGAGCAGAAGAGAACGGCTGCAACCAGCGATCTCAAAATGCCCGATCGCCGCGAGAACTTTTCATCCAAAGTCATGAGTTGCCTCGACAAAGTTCTCCATTGTAGGCGAGGCTCGGATTCGATATGCAGGAAAAACGGACGTCCTTGCGTTGCTCAGTTCGTATTGCTCAGGATGACAGGGGCTGATTTATGCAACCAACTTGGCGGAGCGCAACGCTCTACTGCGTGACCGTCGCTTGATAGCTCACTGCCAGCCAGTGCCCCGTGCGGCGCACCCAGACTCGGGTATAGCGATAGGGACCGCTGAAGTCTTCCCCGAGCTGGTGGCCCTTGACGTCGGCCCGGGCCGTGACCACGGCCATGTCGCCGTAGACGCGCACCACCATGTCGCTCACATTGATGGTGTCATAGCGAAGCTGGCCGCTCTTGCGCGCCGACAGTGTGTCCTGCTTCGTCGTTACCTGGCCGAGAGGGGTGATCGCGACGTAATCCTCAGCCAGGGTTCGCTGGGAAAATTCGGCATCGCGGCGAAGGCTGGCTTCCCGCGCCTGCCGTTCCATGTCCACGATCTCTTTGACCGCCGCCTGGTCGCCGGCATCAATGGACGATCGGGGATGAACCGCCACATGCTGTGCCGCAAATGCCGGCAGGGCACAAAGCAGCCCAAACAATAACACTGCATACTTGTTGATCACCATGAGACCTCCGCAGTTTTGCGAGGGGACAGAGATCCGCCTGACCGAGCTACGCAACTTTGGATGCTGAAGTTCCGTGGAAAACTTTCCCGACCACGACATTTCTGTAGACCCGGTAACCCAAGAGTACCCGCACCTCATGCTGGAAATTCTTCCCTGCTATATAGACGGAGTCGCGGCCTGTATTATTTCCATTTTTTTGAACATCGAACCAACGCCAAAACCTTCTGCTGGCTGGTCTGCGCGATCCGGGATGCAGCGCATATCAGTGCAACTTCAGTTCCACGAAGCGTGCCGCCCAAATCCTTGACAAGATGGCGAACCAGGCTCCACCGCCGACCTTGTTTTGTCCAATCCGAAGCTGAACTGTCCAGTATCGGACACGGTCCTCCCGGTTAGTCGCCACTTCCCTCTAGGATTAAGAAGAAGGCCGGCGTACAGAGGGGACTTCGCTTCTAGTAGAATCGAACCTCCAATCCAGGCATGGGCGATATCCGTCGTGGGCTGATCATCGTGAACACCGGTCCGGGCAAGGGCAAGACCACGGCAGCCATGGGCACCGCTCTGCGAGCTGTTGGACAGGGGATGCGGGTTCTGATGCTGCAGTTCCTGAAGGGCTCGTGGCACTACGGCGAGCTCGATGCCGTGCAAGCCTTCGGCGACAAGTTCGTCATGAAGCAGATGGGTCGAGGCTTCGTAAAGGTAGGCGCGGAGAAGCCCGATCCCGAAGATGTGCGCATGGTCGAAGAGGCTTGGGCCGAAGCCGACCGCGCGATTCAATCCGGCGAATGGGACTTGGTCATTCTGGATGAGATCAACTATGCAGTAAGCTATGGCATGCTCGATCCGGCGAAGGTGGTCGAGAGCCTGAAGAAAAAGCCGGAAATGGTCCACGTCATCTTGACGGGGAGAAATGCGCATCCCACAATTGTCGAGGCCGCCGACACGGTCACCGAGATGCGCCAGGTGAAGCATGCCTACGAAAAAGGCGTGATGGCGCAGAGAGGCATCGAATACTAGCAATTGCTGATTGTTGATTTTTGACTGTTCATTGAAAATCTTGGGAGCGCGGGATTTTCAATCAGCAATCAACAATCATAAAATCAACAATTTCTTTCTATGGCTTGGTTTAAACGCGAATCCGGCGAGCTAGACACTTCGGGCGAGAAAAAAGTCCGCACCGAGGGCTTGTGGGTGAAGTGTGAGGGCTGCCGCCAGATCATCTGGAAGAAAGATCTGGAAGAGAATATGAACGTCTGTCCCAAGTGCGACAAGCACTTCCGGATCGACGCCCGGACCCGCCTGGCCCAGTTGCTCGACGACAATCAGTACCAGACCTTCGACGGCAATATTTCATCCACGGACCCGCTGAAGTTCGTCGATCTGAAACCCTATTCCTCGCGGTTGAAACAGGCGCAGAAGGATACGGGCCTGAAAGACGCCATCATCAACGCCCAGGGAAAGTTGCTGGGCCGGCCGGTGGTCGCGAGCGTGATGGAGTATGCCTTTATCGGCGGCAGCATGGGCGCCGTGGTCGGCGAGTCAATTACGCGTGCCGTTGAGCGCGCCGCCGACGCTCGCATTCCTCTGATTATCGTTTCGGCCTCCGGCGGCGCCCGCATGATGGAAGGCGTGATCAGCTTGATGCAGCTGGCAAAAGTTTCCGCGGCGCTGGCCCGGCTGGATAAGGCCAAAGTTCCTTTCATCTCGCTGCTTACGGATCCCACAACGGGGGGCGTCACCGCCTCGTTTGCCATGCTGGGTGATTTGAATATCGCGGAGCCAGGAGCCCTCATTGGATTCGCGGGCCCCCGAGTGATCGAACAAACCATCCGCCAGAAACTGCCCGCCGGATTCCAGCGCAGCGAGTTCCTGCTCGAGCACGGCATGTTGGACGCAGTCGTTCCCCGCAAGCAGCTCAAGCCCTACATCGCGAGGGCGCTGGAGTTTATGGCGGCTTCTAGCTCCTAGCTGCTAGCTTCTAGCTAAACCTAAGCGTCGGCACCCTGCACTTCTCGGAAGTGATCGAAGACTGCTGACAGCCTGAACCCAAATCAATTTGATAGTCTGAAATCAGCAAACACTCCTGGCGCTTGGGGGAAAGCTAGAAGCTAGGAGCTAGAAGCTGCCTTCCGCATGTCCTACGACTCCGCAGTGGCGAGCATGTTCGCGCTTGGGCACGAGTTGGCCCACACGCCGTCGAACAAATTCGATCTGGCGCACATGCGCGTTCTGCTGAAGGCCATGGATCATCCCGAGCGAGCATTTCCCGCTCTGTTGATCGCAGGGACCAATGGCAAAGGCTCGACCGCGGCGACCCTGGCGTCGATCTTGCGGGCCTCCGGATTAAAAACGGGGCTCTACACCTCTCCGCATCTCATACGAATTAACGAACGCATCCGCGTGAACGGAGAACAAATCAGCGACGACGATTTCGCCCAGCTTCATGGCGAGGTCGATCGCGTGGCTGATCGACTGGTCGCACATGCAGATTTGCCCTGGCATCCCAGCTTCTTTGAAATGATGACCGCCATTGCCTTTGCCCACTTCGCACGAGAGCGCGTGGAGATTGCAGTGCTTGAGGTCGGCATGGGTGGTCGGCTGGATGCGACCAACGTAGTCGAACCGTTGGTCAGCGTGATCGCCGACATCTCGCTCGATCATCAGAAGTTCCTCGGAAATACCATCGGCGAAATCGCGCGCGAAAAGGTAGGGATCATCCGGCCCGGCGGTATCGTCGTGACCCTGCCGCAGCAGCCCGAGGCCAATGATGTAATCGGCAACACGATTCTTGATCTGGGTGCGCGCGGAGTCAGTGCCGTGCAATATGTGCCGCCGGTTTCGCCGGGCAGCGGCGAGTATCTCGTACGCAGTACAAAGAAAGTTGGCGATCCTCCGCAAAAACCTTTGACCGCAGAGGACGCGGAGGCAGACGCGAAGGTCGCGGAGAAGGGCAGCCTCGGGCGCTTCTACCAGTATCCGCTGCGCGTCATGGGAAAGCAGATTCTGGTCCGGTCGCCCTTGGTAGGACGGCACCAGTTGCGAAATCTGGCACTGGCTGTGGCTGCTGCAGAGGAGTTGGCCAAGCTCGGCTTTCTGGGAATCACTCCGGAATCGATTGAACGAGGAATCCGGGAAACCCGCTGGCTCGGGCGCTTTCAGGTACTTCCTGCCCGGAACGGTTGGCCCGAAACTGTCCTTGACGTGGCGCACAATCCGGCAGGAGCGTGGGCGCTCCGCTCCGCCCTCTCCGAGCAGTACGACAACCGCCGGCTGATTTTCGTTTTCGGCGCCATGCGTGATAAGGCAATCTCAGAGATGACAGAAATCCTGTTCCCGCTGGCCGATCGGGTGATTGCCACGCGACCCGATAATCCCAGATCGGCCTCTCCGGAAGAGATTCAACAGGCCGGGAGCCGCACGGGATCTGAGATTGAGTCCGTTGCCGAGATGGGAACCGCTCTGCAACGGGCTCGCGCAGCCGCGGGAGCGGACGCGGTTCTAGTAGTAACCGGCTCAATCTATCTCGTCGGCGAAGCAATGCGTCTCATGGGAGTAGAGGTCTGAGTCCCCTTGGCGGCGCTGTATGTACAGACGCATATGACAAACGTTCCTGCAGGAACACTGTGGAAATCTTCCGGTCATTGCGAATGGATCGCCGAGAGCCTGCCCGGAGCTTAAGTCGAACGGCGGCTGTGCCTATGCGAGTCGTTTCGCCTAGAATAGAAGTGTGCAGGAAGTGAATTCATCGGTTGATCGATTAGAAAAAGATCGATTAGAAAAAGATCGGGTGGCGAATGATCAGGATACAGGCGACGCTCGATCGGGCGGCGGCACGCCGACGTCTCTTCCCATAGCTTCCTTCCGGCCAAGTCCCCATGCCATTCCCGGCCTGAAGCACGGCTGGCTGAGCCGGTTGCGCTCGTACTTTTTCTACGATCCCCTCATCTGGCTCTACACCATCTTCATGGGGCTGCTCGCCCTGCCGGGCGGACTCTTCGACCGCAGTGGGCGGCGGTTGCACTGGTTCTCTACCACATGGTCGCGCTTGATCATGAAGACGATCTTTTCGCCCGTGACGGTGACAGGGCTCGATAAGATCGACACTTCGAAGCCGCATGTCTACGCGGTCAATCACGGATCGGCGCTTGATATTCCTGTGCTCTACGCGAACCTGCCGTTCCAGTTTCGTATTGCCTTCAAGAAAGAACTGCTGTCGTATCCCGTGGTGGGCTGGCAACTGAAACGGTCGGGCCAAGTCTGCATCGATCAGCAGAATCCGTCCCACTCGGTCAGCAGTATCCGCGCGGCGTTGAAGGGCCTGAAGGCCGGACTGCCGCTGGTGATTTTTCCCGAAGGCGGTCGCACGCCCGACGGCGAGATCAAGCCGTTTCTTTCCGGCGCATTCTTTCTTGCTATCAAGGCGCAGGTGGACATAGTGCCTGTAGCGCTTGTCGGAACCTACGAACTGCTTCCGATGAATACCTATCACATCAAGAGCCGTCCTCTGGAAATGCGCGTGGGAAAACCCATCTCCACCCTAGGCTTGAAAGGGCATGACTTGCAGGCGCTTTCGGCGAAGGTGCAGAAAGCCGTCGAAGATTTGTACTATAGGCCGTCGTAGAGACGTTGCTTGCAACGTCTCTTGCCTCCGTGCCCGGCACGCCCCTACAGATTCAAGCAGCTTTTTTGTCCCCATCGCAAAGCTGTTGATAGTGATCCCGCCCGCGCTGGTAGCCCCGCGTAAACGCTTCTTCCAGGTCAACTCCTGGATTCTCCCGCTGCACATCTTCCAGAGCGGCATTCATCTCACCTAACACCTGGTCAAATTCCATGCAGCGCGTTCTGGCATGCAGCGCCGCCTCGAAGCCGAGACGATAGAACTTTTCATCGTCCGCGAACTTCTTGCCGGATTGTGAATAGTGGCTCTCCTCTGCGCTGCGCAGGCCGATCCACCATTGTTCGCGGGCCGCATCCACCGATTCCGCACCCTCTTGTTTCATGATTCCACGCACGCGCTTTGCCGAATCATCATTTTCTGCCAGCGCAACCACGACACTGCGGCCCTTGCGCAGAGCGTCTTCGTAGACGAAGATCTCATCTTCGGGAAGTCCGTCAATGGTCGACTTCTCCACCTTGTCACCCACGGCTGCTCCCACCGTGGCGCCGGCCGCCCCTGCGATTGCCGCTCCCAGCAAGCCGATGGCTGTGATCGGCCCTACTCCGGGAATCAGAGCGATCAGCAGCGAGCCTCCCGTAATCCCCACGCCGCCGCCCAGCAGCGCGCCGATGGCTTTTCCCATCCCCGGCTGCTCGGTCGTGTCCGCGGGAATGGACGTCATTTCTTTGTCGAGATGATCCACGCTGCCCGGAGTCAGGAGCGTGATTTTGTCAGCCGGGATGCCCACCTTGGATGCATCCTGTACAGCGCGCTCGGCAGCCGTTCGCGTTTCAAATACTCCACTGATCGTTTCCATAAGTCACCTCGTTAACCTGGTTTAACTGCGAATGAGTATAGATCACTGCCTGGAGTGGCGCTGGACATACAACTGCGCTCAAGAAAGCCGCCGATGGGATGCGAAATCCGCGGGCACAGCTGCCTCAAAAATCGGTAAGTTCTATTTTTCATCGCACCGTAACCTTTCTTGTGGGCGCGGCGTTACTCTTATGCAGGCCAGAGATGCAAGGTTAAACTCCAAGTTGAACTCCCGGAGAACTCGTTGAAGGCTCTGAAGAAAGAAGCGGACGAGCGGCTTCTGATCGAAGCTGCGCAGCAAGATCCCGCCTGCTTCGCCGAGCTCTATGAAATCAACTTCGAGCGCGTGTATGC
>Ga0307476_10002130_pt1 | contig 11839 bp, 8 predicted proteins | sample atmos_gasesECM2C_2_FD_203314 | JGI IMG/M metagenome (GOLD analysis project Ga0307476, IMG submission 203314) | Hardwood forest soil microbial communities from Morgan-Monroe State Forest, Indiana, United States - atmos_gasesECM2C_05 | ecosystem: Environmental > Terrestrial > Soil > Temperate... | reverse complement strand
ACACGCGCCCCTGTTCCAAAGGGCGTTCTTGTCGCTCCCAAATCCATATAAGTTGATGAATTGCGGTGGGAAACCGCAGCCCGGAACTTTAATCGCACCGCGGGGAGGCTAGCAAGCGATTCCGCTCAGCAGGTGCCGGCTCGCCGGCGGTCGGGACAGGCTCCTATGGCCGTCCGCGCGGCTTCGCCCGCATCGAGCTTGCGCCGGGCTTGCCATTCCGTCCGCGGCCCGACTTGGGCAGGCCGGTGTGCTGGGTGCGGAACGGCAGCGTCGGCGCCGGCTGCGAACGCCCGGCTCGCGCGGCCGGACCCACGGGCTGGTATGCCGGTATCAAATGCTGCTTGCCGTTGCCGATCAAATCCGCGCGGCCCATGCGCTTCAGCGCCTCGCGCAGCACCGGCCAATTCTCCGGATCGTGGTATCGCAAAAAGGCCTTGTGCAGGCGCCGTACCTTGATCCCCTTCGGGATGGCCACCGCCTCGCTCGAGCGAGTAATGCGCTTCAGAGGATTCTTGCCCGAGTGATACATCGCGGTGGCCGTGGCCATCGGCGAGGGTAAGAACGCCTGCACTTGGTCGGCGCGAAAACCGTTCTTCTTCAGCCACAACGCGAGCTCGAGCATGTCCTGATCGCGGGTGCCCGGGTGCGCCGCGATGAAGTAGGGAATCAAATACTGCTCCTTGCCCGCCTCCTTCGAGTACTTGTCGAACAGCTCCTTGAACCGGTAGTAGGCGCCGACGCCGGGTTTCATCATCTTGGACAGCGGGCCATCGCCGATGGCCTCGGGTGCAATCTTGAGATAACCGCCGGTGTGATGCGTCGCGAGCTCGCGGACGTAGTCCGGAGATTCGATCGCGAGGTCATAGCGCACGCCGGAAGCGATCAGCACTTTTTTGACGCCCTTCACAGTGCGCGCGCGGCGGTACAGATTGATGAGCGGGGCGTGATCGGTGTTGAGGTTGGGACAGACGCCGGGGAACACACAGGACGGCCGGCGACAGGCGGACTCGATGGCGGTGCTCTTGCAATGCAGGCGGTACATATTGGCGGTCGGCCCGCCGAGATCGGAAATCACTCCCGTGAACCCCTGCACCGTATCGCGGATGGTTTCGATCTCGCGAATCACCGAATCCTCGGAGCGGCTTTGGATGATCCGGCCCTCGTGCTCGGTAATCGAGCAGAAGGTGCAGCCGCCGAAGCAGCCGCGTTGAATCGCCACGGAGAACCGGATCATATGGTAGGCGGGAATTTTCGACGTGCCATACATGGGGTGAGGACGGCGCGCGTACGGCAGCTCATAGATCGCATCCATGTCAGCCGTGCTCAACGGAATCGGCGGCGGATTCAGCCACAGTTCCTGCGTACCATGGCGCTGCACCAGGGCGCGCGCATTTCCGGGATTCGATTCCAGATGCAATATGCGCGATGCATGCGCGTACAGCACGGCGTCCTGGCTCACTTGTTCGAAGGATGGCAGGCGGATGACGCTGCGCTCGCGCTGCGCATTCGGCACTTTGCGGTAGAACTTGACGATCTTTTCTGCGGGCGCGGGTGCCGGCGCTGCGGCGGGGGCGGCGGCGGGAGCGGCAACCGGCGCAGCCGCCGACCGGCGCTCCTCCTCGCTCGCGTAAGGATCGACGGGCGGATTCAAGGGGCCGGGAGCGTCCAACTCACTCGAGTCGATTTCCACCCAGCCCGCCGGCATGCCGCGGCGCAGATATGCGGTGCCGCGCAAATCAGCGATGTCGCTCAAGGCTTCACCGGCGTCGAGGCGCTGCGCGAGGGCCGCGATTTGGCGCTCTGCGTTGCCGTACACCAAAAGATCCGCCTTGGAGTCCACCAGCACCGAGCGGCGCACCTGCTCCGACCAATAGTCGAAGTGCGCGATGCGCCGCAAACTGGCCTCGATGCCGCCAATGACGATGGGGATGGCCTTGTAGGCTTCGCGGATGCGCTGCGAATATACGATGACGCAGCGGTCCGGGCGCTTGCCGCCCTGCCCGCCCGGCGTGTAAGCATCATCGCTGCGCACCCGGCGATCGGAGGTGTAGCGATTCACCAGCGAATCCATGTTGCCGCCGGTCACGCCGAAAAACAGGCGCGGCGCACCTAAGGCCTCGAAATCCCGTGTGCCGTGCCAATCGGGCTGGGCGATGATGCCCACCTTGAACCCTGAAGCCTCGAGCACCCGGCCGATGATGGCCATGCCGAAGCTGGGATGGTCGACGTAGGCGTCGCCGGTGACGATGATGATGTCGCAGCGCTCCCAGCCGAGAGCGTCCATTTCGGCGCGGCTGGTGGGCAGGAACCGCGCCGGCTGGGCACCGGCGAGGTTCTGATTAACGCTGGAAAATAAGGGGGTGGCGGCTTGCACGCCCGCGATTAGGCCTGATCCGTCATCCTATGTCGACGGGTAAATAAATCTGGGCATCCTCGCGTTGGATCAGCAGCGCGACGCTGTGGCCGGCCCGCGCCACCTCACGCTTGAGTTCCGCCACGGAGTTGACATTCGCGCCGTTGACGCCCAGCACCACATCGCCCGCCTGCAGCCCGGCAGCCAGCGCCGGACCCGTTACGTCCTCGACCAGCAACCGCCCCCGCGTGTGCAGCTCTTGCTGCTCCTTCGGATCGAGCGGCCGCACCGATAGGCCCAGTTTGCCGCCGCTGTCATCGCTTTCGGCGCGTGCCGTCTGCGTCGACTCCTCGTCCAGCAGGACGGTCTTGACGTTCACTTCGGCAGCCTTGTGATCATGCCAGATGCCGATATGCGCCTCGGTGCCGGGCGGAATATCGGCGATGATCGTCGGCAAATCGAAGGAATGATCGATGTTGCGCCCATTGACGCTGGTGATGACATCGCCGGGCTTGAGGCCCGCATGCTCGCCGGGACCTTTCGGGTCAACGGCACTGATGAGCGCGCCGTGCGGAGTGCCGAGGCCGAATGTCTGGGCCAATTTCTGATTGACTTCTTGAACTGCGACCCCGATGCGGCTGCGGCTCACCTTGCCCTTGGTCATCAATTGATTCTTCACGTTCAATGCGAGATCGATCGGGATGGCGAAGGACATGCCCATGTAGCCGCCCGTGCGGCTGTAAATCTGCGCGTTGATGCCGATGACCTGGCCGTCGACGTTGAACAAGGGGCCGCCGGAATTGCCCGGGTTGACGGCCGCATCGGTCTGAATGAAGGGCACATAGTTCTCGTCGAGCGGACGCGCGGTGGCGCTGACGACGCCGGCGGTCACGCTGTTCTCGAAGCCGAACGGCGAACCGATGGCAACCACCCACTGACCGGGTTTGAGGCGCGAAGAATCGCCGAAGTGCACGGTGGGCAGGCCGGTAGCGGCGATTTTGATCAGGGCGACATCGCTGCGCTTGTCGACGCCGATCACCTTGGCGACGAATTCCCGGCGGTCGGTGAGCTTCACCGTCACTTCAGAGGCATCGCTTACCACATGGGCGTTGGTGAGAACATAACCGTCCGAACTCACGATGAAGCCTGAGCCGATCCCCTTCATGGGCGGAGCGTGCCCGGGCGCCGGCAATTGATAGCGGCGGAAGAATTGCGACAGCGGGTCATCCGAATCGCCCGGCTCCCCGGGCTCGCCCGGAGCGTTCATTTTCGGCGCCTTCTGCACCACGCTGATGTTGACCACCGCAGCGCCGTTCTCGGCGACCAGTCCCGAGAAATCGGGCAGTCCCGTCACCCGCGCGGCAGGCGGCGCCGGCGTCACCGGAACTTGCGCCGCAGCAGGGGACGACCCCGGCCCCGCCACCCCCGCGTCGGCGATCGACCGCTGATGAGCGACGATGATGACGAAGATGCCCGCGATCAGCGCGAGCGACCAAGTTCTGAAACTACCCATTGAAATCAGCCCTCGTGTTCGGTCAGACAGGATAGCCCGATAGACCCAAGAATGGGGCTTTTGGTTCCGAAACGTAAGTTCTACAACGGAAAATGTGAAATCCCGACGGGCCAACCCTAAGGGTCTCGCGCTAGGCTGGGTTTCCCTATTCCAGACCATGACTTATGGCAGATCCGACCGGTCCGAACCTTTTGGTGGTGGGTGGCGATGGCAAACGCCTGCAATGGCTCAACCACCATGTGACCAGCCATTGGCCGGATGCTGAGGTATCCACCGTGCCGGCCGGGGAGTCGGCCTCCGTGAACCGGTTGCTGGCCGAGCGCACACCGGACGCTGTCATCTTGCAGGCCGACTTCGCCGACGAAGCGGCGGCCGACACGGTACTGCACCACATGACCCAGATGCTGCGCATCCAGCCGGCGCTGTATTGCATTCTGCTCGCCGACAATGGCGGGGAACTGTCCGCGGTTCGCAGCCTCAAGGGCGGCGCCAAGGACTACTTGCCGCTGGCGCGCATTACGCGGGAGCAGTTGCTCGGCGCCATCAGGGAGGCGTGTTCCAAGCGCCGCGCCGCCGTGCTGGCGGCCAAGTCGTCGCTCAGCCAGCCCGGCACCGATGGCGCGGGCATCGCAGTTCCCGGCTACTCCATCGTCAAGGAAATCGCCACCAGCAATTTCTCGCAGGTGTTTCTGGCGCGCAGCGTTCACCTGCGCCGCAACGTGGTGCTCAAGGTGATGAACCGAGGGGAATCCCAGCGGGAAATCGACGACGCCGAGCGCTTCCAGCGCGAATACGAAATCATTTCGAGCATCACCCATCGTGCGATCGCCGAAATCTACGACTTCGGTTCCCTCCCCAGCCATTTGTACCTCGCCATGGAATATTTTCCGTGCGGGGACTTGCGCGACCGGCTGCGCAACCCCATGAGCGTCGACGAGAGCCTGTACTACCTGCGTGCCATTGCCGAGGCACTGCGGGTCATCCATGTATTCGGCATTTTGCATCGGGACCTCAAGCCCGCGAACGTCATGCTGCGCGAGGACAATTCGCCGGTGCTCATCGACTTCGGTCTGGCGCGCCGCTCGGTGGAGGATGCCGGCACCACGGGCGTCGGTCAGGTGCTGGGCTCTCCGTACTACATCAGCCCGGAACAATCGCAGGGGCAGCGCGTCGACGCGCGCACCGATCTCTACAGTCTCGGGGTCATGTTCTATGAAATGCTGACCGGCGAGCGGCCTTATGCGGGCCGCAGCGCACTCGCCATCATGGCACAGCACGCCAGCTCGCCCGTGCCGGTGCTGCCGGCGCCCATGGCGCTGCAACAGCCGCTGCTCGAGCGCCTCATGGCAAAGCAGCAAAGCGCCCGTTACGCGTCCGCAGACGAACTGCTCGCCGACCTCGGCCCCCTGACGGCCGTCGCCTGAGGCAGGCTCCAGATATGTGACGCAGTTCTCAGTCGCCGCTGACTCAACGCAACAACCTGACAGCCCATCCTGAGGCTGTGACCGCCATCAAGCCTCCCGCTGCGGGCGTTTGGCACCCTGTTGGTCCATGTTCATTTCCGTCAAACGTCATGAGCGCGAGAAGCAGGAGCTGATAAGCGCCGGCAATCGGCTGACCGAAGCGGTCTTGAAGGGCAGCGCGCACGGCCTGTTCGTGCTCGACGGCAAGGGCAAAATCCTGCCGCAGGTCTCCGCCTCGCTCGCCACGCTGTTCCGGCGCCAAGAATTCACCAATCTGACATTCGAGAAATTGATCGGGCCGGTGGTCACGGCGAAGACCTTGAGCGCGGTGCGGACTTTCGTGACGCGCCTGCTCGATCCGGCGGCGATCGATGGTGTGCCGACTGCCGCGGCCGGCGCCCCCGCGCAGACGCACCTGCTGCAGGACCTCGAAGTGCGGCTGAGCAATTCCGACGGCAGCTTCGCGACCGCGCATTATGCGTTCGAATTCAGTCCGGTCGAGTATCCCCGCGAGCCGCGTGCGTGGCTGGTGACGGTCACCGACATCACCGCGCGCGTGCAGCAGAATCGCGAACTGGAAGATTTGCGCACGCAGATGCAGACGCAGGGCGAGATCCTGCGCAGCGTGCTGCAGGCGGGCGCAGCACGCTTCAATGCCTTCCTGCATCGAACCGACGCCGCGATGCACGCCATCAACGGCGTTTTGAAGAAGCCTGCGCGCGAAGCCGATGCGTTTCGCAACAAGCTCGAGGAGACGCTCGGCGAAGTCGATCGCGTGCGGCGCGATGCCGCAGCGCTCAAGCTCACGGGCCTCGAGTCCGCGGCGCGGCTAATGGAAGATGCGCTGCACGAATTACGCAGCCGCGGCGCGCTCAGCGGCAGCGACTTCCTTCCCCTCGCGGTCAAGCTCGACCAGCTCTACGGGCAGTTCGCTCTCTTGCGCTCGCTCACCTCGCAGGCGAGTGCCGCGGAACCCGAGCCTGCCGCGCCCGACGCGCGCATGACGGAAAACGGCACCCAGATCATCGAAGCGCCGGCATTCCTCGCCGAAATGGCGCAAAAAGCCGCGCTTCCCAAAGCCCATCGCATGGCGCAGGCGGGCAGCCTCGACAGCACGCTGGCGGCGCTGACCGAGCTCGTGGCGCAGGAGCACAATAAGTCGGTGGCACTCGACTGCACCGGCATGCAGCTGGTTCCTCCCCGCTATCAGGCGACCATCAAGAACGTGGCGATCCAATTGATCCGCAATGCCGTCATGCACGGAGTGGAGACGCCCGCCGTGCGCAAGGAAGTCGGCAAGCCGCTGCATGGCACGCTGCACCTCGAGTTCAGGACGATGCCGGATCAAAGCTTCGAATTGCACTTCCAGGACGACGGCTGCGGCTTGGATCCGGACAAGGTGCGTGCCACGGCCATCGCCAAGGGTCTCGTCACCGCAGAGGCCGCGGCGCGGCTGCGTGATCGCCAAGCCATCAAATTGATCTTCAAGTCGGGCTACACCACCCTGCCCCAGGCCGCCGGCGAAGCGGCGCACGGCAGCGGCATGTCGCTGGTGCGACGCTACGTGCACGAGGCCGGCGGCAAGATTGCGCTGGCGACATTGCAGGGCCACGAGACGCGCTTCAAGGTCACGCTGCCGGCTGTCGCGGCGGCGGACGCTCAGGTGGCCTGACCAGGCGCCTGCCGTCCGTCGGCCAGTCCCTTCACTTGTGCAGGGCCGGCCGGGAATTTCCCTTCCTGGATTGTGCTTGGGTATAGGTGTCTCTGACAGTTTTGTAGCACACGCAGGCACCTGCTATGAGGCCTTCATGGTCGAGGATGGTGACGGTGCCGCGACGGTAGTCGATGAGCTTGCGTTCCCGCAATCGACACATTGCCGCGCTGACGCCGACCCGCCGCACGCCCAGCATGAGCGCAAGAAATTCTTGCGTGATGCGAAACTCACTGGAGTTGACGCGGTCGCGGGTCATCAACATCCAGCGGGCCATGCGTTGTGTCACCACATGGAAGCGGTTGCACGCCGCCGTCTGCGCGACTTGGATCATCAGCAAGTGGGTGAAGAGGAACACCTCTCTCTTCAACGCAGCGCTATTGCTGAAACTACGGCGAAAGTCCGCTGTCTTCAAGCGCATGGCCGTGCCTCCGCCTTGGACCACTGCCCGAAAAGGCGAGACAGCGACACCCAGCGCCATGGGAATCCCGATCATGCCTTCGGAGCCGATGAGTCCGACCTCCGCAGCCCGGCCGGCATCCACAGTGGTCAACATTGAGACGAAGCAGTCGATGGGAAAGTACACGTGACGAATCTGCGAGTGGGATTCATACAGAGTCTCCCCAAAGGCCAGCTTGACCGGTTCGAGGAAAGGCAGCAGTTTCTGGTAGTCCTTGCGGGGCAACGCGCCAAGTAAGTGATTCGGAACGGAGACCTGTTTTGCGCCAAGCATTAAAACTCACTCAGTGTGCCGTGGTTGTAACTCCTTCGGAGAGCCACTCTTCGAGTTTCGAATGGTCGATCACGAATGCGGGCGAATCGAACGATTCAAAGGTGCGACAAGTATAATTTAGTACAATAAAAACAAGCAATTATGTTCGACACCGAACAAAAATCTAGAGTCTTTTTCGCTAGCGAACACAAGTCATTGCGTTGTTCTGAAATCAAGAAATGCGTGCGGCCGCAGGCCATGCCGCCGATTGATGCCAGCCTCGGTGGTCGCGCCTATCCAGCTGTTGGACCGCCCCCGAACTGTACGAGGACTCGCGAGTCGATCCAATTGCCGAGTTCGCCGGTCATCGAATCGGCGCGCAGCTTCCGCAACTTTTGAGCCTGATTGCGCAACTCCCTACTTTCCAAGCGAAGCAAATAAATGCGGGCGCCCTCGCCATTTTCGTTCAATGTCAGCGCTTCGCTGTCTCTCGAATTGGCTCTTCGTTCGAGCGACCTTATTTCAGCCCATAGCTCATCCATTGGGTGCGACTCGTTGTCGATGCCGCCAATGAGGAAACCGTTGCCGTCCACCTCGGTGTGGTCGACCACGATCTGCGATTCCATGACGGCTTCGCCCTTACCCTTGATTGCCTCAAGCGTCGCCCGTCGCTTGGATAGGATATTTTCGCCGGCCGGCCCGCAACGCATGAAGTGGTAAACGTACACGTCGCTCATTGGAGTTCTCCCTGAACACGGTGATCGACCCTTGAAGTGTAAGTCTTGCGCCTCGATGCCTTCTGTACGCTGCCGCACGGAACCGTACGCTGCCGCACAAAATCGGCGCGGGCTGTTATTGTTAAATTCAACATACCAAGAAGCCGAAATAGGCGAGCGTTGCCGGACGGGATATACTTGTTCGCTAGCGAACATACAAAAAGGATCGATTCGCCTGGGATGGAGTTGGACGCGGGGGTGCTCGTCAACGATGCGTGCTCTTAAGTACTTGATACACCTCGGGGTTCTGTGGAAATTCTTTCGTCAGAGCCCTTAGAGAACCGCTTGCTCGCCGCGCTGCCGGATGCGGAGTCGCAGCGCTGGCTCTCGCTGCTGGAACCCGTCGACTTGCCGCTCGGCGAAGTGCTCTACGAGTCGGGCACTACGCTGAGCCACGTCTACTTTCCAACGACCGCCATCATTTCGCTGTTGTATGTCATGGAGAACGGCGCCTCCGCAGAAATTGCCGTCGTCGGCAAAGAGGGCATCGTCGGCATTTCCCTGTTCATGGGAGGAGAATCCACCTCCAGCCGTGCGGTGGTGCAAAGCGCGGGTAAGGGCTTTCGCCTGAAGGCGGAGTCGATGAAACTGGAGTTCAACCGGGCAGGTCCGGTACTGCACTTGTTGCTGCGCTACACCCAGGCGTTGATAACCCAGATGTCGCAAACAGCGGTGTGCAATCGCCACCACTCGCTTGACCAGCAACTGTGCCGTTGGCTGTTGCTGAGCTTGGACCGTTTGGAGGGCAACCAACTGATGATGACGCAAGAACTGATCGCCAACATGCTGGGGGTTCGCCGTGAAGGCGTGACCGAGGGTGCGCTCAAGTTACAGCACGCGGGATTGATTCAATACGCGCGTGGGCACATCACCGTGCTCGACCGGGCAGCATTGGAAGAACGCAGTTGTGAGTGTTATGCGGTGGTAAAAAAAGAGTACGACCGCCTGCTTCCCGTGAAGCTGGCGAGTTAGCGCCGCGGCGGAATTCCCCGTCCGCTGGCCGGTGGGGTGGAGGTGCCGGACTAGTGGATGGGACTGGGTGGAACCGTCCGACGCAGAGTTTCGATCTCGTCGAGGATGATCCGGGTCATGCCATCGACAAGAACGCGGCCCTTGCCGACGGTGGCGAGTGTGGCGTCGCCGTAGATCCCGGACGGGCTGTATCGGGGGCTTTTGGGGTCCAGGGACAATGCTCCCCGGGCGGCACCCGGCCCGTACTCGACAGTTGCTTTGCCCATGTCGACGACGGAGGGATCGATCGCCAGCATCTCCGAAGTCTCGATCTCATCGGCATGGCTGCCCTCCTTCTGTGCCGCAATCGGCCCTTCGAGCGCCTTTACGGCTGGACCCGTCAGGTCAAGGTAGCCGAGCGCGATTCCCTCGAGCGCGAGAAGTGCGGCGGCTTGCGCCAAGGGCGCATTGGTCGACACGCCTGTGTTGAGCACGTAGAAGCGGCGCGGACCGAAGTGGGCGATTCCGCGGATCACATCCACGATCATGTCTCGTGCGACGGGAAGGCTCAAGCTCGTCGAGCCCGGGTAATCGACGAATGCGGGATAAAACGAATAGTTTATCGTCGGAGCGACCACGACATCCGCTTGGGCGAGGACTCGGGTCTTGTAATACTCGGCCTGCCGGAAGTCGGTGCTCAACGGCAGATGCGGACCGTGTTCTTTAGACTCGGCGCCGAGGGGAATCACCACGACCGCATCCGCCGCGAGGACCGCCTTGGCCTCCACCCAGGTCATGCCGGAAAGAAGGTGGCCCTTGGGCTTGGGTCCACCTGCTGCAGCGTCGATGCTGACGCAAAGAACGAAAGCTACGACCAGAACGCGAAGCTGACGCATGCGGATTCCCCCTGCCCGCTGACCAATCCCCTGCGGCTCACACTTCGAGCGGCGTGAGCTCCACCAAGATCGCTCCGGCGGCGACCCGCTCGGCCACTGCAAAGGCCACGCGCGCCACCGTTCCGTCGTAGGGCGCGGTCAGCGTATGCTCCATTTTCATGGCCTCGACGGTCACCAAGGGCGCGCCGCGGGCGACTTCCTGCCCCTGCTTGACGTGAACGGCGACCACGGTTCCGGGCAGCGGCGTTAGCAGCGAGCCCTCCTCCGCTCCGGCGCTCACCTGCAAGGCATCTTCGGTCCGCGCCACCCGCAGCACCACCTGCCGCCCGGCGCGAAACAGGTGCAGGTCCTGACCGGCTTCAATGACCCGAACGCGCTGCATCTGCCCATCCAACTCGGCTTGCAGGGACTGCGCGCCGCGCGCGGTCACGCGCAGTCGATATTCCCGCCCTGCCAGATGCGCGAGATAGCTGGCCGGCGCGCAGTATTCGACGACCACGCCGCGCTGTGCGAACGTCCAAGCGCTGCTCGGGTTGGCAGCCAGGCGCCACCCGCGGCTGTCCGTCCATAATGCGTCGCCCGAGGTTTCGCGCGTCGCGCACCAAACCGCCGCCAGTACGGCGTCGGCATCGCCCGCCGGCGGATCGGCGAACGCCAGCCGAGCGTGGCGGACCTCGAGAAAGTTGGTCGCTATCCCGCCGCGCCGGAATTCCTCGTCGGCGAGCACGCTGACGAGGAGCGCGCGATTGGTGGTCACGCCCGTGATCTCGATGTCATCCAGCGCCCGATGCAGCCGCTCTGCCGCTTCGCCGCGCGTCTCGCCCCACGCGATGACCTTGCCGAGCATGGGATCGTAGAAAGGCGAGACTTCATCGCCGGCGTCGACGCCGACGTCGAGCCTCAAGCCGGCCGCGGAATCGGGCCAGCGCAGATGCGCGATTCGCCCGACGCTCGGCAGATATCCGTGGCCCGGGTCTTCGGCGTACAAGCGCGCTTCCATGGCGGCGCCATGCTGGGCAATTTCATGCTGCTGTTTCGGCAGCCGGGCTCCCTGCGCGACGCGCAGCTGCCATTCCACGAGATCGACGCCGGTGATGAATTCAGTGACCGGGTGCTCCACCTGCAGGCGGGTATTCATTTCCATGAAGTAAAAATGCTGGGCCTCGTCGACCAGGAACTCCACGGTGCCGGCACCCACGTAGCCGACTGCCCGCGCCGACTGGATTGCGGCCTGCGACATCCCGGCGCGCACCTCCTCGCGCAGCCCGGGCGCCGGCGCCTCCTCGATGATTTTTTGATGGCGGCGCTGCACCGAGCAGTCGCGATCGAACAGGCTCACGATGCCGCCGTGGGAGTCGGCGAACACCTGCACCTCCACGTGGCGCGCCCGCGGGAAATACCGTTCCAGCAGCAGCCGATCGTCGCCGAACGCGGTGCGCGCCAAGCGCTGTGCGGATTCGACTG